>ERZ1673815.1-NODE-1-length-205077-cov-28.945284_pt1 | contig 205077 bp, 210 predicted proteins | sample MGYA00580147_ERZ1673815 | MGnify/ENA primary metagenome ERZ1673815 (study PRJEB41219, sample SAMN04549617) | soil metagenome | isolation source: soil | place: USA: Puerto Rico, Laguna Bouqueron NWR | collected 2009-06-01 ...
CCTTTTTTGGCGACGAGAGTAAATCTCGTCACCATTTGGAGCCGAAAAACGCCCTTTTTTGACGACGAGATCCATTCTCGTCACTGTTTTGAGTCGAAAAACACCAACTTTTGGCGACGAGATCCATTCTCGTCACTGATTTGAGTCGAAAAACATCAACTTTTGGCGACGAAACCAAATCTCGTCGCCGTTTTGAAGTCGAAAACGCCCTTTTTTGGCGACGAGAGTAAATCTCGTCACCATTTGGAGCCGAAAAACTCCCTATTTTGGCGACGAAACCAAATCTCGTCACCATTTTGAGGTGAGAAACACCAACTTTTGGCGACGAAACCAAATCTCGTCACCGTTTTGAAGTCGAAAACGCCCTATTTTGACGACGAAACCAATTCTCATCACCATTTGTGGCGGAAAACCCTCTTTTTAGCTACGAAACATCCGCCCGTCTTTGGGATACGAAATTCAAATAACAAATCACATATTATCCCAAAATTGTTCAAGCAAAATTTCAAGAATATTTTTAGCAAGTATAACCGAAATTGTGCTATTATACTTATATATTTAAAAAAGGAAGTGTTTTCCAATGATTCAATTTCCAAAACCGGACGTGGAGAAATTTTTCAGGACATTAACAGTACAAAATTTCATTGTCAGCCCTGATGAAAAACAGCTCGTGATCAGTACAAATTTAAATGGTCACTTCAATTTATGGGCAATGGATCTGCCAAACCAGTTTCCTTATCCACTCACTTTCAAAAATCAAAACGTTCAAGATCTTCATTATGCAAAAACTGGTGAATTTATTATTGCCGGGTTTGATAATGATGGCGATGAAAATACACAGCTTTATGCATTGGCTCCAAATGGCGGCGAACTTGTTCCGCTTAGGGTCAGTGATGGCAACCGACACTTTTTCTCTCATTTAACAAAAGACGGTACCCGACTTTACTATGTTACTACCAGAAATAACGCAACCTACTTAAATACGTACCTATATAACATAGTGACAGGTGAGGAAGAACTTCTTCTTGAAGGAAAAGAGGCTCCGACCTTTTTAGAAGCAGTCAGTCCTGAAGAAAAAAGTTATGTTTACTATAGGCAATATGGAAATACATATGTACTGGCTTTTGTTCATATAGATGGTATGGATTTTTCACTAACGCCGAAAACACCGGATCAACATACTGTCTCCGATTTAGTCTACACATCCGAAACTGAAGTTTATTTTTTAACAGATTATAATGCGGACCTTTCCTATTTAGCAAAATTTGATTTAACAACAAAAGAATTTTCAAAGGTTTTACAAATTGAAAATGAAGATTTCTCGTCAGTGAAGTTTTCTAAGAAGGATCATCTTCTCTATTTACTTGGTTCATACGGGGTAGAAGACCGACTTTATGTGTACGACTTGACAAATGGTGAGCTGAAACAAGTCACAATTCCAACTAGTGTGGTTGAAAAAATTGTGGTCATGGATAGCGGCAAAGTTTATGTGCAAGGTCGATCTTCTACACTGCCTACTAATATATTTATATCCACTGATCAAGGGAAAACTTGGAAAGAATTAACGAAATTCCGGGTACCCGGTGTGGCAGAAGAGGATCTTGTTGAACCTGAGGTAATAAAATATCCTTCCTTCGATGGTTTGGAAATTGAAGCATTATTTTTCCGTGTCAAAAATGAAAATAATAACGGTCATGTTATTTTATGGCCACATGGCGGTCCACAATCATTGGAAAGAAAATGGTTCCGTTCGATGTTCCAATTCCTGTTGAACCGTGGTTATTCAATTTTTGCACCAAATTTTCGCGGTTCCTCTAATTACGGTCTGAAATTTATGAAGATGGTTGAAGGCGACTGGGGACACGGACCTCGCCTCGATAATATTGAAGGTTTGGAATGGTTAATAAAAAACGGCTATGCAGAACGGGACAAAATTTTATTATTTGGCGGCAGTTACGGTGGTTATATGTCTCTCCTTTTGCATGGTCGTCATGCAGAATACTTTAAAGCCGTTGTTGAACTGTTCGGACCGTCTAATCTCTTCTCCTTTATTGAATCGGTTCCGAATTTCTGGAAGCCTTTCATGGAACAATGGGTGGGCGATCCGGTTAAGGATAAAGAAAGATTGATTGCCGACTCGCCGATTACTTATTTAGACGGCATGACCAAACCAATGCTTGTCATTCAAGGCGCCAATGATCCGCGGGTTGTCAAGGCGGAATCAGATCAGGTAGTTGAAGCATTGCGCGAAAAAGGTCGTGACGTCGAATACATTGTTCTTCCTGATGAAGGTCATGGCTTTTCGAAAAAGGAAAATGAAGTGAAGGTATATGCAAAAATACTTGAGTTCTTTGATCGATTTACAAATTAATCTTCTATAGCTCACGTCTGGCATTTTGCTCAGGCGTTTTTTTTATAGCGGTGAAGGACCGAAAATTTCCCCGAGACCGATTCTCGAGACCAAATTTTGGGGTGAAGGACCGAAAATTTCCTCAAGACCGATTCCCGAGACCAAATTTTGGGGTGAAGGACCGAGAATTCCCCCGAGATCGATTCCCGAGACCAAATTTTGCGGTGAAGGAACGGAAATTTCCCTGAGATCGTTTCTCGAGACCAAATTCAGGAGTGAAAAACGTCCCCGAGCCAAGTTCTCGATGCCAAATGAATCCTTGTAATTTTGCATATCAAACGACATTTGTTACATGCTAATACTAACAAATCACTTGAATTGAATGAACATGCACGGTTGTATTTTTTAAAAATTGCTCCACAAAATGAAAGATTAAAGCTTAAAAAAATTTTGCGGTCATATGATGTGCCTCTTTTATCGCCACTCGCTGATAAAATGATTAGTGCTTAAAAAATTTTGTGTATATTTAGATAATATACGCTTGCATCTATATAAGTGCAAAATATTGTACTTTTTGCATTACCTTTTTAGAAATACGGACATATGAAGCGAACCATTAGGTACAAAAAATATTCATAATCATTATGTTAGAAAACTTAACATAAGAATGTTTCTATGATAAAATAGAAATAATTTAATGGAAAGGATGACCAAAATTGGAAGAAAAGATTGAAAAACTGGTCCAATGGCTGCAAGAACAAGTAAAAAATGCAAATTTGAACGGTTTGGTTGTAGGAATTAGCGGTGGCATCGATTCAGCCGTCGTTGCCCATTTAATCAAACGTGCATTTCCGAATAATTCATTAGGTGTTATTATGCCATGTAAAAGCAATCCAAAAGACGTGGAAGATGCAATGAAAGTTGTAGAAAGCTCCGGTATAAATTATGTAAAAATCGATTTAACCGAAACGCATAATGTCTTATTCACTGCAATTGAAAAAGAATTAAAAGATAAGGGCGAGTGGGATAAAGAAAAAGCCCGTTTAGGCGACGCAAATATGAGAGCTCGTTTGCGTATGACTACTTTATATGCGGTCGCCAACAATTTTGGTTACCTCGTTACAGGCACAGATAATGCTGCGGAATGGTATACCGGTTATTTTACAAAATATGGCGATGGTGGCGTTGACCTTGTTCCACTTGTCAACTTTACAAAGGGAGAAGTTCGTGAAATGGCCAAAGTTCTCGGTGTGCCAAAAGAGATTATCGAAAAAGCCCCGAGCGCCGGACTTTGGGAAGGTCAAACAGATGAAAATGAAATGGGAACAACCTACGAAATGATCGATAAATGTTTAAAAGGGGAAGCTGTCCCTGATAAGGATAAACAAGTAATTGAAAGAATGCATCGAATTTCTGAACATAAAAGAAATTTAGCAGCAAAACCACCAAAATTTTGATAATTGATCAGGAAAACTCGGTCCTGCCTTCGCTAAAAAGCTTGGTTGCCCGAGTTTTCTTTATTCAATCATAATATTTTTCAACTTCCGGGTTATTATTTTTTGTCTATGGTCAAAATAATAATAGTATCCAAAGATTTTATTTGAATCGGAGTGAGGATGTTGGGTATCTATCGTATTTTCTTTGTAGGTATAATTTTAACCGGAATTTTTATGGCCAATTCGTTATTTTTAAAACAGGTCGATGCAGAAGACGGTGCAATTAATCAAGGTCCAATGGTAGTTGTATTAGAACGTCATTATCTTGATGGCGACAAAAGTGAAGAGATTATCATTGAAAATTTGTCTGCATCTGAGATCCAAGAAAAATACGCGGATTGGGTACTGGTACATGTGGATGGAAATCGAATCGTATTCAAAAAGTATGTTGACGATATTTCTCCATTATTGAAATCGAACGGTTTTTTCGGTGTAACTGACGATGGAACTTTATCGATTTTTAATGGAAAACCCGATGTGACCAATGTCATTCACTCATTCTTTCAAATTGATATGGGAAAACTGGAAACAAAAACACAAAAGGAACTTGTTAAAGGAATACCAGTACGGACAAAAGAAGATTTTCTTCATGTTTTGGAGGCCTTTAAACCTTATAGTGTAACGGTTGAAGAATGAGGGGAAAAGCACATTTTTTAAAAAAATTGCAGGCAGCTAAATAGTTTTTGTGAACTATCTGTGAAATATTTCATAAATGGATTGTTTTCTTCAAGAAATTCGATATAATTTATATAGAAACAAGTAAGCAAAAGCAAAAAATAAAACGGTTACATATGTAATCTATCTCCTTGTTTCATCCTTTTCTTCGCCTCTAAAAAGCCGGGGTATGGATAGATAGATTAAGCAGCATGATTACTTTCCTTATCTTTAATCGGGACAAAAAAAGTCCTATATGGACAAAAAATCCCACAAAACATTACCAAATTTTAAAGGAGGAATTGCAAATGGCAACAAGTGAATTTTATATGCCCACTGTAAACCTTTTTGGTGTAAATAAAGTGCAGGAAGTAGGATCAAGATTAAAGGGTCTCGGGTGTAAGAAGACTCTTATTGTAACAGATGAAGGAATCAAAAGTTTAGGATATGCCGACCAAGTTGCCGGAATTGTTCGGGAAGCCGGTCTGGAAGTTGTCATATATTCAGAAGTAAAACCAAATCCAACCGATAAAAATGTTGAGGCCGGCTTGAAAATATTCACAGAAGAAAATTGTGATTCAATCATTTCTTTAGGCGGCGGTAGTCCCCATGATTGTGCAAAAGGGATTGGTTTAGTTGCGGCAAATGGTGGCACGATTCATGATTATGAAGGTGTTGATCGTTCAGCAAAACCAATGGTACCACTGGCTGCCATTAACACAACTGCCGGTACTGCAAGTGAAATGACGAAATTCACAATTATTACAGATACAAGTAGAAAAGTAAAAATGGCGATTGTTGATAAACATGTAACTCCGACATTCTCTGTTAATGACCCGATGTTAATGATTGGTATGCCTCCATCCTTAACCGCTGCAACAGGTTTGGATGCGTTAACACATGCGGTAGAAGCATATGTGTCAACGGCTGCTACACCAATTACGGATGCTTGTGCATTAAAAGCAATTGAAATCATTCCTGAATTTTTGCCGCGTGCATTTGCAAATGGTCAAGATTTGGAAGCACGTGAACAAATGATTTATGCTCAATATTTAGCTGGTATGGCTTTCAACAATGCTTCTTTAGGGTATGTTCATGCCATAGCACACCAATTCGGCGGATTCTATGATTTGCCTCATGGTGTATGTAATGCCATACTATTACCACATGTATCCAGATTCAATCTTGTAGCTCGTCCGGATCGTTTCCGTAATATCGCCATTGCACTGGGTGAAAATGTGAAAGGCTTAAGCACATATGAAGCTGCAGAAAAAGCAATTGCCACAATTGAACGACTGGCAAGAGATATGAATATTCCGAATGGATTTAAAGAATTAGGTGCAAAAGAAGAAGATATTCCGGTTTTAGCTGAACATGCGATGGCAGATGCTTGTGCAGCAACAAACCCGCGTAAGGCAAAACTTGAAGAAGTTATGGAAATTATCCGTCAAGCAATGTGATATTAAATTGTGAAAACTCGCGCGCCCGAGCGTTTAGTCGATTCCAATCGGGCGCATGCGGGCTATATATTACTACTTGATTCTTCAATTTTTTGGTGGAAGTCCTAAAGCTCGTTAATAGAGGTTAAATTGTTTTGATTATAAGCAATTACCATTAAAGCAGTGGAGGGATTGTTATGAAGTTAAAAGATAAAGTAGCCATTGTCACAGGCGCAAGTGCCGGCATCGGAAAAGCAACTGCAGAACTTTTTGTAAAAGAAGGCGCGAAAGTTGTTTTAACGGATATTAAGGAAGCTGAAGGTCAAAAAGTCGCTTCTGAAATTGACAGCGAAGCCATTTTTATTAAACATGATGTAGCAAAAGAAGAAGACTGGATTCATGTAGTCAACACAACGATCGACAAGTTTGGCAAAATCGATATTTTAGTCAATAATGCCGGTGTTTACTATATTAGTCCGCTTGCAGAAATCACATTGGAAAAATGGAATTGGCTAATGTCGATTAATGTAACCGGTGTCTTCCTCGGAATGAAACATGTTTTACCTCATATGGCTAAAAATAAAACAGGCTCAGTAATCAATCTTTCTTCTATCGCCGGATTAGGTGGTGCACCGGGACATGCATTGTATGGAGCCAGTAAAGGTGCAGTACGGATCATGACAAAAGATGTGGCAACCGAATATGGTCCATTTAATGTACGTGTAAATTCAGTTCATCCTTCCTATATCAAAACAGCTATGGCTTCGTACGGGGCTGAAACGGCACAAACATCAATTGATGAACTAGGAAAAGACTATCCGTTACGAAGAATCGGTAATCCTGAAGAAGTTGCTGCTACTTGCTTATTCTTAGCTTCAGATGATTCTTCATTTATTACCGGTCAGGAAATTGTCGTTGATGGTGGAGTCACTGCAGCATTGTAAACTGGGGATAAGGGAGAAGATAACCTGTAAAGAAAAATTCATTATGGTAGTTGGTATTCCGGCAACTTTTGATATTTGTCAGGAGATTGTCAAACCTGGTGGATATATCGCTAACGTAGGAGTACATGGAAAACCGGTTGAATTCCATATAGAAAAACTATGGATTTCTAATATTACATTAACAACCGGACTTGTTAATACATCTACAACACCGATGCTTTTAAAAACAGTTACATCCAAAAAATTACAACCTGAACAATTAATTACCCATCGCTTTACCTTTGACCAATTTTTAGAAGCATATGATGTATTTAAACAAGCTGCTGAAAATGAAGCGATGAAGGTAATCATCTCTAACGAGTAAATAAAAGTGAAAAGACTGTAATGAAACATCAGGATATGATTCTGGCAGGTCATATTCTGATGTTTTTTTCAATTGGTTTTGATAGGAATTCAGTAGACAGAAAATTTTCGTGACGGAGTGTTATTACTGGGCAAAAAGTGATTTCTATTGTAGTATTTTTACAAGATGAATTGGAAATGTATTATGGAAGGAATGCTGAATGAGTGAAAACCATTTCGATTGAAAAATTGGTCCAAGAATTTTCTTTGGAAGTTTTGGAAGGGAAAGATTATTTAAACCGGAAAATATCACAGCCAAGAACCCATCGACCTGGACTGGAGTTTATCGGCTATTTTGATTATTTTCCAATGGAACAAATTCAAATATTAGGCAAAAAGGAGATTACTTATTTACATAAATTAACTGATGAAGAACGGAGATACCATATTGGTAATGTTGTCAAATACCATCCACCTTGCTTTATTGTCACAGCCGGCCAAGAAGGCTTAACGTATTTAAAACAATATTGTAAAGAGGAAAGAATCCCGTTATTAAGAACAAATGAGAAAAGCTCAGAGTTTATTGATAATCTGAACAATTATTTAAAAAATAAATTAGCACCTGAGATTGCCATTCATGGTGTGTGTTTAAATGTTTATGGCGTAGGAATTTTATTACGGGGAAAATCCGGAATCGGAAAAAGTGAAACAGCTCATACTCTTATTGGCCGAGGTCATCGTTTAGTTGCTGATGATATTGTTGTGTTGAAAAAAATAAGTTCCAAAACGCTTCTCGGAACCCATAATCGGACAAACAAAGAATTTTTGGCCCTCCGTAGTATTGGTCTTTTAAATATAGCCAAAATTTATGGAAGAAAAGCATTTCAGGAAGAAACTAGAATCGCTATCGATATTGAATTGTGCCGTTGGGAAGACAATGAATTAAATAATCAACTGGAACCGGAATTGACTTATAAAGACTATTTAGGTGTGAAAATTCCCCATATTGAAATCCAATTGCAACCTGGTCGGGATGTGGCTGGTTTAGTGGAGGCTGCTTGCACGAATTGGTATTTATTTCAGCAAGGGTATAATGCCGCAGAGGAGTTTTTTGAACGAATACAGAACGAATTGAAGGATCAAGAAAACGAATAGGTAATAAATGTAAAGAAAATTATGTGCTAATAAATTTCACTTGAGTTTCGCACCTTGGAAAACCAATAAATTGCCGAAACCCATTGTTATTACCATTTTGAGGCGGGAATGGTCTCGTCGGCAAATTTGAGTGCGGAGATCTTATTTTTGTCGACGATTCCTAATCCCGTCACCGATTTTGTGAGAGCCTTATTTTTGCCTACGAGTCCCAATCTCGTCACCGATTTGAGGGAAGTTCCCTTTTTGCCGACGTTTTTAAGGTTTAGCGAAAGTTCACAGCCATCATAGTTGGTATCTTGAAAATAGTCGACAAAGCACTTCACTTTTCAAATAATGAAAAATCTTTAAAAACCCCCTGAAAATGTGTCCGGATTTTTACTGAATCATATTGATTATTAAGAATTTGTGAACGGAGTCGTTTCATAATAGCGCTTTCAACCAGATGTGAACGATTACAATCAATTTTACGAAAAGTCCTTGCGAATAATTTGTGAAAAACTTCACATTGATATTGATTATTATCCTTTTTGTTTATATAATGAACTTAGATAACAAGGATGTCACTAAACTTGTTATCGGTCTTCATCAAAGAAATGATGAAGATTAATTCAACTAAAAAACTAGGAAAAGATTTTTCAACAAGTGATTTTTTGTAAAATAGGGACAAAAAATGTCTATGTGGGACATAATTTGCCCTATAGGTGCACACTTTATCCCGCACAAACGGACACTAAATCTTCCTCAGTGGCTTAAGGAAAATCAAAGATGTAAAGGAGGAAGATAAGTGCCCGTAAGTGCCCGATTGGTTCAACTAACCATCAGTGGGGGGATGTTAACCCCACTGATGGAAGTTTCACTTTATCCCGCACAAAAATAAAAAATGATAGGAGGCCTTTAACATGAGTACAAAAACATTGGCAAAAGAAGAAAAAACGGTGAATCCAACCGGAAATGAAGTGGATGAGTTAGTTGCTAAAGGTCAGAAAGCGCTGGAAGCATTTATGGATTACGATCAAGAAACCATTGATAATATTGTCAAGGAAATGGCTTTGGCAGGATTAAATGAGCATATGCGACTGGCCAAATTAGCTATTGAAGAAACGAAACGCGGTGTTTATGAAGATAAAATCATCAAAAACTTGTTTGCAACGGAATATATTTACCACGGCATCAAATACGATAAAACAGTAGGTGTGATTCGGGAAGATGACAATGAAGGCATTGTAGAAATTGCTGAACCAGTCGGTGTTGTTGCTGGGGTCACTCCGGTTACAAATCCGACATCAACAACGATGTTTAAATCGCTAATTGCCATTAAAACAAGAAACCCGATTATTTTCGCATTCCATCCATCGGCGCAACAATCAAGTAAAGAAGCAGCAAAAGTATTGTTGGAAGCAGCGATTCGTGCCGGTGCACCGGAAAACTGTATTCAATGGATTGAAGCACCGTCTATGGAAAAAACTGATTACTTAATGAAACACCCCGGTATTTCCCTAATTCTTGCCACAGGTGGATCGGGAATGGTAAAAGCCGCTTACAGTTCCGGAAAACCGGCATTAGGCGTTGGACCGGGTAACGTACCTTGTTATATTGAAAAATCAGCGAAGATCAAACGGGCTGTGAACGATTTAATTTTATCAAAAACGTTCGACAACGGGATGATTTGTGCATCTGAACAAGCAGTGATTATCGATGAAGAAATTTATGATGCCGTTAAACAAGAATTGATTGCGAACAATTGCTATTTTTTAACAGAAGAAGAAAAGAAAAAAGTTGAAAAATATGTGATGCGAGAAACCGGTGGCGTCAATCCGGCCGTCGTGGGACAATCTGCTGATAAAATCGCCGAAGCAGCCGGAGTCAGCGTACCGGAAAACACAAAAATCCTTCTTGCCGAAACGGTGAAAGTAGGACCGGAAGAACCGCTATCCGGTGAAAAATTAAGTCCGGTACTTGCTTGCTTTAAGGTTAAAAATTCAAAAGAGGGCATTCAACGGGCCTTAGAGATGTTGCATTACAACGGTATGGGTCATTCAGCGGTCATTCATTCTCAAAATGAAGAGGTTATTCGTGAATACGGCAGAAAGATGAAAGCCGGTCGTGTGATTGTGAATCAGCCATCATCCCAAGGTGCAATTGGTGATATTTATAACGCCTATATTCCATCTTTAACATTAGGTTGCGGAACATATGGCGGGAACTCCGTATCAACCAACGTTGGTACATTTCACCTAGTTAATAAAAAAATCATGGCAAAAAGGCGTGTTAACATGCAATGGTTTAAAATTCCACCAAAAATTTACTTTGAAAAAAATTCAACTCAATATTTATCGAAAATGCCGGATATTTCAAGAGCATTTATCGTGGCTGATAAAGATATGGTCCGGCTCGGTTACGTCGATAAAGTATTGTATTATTTAAGAAAAAGACCGGATTATGTCCACAGTGAAATTTTCTCGGATGTAAAAACCGAACCTTCCGTTGAAGTGGTGATGAAAGGTGTCGAAGCGATGGCTAATTTCCATCCGGATGTTATTATCGCGGTTGGTGGAGGATCTGTTCTCGATGCAGCGAAAGGGATGTGGCTATTCTATGAACATCCGGAAATTGAATTCAATGGCGCAAAACAAAAATTCATGGATATCCGGAAACGCGTTTACAAATTCCCTGAATTAGGTAAGAAATCTAAACTCGTTTGTATCCCGACAACTTCCGGTACCGGTTCTGAAGTTACTTCATTTTCGGTTATCACGGATGAAGATCTCGATATAAAATATCCGTTGGCAGACTATGAATTAACACCGGATGTGGCTATTATTGACCCGAGTTTTGTGATGACGATGCCAAAATCAATTACGGCTGACACAGGTATGGATGTTTTGACCCATGCGATTGAAGCCTATGTATCAAATATGGCCAATGATTATACAGATGGCTTAGCCATTAAAGCTATTCAACTCGTTTTTGAATATTTACCAAAAGCTTATCATAACGGGAACGATGAACTGGCAAGGGAAAAAATGCATAACGCATCGACAATTGCAGGGATGGCCTTCTCAAACGCATTCCTCGGTTTAAATCATAGTATTGCCCATAAACTTGGCGGAGCGTTCGGGATTCCACACGGCCGGATGAATGCGATTCTCCTGCCGCATGTCATTCGTTACAATGCACAAAAACCAACGAAATTTGCCACATTCCCGAAATATGAACATTTCATTGCCGATGAGCGTTATGCGGAAATTGCAAAGGCTCTTGGATTACCAGCTCGTACCACTGAAGAAGGGGTCGAAAGTTTAGTCAATGAAATTATTAAATTAGCAAAAGGAATCAATATCCCGATGAGTATGAAAGAAAACGGGGTAAAAGAAGAAGAATTAGAGGCACAAATTACGGAACTTGCCGACAAAGCATTTGAAGATCAATGTACAAATGCTAATCCGAAATTACCGCTAATTACAGAAATTGAAGAAATCATCCGCAAAGCCTATCAAGGGATTTAATTAAATTTTCATTTTGTAAGAGGGACATCTCTTTTGGATTCATTTCCGAAAGAGGCTGTCCCTCTTCTCTTTACTGTTATAATTGTGGTAAAATGTATGACAGTTAGACAGGGGAGAGGATTAAGTGTACGCATATATTGTTGGAACCGTAGAATATATTAGTCCGCAATACATTGTTGTTGAAAATCATGGAATCGGTTATCAAATATTTACACCGAATCCGTATATTTTTCGTCAAGATCAAACAAAACAGAAAATATATACATATTTTCATGTACGGGACGATGCACATATTTTATACGGTTTTCGAACATTAGAGGAAAAACAGTTCTTTACAAAATTGATTAATGTTTCCGGTATTGGACCTAAAGGGGCACTTGCCATCCTTGCAGCAGGAGAGCCGAAGCAGATTGCCCATGCTATCGAGCAAGAAAACGAGAAGTTCTTAACTACTTTTCCCGGTGTCGGTAAAAAGACGGCAAGACAAATAATATTAGATCTGAAAGGGAAACTGCAGGAATTTTTAGATGACCTTCCCGATCATACTGGAGGAGGTAGCGAGGTTATGGATGAGGAAAATCATGAACTCAAGGAGGCATTGTTGGCTCTTGAAGCGCTCGGCTATTCGAACAAGGAAATCAGGAAGGTCGCCGGAATGTTAAATACGGAAAAATTATCTACGGATCAATATATAAAATTAGCTTTAAAGAAACTGTCTCATTTATAAAAACGGACTCGTATACGAAAAGTCTCGTTACCACCTTAACGGGTAGTAGGACCTTCACCTCAAGTTTTTCGAGTTTACATAAAAGATAGGTGGGGAATGAACTAAGTCCCAAGTAGGAAGTAGTTTTTCATCACCATTTAGAGGAGTACGAATGGGTTGCCGCCATTCTACAAAAGGAAATAGTTTTCACCATATATATAGTTGAGTACGAATGAATCGCCGCCACTCCGCAAAAGGAAGTAGTTTTTCATCACCATATAGAGGGGGATTGTCATGACAGAACGAATTATATCCGATCAAGCCGATTTTGAGGATCTATCTTTGGAACAAAATTTGCGCCCCCATTCGTTTGACCAATATATCGGACAAGATCAGGTGAAAAATAACTTAAAAATTTTTATCGAAGCAGCGAAAATGAGAATGGAAACTTTAGACCATGTCCTGTTATATGGTCCCCCGGGATTAGGGAAAACAACATTGGCAGCAATCATTGCCAATGAAATGGGGGGAAACTTACGGACAACATCAGGTCCCGCCATTGAACGGCCCGGTGATCTTGCTGCCGTATTAACCGCCATTGAACCCGGCGATGTATTATTTATTGATGAAATTCACCGTCTTAATCGTGCAATAGAAGAAGTCCTTTATCCGGCAATGGAAGATTTTTGCTTGGATATTGTGATTGGGAAAGGTGCCGGTGCTCGCTCGATTCGAATCGATTTGCCTCCCTTCACTTTAGTCGGAGCAACAACCCGGGCCGGGGCATTGTCTGCACCGCTAAGGGATCGATTTGGAGTTTTAAGCAGATTAGAGTATTATAAACCTGACCAGTTAATCGAAATCGTCTTTCGAACCGCCTCAATATTGGATGCTGAAATTGATGAAGGGGCAGCGAACGAAATTGCATTACGTTCCCGGGGGACACCTCGAATAGCAAACCGGTTACTCCGCAGGGTTCGTGATTTTGCCCAAGTGAAAGGTGACGGTACGATTACACGAGCACTGGCCAATGAAGCACTTGACCTGTTGCAAGTTGACCGCTTGGGTTTGGATCATATTGACCATAAATTATTGCGAGGAATCATAGAAAAATTTAACGGCGGACCGGTCGGATTGGATACAATTGCGGCAACAATCGGCGAAGAAGCTGAAACGATCGAGGATGTCTATGAGCCTTATTTATTACAAATCGGCTTCTTACAAAGGACACCGAGAGGAAGAGTCGTAACTGGAGCTGTATATGAACATTTTCACATGGAGGTTCCGAAAAAATGACAGGACTGGCAAAAATGTTGATGACCATCGGAGGCATTATCTTTCTTGTTGGTTTCTTGATGCAGTTTATTAAAATTGGTAGGCTGCCCGGTGATATTATCATTCAAAAAGGTAACACAACCTTTTATTTTCCAATTATGACTTCGATATTATTAAGTATCGTCCTTTCGCTTATCTTTTTTATTATAAACAGATTTAGATAGAAGTTGGTGGGAAACAATGAAATTAGAAGACTTTGATTATTATTTACCGGATGAATTAATTGCCCAAACACCTTTACAAGATCGGGCCGCAAGCCGTTTAATGGTATTGAATAAACAAACGGGTGAAATTGAACATAAAATTTTTTCCGACATTATTCATTATTTGAACCCGGGAGATTGTCTCGTATTAAATGATACAAAAGTGATGCCGGCACGACTTTTTGGAATGAAAGAAGACACAAATGCCCATGTAGAAGTATTGCTTCTGAAACAAATTGAAGGGGACAAATGGGAAACGCTTGTAAAGCCGGCCAAACGGATTAAACCGGGAACAGTCATCAGTTTTGGCGGGGGTAAATTACATGCCAAATGTATAGATACATTAGAATATGGGGGCAGAATATTCGAATTTCAGTATGACGGTATTTTTTACGAGATTCTTGATGAATTAGGGGAAATGCCGTTGCCTCCATATATTAAAAAACGGCTGGATGATGCCGATCGCTATCAAACCGTCTATGCCCGGGAAATCGGTTCTGCGGCAGCACCAACCGCGGGACTTCACTTTACTGAAAAATTGTTAGCGGACATTAAAAACAAAGGGGTCCATATTGCGTTTATTACGCTACATGTCGGTCTCGGGACATTTCGTCCGGTCAATGTTGAGTCTATAGAAGAACATGAAATGCATGCGGAATTTTATCATATGACTGAGGAAACAGCGAACTTGTTGAATGAAGTGAAGAAAAACGGCAGACGGATTATTTCTGTTGGTACAACGTCAACAAGAACTCTGGAAACCATTGCTGCACGCCATAATGGTTCATTTGTTGCCGAAAGTGGTTGGACGGATATTTTTATTTATCCAGGGTTTCAGTTTAAGGCAATTGATTGTTTAATTACCAATTTCCATTTACCAAAATCAACGCTCATTATGCTTGTCAGTGCGTTGGCCGGCAGAGAACATATCTTGCATGCCTACGAAACTGCGGTAAAGGAACGTTATCGTTTTTTCAGCTTTGGCGATGCGATGTTTATTCATTAAAAGAAAGGAGCAGCATGATTTGTCTGCGATACGTTATGAATTAATAAAAACCGATAAACAAACGGGTGCAAGGCTTGGCATTTTGCATACACCACATGGTTCATATGAAACACCAATGTTTATGCCGGTTGGAACATTGGCGACGGTAAAAACAATGTCACCTGAAGAATTAAAGGAAATCGGTGCCGGGGTTATTTTAAGTAATACGTATCATTTATGGTTACGACCGGGGCATGATATTGTGAAAGAAGCGGGCGGACTTCATCAATTCATGAACTGGGATCAGGCTATTTTAACTGATTCCGGCGGTTTTCAAGTTTTTAGTTTGAGTGAATTTCGAAAAATTGAAGAAGAAGGTGTCCATTTTCGTAATCATTTGAACGGGGACAAGCTGTTTTTATCTCCGGAAATATCAATGGAAGTTCAAAATGCGCTTGGTTCCGATATTATGATGGCTTTTGACGAATGCCCACCTTATCCGGCAGAATATGATTACATGAAAAAATCGGTGGAGCGGACATCACGATGGGCTGAACGCTGTTTGAAAGCACATAAACGCCCGAAAGATCAAGGACTTTTCGGGATCGTTCAAGGCGGCGAGTATGAAGAATTACGAAAGCAAAGTGCCGAAGATCTCGTATCTCTTGATTTCCCGGGCTATGCAGTTGGTGGGCTGTCGGTCGGGGAACCAAAAGAGACAATGAACCGGATGTTAGAATTTACGACACCGCTTTTGCCGGCTGATAAACCTCGCTATTTAATGGGTGTCGGGTCACCGGATTCCTTAATTGATGGTGCCATTCGCGGGATTGATATGTTTGACTGTGTGCTGCCAACCCGGATTGCCCGTAACGGTACCGTTATGACATCAAGCGGCCGACTTGTTGTGAAAAATGCTAAATATGCCCGTGATTTCGGTCCGCTTGATGAACATTGTGATTGTTATACTTGTCGTAATTACAGTCGTGCCTATATCCGACACTTGATTCATACAAATGAAATATTAGGTTTTCGACTTTGTACTTATCATAACCTCCATTTTCTGATACAATTAATGGAGCGAGTCCGTCAAGCGATTCGTGAAGATTGTCTTATGGACTTCCGTGAACAATTTTTTGAACAATATGGTTTTAATAAACCTAATGCAAAAAATTTCTAATAGAGAGGAGGATACAAATTGAGTCAAGGAACATACAGTATTCTCATGTTAGTTTTGATGTTTGTTATTTTTTATTTCCTGTTAATCAGACCTCAGCAAAAGCGTCAAAAAGCAGTGCAGCAAATGCAAGCAAGTCTGGAAAAAGGGGATAAAGTAGTAACTATTGGCGGTCTCCATGGCTTTATCGACTCCATTGATGAAAGTACAGTTGTTATTAAATGTGGAGATGGCAGCCGTCTTACATACGAACGTAGTGCCATTCGTGATGTGCTAGAAAAAGTGAATAAATCATAATAAATGTTTTTCGTTGATTGAATACCCAGCTCTATAAAACAGAGCTGGGTTTTTTCATAGATAAGAAGAACGGAATTTTATTTAATCCTTAAGATCAAGCTTGCCGTGAACGGTTTCCCATCATATTTACCCCGAGAATTCCTCCCATCACGGCAGTTAGCATAAAGCAAATATAATAAATTATTTGTTCCATATTAAAGACGGAATCATATCCAAAAAATTGAAACAAGAAATTAATCACTGTATATAATATTCCGGTTAATCCTCCCAGTAACCATCCTTTTTCCTTTCCACGTCCGCCTGCAACAAAACCACCAATGAATAAGGAAATAAACGATATGACTGTAATGATTAAACTAAGTTGTCCCTCTTGAACGGATGAAAACTTGAGAATTAATGAGAATATCAAGCTAAATAGTGCGGCAACCACATAAACGACACCTAAACCGACAAATACAGAACTGCTTAATCTCCTTGTATCCACATAGAGTCCCCCCATAGTCATGGCATTAAAACTGATATTGGTACAAGCATATTCAGAGCTTGGCAAAAATAGAATCTCTTTTATTAAATTTTCAACTCAATTAATAATGAATAAGGAATGAAAACAAAGGAAAACTAATTTGAAGAGAAACGGGGGATATGATATGGAAATATATGGAATTATTTCTTTACGAGTAGTAGTTGTTTATTTGTTAATTGTCCTCATTTTTCGCTGGATGGGGAAAAGGGAAATTGGAGAGTTAGGGATTATCGATTTAGTTGTGTTTATTATGATTGCTGATATTGCCGTTATAGCGATTGAAAGATACAACGAATCTTTTTTCAAACCAATGTTACCAATGGGAATTTTAGTTCTCATTCAAGTTATTTTTTCGCATTTCTCATTAAGAAGCCGAAACTTCAGAAAGCTGGTCGACGGTGAACCTACAATTATAATAAAAGACGGAAAAATAATCGAAAAACAAATGAAAAAACAAAGATATAATTTCGATGATCTACTCATGCAACTGCGAGAAAATAATATTCGTTATATTTCCGATGTTGAATTTGCAATTTTGGAACCAACCGGGAAATTATCTGTCATAAAAAAGGAAAAAAATAAAACCGGATACACGGTTGGACTGATTATCGATGGGGAACTGCAAGAAGAAAAATTATCAGAGTTAAATTTGAATAAGGAATGGTTATACGATGAATTAAATAAAAGAGGGATTAAAAATCTGAAAGAAATATCTTTTTGCAGTTACGAAAACGGCAAGCTTTATATTGATAAAAATAACTAATAATATAAAGGTCCCTTTAGTGAAAGGACCTTATATTTTTTTAACTCTTCCTGAATGAATTGTTAAAAACATTATTTTCTGTTTGGAATGATTAAGGATATTGCTTTTTGAATGTCTCCTTTATTAATCACTTTTAAAAATAACAAGAAAAGGAAATAAATTCCGCACATCACGATAACAGTTGCAAAAATTGCAAATAGTAAGGGCAGCTGAACTGCAAAAATGGGATATAGATACTTTCCGGCAAAACCTGTAAGTACGGTTGTTATCAAAATTTTTGCATAGTAACCGGCATAAAAAGTAAGTGGGATCACCTTTAAAATGGTTGCATAATGAAGTAATGTTACCAGTACAAAGCCAACAACAATGCCAATGGCAACCCCATTAATACCAAAGCTTGGATTGGAAGCAAGAGTGAAAATAACCGATAACTTTACTACAGCACCAATTAAACTGTTAATCATGGCGGCCCGGGCCAAATCTAATGCTTGAAGTGCTGATTGTAACGGGGATTGTAAATATTGCAATAAGATGAACGGTGCAATTAATTTAATAAAAAATGCACCGCTTAAAGAATTATATAACATTTCCATTAACGGACCGGCAAGAACAAGTAAAATAATAACCGGCAACGCACCTGTTAACACACAAAATTTCAATGCTTGTTGGATCCGCTTTTCCACCGTTGCGTATTGTTTTAATGAATGGGCTTCACTAATGGCAGGGACAAGGGAAGTACTTAAGGCAACCGTTACAAAAGAAGGCAGCAGCAATAACGGCATGGCAAATCCGGTCAAAGCACCGTATTGCTTTGTCGCCATCATGGCACTTACACCGGCAATGGCTAACGCTTGGGTAACAACAATCGGTTCTAAAAACCAGGAAACAGAACCAATCATTCTGCTGCCGGTCGTTGGTATACCGATACTCATTAATTCTTTAAAAATCGTTTTTGTCTTACTCAAGCTTTTAAAAAAGTTCTTTCGTAATGGAAACGCTTTTCGAATTTTGAACATCGTTAATAAGTAAAGTAAAGAAATTAACTCTCCAATTACCGTAGCGATCATAACCGCTGATGCTGCATACTCGATTCCATAAGGTAAGAAAATTCTCGTTAAGATCATAATAAAAATGATTCGCACCGTTTGTTCAATCAATAGCGAATAAGCGGAGGGTTTCATATTTTGCTTCCCTTGAAAATATCCGGCAATTACCGAGCTAACTGCTATAATCGGGATTACCGGACTAATGGCAAGGATAGGATAAATAATTCTTGCATCCGTAAAAACAGTTTTCGCTAAAATAGGTGCGCCAAAAAAGAGTACCGGTGTAAAAATTAACGATAAGGTCAATGTTGTCATTAACGAAACAACTAGTATTTTCTTTACCTTTGCGGAATCTCCCTTTGCATCCGCTTCAGCTACCCGTTTGGAAATGGCGACCGGTAAGCCAACTTGTGTCAATGTAACAACTAAAGAAAATGTAGGATAAGCCATCATATATAAACCTACACCCTCTTCACCAATCAATCTTGCTATTAAAATCCGATTAAGGAATCCGAGCATTCTTGTGATAAGACCGGCAACTAAGAGGATGATTGTTCCTTTTAGAAATTTAGACATTTTTGTTCCCTGCCTTCTCAAATGGGATTTTTTTTTATACAATGATATATATGCAATTTTGTGGACAACCTTGCTAATAATTTTAATCATTGCTTATCAAACCGTTATATTTGGAAGAAGGTGGGGATTACTTTGGCTGTTCATCTCTATGAAAAATATCGAGAAGATGTTGCCGTTGTCTTGAGTTCAAAGCTGGATGAATTTAAAGTATTTGACTATGATCAAGTATCTGAAGATGACTTATGGAATTTTTTACTTACAAAAAAATGGAGAAAGCCGCGGGAAGATGTACATATTTATGAAATAGTCCGCGATATTTTGAATGTGAAGGTCAGCGATTTTATTTCCTTTCAAACAGTCGAACATTTAAAGGGTCCTGATTGGTTCTCGGATGCGGGAGCGGGTGAACTAGAAGAATTGTTAAAAAAATAGGAAAAATTGACAGCTTGTATTGGTTGTAACATAATGTACATGGTAATAAATGATATTGAAACCTCATATAAAAACATTTTTCATAGCTAATATGGGTGTTCTCTTTAAGGGAGGATTTTTAAACAGATGATTAAACGTAGCAGAATGATTGCTTTTTTTCTTCTCGTTATTTTATTTGCCAGCTTGCTTGGTACGACGACAAATCCTATTCTTGACCGAATCAAGCTAGGACTTGACTTGCAAGGTGGATTTGAAGTACTTTATCAGGTTCAACCGGTAAATGATGGGGATAAGATTACTCAGGCTACATTGGCCAGTACAGCAGAAGCACTGAGTAAACGGATTAATGCTTTAGGTGTCAGTGAGCCGAGAATCGATGTAGAAGAAGGAAATCGCATTCGGGTTCAACTGGCTGGGATAAAGGATCAAAAACAAGCAAGGGAAATGTTATCAACAACGGCAGAGTTATCTTTCCGTGACTCTGAAGATAATAAATTACTTGATGGTACGGATCTTGTCCAAGGAGGCGCAAAACAATCCTATGACCAAAACGGCAAGCCAAACGTCACCTTAAAATTGAAAGATGCTTCGAGATTTGCCAAGGCGACGGAAAAAGCTATGGAAAAGACCCCTTCCGTGATGGTTATTTGGCTTGATTTTGATGAAGATAAAGACTCCTATGCAAAAGAGGCCGGAAAGGAAAATCCAAAATATATTTCTGCACCGATGGTTTCAAAGGTTATCAATAGTCGCGATGTGGAAATTACAGGGAATTTCACTGTAGAAGAGGCAAAAACATTGGCTGAACTATTAAACGCCGGTGCTTTACCTGTTAAGTTGAAAGAAATTTATTCTACGTCGGTCGGAGCTCAATTTGGTTCTGATGCTTTACAATCTACCGTATTAGCCGGAATTATTGGAATAGCTGCTATCTACCTCTTCTTAATTGTCTATTACCGCTTGCCGGGTCTGGTTGCTTGTATTGCCTTATCGGTTTATATTTGGATGCTTTTAGCTGTTTATGATGGACTCAATGCGGTTCTGACCTTACCGGGTATTGCAGCGCTTGTATTAGGTATTGGGATGGCGGTCGATGCAAATATTATCGCATACGAGCGACTTAAAGAGGAGATTAAAGTAGGGCGCTCCCTTCAAGCTGCTTTTAAAGAATCAAATAAAACATCATTTGTCACGATCTTTGACGCCCAAATTACGACGCTCATTGCCGCTGTTGTTCTATATATTTATGGACAAAGTTCTGTCAAAGGCTTTGCAACAATGCTTATTATCAGCTTATTAATCAGTTTCATCACAGCTGTATATTTATCCCGTTTCTTATTGGGTCTGCTCGTTCACAGCAATTGGTTTAACCATAAATTAGGCTGGTTTGGTGTAAAAAAACAAGATGTTCATGATATCAAACAGGGTGTCGAAACAGTCGATCTTCCTACCCGCTTTGATAAAATTGATTTTGTAAAACGAAAAAATGTATTTTTTACGTTATCCGGTGTTTTACTTGCACTAGGTATCGTTATGTTGCTTATCTTCCGGTTAAACTTGTCCATTGACTTTACCAGTGGTACCCGGATTGAAGTATCCTCGGATAAACCTTTAACGACAGAAACAGTGAAAAGTGAATTAGCAAAATTTGATATTGAAACGGATGATATTGTTTTATCCGGCGATAATAACAACAGTGCCGTTGCTCGTTATAAAGGCAGTTTATCTCAAAATGAAATCAATGACTTAAAAGAGTACTTCCATGAGAAATATGGTGCCGATCCGAATGTTAGTGTCGTTACCCCGACAGTGGGCCGGGAATTGGTAAAAAACGCCATTTATGCTGTACTGATTTCATTAGTTGGAATTATCATTTATACTGCATTCCGCTTTGAATGGAAAATGGGGACAGCGGCGATCTTAGCATTAATTCATGACTCGTTCTTTATGGTGGCCGTCTTTAGTATTTCAAGGCTTGAAGTTGATCTCAATTTCGTAGCGGCCGTTTTAACCATTATCGGGTTTTCCATTAATGATACGATTGTTACATTTGACAGGATTCGCGATCATATGAAGAAAAAGAAGAGAATCCGTACGTATCAAGAATTGGAAGACATTGTTAATAAGAGCTTGCGTCAAGTGTTGACACGTTCCATTAATACTTCACTTTCGACATTATTGCCGATCATTTTCTTATTATTAATGGGTAGTCAAGCAATTTGGAACTTCTCCCTTGCCATGCTGGTCGGCTTAATTGTCGGGGTTTATTCCTCGGTCTTTATTGCCGCTCAATTATGGCTCGTATGGAAAGGCAAAGAATTGAAGAAAAAAGGTGTATTGATTACGTATAAAGAAAAGAAAAAATACTCTGATCAACCGGTTGTGTAATGATGAATCCGACTCGCTCCTATCTTAGGGGCGTTTTTTTTCTAATCCTCTCATTGATTCACTTCTATTCCTCTAGTATAATAGATGAGTTGAGAGGTGAAAGGAAATATGTTGCAAGCAAAGACGCGTTGGGCGGTTCGAGAAGGAAATCGTCAAAAAGCGGAACAATTAATGAATGAACTGCAGTTGACACCTCTAGTAGCAAATTTATTAGTCAATCGAGGTTTAGATACGGCTGAAAGTGTAAAGAAATTTTTAAATCCGGATGAAGAGTTTCACCATCCTTTTTTGCTTAATGATATGGATATATGTGTTGAACGAATTTTTCGGGCAATTCGAAATGGTGAGCGAATGGTCGTGTATGGCGACTATGATGCCGATGGAGTAACAAGTACTTATGTATTATTGAAAACATTACGTGAACTCGGTGCGGATGCCGATTTTTATATACCAAATCGCTTCACGGAAGGATACGGCCCAAATGAAAAAGCATTTCGAACACTGAAAGAAGCCGGTTATCATTTAATTATCACGGTTGATAACGGAATTGCCGGGATTCATGAAGCAAAAGTGGCAAAAGAAATTGGTATTGATTTAATCATCACCGATCATCACGAACCCGGACCGGAACTCCCGGATTGTTTGGCGATTATTCATCCGAAGAGGGCTGATTCCAATTACCCGTTTAAAGATTTAGCCGGTGTCGGTGTCGCGTTTAAATTGGTGACGGCTCTTTTAGGGAAAGTTCCGGAAGAATTGCTTCCGTTTGCAGCAATCGGAACTATAGCTGATTTAGTACCTCTCAAAGATGAAAATCGCTTGATTGTAAAAAAAGCATTACCTCTCTTACAATCGTCGGATCATTTTGGTTTAAAGGCGTTAATGTGGATTGCCGGGATCAATCAGCAAGAATTAAATGAGGAATCAATTAGTTTTGGACTAGCCCCGCGGATAAACGCTCCCGGAAGATTATACCATGCCGGTATGGTCGTTGATTTATTTTTGGCAAATGATAAAGATGAGGCTGAACAATTGGCCCATGAAATTAATGAAATCAATAAAGAAAGACAAGAAATCGTCGATAAAATAACTGTTGAAGCGATTGAGGAAATTTCTCAATCATCAAATTACATAGACGATCAGGTCATTGTGGTCGGTAAGGAAGGCTGGCATGCAGGGGTCATTGGCATTGTTGCTTCCAGATTAGTGGAAAAATTTTATCGGCCGGTTATTGTTTTTTCTTTTGATCAAGCAACCGGATTGGCTAAGGGTTCGGCAAGAAGTATTCCAAAATTTAATATGTATCAAAATTTGTTCCAATGTAAAGAACTTTTGCCGCATTTTGGAGGACACCCGATGGCTGCCGGGCTGACTATGAAAATCTCAGATGTTCCGGAATTAAGGGAACGGTTGAACCGGTTGGCAAGTGAACAATTAGATGAAGAGGATTTTATCCCGGTTACTGAAGTCGATGGGATGATTCCATTGGAGGATATCCATTTGCAATCTGTTAAAGAATTGCTTCAGTTTGCTCCGTTTGGAACAGAAAATCCAAAACCATTGCTTTTAATAAATGATATTCAATTGCCACAAATCAAAAAAGTCGGTGCAGAGAAAAATCATCTGAAAGCAATCATTGAAAACCATTCGGCTCAACTTGATTGTATCGGTTTTCATATGGGGGATCTTGCCGATGAAATATCACCATTATCGAAAGCTTCGGTCATTGGAGAGTTAGCGATTAATGAATGGAATCATGTCAGTAAACCGCAGTTCATATTAAAAGATATTTGTATTGATGAATGGCAATTGTTTGATTATCGCGGTAACCGAAGAATCGACCAGTGGATTCATCAAGTACCGGAAAAAAGCAGTAAACTGATTGTTTTTCGCGAATCCACCGTCAACCAAATGAATTTATCCGAATTCGCTGCCGGTCTTGAAATCATCCATTCTGAAGCCTCAGCGAAAAATTGTGATATCGACGGAATGAACATTGTTCTAATTGATTTACCCCAATCAAAAAAGCAATTAGAGTCATTATTGGCAGGAAAGCAGGTTGCAAGAATTTATGCCCATTTTTATCAAGACGATATCGAACTCTTAAATACGATGCCGACAAGAGAACATTTTAAATGGATGTATGCATTCTTGTGTAAAAAAGGTGTGTTTGATTTCCGACGTTATGGAGCCGAATTGGCGAAATATAAAGGATGGTCACTTCATACCATAAAATTTATGCTAACGGTGTTTTTTGAACTGAATTTTGTTACAATGGATAATGGTATTCTTTCAGTTATAAAAAATCCGTCAAAACGAGATTTATCAGAATCGAAAACTTACCAATTAAGACAGGAAATTATTCAATTGGAAAAAGAGTTGCTCTTTTCATCCTATAAACAATTAAAAAATAGTCTCGATAGATTTATCGGTACTGCAAATATGAAGGAGGCAAAGGCATGGATTTAGAAAAATATATTGCGATAGTTGAAGATTGGCCAAGTAAAGGAATTAGTTTTAAAGATATTACGCCGTTAATGGCCGATGGAGCTGCGTTTAAGTATGCAACTGAACAAATTGTTGAGTATGCGAAAAAAAAACAAATTGACATTGTCGTCGGTCCGGAAGCTCGCGGATTCATCATTGGTTGCCCGGTTGCTTATGCTTTAGGCGTTGGGTTTGCGCCGGTACGTAAAGAAGGGAAACTTCCTCGGGAAACAATTAAAGTAGAATATGGCTTGGAATATGGTAAGGATGTCCTGACTATTCATAAAGATGCGGTAAAACCCGGACAACGGGTGTTGATTATTGATGATTTATTGGCAACCGGCGGGACGATTGAAGCAACCAAAAAATTAGTTGAACAATTAGGCGGAATCGTAGTTGGTGCGGCATTTCTTATTGAATTAACGTATTTAAACGGTCGGGAAAAATTATCAGGCATCGATTTAAAAACTTTGATTCAATACTAGTTTCGTTTTTTGGGCTTGGCTTTTTCGCCAAGCTATTTTTTAACAAAATAAGAAATTCTAAAATTTCCCGGTGCATCGAATTTGCATTCTTTCTTGGAAATATATATATTAAACTACACAAAAATAAAAATGCTTTACTTTTTCGCCATAATTATCAATAATAATAACAATCAATAAGAATGTGCAAGTTTTCATTTAGCTGAATAATTCCCCATTTCATCAGTCAAGGACCCCCAGATTTGTTTCGACACAAAAGTTAAGTGGTAGAGGGGATGTGCTCCTTTAGTCCGATTGGTTTGGGTTGTACATGTTGATTAGACAAACGTTGCAACAAGCCCGTTTGGCACATTTGCTTTGAGTTCCTTTTACAATCCAGCGTGGGTTAGCGATTTTCCTGTCACTGGTTGAAGTTCCACTTTATTGGGACAGATAATTATGACTATTTTGATACAAATATTGATGCATTTCTATAAAGGTGATTATCATGAGTTCCGATCAAACAATGACAATTGAAGAGTGTATGGAAAAAGTAAGTAGTTATTTAAATGAAGAACATACGGAATTGGTTCGCCATGCATACGAATTTGCAGAACAGGCACACCATAATCAAATTCGAAAATCCGGTGAGCCCTATATCATCCATCCGATTCAGGTTGTCGGGATTTTGGCTGATTTAAAAATGGATCCGGCAACACTTGCGGCGGGGTTTCTTCACGATGTTGTTGAAGATACGGATATAACATTGGCGCAAATTGAAGAAGAATTTGGTCAAGAAATTGCTATGCTCGTTGATGGTGTAACGAAATTAGGGAAAATCAAGTATAAATCCCATCAAGAACAACAAGCGGAAAACCATCGGAAAATGTTTGTGGCAATGGCAAAGGATATGCGTGTTATCATCATAAAGTTTTCCGACCGGTTGCATAATATGCGGACATTGAAACATCTGCCGGAAGAAAAACAACGCCGAATCGCCAATGAAACATTAGAAATTTTTGCACCGCTTGCTCACCGCCTTGGAATATCAAAAATAAAATGGGAATTGGAAGATACGGCTCTTCGCTATTTAAATCCTCAACAATATTATCGCATTGTCAATTTAATGAAAAGAAAACGTGCTGAGCGGGAAGAGTATATTCAAGAAGTGATCAATGAAGTTCAAAAGCGGGTAGATGAGGTTTCGATTAAAGCTGAAATTACCGGTCGTCCCAAACATATTTACAGCATCTACCGGAAAATGGTTCTCCAAAATAAACAATTTAATGAAATTTATGATCTGCTGGCTGTCCGAATTATTGTAAACAGTATTAAGGACTGTTATGCCGTTCTTGGAATTATTCATACATGCTGGAAACCGATGCCGGGAAGATTTAAAGATTATATTGCAATGCCGAAACAAAATTTATATCAATCCTTGCATACAACGGTCATCGGTCCAAAAGGGGATCCATTGGAAGTACAAATCCGTACGTTTGAAATGCATCAAATTGCAGAATATGGGATTGCTGCACATTGGGCCTATAAAGAAGGGAAAAAGTTTAACACACCCGATCAATTCGAAAAGAAACTAACTTGGTTTAGAGAAATTCTTGAATTTCAAAATGAATCTTCCAATGCCGAAGAATTTATGGCTTCATTAAAAGTTGACCTGTTTTCTGACATGGTGTATGTTTTTACCCCTAAAGGTGATGTCATTGAATTGCCGGCCGGGTCTGTACCAATTGATTTTGCTTATCGAATTCATTCAGAAATAGGCAATAAGACGATTGGGGCCAAAGTAAATAATAAAATGGTACCTCTTGATTACCGCCTAAAAACCGGTGATATTATCGAAATCCTTACGTCAAAACATTCATATGGACCAAGCCGAGACTGGATTAAACTCGCCCAAACATCACAGGCAAAAAACAAAATTAAACAATTTTTTAAACGCCAACTTAAGGAAGAAAATGTCAATAAAGGCAGAGAACTTGTTGAAAAAGAAATTCGAAATATGGAATTTGATATAAAAGAAGTTATGACAAGCGAGAACCTGAAACGAGTAGCGGATAAATTTAATTTTGCCAATGAAGAAGATATGTTTGCGGCAGTCGGTTACAATGGCATCACAGCGGCTCAGATAGCCAACCGCTTAACCGAAAAATTACGGAAAAAGAAAGATATGGATGAAACACTCCTCTTTAAAGATATTTCCGAGTTAAAACCTGTTAATCACCCGAAACGCCGGGATGCAGGAGTCCGTGTCAAAGGCATCGATAATTTACTGATTCGCTTGTCTAAATGTTGCAGTCCGATTCCGGGTGATGAAATTGTCGGCTATATAACGAAGGGACGCGGTGTTTCGGTTCACAGAACGGATTGTCCGAATGTAAAGGGCGATGATGTAAAAGATCGGCTTATCCCGGTTGAGTGGGAAGGATATGCCTCGACAAATAAAGAATACAATGTTGATTTGGAAATTAACGGTTATGATCGGAGAGGGTTATTGAATGAAGTATTACAAGCAATTGCTGAGACAAAAACAAATATTACCCAGGTAACAGGAAAAACCGATCGGAACAAAATCGTTACAATCCATTTATCAATATCGATTCAAAATGTTGCCCATCTAAAAAAAGTTGTTGATCGAATTAAACAAATCCATGATATTTATACGGTCCGCCGAGTAATGAATTAAAGGGGGGTACGAAATGCGAGCTGTATTACAGCGGGCAAAAAATGCAAGTGTAACGGTGAATGGAGAAATCGTAGGGAAAATTGCAAAAGGATTTGTTTTACTCATCGGTGTGACCCATTCAGATACTGAAAAAGACGCAGAATACCTTGCTGAAAAAATTTCCGGTCTTCGCGTTTTTGAAGATGAGAACGGGAAAATGAACCTTTCCCTGTCAGACGTTGAAGGAGAGATTCTTTCCATCTCACAATTTACGTTATACGGGGATATCCGGAAAGGGAGAAGACCTAATTTTATGGAAGCGGCCAAACCGGATCAAGCCAATCGATTATATGAATATTTTAATACGCGATTACGGGAAAAAGGCTTTGTCGTTGAGACAGGTAAATTTGGTGAAATGATGGATGTAACCTTTACGAATGACGGACCGGTTACATTGATTATTGACAGTCAGTCACTGAATCACTGATAGATAAACCACAGCAGTTCTAATTAAAAGTAAGCTTGATAATTAACAGGTAAACTAATGATAGGAGCCACCTGTTCTCGTCAAAAGTACTATATTGATTATTGGCAGGCAAATCATTACATCATTGGTAGACAAGCCAGAGCTGCCTAATCATAAGTACAAATTAATTATTGACCGGACGATCATTACATCACTCGCATCGTTGGACAAACTTAACCGGAGTTTGTCTTTTTTTATGAAAAAGCAACGTTAGAATAGGACATACTATTATCGACAAAACTTTTTTAGGAGGAAAATGATGCGTGCAAGTGATAAAAATGATCAGGTAAACCTGACAGGGAAACAAGTTTTTGGCGTAGACTTCCATGACTTTATTGAAAAACAAGAAAATGCATCTTTGTTTGAACTGGCGTCTGAGTACGGACTTTCAATAGGAGAAGTAAGAAAGCTGAAAAAACATCTTTTTCGCTCATAGATACTTGACTTTTAATTAAGCTTCCCGTATGATAAAGTATCAATAACAATATTTTTAATATAATAAACTGATGACGGAGAAAAGTAGTTTCGCCCCAAATGGAAAGAGAGGGAATGTCGCGGCTGAAAGCATTCCTCCATAATGACGAAATGAAAGACACTCCTGAAGTGATTCCTGAACGATCGTTGCCGGTTTCATGGGCGGTTTAGTAAGGGCAATACGTAGGCAGGCGTTAACTGTTTAAGTGGAAGAATAATAGGTATTATTCTTCAATTAGGGTGGCACCGCGAGATCAAGCTCTCGTCCCTTGTTAATGACAAGGAACGGGGGCTTTTTTATTTTTCCCTATTTATTTTCCTTTTTAAAAGATAAGAAATTATAAAAATGCAGGCGAAAAGCTTTGGATTAGTTTTATTGTCTAACTCCGGTCGCCCAGCGCTTTTCTTATTAAAAACTAAATCGTAATACATTAAAGGAGGCTTTACATTTGAAAGTTCAAATTCCAAGAGGAACCCAGGATATTCTTCCCGGTCAGGCAAAAATTTGGCAATGGTTGGAAGAAAAAATGCGCGAGGTTACAAATAAATATCATTTTGAAGAAATAAGAACACCTATTTTTGAACATACGGAAATTTTTGCACGAGGAGTCGGTGATACGACCGATATCGTTCAAAAAGAAATGTATTCCTTCCAAGATCGTAGCGGTCGTGACTTGACACTCAGACCTGAAGGAACAGCAGCGGTTGTCCGATCCTTTGTCGAAAATAAAATGTATGGTGACCCGAATCAACCGGTAAAGCTTTTCTATATTGGTCCGATGTTTCGTTATGAACGTCCACAATCCGGGAGATACCGTCAATTTGTTCAATTTGGTGTTGAAGCATTGGGAAGTCAAGATCCGGCCATTGATGCCGAAGTAATCAGTCTTGCCATGAATATTTACAGAGAGGCCGGATTAAAAAATGTTCATTTAGTCATCAATAGTTTAGGCGATAAAGAAAGCCGGGCAAAACACCGGGAAGCGCTAATCAACCATTTTCGGCCTCGAATCGGCGAGTTTTGTGAAGATTGTCAAAACCGGTTAGAAAAAAATCCGTTGCGAATTTTGGATTGCAAGGTTGACCGGGAACATGAACTGATGAAAACCGCGCCGTCAATTTTAGAATATTTGAACGACGAATCAAAAGTTTATTTTGATAAAGTTTGTCAATATTTAACCGATTTAGGTATCGAATATACAATTGATTCGACATTGGTTCGCGGTCTTGATTATTATAATGCGACAACGTTTGAGATTATGAGTTCTGCACCGGGTTTTGGTGCCATTACAACATTATGTGGCGGCGGTCGCTATAATGGGCTTGTTGAGGAATTCGGCGGACCGGAAACACCGGGAATTGGCTTTGCATTAAGTATAGAGAGGCTGATTGCTGCATTGGAAGCAGAGCAAGTTCAACCGGATATACATAACGGTCTTGATTTTTATGTTGTTGCTTTAGGTGAACGGGCAAAAGATTACTCAGTAAAATTACTAAGTGAACTGCGGAATAACGGTTTTTCAGCTGACCGCGACTATACGGGTCGGAAGATGAAAGCTCAATTAAAATCGGCAGACAGGCTACATGCAAAGTTCGTGGTAATTATTGGTGAGGATGAACTGGATGGCGGTATTGTCCAATTGAAAAATATGGAGACCGGTGAACAAAAAGAAATTAAATTAGCAACATTTATTGAAGAGATTAAACAATTTGCTGTTTGATGGAGGATGGAAAAATGTCAATGTTTGGTAGAACCTATTATTGTGGAGAAATTTCCGAAAAAAATGAAGGGGAAACCGTTGTGTTAAAAGGATGGGTCCAAAAAAGGAGAGACCTCGGCGGACTTATTTTTATTGATTTAAGGGATCGAACCGGCATCGTTCAGGTCGTTTTCAATCCGGATGTTTCAAAAGAAGCTTTGGCCATTGCTGATGGAGTTCGCAGTGAATATGTTCTGGATGTACAAGGAAAAGTTGTTTTACGGGAAAAAGGTACAGAAAATCCAAAGTTAAAAACAGGAAAAATTGAAATTCATTGTGAAAAAGTTTCTGTTTTAAATGAATCGAAAACACCGCCGTTTATGATTGATAACAATGCCGAAATCACGGAGGAAATGCGGTTGAAATATCGCTACTTAGATTTACGTCGTCCGGTGATGTATGAGACATTAAAATTACGGCATAAAACGGTAAGAGCGATTCGTGACTTTTTAGACAGTGAAGCCTTTATAGAAGTGGAAACCCCGATATTGACAAAAAGTACGCCTGAGGGAGCGCGGGACTATCTTGTTCCCAGCCGCGTCCATCCGGGAGAATTTTATGCGTTGCCGCAGAGCCCGCAACTTTTTAAACAGTTGCTGATGGTTGGTGGCTTTGACCGTTATTACCAAGTGGCCCGTTGTTTTCGTGATGAAGATTTACGTGCAGATCGTCAGCCGGAATTTACCCAAATTGATATTGAGACAAGTTTCTTAAGTCAGGAAGATATTATTGACATTGTTGAACGGATGATGAAAAAGGTAATGAAAGATGTAAAAGGTATTGATATTACGATACCGTTTCCGCGCCTTACCTATCAGGAGGCAATGGACCGATTCGGGTCGGATAAACCGGATACTCGTTTTGGCCTTGAACTTGTTGATCTTTCTGAAGCTGTTAAAGATTCCGGTTTCAAAGTTTTTGCCGATACGGTTGCTTCCGGCGGACAAGTGAAAGGAATCAATGTAAAAAAAGCGGCTGACAAGTATTCACGTAAAGATATTGATGGATTAACGGAATTTGTGAAACGTTACGGTGCAAAAGGACTGGCGTGGGTCAAGGTTACCGATCAAGGTTTCAACGGTCCAATCGCGAAATTTTTTGATGAAGCGACCCGAAGTCAATTAACATCAATTTTGGAAGCAGAAACCGGTGACTTATTATTGTTTGTAGCCGATAAACAATCAGTTGTAGCTGACAGCCTTGGTGCCCTTCGCTTGAAATTGGGAAAAGATTTGCAACTGATTGATGAGAAAAAATTTAATTTCCTTTGGGTAACGGACTGGCCGTTATTGGAATATGACGATGAAGATGGTCGCTATTATGCTGCCCACCATCCGTTTACGATGCCGTTCAGGGAAGATATCGAGCTTTTGGATACTGACCCCGGAAAGGTTCGCGCACAAGCCTATGATATTGTATTAAACGGGTATGAGTTGGGCGGCGGTTCACTCCGTATTTTTGAACGGGATATTCAAGAAAAAATGTTTCGCGCTCTTGGCTTTTCCGAAGAGCAGGCCCGAAGTCAATTTGGATTTTTAATGGATGCTTTTGAATATGGGACACCGCCACATGGAGGGATTGCCCTTGGTTTAGACCGCTTTGTTATGATTCTTGCTGAAAGAACAAACTTGCGTGATACCATTGCATTTCCGAAAACAGCCAGTGCAAGTGATCCGTTGACAAACGCACCGAGTGGAGTCAGTCAGGCGCAATTGGATGAGCTTCAACTTTCGGTCATTAACAAAGAGAAAGAGTAAAGGAAGGTATTTCCTGTTCCGCTTGTTTGAAATTTTTAATGGCAGGCAGTCAATGAGGAATACAGGTGGGAGTGGGGTTAGCCAAGGTCTGATTTCGTAATCAACATTGAGTGGGATATGGATTTCCACTGGTTGAAGTTTCACTGTATCCTACACGGACCCTCCTAAAAGATTAGGTAGTATAAGAGGCTAAACCGGAAGATTGGTACAACTTACACATCATACGACGGATTGAAGTTTCACTGAATTTATGTTATTATAAAAACAACGAAGAGAGTCCTGATGTGACCGTAAGTTTGCTAACGTTTTGACCGAACATTTTTGCCTTAGGGAGTCTGAAGTTTCTAAGTGGCGCAAATGCCTCGTAACAGTGGACTTGTAAAGCTTAGAACAGGACACCCACCTGCTGAGAGCGGGTTCAAAACAGGCATCCAAACGACGGCACGATTGGGACATCTCTTTTTGTTTGTTAAAAATGCGAAATTAGAAATGAAAGCCCCACTACCTTTTGATTTTCAAAGGGTATTTCTTTTGCCGATTTAAAGGGATTCCTCCACTTATAGAGGGAAATTTTATATTGAAAAATTGTTTTTAAGCGCCTGTAGTAAAAGATGGGAAAATGTAAAATTACTTCAATGATTCTATTTACAGAGGATGTGGATCAATGTTACATCAGTTTTCAAGGAATGAATTAGCCATTGGAAAAGAAGGTTTAGAAAAGCTGAAAAATACAACCGCCCTTGTTCTCGGGATTGGCGGTGTCGGATCTTTTGCAGCTGAAGCATTAGCGAGAAGCGGTGTTGGCCGGTTAATTTTAATTGATAAAGATGATGTTGATATTACGAATGTGAATCGTCAAATCATTGCCTTGCTGTCAACTATCGGTCGATCGAAAGTAGAATTGATGAAGGAACGGATTGCCGATATCAATCCGGATTGTGAAGTAATTGCACTAAAAATGTTTTACACGGAAGAAACATATGAGGAAATTTTTCATTACGGTATTGATTTTGTTGTCGATGCATCTGACACGATCATTTACAAAGTTCATATTATGAAAGAATGCTTGAAACGAAATATTCCGATTATCTCCAGTATGGGGGCGGCAAATAAAATGGATCCGACCCGCTTCCAAATTGCCGATATTTCGCAAACTCATACCGACCCGATTGCCCGGGCTATTCGCGGCCATTTGAAAAAAGCGGGGATTAAAAAAGGTATTCCGGTTGTGTTTTCTGATGAAAGCCCGATTGTCATTCGTGAAGATGTCCGCCAATATGTTGGGAATGATGAAGCACCGACCCGCAAAGGGCAAATGCCTCCTTCATCCAATGCATTTGTCCCATCGGTGGTCGGCTTGATTATGGCAAGTTATGTAGTAAGGAAAATTTTAGAAGGTGTTAAAATCAACCGTGTGAAAGATGAGATGCTAGTTTAAAAGGCTCATAGAAAAATCAGTAGAGAGAGAATTCTTTACTGATTTTTCTATGACAAAAACAAGTGGGATAACTACTAATGCTAGTATGTCAATCATCTGCCGAAATGGTACAATTGTGCTAATGCTAATCGGCATTTTTATCCTTTTCAAGTAATTCTGTAATTTTTTCAGACTCTTTTCAATTTCTTCTAAATGCTGATTTTTCTTAGAAGAATTGATAAGAATTCTACGGATAAAAAGGGTGAAGGAAACGATAAGTAAGACGATAAGACCAAAATAAATAAACGCAAAAATTGTTGAAGCAAAATTAACCACGTCCATAGTATATCACCTCCCATTTACTAATTTTAACATACGAATGTATTTTCTGAAATCTTAACAAGAGTGTTCTTTGTCACAAAAATAGGTCTCGTCGCCAAAAAAGAGTATTTCACGGCTCAAAATGGTGACGAGAATAAGTCTCGTCGTCAAAAAAAGGAGTTTTTCGGCTCAAAATGGTGACTAGAATAGGTCTCGTCGTCAAAATATGGAGTTTTTCGGCTCAAAATGGTGACGAGAATAAGTTTCGTCGTCAAAATATGGAGTTTTTCGCCTCAAAAAGGTGACGAGAAAGGGTCTCGTCGTCAAAAATGAGCATTTCACGGCTCAAAATGGTGACTAGAACGAGTCTCGTCGCCGAAAAAGAGCGTTTTCTGCTTCAAAATGGTGACGAGAAAGGGTCTCGTCGTCAAAAATGAGCATTTCACGGCTCAAAATGGTGACGAGAATAAGTCTCGTCGTCGAAAAAGAGCGTTTTCGGTTTCAAAATGGTGACGAGAACGGGTCTCGTCGTCAAAAAATAGAGTTTCCGGCCACAAAAAGGTGACGAGAAAGGGTCTCGTCTTCAAAAAAGGGTGATTTTCAGCTCAAAGTGGTGACGAGAAAGGGTCTCGTCGCCGAAAAAGAGCGTTTTCGGCTTCAAAAAGGTGACGAGAACGGGTCTCGCCGTCAAAAAAGGGTGTTTTTCAGCTCAAAGTGGTGACGAGAATAGGTCTCGTCGCCAAAAAAAGGAGTTTTCCGGCTCAAAATGGTGACGAGAATAAGTCTCGTCGTCAAAATATGGAGTTTTTCTGCTCAAAATGGTGACGAGAATAAGTTTCGTCGTCAAAATATGGAGTTTTTCGCCTCAAAAAGGTGACGAGAAAGGGTCTCGTCGTCAAAAATGAGCATTTCACGGCTCAAAATGGTGACGAGAACGAGTCTCGTCGTCGAAAAAGATCGTTTTCTGCTTCAAAATGGTGACGAGAAAGGGTCTCGTCGTCAAAAAATGGAGTATTTCGGCTCAAAGTGGCGACGAGAAAAGGTCTCGTCGCCAAAAAATGGAGTTTCACGCCACAAAAAGGTGACGAGAATAAGTCTCGTCGCCAAAAAATGGAGTTTCACGCCACAAAATGGTGACGAAAACAAGTCTCGTCGTCAAAAAAGCCTTCATCCATTTTAGAAACCACTCACAATCTAGACCAAACTGTTCACTTCATCAAATCGTTAATTTTCTCGTATACTTGTGCAAGGGCTGACTCATATTTCCCGGTCTTTTTCGGCTGATAATATTTTTTCCCCGCAATTAAATCAGGTAAATATTGTTGTTTTACCCAGCCCGATTCGTAATCATGGGGATATTTATAGTCGATTCCTCGGCCTAGTTTTTTTGCTCCAAGATAATGAGCATCTTTCAAATGGTCTGGAACTTCCCCGCTCCGGCCATTCTCAATATCAGCAATTGCGGCATCAATGGCCATAATGGCTGAATTCGATTTTGGCGATAAACATAGGTCAATGACAGCATTTGCCAGAGGGATTCGCGCTTCCGGAAAACCGATTTTTTCAGCGGTTGTAACGGCGGCAACCGTTCTTGCTGCTGCCTGCGGGTTAGCCAGACCAACATCTTCATAAGCAATAACTAGGAGACGGCGGACGATGCTTGGGAGATCACCAGCAACAATCAATCTACCTAAATAGTGGAGGGCTGCATTGACATCACTGCCACGAATCGATTTTTGAAATCCGGATAAAACGTCATAATGGGCATCGCCATCACGCTCGTGGGAAAACCCTTTTTTCTGGATACATTCCCCGGCAATCTCCACATTAATGTGAATAATGCCGTCATCATTCGGTTCGGTTGAGAGTACAGCCAATTCCAGACCGTTTAGGGCGCTTCTGAGATCCCCGTTTGTCGCATTTGCTAAAAACTCAAGAGCGTCATCGGTTACTTCAACCTGAAATTTCCCTAATCCCCGTTCACTGTCTGCCAATGCCCGATGCAAAACTTCCTTTATATCTTCCGGTTGTAACGGTTTTAATTCGAAAATTTGACAGCGACTGCGAATTGCCGGATTAATGACATGATATGGATTTCCAGTTGTTGCCCCAATTAAAACAACCATCCCGTTTTCCAAATAGGGGAGTAAAAAGTCTTGTTTTGCTTTATCTAAACGATGGACCTCATCTAATAAAAGAATCACTTTGCCGCTCATTTTTGCCTCTTCAACGACAATTTCCATATCTTTTTTATTATTTGTAACGGCGTTCAACATCCGAAAAGCGTAATCCGTACTTCCGGCAATCGCACTGGCAATGGATGTTTTTCCGACACCGGGCGGACCAAACAGAATCATCGAAGACAATTGCCTGGCCTTCACCATCCGATAAATAATTTTTCCTTCCCCGACAAGATGTTTTTGTCCGGCCACTTCTTCTAAAACTCTGGGACGCATGCGATAAGCTAATGGTTGTGTGTTCATATGTCTTCCCCTCATATCTGGTTATACAACTAATCTAACATAAAGATTTTTTCGGGGAAAGATATAAGAAGCTACTCATGCCGTAATAGAAAATTATTTCAGGCAAAAATTTTACCTTTCATTTAATGAGCGATTTTATCACACGTGCCGCCAATGTAGTTAATAAAAGAAAAATATGTTATAATTTCAAAATGGTCATGAATTAAAAAGGGGACGGGAAATGACAAAGGAAGAACGATTTGTCCAATTTTTTATATTTTTTATCGGTATTATCATTATGGCTTTCGGAATAGCCTTAACGATCAAAGCCAACATTGGGGTGGCATCATGGGATGTCTTGCATATCGGTTTGTATAAACAAATGGGTTTAACAATTGGCACTTGGAATATCATCGTTGGTCTCATCATCTTGTCTATTTCCAGTATTATCATGAAAAAATTACCGCAACCCGGGGCTTATATAAATATGTTGTTAGTCGGTATTTTTATCGATTTATTTTTATTGCTTCCTATTCATTCAAATTGGATCAGTATGAAGTTATTTATTTTATTTGTCGGAATTCTCATCTATGCGATCGGAATGGGAATTTATATATCGGCGGGTTTCGGTACAGGACCACGGGATAGTTTGATGATGGCTTTGCATTTAAAAAAAGGATGGAAAATTCAAAACGTCCGCCTCATCATGGAAGTATCGGTAGTAATCATCGGCTGGATTCTTGGCGGACCTGTCCATATTGGTACAATTATTATCAGTTTACTCATCGGACATGTTTCCGGTGTAACTATACCTTATTTTTATAAAAAGACGAAGAAAATAATGGAAATGATTCGCTTAAAAAATGAGAAAAAGAAGACAATGGTTATTTAATAATTAGCATCAAAAAAGTTTTACGGAAAATTCAACACAAGCAATAGTGTTATATTTGTTATGACACAATATTTACGTTGATTTTTTAGAAAAATCGGCTGTTTGGATTTTACCATTTATATAGGAGTGAGTAATTGAATGAAGATTTCAACAAAAGGCCGTTACGGTTTGACAATTATGATTGAGTTAGCGAAAAAATATGGCGAGGGTCCGGTGGCTTTAAAAACAATTGCGAAAGCGAACAATCTGTCGGAACATTATTTGGAGCAAATCGTATCTCCGTTAAGGAATGCAAGATTAGTAAAGAGTATCCGAGGAGCATATGGAGGGTATACTTTAGCTAATGAACCAACAGAGATTACCGCCGGAGATGTTATCCGTGTTTTAGAAGGTCCTATTCAGCTTGTCGAAGGTATTGAAGATGAAGAACCGGCTAAAAGAGAATTATGGATCCGTATTAGCGATGCGATTAAAAATGTATTAGATAATACAACATTAGATGACTTGGCAAAACATTCCAAAGATGAATCTAGTAAGGAAGGCTATATGTTTTACATTTAAGGTTAGTCGCATGTATATTAAAGAGGTTGAAAATTATTTAAAGTTATTTTAAAAGCGGGTGTAAAGATGGAAAGATATTATGTCGATCATGCTGCTACTTCACCGCTCCATCCTGACGTGATTGAAGTAATGACCGAAACAATGAAAAATACATTTGGAAATCCTTCAAGTATCCATTCGTTTGGACGAGAAGCCAGGAAGATTATTGATGAAGCAAGAGGCTCCATTGCCGACTCGATTCATGCTGATTTTCAAGAAATTGTTTTCACGAGCGGCGGTACCGAGGCGGATAATTTGGCATTAATGGGTGTCGCCTTTGCAAACCGGGGAAGGGGAAAGCATATCATCACCAGTCAAATAGAACATCATGCCGTCCTCCATACCTGTGAGGCATTGGAAAAGCAGGGTTTTGAGGTTACTTATCTTCCTGTTGACAGTCAAGGCTTTGTTTCTGTTCAAGATGTAAAAGCGGCATTGCGTGATGATACCATTCTCGTTTCCATTATGTTTGCCAATAATGAAGTCGGGACGGTTCAACCGATCAAAGCGATTGGCGACTTATTAGCCGGTCACCCTGCTTACTTCCATACCGATGCCGTTCAAGCGTATGGACTTTTGCCAATTGATGTACGTGAAATGGGCATCGATTTATTGTCAGTTTCCGCACATAAATTAAACGGTCCAAAAGGGATCGGATTTCTATATGCGAAAACGGGTGTCAGATTCATTCCTGCCCTGTATGGTGGTGAGCAAGAACGGAAACGCCGGGCGGGAACTGAAAATGTGCCTGCGATTGCCGGTTTTAAAAAAGCGGTCGACATCAGTCAGGCGGAACTAGGGGAAAAAACCGCCTTTTATGAACAATTACGGACAAGCTTTCTTGAAACATTACAAACATCAGGCATTGATTTTAAAATAAACGGGGCAGAAGAAAATCGCCTGCCTCATATTGTTAACATCAGCTTTCCGGGTACAAATGTTGAACAAATGCTTGTCAATCTTGACTTGGAAGGTATTGCGGCATCGAGCGGATCGGCGTGTACAGCCGGATCATTGGAACCAAGTCATGTGTTAAGTGCAATGTATGGGCATCAGGCAGATGAATTAACCAATTCAATCCGATTCAGCTTCGGTTATGGAATAACATTAGGGCAAACAATTACGATTGCCGAAAAAACAGTGAAGGTTGTTAAACGGCTAACCGGAAAATAGAAAGTGATTTGGTGGTGAATAACTTGAAAAAACCCGAAGATACACGCGTCGTTGTCGGGATGAGCGGCGGTGTCGATTCGTCGGTAGCCGCTTATCTTTTGAAACAACAAGGCTACGATGTGATTGGTGTGTTTATGAAAAACTGGGATGATACCGATGAATTTGGTGTTTGTACGGCAACGGAAGATTATGAAGATGTGATTCGTGTTTGTAATCAAATCGGTATTCCTTATTATGCTGTCAATTTTGAAAAGGAATATTGGGATAAAGTGTTTACCTATTTCCTGGATGAATATAAAGCCGGTCGGACACCGAATCCGGATGTCATGTGTAATAAGGAAATTAAATTTAAGGCATTTCTTGAACATGCGTTGAAATTAGGTGCTGATTACTTGGCAACCGGTCACTATGCCCAAGTGAAAATTATTGACGGTGAATACAAAATGTTGCGCGGCAAAGATGTCAACAAGGATCAAACGTATTTCTTGAATCAACTATCACAAGAACAAATTTCCAAAGTGATGTTTCCAATCGGTCACATGGATAAAAAACGGGTTCGGGAAATTGCTAAAGAAGCCGGACTTGCGACAGCAACGAAAAAAGACAGTACCGGGATTTGTTTTATCGGTGAACGGAACTTCAAAGAATTTTTAAGTAAATACTTACCGGCTCAACCGGGCAGAATGGAAACTTTGACCGGTGAAATAAAAGGTTTTCATGAAGGCCTCATGTATTATACGATCGGTCAGAGACACGGGCTCGGTATCGGCGGTTCCGGTGATCCGTGGTTTGTTGTTGGTAAAGACTTGGAACGAAATGTCCTGTTGGTTGGTCAAGGCTATGATAATGATGCGTTATATTCGGATGCAATCATTGCGACCAATGTAAGTTGGGTCTCTGACAAAGAAAAACCTGCTCAATTTTCATGTACGGCCAAGTTCCGCTACCGCCAACCGGATCATGGTGTTACGGTTACACTTTTAGGGAATAACACAGCAAGAGTTGAATTTGATGAACCGATACGTGCGGTCACACCGGGGCAAGCCGTTGTCTTCTATAACGGTGAAGAATGCCTTGGTGGAGGTACCATCGATCAAATATTTAAAGACAATGAACGATTAAAGTATGTGGGGTAAAAATCGGAGGATCAGCTGAAATGTTATGCTGGTCCTCTGTCCTTTTTATAATAAATTCTATATAATTATTTTTGGATAGTCCCTTTTGTTTGTTTTATATAATTTGTCAATGAAACCTTTTTCGTCATCATCTTGGGGAGAAACGAAGGAAATCCTTAATTTGTCGACAAGACCCGATCTTGAAAAAAATCTTTGACAAAACGTCGATAGGCTCTATGCTCGTTTCTTATAAAAATGCTTATAGTACCATTTTTCAACATATCTTTGGAGGGGGAAATCGGAAATGCAACAAGAAGAACGTTATATTAAGGGCAGACCGATCGTCACCATTTTTCACAATGAACAAAATTTATATACCGTTCTTCGGATTCGTGTCGATGAATCAAATGAGGCTGGTGTGAACAAAGATGCGGTTGTCACCGGCTATTTCCCCCGTCTGTATGAAGAGGAAACTTATATTTTTTACGGAAAGTTTACGGATCATCCAAAATATGGTCCACAATTTCAAGTTGACCATTTTCGAAAAGATCTGCCAAAGACAAAACAAGGTGTTGTTCAATATTTATCAAGTGAACTTTTTAAAGGAATTGGAAAGAAAACGGCTGAAAATATTGTGGACGTTCTGGGTGAAAATGCTATCGAACGCATCATGAAACAGCCGTCTTTATTGGACACGGTACCGAAATTGGCTGCTGATAAAGCAAAATTGTTACATGAAAAATTAATAGAGTATCAAGGGTTAGAAAATATTATGGTCGGGTTGAATCAATACGGGTTCGGTCCGCAGCTGTCTATGCGAATCTATCAAACATATAAAGAGCATACACTGGAAATCGTCGAAAATAACCCGTATAAACTTGTGGAAGATATTGAAGGAATTGGCTTTGGTCGGGCAGATGAATTAGGCTTTAAACTCGGCATGAAAGGAAATCATCCGGATCGGGTTAAGGCCGGTTGTTTATACACATTAGAAACAGATTGTATTCAAGAAGGTCATTGTTATTTGGAAAAGAAAACTTTCATTCCGACTGTTAAAAAGTTGCTGGAATCTAACCAGCCGGTGGAAATTTTTCCGGAAGAAATTGAGCATGAACTTTTGAAACTGGAGGAAGAAGGAAAGATCGTCATCGATGAGGAACGTGTATTTCTACCTTCCATTTTTTATTCGGAAAAAGGTTTGGTAACGAATATAAAAAGAATCTTGGCTCAAAAAGAATTTGAAGACGGCTTTCCGGAATCAGAATTTCTACTTGCATTAGGTAGTTTAGAGGAACGGCTTGGTATTCAATATGCTCCATCACAAAGGGAAGCAATTCAAACCGCACTCTCCAGTCCAATGTTAATTTTAACCGGCGGACCGGGAACGGGAAAAACGACGGTAATTAAAGGAATCGTTGAACTGTATGGAGAATTGCACGGTTGCAGTTTGGATCCAAAAGACTATAAAAAGGATGAAGTGTTTCCGTTTGTGTTGGCTGCTCCAACCGGTCGGGCCGCAAAACGGATGGCGGAATCAACCGGTTTACCGGCAGTAACGATTCATCGATTACTCGGATGGAATGGAACAGAAACCTTTGATTATAACGAAGATAATCCGATTGAAGGGAAGATTGTTATCATTGATGAGATGTCGATGGTTGACATTTGGCTTGCCCATCATTTATTTAAAGCTTTGCCTGCGCATGTGCAAGTAATTTTGGTCGGTGATGAAGATCAATTACCTTCCGTTGGCCCGGGGCAAGTTTTGAAAGATTTATTAGCCTCAGAACGAATTCCGACCGTTCGTTTGACGGATATTTATCGACAAGAAAGCGGCTCATCCATTATTCAGCTTGCTCATGCCATAAAAAACGGGACGATACCGGAAGATTTAAGAAACCAACAAAAGGATCGTTCATTCATTTCTTGCCGTACGACACAAGTTGCTGATGTCGTAAAGCAGGTCGTCGGACATGCAATCAATAAAGGTTATACACCTAAAGATATTCAAGTTTTGGCACCGATGTATCGGGGGCCGGCCGGAATTGATGAGCTGAATATACTTCTCCAAGAAATATTGAATGGAACGAACAAGGAAAAGCGAAGGGAATTAAACTTTGGCGACCATACTTACCGGGTTGGCGATAAAGTTTTGCAATTAATCAATCAACCGGATAAAAATATTTTTAACGGTGATATCGGTGAAATTGTAGCTATCTTTTATGCAAAAGAGACAGAGGAAAAAGTTGATCAACTGGTCGTTTCGTTTGACGGTAATGAGGTTACTTACCCGAGACAGGATTTACATCAAATTACCCTTGCCTATTGCTGCAGTATTCACAAATCGCAAGGGAGCGAATTTCCGATTGTCATTCTACCGATTGTCAGAGGCTATCACCGGATGTTACGGAGAAATCTTATTTATACGGCCATCACGCGGAGTAAAGAAAAATTAATTTTATGCGGGGAAGAGGATGCCTTTCGAACCGCCGTTTATCGTACGGATGATAATATGAGGAACACGACGTTAAAGAAACGATTATTGCAAGAAATAAACGGAAATCACACTCCGGATATCGGGGTAGTGAAAGAAGATATGTCTTATGAAGAACGATTAATGAATACGGATCCGATGGTTGGCATGGAGAATATTAGCCCGTATGATTTCATGATTGAAGATAGAGCGGAATATTTAAGTTGACCTGATATCCAGAGAGAAAGTTTTGTAAAAATGATTATTTTCCCAACAATTTGGGCAGAATGGTATCAAATAATATTTATAAATTTGATTTGAGGTGGAAAAGTGGAACTAATTTGCCCAAATTGTCACAGTAAAGATATTGGGAAGATCGGGATCAATCAATATTATTGCTGGAACTGTTTTATTGAGCTATCGGTTTCAAATGGGATGATTCACACACATCAGGTGGAAGAAGACGGATCCCTTTCCTCCCTGGATGATTTATTCCCGGAAGAAGAACGTCGCTATCATGCATAATATCGCTCCATCCTCTCAAACTATAACGAGGGGGGAGTGTTGTCGATGGATATTAAAGTGAAGTGGTATTACCGATTAGGATTTTTATTATTACTATTTGTTGTTCTTTATGTGTTTATCAGACTTTCACCGATGTGGAAACCGGTTATTCAGATTTTTTTGAAGGTACTGTTACCTTTTCTGATTGCCGGATTTATCGCTTACTTATTATATCCGCTTGTGGAGAAACTCCATCAAAACGGGTTACAGAGATGGCTTTCCGTCTTATTAATCTATATTTTATTTTTTGGGGGAGTCGGTTTTGCCATCTATAAAGGAATACCTGTCTTTATTAAACAATTAAAGGATCTTTCCGAAAACATCCCCGGTTTCATACACCAGTATGAAATGTGGGGAGATTTTATTGAAAGAAAAACAAAAACTTGGCCGCTCGGAATTCACGAACAAATTGATGTCGGTTATCAAGCGATTGAGGAAGGACTTAAGCGGCTGATTGAACGAATTTTAAAGTTTTTTATATGGTTAGTGGACAATTTTTTTCTGTTAATCCTGGTTCCATTTATTGCATTTTATATTTTAAAAGATATTGATTACTTAAAAAAAACATTTTGGTCCTTTGTGCCTAAAAAATGGCGGGAACAAACGAGAGATTTTCTTTTCAACGTCGAGCAATCGCTTGGAAATTATATCCGCGGGCAACTGACTGTCTGTGCCTTAGTTGGCATTATATCGATGATCTTTTTCTGGCTGATCAAAATAGATTACCCGCTTTTACTTGGCTCGATCATTGGGATTACGAATGTGATTCCGTATTTTGGTCCGATTATCGGTGTCGTTCCAGCCGCAATTATTGCATCTCAAACATCCGTAAAAATGATTATTTTTGTTGTTTTGTTTGTCTTTTTCCTTCAGTTTCTTGAGGGAAATATTTTATCACCTTACATAGTCGGGAAATCTTTACAGATGCATCCTTTATTAATTATATTTTCCATCTTAATTGGTGGTGAAATCGGCGGGGTACTGGGACTTATCATGGCGGTTCCGTTAATTGCGGTCATTAAAACTACTATTTTGCAAGCTTTGGATCAGTTTAAAAGGCGGGATTATGGTTAATTTTTTTCGCTTAATTTCCGGATACAATCATTTTCGATAATTGACAAGGAGACGGTCAAATACTAGAATAAAAAATATGACTGGAGATTTAAAAATATCAACACATTGACGGAGCGAGTATGTATCAATGAGTCTAAAAAAGAGAGAAATTTCCGTGGCTGAAAGAAATTTCCAGACCAGTTGTTACAGAAGGCTACTCCCGAGTGCAGCTAATCCCTGCCGTTACTTCGCGTTAAGAAGGCTAAAGTGATGAGAGTGATTAAGACTTTCATAACTAGGGTGGTACCACGGAACAGACTCTTCGTCCCTAATTTTAGGGGAGGAGTTTTTTTATTGGAACAAAATGGAAATAAATAAATTAGGGAGGAATTCGCTTGAAAAAATTGACAAGTGCTGAAATTCGTCGTATGTATCTTGAGTTTTTTCAGGAAAAAGGACATAAGATTGAACCGAGTGCATCGCTCATCCCGCATGATGATCCGTCATTACTTTGGATTAACAGCGGTGTTGCCACATTAAAAAAATATTTTGACGGCCGGGTAAAGCCGGATAACCCGCGGATTACGAATGCCCAAAAATCGATTCGGACCAATGATATTGAAAATGTCGGGAAAACAGCACGCCACCATACTTTTTTTGAAATGCTCGGTAATTTCTCGATCGGTGATTATTTTAAAGAAGAAGCCATTATTTGGGCATGGGAATTTTTAACAAGCCCGAAATGGATTGGCTTTGAGCCGGAAAAATTATCCGTAACAATACATCCCGAAGATGAGGAAGCGTACAAAATTTGGCATGAAAAAGTCGGGATACCGGAAGAGAGAATTATTCGGTTAGAAGGCAATTTCTGGGATATCGGTGAAGGACCAAGTGGCCCAAATTCGGAAATTTTCTATGACCGCGGACCGGAATTTGGCAATGATGATAATGATCCGGAATTATATCCGGGTGGAGAAAATGACCGGTATTTAGAAGTTTGGAACTTAGTCTTTTCTCAATTTAATCATAATCCCGACGGTTCATATACGCCACTGCCGAAGAAAAACATTGATACCGGGATGGGGCTGGAACGAATGGCCTCTGTTATTCAAAATACAAAGACAAACTTTGAAACAGATCTGTTCATTCCTATTATCAAAAAGACGGAAGAAATATCCGGTGTGAAATATGGTGAAAATGAAGAATTTGATGTGGCTTTTAAAGTGATTGCTGATCATATTCGTACCGTTACTTTTGCTGTTGGTGATGGGGCATTGCCGTCTAATGAAGGTCGAGGCTATGTGTTAAGGAGACTTTTGAGACGTGCCGTTCGTTATGCAAAACAAATTCAAATCGAACGCCCGTTTATGTTCGAATTAGTTCCGGTTGTCGGGGAAATTATGGAAGACTATTATCCGGAAGTGAAAAACAAGGCGGAATTCATTGGAAAAGTGATCAAAAATGAAGAAGAACGATTCCATGAAACATTAAATGAAGGAATCGCAATTTTAACCGATATCATTGAAAAAGCAAAAAGTACCGGTAAGAAAACAATAGCCGGGGTCGATGTTTTCCGCCTTTATGACACGTATGGATTTCCGGTTGAGCTAACGGAAGAATACGCACAAGATGCCGGGCTTGCAATCGATCATCACGGTTTTGAAAAAGAAATGGAATTACAAAGGGAACGGGCCCGAAAAGCACGGCAAGAAACAGGTTCGATGCAAGTTCAAGGCGGTGACTTGGGAGAATTCACTGTTTCCAGCACATTTGTTGGCTATGATACACTTGAAACGAATGCAAAAATTATCGGTATATTTAAAGATGGAAAACTCATTTCTTCGGCCAATCAAGGGGAAGAAATTCAGCTTATCTTGGACCAAACGCCTTTTTATGCGGAAAGCGGCGGGCAAATTGCGGACCGTGGTACGATTACGGCTGAAGGTCTCGTAATAGAAGTCCTTGATGTCCAAAAAGCGCCAAACCGGCAAAACCTTCACCGGGCTGTTGTCAAGCAGGGGCTAGCAGAAACCGGCCAAACGGTCTTTGCCAAAATTGACAGCAAAAATCGTTTGCAAATTACGAAAAACCATTCAGCAACCCATCTTTTACATCGAGCTTTGAAGGATGTCCTTGGTGAGCATGTCAATCAGGCGGGCTCGCTTGTTGAACCGGATCGGCTCCGTTTTGACTTTTCTCATTTCGGACAAGTAACCGAAGAAGAGTTGAGCAAAATTGAAAAAATTGTCAATGAAAAAATTTGGGAAAGCTTACCGGTAGAAATTATGGAAAAACCGCTCGCCGAAGCTAAAGCAATGGGTGCGATGGCATTGTTTGGTGAAAAGTACGGCGAAATCGTCCGTGTGGTCAAAATGGGTGAATACTCCATCGAGCTTTGCGGCGGATGCCATGTTCCGAACACTTCCGCCATCGGTCTATTTAAACTTGTTACCGAAACCGGAATTGGAGCCGGGACCAGACGGATTGAAGCAGTAACGGGTGAAAAAGCTTACCAATATATGTCAGATCAAATTCAAATATTAAATGATGCCGCACATAAATTAAAGGCGAACGTGAAAGATGTTCCGGAAAAAATTGCGGCCTTGCAAAAAGAATTACGAGAAGCCCATAAAGAAATTGAATCATTAACTGCCAAATTAGGCAATATAGAAGCAAAAAGCTTAATAAATAAAGTAAAAGAAGTAAATGGCATTCAGTTGCTGGTCAGTCGCGTCGAAATTAATGAATCCAATCAATTGCGAACTATGTTGGATGAGTTAAAGCAAAAAATCAAGTCCGGTGTCATTGTTCTTGGTGCAGTATTGGATGGAAAGGTACAACTGATTGCGGGGGTAACGAAAGACCTAACCGGAACTTATCACGCCGGTAAATTAATCAAAGAAGTTGCCGGTATTTGTGACGGTGGCGGCGGTGGTCGTCCGGACATGGCCCAAGCCGGTGGAAAAGATCCAAATCGTTTATCTGAAGCACTTCAATATGTAGAAGAATGGATAAAGAATACTTGATGATCGGTACCTTTAGAAAAAATCGGAACGCATCGTAAATCGAAGAACATGCACGATTTCGGTTGTTGCGTATTTCGATGAAGCTCCCGGTGCAATGAAGAGATGGGAAAGTATAAGTTGAAAATTATACTTTCCTTCTGCAAAAAAGATTTCATTAATTAGACAAGTAGTGTAAAATAAAGACAAATAACCGCAACCTGAGTTTGATCGGAGGTGCATGACCATGAGTTCACTTGATCGGACGATGCAATTTCATTTTCCGGAAGAACCAATCAATCAAGAAGTACAAAAAGTTCTTCAGGAAGTTTTTTTAGCATTGGAGGAAAAGGGATATAATCCTATTAATCAAATCGTTGGCTATTTATTATCAGGTGATCCTGCTTATATTCCCCGTCATAAAGATGCAAGGAATATTATTCGAAAGCTGGAGCGGGATGAGATTATTGAAGAATTGGTAAAGTTTTATATTCAAGAGCATCGTGAGGAAAAATAATGCGAATTTTAGGACTGGATGTTGGCTCAAAAACGATTGGGGTGGCGGTTAGCGATGAACTGGGCTGGACTGCCCAAGGACTGAAAACCATCCAAATTCAGGAAGACGAGCAAAAATCCGGAATACCGGAACTTGAAGAAATCATTCGAGAATACGGAATAGAAAAGATAATTGTCGGCTTACCCAAAAATATGAATGGAACAATCGGCCCACGTGGTGAAATTAGTTTGCAATTTGCCAAACTGTTAAAAAACAGGTTTAGTTTACCCGTGGAGTTATGGGATGAACGATTAACGACCATGGCTGCAGAACGAATTTTGTTGACAGCCGATGTAAGCAGGAAAAAACGTAAAAAGGTAATTGATAAAATGGCGGCCAGTCTCATTTTACAAAGTTATTTAGATAGTTTCGGAAGCCATTGAAATTTATACATGAAAGCCCTTTAAACGAAGGGGTAAGGAGGAAAATAATGGAACACGGTGAAAACCATATTATGATTATTGATGAAGATGGTAATGAAGAACTATGTGAAATATTGTTTACTTTCGAATCTGAAGAATTTGGTAAGGCGTATGTTTTATACTACCCGATAGGAGCAGAAGAAGACGATGAGGGAGAAATTGAAATTCATGCCTCAAGCTTTCTTCCCGGAAAAGAACAAGGAGATTTATTACCTATCGAATCCGAAGCGGAATGGGATTTAATTGAGGAAATGCTTGAAACTTTTTTAGGTGAAGATGAAGAGTAAAATATAAAGCTTTTACATGTCCCAAAACAGCGGATCATTTAATTTAGATGGTGGTTCCTGTTTTTGGGACATTCTTTTTTAAAATGAATTTTGCTGACAAAATTAAAAGTTATAGTATAATAATTCAAGATGAGAAAAAATTTTCGAGTATATTCTACATTATTTGCACTCTCACAAGGAGGGTTTGGATGGATAACAATAAGGACAAGGAAAAAATCATGGAGATCGTTAACAAAGAGAAATATAAAGAAGCAAAAACAGTGAGAAAAATAGTTTTTATTACAACGGCAATCATCTTTTTATTATTAGCCGGTATTTTAACCGGTGGCTATCTGTATATTCACTCTGCATTAAAGCCGGTTGATCCCGACAGTAAACAAGAAGTTCAAGTGGAAATTCCAATGGGTTCCGGAACATCAGCCATTGCGTCAATTTTAGAGAAAAACCGGGTTATTAAGGATGCACTGGTTTTCAAATATTATGTAAAATTTAAGAATGAAACCGATTTTCAAGCCGGCACATACTTACTTTCACCGTCAATGACGATGAATGAAATTATTACAAGTTTAAAAACCGGCAGTGTATATAAAAAGGCCGCCTTATCCATTCCTGTTCCGGAAGGGTTAAGATTGACAGAAATCGCTGGGATTATCGCCAAAAAGACTGATTACAGTACGGAAGAAATCGTAAATACAGTAAATAGTCCGGAGTTTATCAAAAAAGCGATGGAAACTTATCCTGAGCTTATAACGGAAGATGTTTTAAATGAAAACATTAAATTCCCACTGGAAGGTTATTTGTTTCCGGCTACATATAGCTTTGAGGAGAAGAAGCCGCCGCTTGAAGAGATCCTTCTGGCGATGATTAAAAAAACAAATGATGTCGTTGAAAAGTATCGAATTGATCTTGAAAGTAAAGGAATCACTGTCCATCAATTATTAACATTGGCATCCCTGGTAGAGGAAGAAGCAACAAATGAGGCAGATAGAAAAACAATTGCCAGCGTGTTCTATAATCGTATGGAAACCGGTATGCCTCTGCAAACAGATCCGACTGTCATTTATGCAATCGGGGAACATCGTGATCGGCTTACCTTTAAGGATTATTATGAAGTAGTGGATCCTTACAACACCTATTTAAATAGCGGCTATCCGCCGGGACCGATTGCCGGTAGCGGTGAAATGTCAATCGAAGCTGCTTTATATCCGGCTAGCTCGGATTACTATTACTTTTTAGCAACGCCTAAAGGTGAAGTACTGTTTTCAAAGACATTAGAAGAACATAATGAAAAATATGCTCAATATATTCAGTCGAATCAATCGAATAAATAATTGTTTTAAGATTTTCTCGCTTTTTCTATATGTTTATGGTACAATGTAAGCCGTATATTTATAAAGTCTGTTTTTGTTTATCTTTGTTGCTAAAAAACTTTAATTAAGCCAAAGTGTCATTCATAAAGGGTCTATCCGGCAAGCGTTTTCCCTTTATAATGACTTTTTTTCATGTATGAATCGATAACGGCAATTCTTAAGGAGAAACATCGATGATTGATGGAAAACTGTTGAGTTATTTATATAAACAAATACCGGAACGAAAGCCTTTCTTTAAAGAGATGGAACAATACGCGCGGAGGCATGCGGTCCCAATCATGGATCTGTATAGTATGGAAACAGTTCTCGTACTTCTTAACATGTTTCGGCCGAAGAAAATTTTGGAGATTGGTACCGCAATCGGCTATTCTGCATTACGGATGGCTGATGCCACCGGAGCGAAAATCGTTACGATTGAACGCGACGATGACCGTTATGAAATGGCAAAAGCCAATATCGCTCTTGAAAATAAAGAGGAACAAATTACCCTTATCAAAGGAGACGCTTTTGAAGTTTTTCATAAGGTGAGTGCGGTTGCTCCTTTTGATTGCCTGTTTATCGACGCGGCAAAAGGCCAGTATCAAAAATTTTTTGAAACGTATACGCCGCTTTTAACTGATCGTTCTCTTGTCATCACTGATAACGTCCTGTTTAAAGGGTATGTTATTGGGAATGAAGGAGAAAATAAACGCTTACATAAACTGGGGGAAAAAATCGACCGTTACAATAATTGGCTCATCCATCACCCGGATTATCAGACGGTTATCTTACCTGTTGGCGATGGAATAGCCATTAGTGTTAAGAAAAGTGCATCATGAGCTAAATTTTTCAGTACATTTTTTGTTCTTCTAAAAATAACCTGACTACGGAGGTGGAAGAGTTGCCTGTACCCGAACTTTTAGTCACACCGACCAACATAAATGATATTCTTCCATTGATTGAAGCCGGTGCAGACGCTTTTGTCATTGGTGAAATGCGTTACGGTTTGCGACTGGCCGGTGAATTTAACAAGGCGGATATAAAAAATGCGGTTGAAATTGCTCATAATCATAAGCGAAAAGTATATGTCGCAATGAATGCGATTTTTCATAATGAAAAAGTGGAAGAGCTCGATTCCTATCTTCAATTTTTGCAAGAAATCGCTGTAGATGCGGTGGTTTTCGGCGATCCGGCTGTACTGATGGCTGCGAAACAATCTGCACCAAATATAAGGCTTCATTGGAGTACTGAAACGTTAGGAACGAATTGGTATACATGTAATTATTGGGGACGAAAAGGCGCAAAACGTGCGGTTTTAGCCCGGGAATTGAGCATGGATGAAATTTTGGAAATAAAAGAAAATGCCGAAGTGGAAATAGAGATTCTCGTACATGGAATGAGTTGTATGTTCCAATCCAAACGTCCTTTAATCGACAATTATTTCCAATTTCAAGGGAAACAGATGGAAGTTCGACAATCTGGACAAGGTTATCTGTTTTTGTATGATCCGGAAAGAGACAATAAGTATCCGGTTTTTGAGGATGAAAACGGGACACATATTATGAGTGCCAACGATATTTGCATTATTGATGAATTGCAAGAGTTAGTCGATGCCGGCATTGATTCCTTTAAAATAGACGGTATCTTTCAATCACCGCAATATATCATTGAGGTAACGAAATTGTATCGGAAAGCGATTGATCTTTGTGTTCATGACTCCTATCAATATGAAGAAGAAAAAGATCAACTGTTGGAAAAAATTATTGCCATGCAGCCGCAAAATCGCGGTCTCGATACAGGCTTTTTCTTTAAAGAAACAGTTTATTAAAGGAGGGGAAATATGGTTCAACTCGTCGATAAAATTTCAGAAATACGTAATGGCAAAAGAGTTATCGTAAAGAAACCGGAACTACTTGCTCCGGCTGGTAATTTGGAGAAATTGAAGATCGCTGTTATGTACGGTGCGGATGCTGTATTTATTGGCGGTCAAGAATATAGTCTTCGCTCAAACGCAGATAATTTTACCTTAGAGGAAATAAAAGAAGGCGTATCATTTGCAAAAAAATATAATGCCAAAGTGTATGTTACAACGAATATTATTGCCCATAACGAAAATATCCCCGGCCTGGAAAATTACTTGCGCGGATTGGAAGACGCCGGTGTTAGTGGTATTATTGTTGCAGATCCTTTGATTATTGAAACAGCTAAAAAGGTCGCCCCCGGATTGGAACGTCATTTAAGCACGCAACAATCTTTATCCAATTGGAGAGCAGCCCAATATTGGAAAGAAGAAGGTTTAGAACGGGTTGTGCTGGCGCGGGAGACAACTGCTGCAGAAATTAAGGAAATTAAGGAAAAAGTGGATATTGAGGTTGAAATTTTTGTTCATGGTGCCCTTTGCATTGCTTACTCCGGACGCTGTGTATTGAGCAATCATATGACAGCCCGGGATTCCAATCGTGGCGGTTGTTGTCAAAGTTGCCGCTGGAATTACGATTTATACCGGCAAGAAGCTGGACAAGCAATTCCGCTATTTTCCGATAATGATTTCCCATTCGCCATGAGTTCAAAGGATTTGAATTTACTGAAATATGTTCCGCAGTTAATTGAAATGGGCATAGACAGCTTTAAAATTGAGGGGCGGATGAAATCTATTCACTATGTGGCAACAGTCGTAAGTGTCTATCGGAAAGTAATTGATGCCTATTGTGCTGACCCGGATCACTTTGAATTTAAAGACGAATGGTTGCAAGAATTAGCGAAATGCGCAAATCGTGATACGGATTACGGGTTTTATAAAGGATTACCCGGTTATCAACAACAATTATTTAATGAATCAAGACAAAAACCGTCACATGATTTTGCCGGAATGGTGTTAGACTATGACGAAGAAACAAAAATGGTCACCGTACAGCAACGGAACTTTTTCAAGATTGGTGATCAAGTGGAATTTTTCGGACCAAATATCGATAACTTCACGATGACTGTGAAAAATTTATATGATGAAGAAGGAAATATGCTTGATGCGGCAAGGCATCCTCTACAAATCGTTCGTTTTCAAGTTGATCAGCCTGTACATCGTTACAACCTAATGCGGAAGGAGAACGTACATGCAGTCTAAACCTATCGTAATAGGAATCGCAGGTGGTTCTGGATCGGGAAAGACAAGTGTAACAAGGGCCATTGTCAAACGGTTTGGTGAAGATTCAATCGCATTAATTGAGCAAGATGCGTATTATAAAGATCAGAGCGATAAACCGTTTCAAGAACGTTTACACACGAATTATGACCATCCGCTTGCGTTTGATACGGATTATTTAATTGAACATATATCGCAATTATTACAATATAAATCAATTGAAAAACCGGTTTACGATTATACAATTCATACCCGTTCCCAAGAAACCATCCATGTTGAACCGAAAAGAGTCATTATTATTGAGGGAATTCTTGTTTTGGAAGATGAACGATTGCGGCAATTAATGGATATTAAATTATTTGTTGATACAGATCCGGATATCCGAATTATCCGGAGGCTGTTGCGTGATACAAAAGAACGAGGGCGAACGGTCGATTCAGTCATTAATCAATACTTATCAATGGTCAGGCCCATGCATAACCAATTTGTTGAACCGACAAAAAGATATGCGGATATTATTATACCGGAGGGCGGACAAAATAAAGTAGCGATCGATTTAATGGTGACTAAAATTCAAACAATTCTTGAACAAAAATCTTTTTTATGAAACAATAGGTGTTAAATTATTTGATAAACGTTTTTCTCTCCAGTAATTGGAATATATATATTAGAAAATAGGTCGATAAAAAGATAAGGAGTGACACAAATGGCACAAGAAAAACAATACCCAATGACGAAAGAAGGAAAGGAGAAAATCGAGCAAGAACTTGAATATTTAAAAACGGTTAAGCGGAAAGAAGTGGTCGAAAGAATTAAAATTGCAAGAGATTTTGGAGATCTATCTGAAAACTCCGAATATGATTCTGCGAAAGATGAGCAAGCGTTTGTTGAAGGACGGATTGCCTTGCTTGAAACGATGATTCGTAATGCTGTCATTATCGAGGGTGATGAGGCTAACAGCGATACAGTGACACTTGGAAAATCAGTTACTTTTATTGAGTTGCCTGATGGAGAAGAAGAAACATATACGATTGTCGGAAGTGCGGAAGCCGATCCGTTTGAAGGGAGAATTTCCAATGACTCACCGATTGCAAAAAGCCTTATCGGCAAAAAAATCGGTGATGAAGTAACCGTACAAACTCCCGGTGGAGAAATGTACGTCAAAATTGTTGCTGTGAAATAATTGTTGTCTAGACTTGCCAGAGCCGTCCCATCTTTATACTCTCCATGTTTCTCCGTGATACATTCGGATTTCATGGAGATAAACAGATGGTAACGGCTCTTTTTATACGTTAGACTCAAAATATCGGTGAACGGCTTTTCAACAAGTTTATTAGCTTTAAATCGGTAGCTACGAAAGCAGTCCCATCCTTTTCTTATGATGAACCCCCGGTTAAATTATGCCTCTTACGTCAACAATGGTAAGGGGTGATTTTCAGTGATTCACAAGCGGTTTATCATAATAGGAACGATTTTTCTCATTTGTTTATCGGTCCTTCTCGGCAGACTGTCACAAATTCAGTTGTTTGAAACAAAAAGTTTTACAGATCGTAATATAAATTTAATCGAGGAAAGTGTAAAACAACGTTCACAGGAAATGGTGATTGATAACGGACGCGGAAAATTTTACGATCGTAACATGGTCCCTTTAACTTATGAAGCTGTTCCATCATTAATTCTGTTTCCGTTTTTAAAAAAAATGGAGTGGGATGTAGAAAAAGTGGCAAGTATCATTGGTGTTCGGGAAAATGAGATTTTACAAGCCCTTGAAGCGGCAGAAGAACCAATCGTCTTTGGTAAACCTGAACCAATCGTTTTAACCGAAACCCAGATGAAGGCAATTAATCAGCTGAAAATTCCGGGCGTATTTGCAGTGAAAAAACAGTATGATCGAAAAATACCACCGGCTGCACAACTGATCGGCCTCGTAGGACAAAATGAAAAGCAAATCAGTCTTCGTTATCCGGAGAAAAACATACCTAAAAATACAAATATCGGAATTTCCGGTCTGCAAAAAAGTTTTGATGAGTTTTTATTACAGGAGGAAAACACGAAACTGATTTATCATGTGGATGGTCACGGGGGGCCTCTCTTCGGTATTGATGTCAAATATACGGACCCTTCAAACCCGTTTTATCCGGTTAATGTTCAAACAACCATTGACGGCGAAATTCAAAAAAAGGCAGAAGAAATAGCCGAACGACATAAATTGAAAAAGGGTGGCTTGATCCTTCTTGATATCGATACGAATTCCATTATTGCTTCCGTATCTCGTCCGGAAATGAACGAATCAAATCCCTATGAAAATGATGGAGCGAAAAATTATATGCTGACAGCGCAAATCCCCGGTTCGGTATTTAAAACAGTTATTGCTGCAGCTGCCATTGACGCTCAATTAGTACCGCAAAACCGGACATTTGATTGCAGTCGAACAATTCATGGTGAGATCGATCAACAATTTCAGCACGGAATGATTGATTTTACAAAAAGTTTTGCTGTCAGTTGTAATAACACTTTTGCAACTTTAGCAAAGGAATTAAATGAGATTGACAAGAATATGATTGAAACATATGCAAAAAAATTGGGCCTGACTGAAGAAGTCGGCTGGCAAGGTGATGTTTATCATTTTGACGATTTTAAACAATTGACAGATGAAGAAAAAGGACAAATATTTTTATCTGATGCGGAACGGAAAGACAGTAAACTGGTTGCTCAAACCGGGATTGGTCAACAAAATGTTCGAATTACTCCGTTGCAAGCTGCCAATATGATGGCTACGATTGCCAGGGGAGGAGAAAAGAAAATGGTACGCGCCGTTTCTTCAATCCGTTATAAAAACGGAACTACCCTGTATCAGTTTCCCGAAAAAAAATTGAAGGGTGATACCTTGGCGCCGTATACTATAAGTAAACTCCAGCAATTATTACGTGAAGTTGTTGTCGATGAAGAAGGAACCGGAAGATATTTAAAAAATTTGCCATATGAAGTAGCCGGTAAGTCAGGGACAGCTCAAACATATCGGTATAATGAAAATGGTCAGGAATATGTAAACAAATGGTTTGTCGGCTATTTTCCCTTTGATCAACCCAAATATGCTTTGGCGGTTGTTTATTTGGATGCTTTATCAACAGATGGCTCCGTAACACCGATCTTTCAAGATATGGTAACTTATTTGTCCCAGCTTAACGGGCAGTAGACCCTTTCCTCAAAATTTTCGAGTAAAAAGAAGATAGGTGGTGGATGAACTGCCCGCATAATTCAACTAAGGAGCTGTCCAGACAGTAAAAATAGGTTGATTGAAGTGAAGGTGCCCGCGGGAAGCGTCCGCCACCGAAACTATACTTTTAGGACAGCACCAATTTCACTTTAAAAACGTATGATCATCGATAGTTTTCGATCAATAACTTTAACGTAATAGGAATGTTACAAAATTTTTACTGTACAATTATGTTAACATAGCTACATAATGGAATCGGATCTATTTTTCATCAGATTGGGGGAATATCGATGGCAAATAATAATCCACAATCAAGACAAGGCCGCAGAAAGAAAACGAAGCAACAGAAACAAAACCTGATTTTAAATATTTCTATTGCAATAGTTTTCATATTAATTATCAGTGTCGGTTGGTCGATTATCGCTTCACCTAATAATGCCAAAGAGACTGCAGGAGATACAAATCAATCGACCGAAACAACTATAAAAGATAAGACAGCTAACAAACAGAAAGATAGTAAAGAAAAGAGTGAAGAAAAGAAAGCAAAAGAAAACAAAGAAAAAGAAAACAAAGAAGCAAAAGAATCCGAAGAAAAATCTTCAGAGGAGGAAAACGAAACTTCGCCGGATGAAGAAGATGTCATTAAGGTTAATAGCAATGATCCGAATGTTATCGAAGCAAAGATTAACCCAAATTGGAAGCCGGTTGGAACTAGTCAAACCGGAGAGCATATTACTCAATATAATCAAGGATCAACAGATTGGCAAGAAATGTTAAAGGCAATTAGCTATGCAACGAATGTGGATGTTGGTAATATGACGGTATTGTGGATCGGAAATGGTGGCGAACCTAATAAAAATGCAGTTGGCACCATTTCCACGAAGGATACAGGGCTGATTTATCGAGTTTATCTCGACTGGGTTGATGGAGAAGGCTGGAAACCGACCAAGCTGGAACAACTAAAAGAATTTAAAAAGTAATAGGAGTGTCTTAGGTGAAAATAGCTGTCATCGGAGCAATGGAAGAAGAAGTTATCATATTAAGAAATCAACTGGAAAATAAAAAGACGGAAATAATTGCAAACAGTGAGTTTAGTTCCGGAACATACGGAGGCAAAGATGTTGTTTTGTTAAAATCAGGAATCGGTAAAGTGAACGCTGCTATGTCGACAACGATTTTAATTGAACGTTATCATCCTGATTTGATTATTAACACCGGGTCCGCTGGAGGATTAAATCCGGAATTAAATGTAGGGGATCTTGTTATTTCCGATGATGTTTGTCATCATGATGTTGATGCAACGGTTTTTGGCTATGCTTATGGCCAAGTTCCCCAAATGCCCGCCGCCTACCAAGCGGATGAACGACTAATTCAGGTCGCAGAAGAAGCGGCCAGAAGTCTTGAAGGAATTCAAGTAAAAAAAGGACGGATTGCTTCCGGGGATTCATTTATGAGCGATCCGGACCGTGTTCAAATGGTTGCTGAAAAATTTCCGGGACTGCAAGCGGTGGAAATGGAAGCGGCAGCGATTGCTCAAGTCGCATACCAGTACGGACACCCGTTTGTCATCATTCGGGCATTATCTGATATTGCCGGGAAGGAATCAGATTTATCATTTGAACAATTTTTACAAACTGCCGCACTGAACTCTGCTAATCTTGTTATCGAGATCATTCGAAAATTGTAAACGATAAGGGGCTGACGTCATCAAATTTGTAGCGGTGATGTCAGCTTTTTTTTGAATATAGAAACCAACATAGCAGCCAAAATCATGCCGCCACCAACACGATGAAGGTGTATAGATAAAATATATGGGATCGTTCACAGCGAAAGGAGTGGGCTTCATGCAAAGGATTTTGATTATTGAGGATGACCCTAAAATTGCTGAGCATCTGCAAGCATACATACAAAAATACGGCTTTGCGTCATCTATCGTGGACGATTTTGATCATGTGATGGAGCATTTTCAAAAGTATAAACCGGATCTTTTTTTTACTGGATATTAATTTACCCAGCTATGATGGCTATTACTGGTGTCGCCAAATACGCAAACAATCAATTTGTCCTGTTATTTTCATCTCGGCACGGGTTGGGGAAATGGATCAGGTAATGGCGTTAGAAAATGGAGGCGACGATTTTATTACAATACCGTTTCACCCGGAAATTGTCATCGCAAAAATTCGCAGTCAGCTTCGTCGAGCATATGGAGAATACGCTGTTCAGGTTGAGGAACGTGTGTTGGAACTAGAAGGGTTACAGCTTTATCCGGAGAGGCTGAAATTAACGGTTAAAGATAAAGCAGTACCCCTTTCTAAAAGGGAAGCTGATCTTATTGAAAGTTTAATTGAGAGATATCCCCGTGTAGCCGGACGCGAAGATTTACTTGAAAAATTATGGGATGACCAAATGTATGTTGATGAAAATACTTTGAATGTGAACATTACCCGAGTCCGTAAAAAATTTGAAGCTGTCGGTATGAAAGGCGCCGTTGAAACAGTTAGAGGAGTAGGATATCGCTTAAATATTTCCCGAATCAAGGGTGAAGGGCAATGAAACTATTTTTAAAAGAACATGCTCTATTAATTTTCGTGCAAATCATTCAATTTTTTGTCATATTGGCGATTTATTTTTTAGATGGCTACCATCATTTGTTACCGGCACTGTATGCAGTGTTCCTCGGGCTTTTTTTTCTTGTAGGATATTTAATTTATCAATATTATAGCCGCCGACTCTTTTACAAACGCCTTACAAGCAGTTTGGAGTCCTTGGATCAATCTTTGCAAAAAACAGAACAAACTCCTATTTCTGAGGCACTTGATCAATTATTAAAGAATCAATACAAGCATTACTAGGAACAAATAAAAAAATTAACGTCGCGACAAGATGAGCATTTAAAGTTTATGAATCAGTGGGTCCATCCGGAAGTTTCCTTTACTTCCGCTTGTATATGGATCTAGATGAAGATAAGCAAAAATTCTCATCGATTGCCAAAATGGGTCTAACAGTGAAGGAGCTAAAGAAGGTCTTAACCAGACAAACAGCTATTCTCTTTTTCGCTCCCATCATCGTTGCCCTTATTCATGGAGCGGTTGCGTTAACGGCATTATCCAATCTATTTGAGTTTAATATATTTAAGGAATCCGTAATGGTATTTGGTGTATTCTTGATTATTCAAATAATCTACTTTTTCATTGTCCGCTTTTTCTATACAAAGCAGATTCAGGCTGTTATTTAAATAATACTGGGCACATAGGATATTAAGGTTATCCTGTGTGCTTTTTTTTGCAAAGACATCAGAAAAGGCGGTGAGTAACATACTTGACTCAAAACATCCCTGCAACTATTCAATTAGAAAATCAACATTAAGTTAACGAAAGTTTATTAAATATAAAATTTACATAAACCTCTTTATTAATCAAAGTCTGTTCCTCTGATGTTAATATTTTGACGCAAAGTTCAATAGATTTTCCCCCAAGTTTTCCTATATTTTCAACAATACAATTTCTATTTTTCATGTTAATCTATTAACATAAAATAGATTAGTAGGTGAGAAAATGAACAAGGTGGAACAACTGACAAGTAAGTTGCAAGATTATAAAAATTATTCTGTTGTGTTGACGGCCATCAGTACATTTTTATATATCGGCTTATTTTTAAAAGGCGGACAACTATCAAACACAAATCAATATATCGTCATTGCCGCAATGACAATAAGTCTTATTTCTGCATTACTCTTCTTCGGTATGGCGTTAGCATGTAAAAAGAAATTAAATGATACAGATGATGATTAACCTTTTCCTCCCCGCTTTTGCTTAACGTGGGGAATCCTTTCCTTTTATCCCACCTTAAGATTTTTGAGTTTACAAAAAAGATAGGTGGGGGATGAAGAAAACCCCACTGAAGGAAGTTTCATTGGGTGGTTTGGTTTTTGCAAAGACTGCAATTTAAAAAATCGGAATATCAAGTAATTTAGCGGGACATACACTTTTTTGGGATTTCCAACATAGGTATAACTTATAGGCAATGGAAATTTCATTGGAGGTGGATACATGTCAGGAATTTTTTCTGCACTGGCCGTCCTGTTTAAAGAACTTGTGTTTTTTGTCTCATATGTGAAAAATAATGCCTTTCCGCAACCTTTATCACCTGCCCAAGAACGGAAATATTTAAAATTGATGGCAGAGGGGGATATGGAAGCAAGAAATATTTTGATCGAACATAATTTAAGGCTTGTCGCTCATATAGTAAAAAAATTTGAGAATACCGGCGAGGATCAAGAGGATCTCATCTCGATCGGTACAATCGGTCTAATCAAAGCGATTGAAAGCTTCTCAGAAGGAAAAGGAACGAAATTAGCTACATATGCAGCCAGATGCATTGAAAACGAAATACTCATGCACTTAAGGGCGTTAAAAAAGACAAAAAAGGACGTCTCTTTACATGATCCAATCGGCCGGGATAAAGAAGGGAATGAAATTAGTTTAATTGATGTATTGAAATCCGATTCCGAAGATGTTATTGATACCATTCAGTTGAATATGGAATTAGAAAAGGTAAAGGAATATATCAGCATTCTTGATGAGCGCGAAAAAGAAGTGATTATCGGCCGATTTGGGCTTGGTATGGAAAAGGAAAAAACGCAAAGAGAGTTAGCAAAAGACTTGGGGATTTCGCGCAGTTATGTTTCCCGAATTGAAAAACGTGCTTTAATGAAAATGTTTCATGAGTTTTACCGGGCAGAAAAGGAAAAAAGGCAATCCTAAGCTGTTGCCGCCTGAAATTAAAACAGGAATGAAAAAATAAGGGCTGCCATCGATTGAATTTCTTCCGGAAAAAGGATGCGGAAGAAAACATTCGATGAACGGTCCTTTTTGTACGTTTTTATAAATTTCCAGCAAAGATGTAAATTCTATGTAGCGGGAAATTTTAAGTTTCAAATTTAAGTACTTAAGAAAAGCTACGAAGCGATACTCCGCAGCCAAAATTTTTTTGACGAACAACACATTGTGATTCGGTTAAACGATCAAATCAAAAAGTTTCGGAATCATATTTTTTTTACCTTTAACGTACTTATCATTAAAAAAGAAAGAATGATCATTAAATATAAATAAATTATGGCCGGGATAAATTGGATGCCAAGATAGCTGAATGTCAGAATACATCCGGCAGCCGTAATTGGCAACCCACTAAAATAACAGTTATTTTCGGTAATATTAAATCTGGCAAGTCGAAATGCCCCGCAACCGATGAAAAAGACGGTGATAAAAATTCCCGCGCTGGAAAAATAATGAATAATTCCTTGATATAATAAAAGTGCGGGTGCAACGCCAAATGATATAATATCACTCATGGAGTCTAATTGTTTACCAAGCTCAGATTCTATTTTTAGCTTACGAGCAACCATTCCGTCAAATCGGTCCAGTAGGGCAGCCGAAAAAATCAAGAATAAACTATAATTAAGTTCACCTTGTATTGTAAAAATAATCGAGAAACCGCCTAAAAATAAATTACTTAGAGTCATCATATTGGCCAATTGTGATTTAATCTTCTTCAGAGTGACATCAATGATTTGAAATTTAAAAAACAAGTAAATCCATCCTCTCTAAAAATTATATTGGTAGAGATTCTTTTCTATATTATTATATTTTATGAAAGATGTTTAGGAAAGCGAATCGTTTGGGAGGTATTCCATGCGAAAAATTATTTATCAAAAATGTATTGAATTGACCAATCGGGCCTGGTTATCCAACTTGATCCGACAATTTACCAGGTCTAAAATTAGTAAAATCATCATCCCTTTCTTTGTCAAGATTTATAAAATTGATATGAGTGAGTTCGAATATCCTTACAATGAATATACGACATTACATGAGCTTTTTATTCGTAAATTAAAAAAAGGGACAAGATTGATTGATTCAAATATAAATACGGTCATAAGTCCGGTTGATGCTACTATTGAGTCGGCAGGTTCAATTGAGCCGTCAACGGATATTAAAGTTAAGGGGAAGATGTATTCCTTGAAGGAAATGCTCGGCAACGATGAAAAAGCAGTACAATACCGAGACGGATATTTTATTGTTTTATATTTAAGTCCAAAACATTACCATCGCATACATAGTCCGGTTAATGGAAAAGTAATCAGTCGCTGGGAGTTAGGGGATCGTTCGTATCCTGTTAACCGTTTGGGGCTTGAATATGGAAAAAACCCTTTGGCAAAAAATTACCGCTCCATTTCAGAGATTAATCACAAAACCGGAAAAATGGCCCTTGTGAAAGTCGGAGCGATGTTTGTAAATTCCATTGAATATACGAATGGCAGTATGAATCTAAAGAAAGGAGAAGAGATTGCATATTTTTCATTCGGCTCCACTGTCGTCCTTTTATTTGAAAAGGATACATTTCTAATTGATGAGAGGATATCGGTTCCACATCCGGTAAAAATGGGAGAGGTAATTGGACATTTAGTTAAAAAATAAGGTTCCTCACTATTACACACAAGCAGTGAGGAACAATATGATCAGGAAATTTACATAGGATGGATTTCACTTTGAATTTACGAGCTGCCTAAAGACTTGGACGTCTGAGTTTTCTTTATTTTATTCAAAAGTGATCGACGCTCCATTTCTTTCTCAATGAGGTGGATGAACTCGGGTGAAAGTTGAAGTTCCAGTGCTTTATAATATGATTCGATTAAAAGTTGATCAGATAAATTTTCCATTTTTTCGGTATTCACCGTTCACCTCCAAAATTCATATAATCGGGGAAATCATCATATACTAAAAGATTGGACTTTCATAAAAGTTAATACAACTTTATCAAAAATTTTATTAGAGAACAAGCGTTCCAGTTATCCACATTCAAAGTGGATAAGCTGTGATTAACTTGTTAATAAAACTTTAAAATATAAGAATTGACAAGCTGAAAAATGTGTATAAACTTATCCACAGCTGTTGACAAAAGTAGAAATATGTCGAAATATTTTTTTAAATTGTCAAATAATAATGAAACTTGTCGAATAGAGGGATAGCGGTTTTTCCAATAAAAAATATATCTTAACTTGCAAAAAAACCGTAAAGAAAATATGATTAGTAATATGTTTAATCCTTTTGTTGTAACTGTGGTAACTGGATAGAGATAAACGGAGTCATATGAGGTGTCGACAATGTTAAAACGGTTTTTACCAAATGAGTATGTTCAATCAATTTTTGAAATCACTCCCCAATTTTTAAAAGAAAGGAATATTCACGGGATTATTACCGACCTGGATAATACGTTAGTTGAGTGGGATCGTCCGTTGGCAACGCCGGAACTTACGGCTTGGTTCAAAGAAATGCGCGACAATGGGATACAAATTGTTATCCTTTCCAATAATAATGAAAAACGGGTACATAAATTTGCTACACCTTTAGGCATCCCTTATATATATAAGGCACAAAAACCACTGGGTAAAGCTTTCCGGAAGGCACTTGCAATCATGAAGTTGCCGAAAGAACAAACGGTCATGATTGGCGATCAATTATTGACAGATATTTTTGGCGGAAATTTGTCCGGTTTCTTTACAATCCTTGTTGTTCCTGTTACAGAAACAGATGGACTGGCAACAAGACTTAATCGAATGATTGAAAGAAGAATATTAAATTGGTTTAATAAAAAAGGCTTACTGCAATGGGAGGGCACAAAAGGTGGAGAATAGGCTGATTTGTATCGGATGCGGGGCGGCTATTCAATCAGAAGACCCGTCGCAACCCGGGTACGTACCTGCTTCATCCATGGAAAAGGAACAGGTCATATGCCGTCGCTGCTTCCGATTAAAGCACTATAATGAAGTACAAGATGTCGCATTGACCGATGATGATTTTTTGAAAATATTAAATGGTATCGGAAATACGACCGGACTAATTGTTATGATTGTCGATATTTTTGATTTTAACGGCAGCTGGCTCCCGGGGATTCACCGCTTTACAGGCGGAAATGATGTGCTTCTGGTCGGCAATAAAGTAGATTTGCTGCCAAAATCGGTCAATCATAACCGGCTGAAAAATTGGCTGCAACAACAAGCGAAAAGCTTAGGATTAAAACCAATTGACGTGGCCTTGGTCAGTGCGGAAAAAGGATTATATATAAAAGAAGTCATGGAATTAATCGAGCAATATCGGAACGGAAATGATGTGTATGTGATCGGTTGTACCAATGTCGGCAAATCGACCTTTATCAATCGAATCATCCGTGAAGGGACCGGAGAAGAAAACATAATTACAACATCTTATTTTCCCGGCACAACTTTGGATATGATTGAAATCCCACTTGATGACGGCAAATCGATTTTTGATACACCGGGAATCATTAATCATCATCAAATGGCACATTTTGTTCATAAGAAAGATTTAAAGCTGATTACCCCGAAAAAGGAAATTAAACCAAAAGTGTATCAATTAAATGAGAAACAAACACTATTTTTCGGCGGGCTGGCACGATTTGATTTTATAAAAGGCGAACGGTCTTCTTTTGTATGTTATTTATCGAATGAGTTACAAATTCATCGGACAAAATTAGAGAAAGCTGATGAGTTATATGAAAATCATAAAGGGGAATTATTAAGTCCGCCGCGAAAAGAAGATTTAACAAATTTTCCGGAATTCGTTCGTCGGGAGTTTTCCGTTAAAAAAGGAAAGACGGATATTGTGTTTTCCGGCCTCGGTTGGGTAATGGTTCCGGACGGTGGAGTTGTTGTCGCCGCCTATGTTCCAAAAGGTGTCGAAGTATATGTACGTGATTCGTTAATTTAATTTATATGACGTTCATAAGGAGTAGGATTTATATGTTAACTGGAAAGCAGAAACGATTTTTACGGTCAAAAGCTCATCATCTCGTACCGATTTTCCAAGTCGGTAAAGGTGGCGTGAATGACAATATGATTAGACAAATAGCAGATGCTCTGGAAGCACGGGAGTTACTCAAGATAAGCGTATTGCAAAATTGTGAGGAAGATAAAGAGACGGTGGCTGAAAAATTATCACGCGGGGCAGATGCAGAACTTGTACAAATAATCGGCAACACAATTGTTCTTTATAAAGAATCAAGGGAAAATAAACAGTTGATTTTACCGCAATAAGAGGATGATGGCATGAAGAAAAAGATAGGAATTCTTGGCGGAACCTTTGATCCTCCACATATCGGTCATTTGATTATTGCCGATCAAATCCTGAACTTATATAAACTGGATGAGATTCGATTTATGCCGAATTATCTTCCGCCCCATAAAGAAAAGCTTTCAAACACAACGATTCAAGACCGGTTACGAATGTTGGAACTTTCGATTAAAGAACATGACCGGTTTAAAATTGAAACAATTGAGTTAAAACGGAAAGAAAAATCATATACTTACAATACGATGGTTTTATTAAAACAATTAGAGCCGGATCATGAATTTTTTTTCATTATCGGCGGCGATATGATTGATTATTTACCGAAATGGTATAAAATAGAAGAATTGATGGAACTTGTTCAATTTATTGGCGTCGAGCGACCGATGTCCAAAGGAGAAACGACTTATCCGATTCAATTTGCCGATATTCCGTCAATCTATATTTCTTCGTCAATGATTAGGGAAAAAATTGCCAATGGCCAATCGGTGAAATATTTATTACCGGAACATGTGATTTCCTATATTGAGGAGCATAAATTATATGGAACGAAATGAAGCAATAGAGATTATTAAAGAACATTTACCGGAAAAACGATTTATTCATACTTTAGGTGTTATGGAAACAGCAATTCAATTGGCAAAAACATATCATTGTGATGAGAAGCAAGCAGAACTTGCCGCAATTTTCCATGATTATGCAAAATATCGACCGGCGGAAGAAATGAAACAAATTATCATTAAAGAAGGTATGCCCAAGGAGTTATTAGCATTTAACACGGAAATTTGGCACGGTCCGGTTGGCGCTGTTTTGATAAAAAATGAGATTGGAATTGATGACGAAGATATTTTGAATGCGATTCGTTATCATACGACCGGGAGACCGGGAATGACAACACTTGAGAAGGTCATTTTTTTGGCCGATTATATTGAACCGGGAAGAAGTTTTCCCGGTGTAGAGGAAGTAAGGGAATTGGCCAAAACCGATTTGGATGGTGCCGTTTTTCGTTCTTTGCAAAATACCATTATTTTTTTAGCTAAGAAAGGTTTTGCTATTTATAAAGACACTTTTGATACGTATAACAGTTTTTTACTAAAAGGAGGCATTAATCCATCGTATGACAAATCGTGAGTTATTATTGACGGCAGTCAAAGCAGCTGATGATAAAAAAGCGGAAAATATTGTTGTATTGAATATGAAAGGAATTTCCTTGATTGCTGATTACTTTGTTATTTGTCACGCTAATTCTGACAAGCAAGTCCAAGCCATTGTTAAAGAAATTAAAGATCAAGTTGATGAAAAAGGCTACCCTGTCAAACGTTTGGAAGGATTTGAACAAGCAAGATGGGTCTTGGTTGATCTAGGGGATGTGGTCGTTCATGTTTTTCACCGGGACGAAAGAAACTATTACAGCCTTGAACGTTTATGGGGAGATGCCCCGCAAGAAGATGTAATGAGTGAACTTTCACAATGAACTATAAACATTTTTCCCTGCTTTATGATCAACTGATGGATGAGGCACCGTATGATCAGTGGATGGAATTTCTCACAACGCAAGTAAATAACCATTTTCCTGAGGCAAAAAAAGTATTAGATCTCGCCTGTGGAACGGGGGAAATGTCAATCCGGCTTTTTGAAAGAGGCTTTGACGTTGTTGGGGTTGATTTGTCCGAAGAAATGTTATCCATCGCATATCAGAAAGCAGTGGATAAAGGTTATCGTATTCCGTTTTTTCGCCAAAATATGACCGAGCTTACCGAGTTTTCCTCTTTTGATATCGTTATTATTTTTTGTGACTCGTTGAACTATTTACAAACAGAACAGGATGTCGCAAATACATTTACATCTGTTTTCCAATGTTTGAATCACGGGGGATTACTGTTATTTGATGTTCATTCTCCTTATAAAATGGAGAATGTTTATGCCGGGGCTACATTTGCGTATAACGGGGACGATATTTCGTATATTTGGAACAGCTATGCCGGTGAGTACCCGTTATCGGTTGAACATGAATTGACGTTTTTTGTTTTTGATGAACAGAGCGGAAAATATGATCGATATGATGAATTACATAAGCAACGCACGTATCCTAAAAGTCAGTATGAAAACTGGTTAAAAGCAGCCGGTTTTCAAATTTTGTCAATAACCGGAGATTTTACGAATGAACCTGTTTCCGAGACAACGGAAAGAATCTTTTTTACGGTAAAAAAACCGTAATCGTCAATCACAAGGTTATCAATGGACGAATCATAAGTCTGTTGATAACCTTGTTGTTTTATGACGGTATACGGATCGCTTTCGATCATAATAAAAGTTTGTCTTTCGATAACCTTGTTGTGTTATGACCCGCTAACCAGCGTCGCACAAGTTTTTTTAAAAATTTTTTTTGAGCAGAAGGATTTTTGGAGAATTTGTCGAATACGTAATTATACGTTATGAAATTCAAACTGATTTTTAATGATATTGATTTCCCTGTCAAATTTGTTATGCGTTGCCCTGAAAATTTTCCTGAAGATATCTTCCATTGCACTTTCTTCCAAGACATTGATTCCTTCTCCGGTGATACCACCCCTTACTGTAACTTTTTTCTGTAGTTCTGGAAAAGTGTAATATTTTTTTTCAATTAACATCCCCATTCCAATAAACATATCCGCGGCTAATTTTGTAGCGAGTTCCTTGTCAATATTTGTTTCACTTACTGCTGCATCGATAAATTTTTGCAATAAATAACTAAAAAAAGCCGGACCGCAACTGACGATATCGGAAGCAACCCTTGTTATTTGTTGATCAATGATAACCGGTTTTCCTATATGGGAGAGTAAACCGATCATCACATTCTTCCAAACATCGGTACATTTTTCACCAAAAGTCAATAAACAAACACCTGATAAGGCACGATTGGTAATACTCGGTATTGCCCGTACACAAGAGCAAGGGACAACTGTTTCCAATTGTTCAACCGATATCGGGCTGGTGATGGAAACAAGACATTGATCCCTTGTTAATCGATCTTTTATTTTTGTAAGAACCGGATGGATATCGAGTGGTTTGGTACAAAGAAAAATTAAATCACTTTTTTCAACCAATTGCTCTATATCTGTTTCGATTTGAAGGTTGGGATACATTTGTTTCAGCCGGTTAGCCTTCTCAATCGTACGGTTAGTAATTGATATATTTTTTTCACATACGGCTTTTCCGTTAATGAGGGCTTCGGTAAGAATCGTTCCCATATTTCCGGTTCCGATGATTCCAATATGCACATAATCCCTCCTTTTCGAAAAAATATCTCATCTAACTGTATGAAAGGAATTGATGTTTTATGACAAAAGGGCAAATGTTCATTCAATGGGTACAGGAAAAAAAGCAATGGTTGATCATTGGTCTTGTTTGTGTCGGGGCTGCGATCTTTTATTTGTATAATCAAAATGATGATGTGGATTTAATAAAACGGCAAGAAGTGATTAGTGAAGACATAGTTGCGGAAAATGATTCCCAAAAGGAGCAAGAACATCCAAATTCAAATGATAGTGCTGCATCGTCGAAATCGCAACCGATGAAAGTCGATATCAAAGGTGCTGTGATGAATCCCGGAGTATACACGGTTACCGGTAACGAAAGGGTTATTGATATTATCGAAAAGGCTGGCGGGTTATTGGATGATGCCGATATTGTAAAGGTGAATTTATCTCAAAAGGTGATGGATGAAATGGTTATTTATATTCCGAAAATTGGTGAAGAAGTCTTGGCAGCTGAAAATATCCCGGTGAATTCGGGTTCACAAAGCAGTGGAGGAGACGGGAAAGTGAATATTAATCAGGCAGACGCCAGTGCTCTTGATTCGCTGCCGGGAATTGGACCTAGTAAAGCAGAGGCAATTATTGAATATCGGGAAACAAACGGACCATTTCAAAAAGTGGAAGATTTAATGAATATTTCCGGCATTGGTGAAAAAACGTTTGAAAAATTGAAAGATCAAATTACTGTACAATGAACAAGTGAGGTATTTTTAATTATCCTACCAATCTTAAAGGATTCCAATGAATGGGGATCAAAATGCCCCGATTTGTGCAACAATCAATCAGTGGGATAAAGCCCCACTGATTGATATATCATTTATGATTGACTGGCACAAAATAATCAGTCTACACTATTGATAGCAAGAAACCAATTATGGACAGAAAGAAGGATGAACCGTGCAACGAATTGAATGGGATCAGTTTTTTATGGCACAGTGTTTTCTCATTTCCACCAGAAGTACATGTACAAGATTGGCTGTCGGCGCAACGATTGTTCGAGATAAACGGATCATTGCCGGCGGTTATAACGGATCGATTGCCGGCGGGGATCATTGTATTGATAAAGGTTGTTATGTGATTGATAATCATTGTGTTCGAACCATCCATGCCGAAATGAATGCGATTCTTCAATGTGCAAAATTTGGCGTTCCGACTGAAGGAGCGGAAATCTATGTGACTCATTTTCCATGCCTGCAGTGTACCAAAGCGATCATCCAAGCCGGAATTAAAGTAATCTATTATGCAGAAGATTATAAAAACCATCCATATGCATTGGAATTGTTGGAGCAGGCCGGCGTAAAAGTGGAAAAAGTGAATTTTGATAAAAGTGTTTTTGCTATGAAGATATAAGGAAAAAGAGGGAAGCAATTGGTTTGGCTGATTGCTTCACCGGCATTTTTCAGAAACCAGGAAAAGATGATGTTTGCTGTTGTGGCTTTTTTGTGCGTATACTTAATTCTCGAATTCGCATCTTTGCCGGAAATTTATACATGGTTAACGTATAAATAGAATGGGAGGGGTTGCCATAAGAAGCGGAACATTCATATATTTCGGTTTGATAATCGTTTTCGCATTTTTAAGTTACCATCACTTTTCCTTGGGGCTTACCGTAATGGTATCGTATCTTTATCTTCTGCAACATCGTCTTGAACAGCGATTTTTACTTATTTTATTAACAAGCTATGGAATTTGTCTTCTTTTTTTCTTTTTCCATTTCGAGTCACAAAATCAGGACCCGATAGAAAAGAAAATCGAGACGAACATATCGTTTACCGGATATCCGAAAGTTGATGGGGATAAATTAAGTGCTACGGTTAAGACGGTTACGGGAGAGAAATTGGCTCTCACCTACTATGTTCGGACTGAAGAAGAAAAGACAAAATGGTCCTCGATTCTTCAGCTGAATACCGTTTGTACCGTTAATGGAACACTGAAAACACCGCCGGAACCGACCAATCCAAATGCATTCAATTATCGTCAATACTTGCGAACGCAAAATATTAAATACTTGATATCCGTTGATACGATTCGAACTTGTCAAAAGGGTAAAGAGACATTTTATACAAATTTATTAAAATACCGAGAGCAAAGTATGGCTTTAATTAACCATTATTTTCCGGAGCGGATTGCCCCATTCATTAATGCATTGTTGTTTGGAAATGATGATCAAATGGAAGAAACGACAGCTGAAGCATATCGGCAACTCGGTTTATCCCATCTTTTAGCCATTTCCGGATTGCATGTAACAATTATTAGCGGTTGTGTTTATTTTATATTATTGCGGCTCGGAATCTCGAGAGAATCAGTAAGAACGGGAATGTTATGCTTTCTTCCAATCTATGCAGTTATTTCCGGTGCTGCACCATCTGTGATTCGTGCGGTGGTTATGGCATGGCTTGTCTTATTTCTTTCCAGGTGGAAAACTGTCATTCACCCGGTGGATGCTCTCTCTATATCTTTTATTATCTTTGTTTTCATAAATCCGTTTATTCTTTATCATGTAGGGTTTCAACTTTCCTATTTGGTCACCTTTGGTCTATTATTATCAAAATCTCTTTTTGAGAGAACGAAAAGCTCCTTGGAAAACGGTTTTTGGATTGCACTGCTTTCACAATTAGTCGCCTTACCTGTTTTACTGAATTATTTTTATGAATTTTCCTTTCTCAGTATTTTTCTAAATATTATCTACGTACCGTTATTTTCGGTCATCATTCTCCCTTTATGTCTATTGACTTATTTTCTGCTTTTCCTTTTCCCGGCAATAGGACAACTCGGTGTCAACTTGTTAACACTGATTTTTTCAAATGTGAACCGATTTGCAGAATGGGTTTACCAGTTTGATATATTTCATATTGTTTTAGGTAGACCGCCTCTTATCCTGTTTCTGGCTTTTTTCATTTTTTATTTTATTGGCTTTACCCTCTTGGAAAGGGATGGTTTGAAAAAGAAGAAGCTGCTGATTACCTTATTTGTTGTCCCTGTTTGTCTCCAAATTTTCATGGTGAAATTTTCACCGGTGGGCGAGGTGACATTTATTGATGTTGGGCAAGGAGACAGCATCCTTATCCGGTTACCTTTTAATCAAGGGAATTATTTAATTGATACCGGGGGAAAGGTAACATTTCCATTGGAGGATTGGCAAGAGCGAAGGACAAATTTTGATCCGGGGGAAGATATTGTCGCTCCGTTTTTAAAAAGCAGAGGTATTTCCAAAATCGATAAACTTATTTTGACCCACGGAGACAGTGATCATACCGGTTCGGCCTTAGCAATTCTTGAAAATTTTCGTATTGGTCAAGTTCTTGTAGGTGATACACTGGAAAAGAAGGAAATCGAACTGAACATTATCAATGAAGCAAAGAAAAGAGGAATTCCGATTACGAAAGTTTCCGCCGGCATGCAGTGGGAGGAAGCGGGTCATAAGTTTTTTATCATCGCTCCTGAAAAAGCAGCTGTTTCAAGCAATGATGCTTCGATTTGCATATACAGCAAGCTGGGAGGACAATCCTGGTTATTCACCGGAGACCTAGAAGAGATAGGGGAAAGGGAAGTAATTGAACAATTTCCTCAATTGGAAGTGGATGTTTTGAAGGTTGGACACCACGGGAGTAAAACATCGACAACAGAACTGTTTCTTTCAAAAATAAAGCCTGAATTTGGCGTTATTTCCGCCGGTAGAGATAACAGGTATGGACACCCTCATCAAGAAGTCCTTGAACGATTAAATGCGCATAAGGTAATGATTTACAGGACAGATATTCATGGGGCTGTTACTTACAAATATTTTTTAAACAGAGGGAATTTTTCAACTGTGTTACAAGATCCATAATTTTATTTAAGCTTTTTACGACAAGTCAAGGAGGGAAATAGCTGGAGAGAGACGCTTGCCGCATGCATCTGATTATGGAGGTGGCATAACAAATTCACTTTTCATCCAGATAAAAATTGTAAGGGGTATCAAAAGTTGTCACCTTTTTGATACCCCTGTTTTTTAAGAACCGATTGCTTTAATAACTCCGGCAAGGATGAAGATTGTTGCAAAAAATCCAAATGAAACAATGAACCCAACAGCAGAATCGATAAAATCATTTCTTTTTGATTGGACATCTTGTTCAAATTCGTTCACATACACCCCTCCTCAATCAATTCTAGTATACATGGAATTTTTCTAAAAATCTACATCTTTCATTAATTGTGAAGGAACCAAAACTCATTTCCATATTTTTTCGGTTTTGCCCTTAATAATCTTTACTTAACCCTTGTGAAAAGAAGGAATTTTATTTACGATAAAAGAAACATGTCAGAAGAACGGAGAGATTATGGTGTTTTTAAACATATGGAAAGATATCAAGAAAGGAAAATTTTCCCCGTTGTATTTATTATATGGGAGTGAGGATTTTTTAATAAATGAAACAAAGAAATATATGATTGATGCGGCATTGACGGAAGAGGAACGTGAATTTAATCTATCGATCTATGATTTAGAAGAAACGACCGTCGAATCGGCTGTAGAAGACTGTCAAACGATTCCTTTCCTTGGCGAACGGAAAGTTGTCATTATGCACAATCCTTATTTTTTAACGGCTGAAAAGGGAAAAGAAAAAGTCGACCACAATGTGAAGGTGTTTGAAGAATATATAATGAATCCGGTTCCGTCTACGATACTCATTTTAATTGCTCCTTATAAAAAACTGGATGAACGGAAGAAAATAACTAAATATTTGTTAAAAAATGCCGTTGTCCTTGAAGCCAAATTTTCGGAAAAAGATACAAAAGATTGGATTCGGCAGCGTATTACGGAAAATGGATTTGAAATAACCCCAAATGCCGTAGAATTACTCTATCAGTTTACCGGCCAAAATTTGACGATATTAAATCACGAATTGGAAAAAATCTTTTTATACAGTGACGGGAAAATAATCGATGAAGAGATGATTCAGTTACTCGTCCCAAAATCATTAGAAAATAATATTTTTGTTCTTGTTGATAAATTTGTTCATCAACAATTGGACCAAACATTAGAAATTTATCATGATTTGTTAAAGCAAAATGAGGAACCGATTAAAATACTGGCTGTCATTGCAAGCCAAATTCGTTTTATTGCTCAGGTGAAATCATTAATAAAACAAGGGTATGGAGAACAAAAGGTTGCACGGATTTTAAGATCGCATCCTTATCGGGTGAAATTGGCAATATCCCAAGCAAACAGATTTGATGAAGAAAAATTTTTAGCCATGATTGATGAGTTGGCAGACATCGACTACCAAATGAAAACAGGTTTTGGAAATAAAGAATCATTATTAGAAATCTTTTTCTTTAAATACTTGACGTAATAATAAGTGAGCCAGGCTGTTAAAATGCCTGGCTCAAAGCTTATATAGAAAAAGAAAATTTGGTGTGAGTTACCAAATTTTCAAAAATCCATTATGCGTTTAATGAGTTCACTTTTTTCGTTAAACGTGATTTATGACGATTTGCTGCGTTTTTATGAATTAAGCCTTTGGAAGCAGCTTTGTCAATTTTACGAATTGCACTAGTTAATGCTTCTTTGGCAGCTGCAGCATCATTGCTTGTTACAGCAACTTCAACTTTTTTAATTGCTGTACGCATGGCAGATTTTTGTGATGTATTAATCGCAGTACTTTTCTTATTCGTTTTAATTCGTTTAATAGCAGATTTAATGTTTGCCAATTTTTTCACCTCCCAATAAAGCTAGACGGTTAAATAACTTTTTAATAGAACATCATAAAGAACAACTGCTATTTTACCAAATGATGACTGTGAATGCAATACTGAAAAAAGGAAAGCTGATATCGAATGAAATCCAATTATTTGGAAATGATAGAAAGAAGAGTATTTATCTATAAATTTTTCCTATGCTTTTGTATTGCTTCATTGAGAAAAAAAGCTAACGATTGCCTTTTTACACAAATAATCTGTAAGGATAAAGAACCTACACAAATTGAACTTCCCCTTAATAATAGTGATCTGTTTTTGAAAGATATTGAAAGGAGATAAAGAAATGAAACAAGAAATAGAGAATTTTTCAGTGCGCACGGATTTGGCTATTGAAGCAAAGGAGATGGTTGTCGAGCAACAAGGGCAACAACTGGATTCAGATCTTAAGGGCGTGATTATTAAAGAAAGAACCGAACAAGATGTGAAAATTTCCGAAGTTACCATTACCGATGAAGGAAGTAAATCGATTGGAAAAAAAGCAGGGCATTATTTAACGATTGAAAGTCAGGCGATTAGACAAGCCAATAGTGAATATGAACAGATGACGAAAAATATTTTTGTCAAGGAGTTTAAAAACTTTTTAGCAAATCAACAGATTGGCAGTGATGCAACTTGTTTAATCGTCGGTCTCGGAAATTGGAATGTAACCCCTGATGCATTGGGCCCAATTGTATGTGAGAATATTGTCGTTACAAGACATTTGTTTGAATTTCAACCGGAAACCGTTCAAGAGGGATACCGGTCGGTAAGTGCCATTGCACCGGGTGTAATGGGAATTACGGGGATTGAAACAAGCGATATTATTTTTGGTGTTGTTCAAAAAATAAAGCCTGATTTTATCATTGTCATTGATGCGCTTGCTTCCCGCTCCATTGAAAGAGTGAATACGACGATACAAATTTCAGATACCGGTATTCATCCGGGGTCCGGCGTCGGTAACAAACGGAAAGAATTAAGTAAGGAAACATTCGGGATCCCGGTTATAGCCATCGGAATTCCAACTGTTGTCGATGCCGTTTCCATTACGAGCGACACGATTGATTTCCTGCTCAAACATTTTGGCCGGGAAATGAAAGAAGGTAACCGTCCATCCCGTTCTTTAGCGCCGGCGGGACTTACTTTTGGTGAGAGGAAAGTATATACGGATGAAGATTTACCCGGTGAAGAGGAACGGAAAACGTTTCTAGGGATCATCGGTACATTGGAAGAGGAAGAAAAACGGTCACTGATTCGTGAGGTTTTATCGCCGACAGGTCATAATTTGATGGTTACACCGAAAGAAGTTGATGTTTTCATAGAACGGATGGCAAACTTGATTGCCGGCGGACTCAATCAAGCATTACATCCAAGTTTGGATGAAACCAGAGCGAATTTTTCAACACATTAAAACTAGGTGGAATCTCGTAATGTTTTCTACTAACATCGCATATTTTATAGTAACAGTGTTTTTTGCAAGTACTATTTTCACAAGCTTTGTTACCGGACTTTGAATTATCGTCTAGTGGGAAGTTTCGGTTAAAACAGGATAAAACGAGGTGATGGATATGTTTCGTTTTCTTTTAAAAACAATGCTTCTCATAAGTATATTATTTATTGGAGTCATTATCGGCTTTCAAGAGGCAAATCACGGCCTAAAGGAGATGAAAGGCTTTGATGATGGCACATTTTCCTCCGTCATATCCGTTCAAGAGGCAGAAGATTATGGAGAGTACGAAGCAACCATCCTTGGTGAGAAAGTGACAAGTCATGACCTGGAAGAAAAGAAAAAGGCGTTGGAAGAGTTAAACACCTATAATCTATTTACAGACATGGCAAAAACATTTACCGATTTTCTGCAAAAAATGATATCTTCATTGTTTTCATAATAAAAACTGTTCAGAGAGGCAACCCGGCTCTTTGAACAGTTTTTTCTTATCCATGAACCGAAAAAAGGATAAAAAGGTAGTGAAAAACTATGGATTCGTTTTATTGTCTAGCTCCGGTTGATATTGGCACTTTTCTTTAAAATCATCAATTGGTTTCCATTGAATATGGAAAAATGTATTGATATAATCAAAGCTAGTGACTTTGTCCAGTTTACAGGAGTGAACGAAAATGAATCGAGAAGAAAAGTTAAAACGACAGGAACGCATCCGTAATTTTTCGATTATTGCCCATATTGATCACGGCAAATCGACATTAGCTGATCGAATTTTAGAAAAAACAAATACGGTTGCCGAGCGAGAAATGAAAGACCAGTTACTGGATTCAATGGATTTGGAACGGGAACGTGGGATTACAATTAAATTAAACGCTGTAGAACTCACTTATAAAGCGAAAGATGGGGAAGAATATATTTTTCACCTGATTGATACACCGGGACATGTTGATTTTACATATGAAGTATCGAGAAGTTTAGCCGCTTGTGAGGGAGCTGTCCTTGTTGTCGATGCGGCACAGGGAATCGAGGCTCAAACATTGGCGAATGTGTATTTAGCGATAGATAACGATCTGGAAATTCTTCCGGTCATTAATAAAATAGATTTGCCAAGTGCAGAACCGGAGCGAGTCCGTCAAGAAATAGAAAATGTTATCGGACTGGATGCCAGTGAAGCAGTGTTAGCTTCGGCTAAAGCAGGAATCGGGATTGAAGAAATACTAGAACAAGTTGTCGAAAAAATCCCTGCACCAATTGGCGATCCGGATGCCCCGCTGCAAGCACTGATTTTCGATTCCGTCTATGACCCGTACCGCGGTGTTATTGCCCTGATTCGAATTGTCGAAGGTTCGGTTAAGGTCGGCGATAAAATCAAAATGATGTCGACTGGAAAAGAATTTGAAGTGACTGAGCTTGGGGTCAACTCGCCGAAACCGGTCAAACGAGATGAATTAACTGTCGGCGATGTCGGTTATTTGACCGCCTCGATTAAACATGTTGGTGATACACGCGTCGGGGATACGATTACAAGTGCAGTAAATCCTGCCAAAGAACCGTTGCCGGGTTATCGAAAAATGAATCCGATGGTGTTCTGTGGTATGTATCCGATTGATACAGCAAAATATAATGATCTTCGTGATGCGTTGGAAAAATTACAATTGAATGATGCCGCCCTGCAATTTGAACCGGAAACGTCCCAAGCACTTGGATTCGGATTCCGTTGCGGTTTCCTCGGTCTTTTACATATGGAAATTATTCAAGAGCGAATTGAACGGGAATTCAAAATTGATCTGATTACGACAGCGCCAAGTGTTATCTATCATGTCCAGTTAACCGACGGGGCGTCCATTCAAGTAGATAATCCGTCCAATATGCCGGACCCGCAAAAAATTGAACGAATTGAAGAACCGTATGTAAAGGCATCAATTATGGCCCCAAATGATTATGTCGGTGCGATTATGGAACTGTGCCAAAATAAACGCGGAATATTCATTGATATGCAATATTTAGACGAAACACGTGTGACGATCACTTATGAAATTCCATTATCCGAAATTGTCTATGATTTCTTTGATCAATTAAAATCCAGCACAAAAGGTTATGCATCTTTTGATTATGAATTAATCGGATATAAACCTTCGAAATTAGTGAAAATGGATATTTTATTGAACGGCGAACGGGTTGATGCGCTTAGTTTCATCGTTCACCGGGATTCTGCATACGACCGGGGCAGAGTCATTGTTGAGAAATTAAAAGAATTAATCCCGCGTCAACAATTTGAAGTGCCGGTCCAGGCAGCAATCGGTACAAAAATTATTGCCCGCTCGACCATTAAAGCGATGAGAAAAAATGTTTTAGCCAAATGTTACGGTGGGGACATTTCCCGGAAAAGGAAACTCCTTGAGAAACAAAAAGAAGGAAAAAAACGAATGAAACAAGTCGGATCGGTAGAAATCCCGCAAGAAGCATTTATGGCTGTTTTGAAAATTGACGATAAGTAGTTTGACGGAACCGGAGAGGTTAGGTGGAACATCCATACTAACCTCTTTGTACTTAAGAAAGATGGTGATTTTTTTGCCGAAAGCAGTATATATACACATTCCGTTTTGTACGCAGATTTGCCATTACTGTGATTTTAATAAAGTTTTTTTAAAGGGCCAGCCGGTCGATGATTATTTAAAAGCACTAAAAACCGAAATGGAAAAAACATTTGCAAATTTGCCTCCGGAAAATGTGGAAACTGTGTTTATTGGTGGTGGGACACCGACAGCGCTAAATGAAAAACAATTGGAATATTTAATGCAAACTATCAATTGTTTCATTGATGTTGAAAAAGAGATTGAATTTACGATTGAGGCCAACCCAGGAGACTTGACCGTGGAAAAGCTGAAAATCTTAAAAAATTACGGGGTTAATCGTTTAAGTATAGGTGTTCAATCATTCAATAATAACTTGTTGAAGGCAATTGGCAGAAACCATAAAGTAGAAGATATCTACAAAACAATCGAATCAGCAAAACAACAGGGCTTTACCAATATTAGCATTGATTTAATGTATGCATTGCCAAATCAAACGATTCAAGACGTGGAATTTGCTCTCAATGAATTTTTTAAGCTTGATATTGAGCATTGCTCTGCCTATTCCCTGATTGTTGAACCGAAAACAATTTTTTATAATTTGATGAATAGGGGAAAATTGCCGCTTCCTTCCGAGGATGAGGAAGCAACGATGTATCAAATGATCATGGAACAGATGGAGAGCCATGGATACCATCAATACGAAATAAGCAATTACGCAAAAAAAGGCTTTAAAAGTAAACATAATCTTGTTTATTGGGACAATGATCATTATTACGGATTTGGAGCCGGTGCCCACAGTTATATCAATGGGAAAAGGCGATCGAATATAGGTCCTATTAATCACTACTTGAAAGCAATCGAAAAGGGACGGTTGCCAATCCGGGAAGAAATTTCATTGACAGTTAAAGAGCAAATGGAAGAAGAAATGTTTTTGGGGTTAAGAAAAACGGCCGGAGTTTCACAAAAAAAGTTTTATCAAAAGTTTAGTATCGATGTACTGGAATATTATCGAGAGGAAATTGAAAAATTAATCCAAGACGGGTTGCTTCAGATCAATGAGGATGAGATCCAATTAACAAATCGGGGAAGGATGTTGGGGAATATAGTCTTCCAACAATTTATTAAAGACTAATCCAAGTAAATAAAGTTTACCTAATCGGTCAATCTCTGCTCATGAATTGACATATTTACGATAATTTGTTAATTTATATATAGATTTAGCACTCCCATTAGATGAGTGCTAAAAGGAGTGATCGTAATGTTAACAGAGCGTCAATTGTTAATATTGCAAATCATAATTGATGACTTTATTCGTTCTGCACATCCGGTTGGGTCAAGGAGTTTAGCGAAAAAGAAAGGCATTTCTTTCAGTTCGGCAACCATTCGTAATGAAATGGCAGACTTGGAAGAATTAGGTTTTATTGAAAAAACCCATACATCTTCCGGGCGGGTCCCTTCCGAAAAAGGATATCGCTTTTATGTCGATCATTTGCTTTCCCCTGAAAAGGTAAGTCATATAGAGATTAAAAGGATTAATGACCTTTTTACGGAAAAGATTTATGAAATGGAAAAAGTTATCCAAAATGCCGCGAAAGTTTTATCGGAATTAACGGAATATACAGCGATCGTCTTAGGTCCAACCGTAGAGGATAATAAATTAAACAGATTTCAAATTATCCCGCTTAACACTGAGACTGCCATTGCCGTTATAGTTACAAATAAAGGGCATTTAGAACACAAACTGTTTTCTTTGCCCAAATCCGTTAATTCTTCTGACCTTGAAAAAACCGTAAATATATTGAATGAACGACTTGTGGGAATGCCAATTCTTGAATTGCAATCAAAGTTAATAAATGAGGTTGTCACTTTAATCAAAGAAAATGTCCATAATTATGAAGCAATGCTCAGATCTTTATTGGATGTATTATCCGTTCCATCGAATGAAAAACTGTACTACGGCGGTAAAACCAATATGTTGAAGCAGCCGGAGTTTCAAGACATCGAGAAAATCCAAGGAATTATGAGTTTGATGGAAGAGGAAAATGATTTTTATCAAATTTTAAAACAAACGCCTTTTGGTATTCATGTAAAAATTGGTTCGGAAAATAAAATTCCGGTGATGGATGATTGCAGTTTAATTACGGCCACATATAGTATTGGCGAAGAACAGGTTGGGACGATTGCCATATTAGGCCCTAAACGTATGCACTATTCCAAAGTGATTAGTCTGTTAAATCTACTGAGCAAAAATATGACCGTTACACTAACAAAGCTATATGATCTCTGATGGTTCAAATTTTGGCTAAAAGAAAATGGAATCAATTCCTCTCCGCACGTTTCCATTTCCGGTACGTGCGGATATAACTGTTTATATATTTTTAAGAATCAAGTTTACCAGGAGGTGGATGTAGTGGCGGAGGATAAAAAACAGGTTAAGATGGAGGAAAGAAGTGTGGATGAAGAAAAAGAAGTGAAAACAAATTCGAATGAACAGCAAGAAGAAAAAAAGTTTCAAAATGAACAAGTCGAACCAATCTTTGCTGAGGGAGATAAGACGGACATATCAGCTGAACAACAAACAGATGAAAACCACCAGGATGAAGTGACAGATGAAACCGCCGAATTAAAAGCAAAGATTGAACAGTTAGAGAAAGAATTGGATGAAAAAGATAATCGACTGATCCGTGTTCAAGCTGATTTTGATAATTATCGAAAGCGAACACGAAATGAAATCGAGGCCATCGAAAAATATCGTTCCCAGCCACTTGCAACGGAATTATTAACTGTTGTTGATAACTTTGAACGTGCCCTTCAAACAAATGTAACAAGTGAAGATGCAAAGGCACTGTTGCAAGGGATGGAAATGGTTTATAAAGGAATGCTTGAGGCATTTAAAAAAGAGGGAATCGAACCAATTGAATCCGTTGGGAAAGAATTTGATCCGCATGAACATCATGCCGTTATGCAAGGTTCAGATGAACAAGTCAAATCGAATATTGTTCTTGAAGAATTTCAAAAAGGATATCGATTGAAAGACCGGGTGATTCGTCCGGCGATGGTAAAAGTGAATCAGTAGTACATATTCAAGTGAATGGAGGATGAAACTATGAGTAAAATTATTGGTATAGACTTAGGTACAACAAACTCTTGTGTTGCTGTTTTGGAAGGCGGGGAACCTGTTGTCATTCCAAACCCTGAAGGTGGAAGAACAACTCCATCGGTCGTTGCTTTTAAAAATGGGGAACGGCAAGTGGGGGAAATTGCCAAACGTCAGGCAATTACGAACCCAAACACAGTCATTTCGATTAAACGGCATATGGGAACAAATCATAAAGTAAATATTGAAGGAAAAGATTATACACCTCAAGAGATTTCCGCCATCATTTTACAGCATTTAAAATCATATGCGGAAAGTTATTTGGGAGAACCGGTTACAAAAGCTGTCATTACAGTGCCTGCCTATTTTAATGATGCACAAAGACAGGCAACAAAAGACGCCGGTAAGATTGCTGGATTGGAAGTCGAACGGATTATCAACGAACCGACTGCGGCCGCACTTGCTTATGGTTTGGATAAAACTGATCATGAAGAAAAAATTCTTGTATTCGACTTAGGCGGCGGTACATTCGACGTTTCCATTCTTGAACTTGGTGACGGGGTATTTGAAGTTATTTCAACTGCCGGAGATAACCATCTTGGTGGAGATGACTTTGACCAAGCCATTATCGATTACCTAGTTGAAGAATTTAAAAAAGAAAACGGAATTGATTTGTCTCAAGATAAAATGGCATTACAAAGATTAAAAGATGCCGCAGAAAAAGCGAAAAAGGATTTATCCGGTGTATCAAGTACACAAATTTCATTACCATTTATTACAGCCGGTCCAAGTGGTCCGCTCCATCTTGATGTAACTTTGACCCGGGCAAAATTTGATGAATTGACTGCGCATTTAGTTGAAAGAACAATGGGCCCGGTTCGCAGAGCTTTGGAAGATGCCGGCTTATCAGCAAACGATATTGATAAAGTTATTTTAGTCGGTGGATCGACAAGAATTCCTGCTGTACAAGAAGCAGTTCGGAAGGAAACAGGAAAAGAACCGCATAAAGGTGTCAACCCGGATGAAGTGGTTGCTATGGGAGCAGCTATCCAAGGCGGTGTTATTTCCGGTGACGTAAAAGATATCGTATTACTTGACGTTACACCACTTTCGCTAGGTATTGAAACGATGGGTGGCGTGTTTACAAAATTAATCGAACGGAATACGACGATTCCTACATCAAAATCGCAAATTTTCTCAACCGCTGCCGACAATCAAACGGCAGTAGATATTCATGTGTTGCAAGGTGAACGTCCAATGGCAGCCGATAACAAGACATTAGGTCGTTTCCAATTGACTGATATTCCACCTGCACCACGTGGCGTGCCACAAATTGAAGTTACATTCGATATCGATAAGAATGGAATCGTCAATGTCAGTGCAAAAGATTTAGGTACTGGAAAACAACAAAAGATTACCATTCAATCGAATTCAGGGCTTTCTGATGAAGAAATTGAACGGATGGTTAAAGAAGCGGAACGAAATGCGGAAGCAGACAAGAAACGGAAAGAAGAGGCAGAACTTCGCAATGAAGCTGACCAACTCGTCTTCACGACTGAAAAAACACTAAAAGAAGTAGAAGGAAAAGTGGATGCCGGTGATGTGAAAAAAGCACAAGAGGCAAAAGACGAATTGAAAAAAGCAATTGAAAGCAATAATTTAGATGACATTCGTGCGAAAAAAGATGCGTTACAACAAATTATCCAAGACATTTCAATGAAATTATATCAACAAGCCGGAGCCGGTACACAAGGTGCCGAAACAAATAAAGAAAATCATTCATCGGGCAAAGATGATAATGTTGTCGATGCTGATTTTGAAGAAGTTAATGATGATAAATAATGTAGTATTTTAACAGGGTAGTGGTAAACTTCTTAAAAAGTCAAAGTCAAGTTCACTTGGCTTTGACTTTTTGCAGTATTGCCCTTATTAGTGGGGATTTGATACCCGGCAAGAACGGGGATGAAGGCACTTCTGCTGGAAGGTTCATTAAAATCTTTTATTAGTTGCTAATTATCTTCCAGCGGTGTTAGAATAATTTGTATGTGAAAATGTTCGGGGAGTGGAAAGAATGGCTAAACGGGATTATTATGAGATCCTCGGTGTAAGTAAAGATGCATCAAAAGATGAAATTAAACGTGCTTACCGGAAATTATCGAAGCAATACCATCCTGATATTAATAAAGAGCCCGGGGCAGATGAAAAATTCAAGGAGATTAGTGAAGCTTACGAGGTTTTAAGTGATGATACGAAAAGAGCCCAATATGACCAGTTTGGACATGCCGGGGCTAATCAGGACTTTGACGGATTTGGTGGATTTGGCGGCTTCAGTGATGCCGGGTTCGGCGGTTTTGAAGATATTTTGAATACATTTTTCGGTGGCGGAAGTACGAGACGTCGTAATCCGAATGCACCAAGGCAAGGGGCCGATCTTCAATATACGATGACGCTTACATTTGAAGAAGCAGTTTTTGGTAAGGAAACAGATATTGAAATTCCAAGGGAAGAAGAATGTTCGACTTGTCACGGTTCCGGCGCAAAACCGGGTACTCATCCGGAAGAATGTCCGTACTGTCATGGCAGTGGGCAAATTAGTACAGAACAAAATACACCTTTTGGCCGTATCGTCAATCGAAGGGTATGTCATCACTGCGGAGGAACGGGTCAGGTAATCAAACATAAATGCCCGACATGTCACGGTACCGGGAAAGTGAAAAAGCGGAAAAAAATTCATATAAAAATTCCAGCCGGTATTGATAATGGTCAACAATTACGTGTTGCCGGTAAGGGTGAGCCCGGAATTAACGGGGGACCAAATGGTGATTTGTATATCATCTTTCAAGTAAAAGAACATGAGTTTTTTGAAAGGGACAGCGATGATATTTATTGTGAAATGCCAATTTCGTTTGTCCAAGCTGCTTTAGGGGATGAAATTGAGGTTCCAACACTTTATGGCAAGGTCAAATTAAAAATTCCTGCAGGTACACAAACAAATACAAAATTCCGTCTCCGTGGTAAAGGTGTGAAAAGTGTCCGCAGCACAACACCGGGTGACCAGCATGTAATTGTTCGAATTGTTACGCCCACAAAATTAACAGAGAAACAAAAACAACTCCTTCGTGAATTTGCTGAAATTAGCGGAAAGACTCCTGATGAACAAACAGATACTTTTTTTGAAAAAGTGAAGCGGGCATTTAAAGGCGAATAATTAGACTCTATTCAGATGAATGATTACTTTTAGCTGCAAATTGATAAAAATCGTGACTGGACTAAAACAACAATCGGACAGGAAAAGTCACATGATTAAGAGGGGTTGTTTCAAATGAAATGGTCTGAAATAAGCATCCATACGACAAATGAAGCGGTTGAGCCAATTTCGAATATTTTATATGAGGCTGGTGCGAGCGGAATCGTCATTGAGGATTCATTCGAACTGTATAAAGAGCGGGAAGATCAGTTTGGTGAAATTTACAAATTGGATCCTCATGATTACCCTGATGAAGGTGTTATTATGAAGGCATATTTACCGGTTAACAGCTTTCTTGGGGAAACGGTTGAAGAAATTAAACAGGCTATAAACAACTTGATTTTATTTAATATTGATATTGGAAAAAATAAAGTGACAATCAGTGAAGTCCATGAGGAAGAATGGGCCACAGCTTGGAAAAAATATTACCATCCGGTCAAAATTTCAAGTAAATTTACGATTGTTCCAACTTGGGAAGAATATGAGCCTGTTAAGACCGATGAACTCATTATTGAACTTGATCCGGGCATGGCCTTTGGAACTGGGACACATCCGACAACCGTCATGAGTATTCAGGCGCTGGAACGGACGGTAAAACCCGGTGATTTCGTCATTGATGTCGGCACAGGCTCCGGTGTTTTAAGTATTGCAGCAGCCCTTCTACAGGCGGATGAAGTATTGGCGCTTGATTTAGATGAAATCGCTGTTCAGAGCGCCAAATTGAATGTAAAATTGAATAAAGTTGCCGCGAAAGTAACGGTTAAACAAAATAATTTATTGGACGGGATTAATCAAAAGGCCAATATTATTGTCGGAAATTTGTTAGCTGAAATTATTCTCCGGTTTACAAATGATGCACATGCTTTATTAAAGGATGGCGGCTATTTCATTACATCCGGCATTATCAACCAAAAACGGAAAGAAGTAGAAGACGCCCTTTTACAAGTCGGTTTTACAATTGAGGAAACGTTAGTTATGGAAGATTGGATCACTTTTATTGCCAAAAAATAATCTGCTTTAGAAAGTGTGAACAGACAGTGCAACGTTATTTTCTGGAAAACGATGAATATGAAAATGGAAAAATCGAGATTCGTGGGGATGATTTCCACCATATTGTTCGGGTTATGCGGATGACAGTTGGGAGTAAAATCGACGTTGTGTTCCCTAATGGGCAGACCGCCATATGTGAAATAGCCAACATTTTACCGGATGTTCTTGAAGCAAAAGTGGTTTCGGTTCGCGATGAAGTTCGTGAGCTGCCGATCAAGGTTACAGTTGCCGGCGGGTTGCTAAAAGGGGACAAATTCGATATAGTAGTTCAGAAGGGAACTGAATTGGGAGCCGCTGCGTTTCTTCCATTTACTTCCGAACGTTCCATTGTAAAATTGGAAGAAAAGAAAAGGAAGCGACGATTGGAACGTTGGCAAAAAATTGCCAAAGAAGCTGCTGAACAATCGGAACGAACCATGATTCCGAAATGTTTAGAACCTGTTTCCTTTCAAGAATTATTATTAATTAGTCAATCATATGAAAAAAAGATAGTCGCCTATGAGGAGGAGGGGCGAAATCATCACCGTGAACAACTCCCCCAAACATTAAAAGAGTTGCAAGCGGGTGAGGCTCTCCTTTTTGTTTCTGGTCCGGAGGGAGGATTCTCAAAAGCTGAGATCGATGCATTAAAGGCGAATGACTTTATCGTATGCGGCCTTGGTCCAAGGATTCTTAGGGCTGAAACTGCACCTTTGTATGCACTGGCTGCGATATCATTTTATTTTGAATTATTGAGGTGATCTGTTTGTCTACCGTCGCTTTTTATACACTTGGATGTAAAGTAAACCATTACGAAACAGAGGCGATTTGGCAGCTGTTTAAACAAAATGGGTATGAACGTGTGGAGTTTGAACAAAACTCGGATGTGTATGTCATTAATACTTGTACAGTTACCAATACTGGTGATAAGAAAAGCAGGCAGGTAATCCGTCGTGCAATTCGGCAAAATCCGGATGCCGTTATTTGTGTTACCGGTTGCTATGCACAGACCTCACCTGCAGAAATTATGGAAATTCCCGGTGTTGACATTGTCATCGGTACGCAAGACCGGTTAAAAATGCTGGATTACATTGAGCAATATCGTAAGGTGCGGAAACCGATCAATGCCGTTCGTAATATTATGAAAAACCGTGTCTATGAAGAAATGAGCGTTCCATATTTTACCGACCGTCATCGTGCTACCTTGAAGATTCAAGAAGGCTGCAATAACTTTTGTACGTTCTGCATCATTCCTTGGGCAAGAGGATTAATGCGTTCCCGCGATCCGAAAGAAGTCATCCGGCAGGCTCAAACTCTTGTTGATGCGGGATATAATGAAATCGTGTTAACCGGAATACATACTGGTGGTTACGGTCAAGACTTAAAGGATTATAATTTAGCGATGCTCTTAAAAGACTTAGAAGAGCAAGTGCCCCGTTTAAAACGATTGCGCATTTCTTCCATTGAAGCCAGCCAACTGACAGATGAAGTGATTGATGTGATTGAAAAGTCAAAAGTTATTGTGCGCCATATGCATATTCCGCTCCAATCCGGTTCTGACACCGTGTTGAAACGAATGAGAAGAAAATACACCATGGCCGAATACGAAGAAAGATTATTGAAATTGAAAAAGGCTGTACCGGATTTGGCGGTAACTTCCGATGTCATTGTCGGTTTTCCGGGTGAAACAGAAGAAGAGTTCATGGAAACGTATAATTTTATTAAAAAACATAAATATGCAGAACTCCATGTATTCCCGTACTCAAAACGGACCGGAACCCCTGCCGCCCGTATGGAAAACCAAATTGATGAAGCAGTGAAAGAAGAACGGGTCCATCGCTTGATTGCCTTATCGGATCAGTTAGCGAAAGAATATGCCTCTCGTTTTGAAGGGGAGGTATTGGATGTAATCCCGGAAGAACCTTACAAGGAAGACCCAAATAGCGGTTTATACGAAGGTCATTCTGATAACTATTTGAAAGTAGTTTTCCCTGCAACGGAAGATATGCTTGGGAAAATTGTCCGCGTGAAAATTACCAAAGCCGGTTATCCATACTGTGAAGGTCAATTTGCCCGGGTTATCGACAACGAAACATATGTTGCAAGTGAAAAACTAATTATTTAACCGGATAGCAAATTTTTCCTAAAGGAGCGAACAACCATGGAAATTGCAAAATATATTGATCACACTTTACTTAAAGCGGATGCGACCAAAAGTCAAATTGAAACATTATGTAATGAAGCGAAAGAATATGGCTTTTTCTCAGTATGTGTGAATCCAACTTGGGTTTCATTTGCCGCTAACATTTTGGAAGGCTCTGATGTGAAAGTTTGTACAGTAATTGGCTTCCCGTTAGGTGCGACAACATCAGAAACGAAGGCTTTTGAAACAGTCAATGCAATCCATAATGGTGCCAAAGAAGTCGATATGGTCATTAATATCGGTGCGTTAAAAAGCGGTGATCTTGCCGCCGTAAAAAACGATATTGAAGCGGTTGTCAATGCAGCAAAAGGTCAAGCGTTAGTAAAAGTCATTATTGAAACCAGTTTGTTAACCGATGATGAGAAAAAAACCGCTTGCCGATTAGCGGTCGAAGCGGGTGCTGATTATGTAAAAACATCAACCGGTTTTTCAACTGGCGGTGCGACTGCCGGTGATATTCAATTAATGCGTGAAACGGTTGGACCTGAGATTGGTGTGAAAGCTTCCGGCGGTGTCAGAACTGCCGCCGATGCCAAAGCGATGATTGAAGCCGGAGCCAGTCGGATTGGCGCAAGTTCCGGTGTTGCTATTGTAAAAGAATGGAAATAACCGTAAGCACCCAAATTACTCTTTCTTTGAGTAGTTTGGGTTCTTTTTTTAGATAGTACGTCTGTCTTTCGCTTATTTGCGCGAAACTGTCGACGAAACCGGAGCTATACCACTGAATTACATTATCTTTTATTACCGTGCAAATTTTCAATAAACGCAGCGAATGGTTTTGCAAACGGCAGGACAAGGAGTGAAACAACAATATTAAAAACAACACTGGCGTGGGCTAACTGTTTTTCCGGAATGAGGCTTAGATGCTCCATATACTTGGCAAACGTTTCCGTAAATGGAAGAAACAACAGAACACCGACCACGTTTAACCAAATATGGGCATAGACGGATAATTTCGCTTCCCGTCCTCCACCAATACTGGCGATATATGCATCAAGGCATGTTCCAATATTCGAACCGAGCATTAAGGCAATCGCAGCGGGCAGATTTACGATGTTTGCATTCATAAAACCCATGGCAATACCGGTCATCGCTGTACTCGATTGAATAATCGCTGTTAAAATACATCCGACAATTGCGGAAACGAGTACACTGTTGTTAACATTTGCGATCAAAGGCCGGATGGCGTCACTGTCTGCCAAAGGGGCTGCTAAATGTTCAAAACCGAACATGGCCAAAAAAATGGCGCCTAACCCATAAAAAAACAAACCGATATTCCGCGCTTTCGTCATCGGAATTAATATAAAAATACTGCCTAAGATTAACAAGGGGATAATCATTTCATCGGTCCCATAGGCTAAAAATTCAACCGTTGCAGTCGTCCCGATATTCGTCCCAAGAATAATACCGATTGACTGCGGAAATGATAACAGACCGGCGGAAATAAATCCAACAGTTAAGATCATAACGGCCGAACTGCTTTGTAACAGCACGGTAATTAATATTCCAAATAGCAAACCTTTAAAAGGAGTTGAAGTGAACCTCAGCAGCCACTCCTTCATTATTTTTCCGGAAATATTCATTAAACCGGTACGCATGACCGTCATACCGCCGATAAATAGCAATATATATAAAATAAACTGGAAAATTGATAGCATGTCCTCACCCCATTCCATTTTATTGTCAGGCGGGAGAAAACATGTCATCAAAATTTGACGTTGATTAGTTGACCAAACTTGATTTTTTTATTATAATTTTGTAGGTACATGGAATTTCCCATGTGTTTGATGTAAGGTGTTTTGTTCGGAGGGAGGGAAAGATATGTCAAAAACAGTCGTTCGTAAAAATGAATCCCTTGATGATGCATTGCGTCGTTTCAAACGTCAAGTATCAAAAACGGGTACGCTGCAAGAAGTTAGAAAACGCGAATTTTACGAGAAGCCAAGCGTAAGACGGAAGAAAAAGTCTGAAGCTGCTAGAAAACGGAAATGGTAAGAGGGTGTAAAAATGAGTCTTCTCGAACGTTTAAATGAAGATATGAAACACGCGATGAAGAACAAGGAAAAGGAAAAACTCTCAGTCATTCGGATGATTAAAGCGGCTTTGCAAAATGAAGCGATTAAGCTTGGCAAAGAATTATCCGAAGAGGAAGAGATTACCGTTCTTTCACGTGAAGTCAAACAACGAAAAGATTCCCTCCATGAATTTGAAAAAGCAGGTCGGACGGACTTAGCTGAAAAAATCAATACAGAACTTACTTATGTCAAAGAATATATGCCTGAACAATTAACTGAAGATGAAATAAAAGAAATCGTCAAAGAGGCTATCCGGGAAGTGGATGCTTCTTCTAAATCCGATATGGGGAAAGTCATGGCAGTTGTTATGCCGAAAGTAAAAGGAAAAGCTGATGGTTCGCTCGTGAACAAAATTGTTGTAAGCGAGTTATCAAAATAGATACAGCTTTCATAGATAAAAAAGGTTGTCCATTTTGTCTTATCCATGGACAGCCTTTTTCATTTAAAAACCGCTTCTATAATTATTTATAAAAAATGAAACCATTTTCGCTCCCATCCGTATTATAAGTTAACCTTTGAAAAGAAGGGAGGCATTGCTTTGCATAAGAAGATTTTACGGTTAAGTTTTCTTCTGATTTTACTCCCGTTTCTGTTAATGACCTTCCATGAAACAGATGCGAATAATGATCTTGTTTATTATGCTAAGATTGATAGTGAAGTAACGAAAGGTCTATCCGAGTTTATCGGGCGTGCCATTTCCACTGCCGAAGAAAATCAAGCTAATGCGATCATTTTTGAAATCCATACACCGGGTGGAGCGGTTGACGCAGCTTCAGATATTGCAAAAATTTTAGGCGATACGGATGTGAAAACAATCGCCTTTATCAACCATGATGCTTTATCGGCCGGTGCATATATTGCATTGAATATGGATGAAATTTATATGGTCCCCAATGCAACGATCGGTGCTGCTGCAGTCATCACACAAAACGGAAATGCCGCAGATCAAAAAGCACAAAGTTATTGGCTGGCGGCAATGAAATCGGCTGCCGAACAAAACGGTAGAGATCCCATTTATGCGATGGCGATGGCGGATGATTCCATTGATCTTCCGGAATACGGCGCTCCAAAAGGAAAATTATTGACTTTGACTGCCGCCCAAAGTGTTGAAGTCGGTTATGCAGAAGGAATTGTTGCAAATAAAAATGAGCTGTTGAATACATTAGGGTACGAAAATGCAGAAATCAAACAGGTAAATAAATCCTGGTCGGAGCGGATTGCTGAATTTGTAACAAATCCGTTTATAGTCCCGATTTTATTGACCATTGCCAGTCTCGGGTTAGTCATTGAACTTTATTCACCGGGTTTTGGTCTTCCGGGAATTGCCGGTCTGACTTCACTGCTCTTATTTTTCTACGGACATTATATTGCTGGACTCGCCGGATATGAATCGCTAATTTTATTTATTTTAGGTATAATATTAATTGTTGTTGAATTATTTGTTCCCGGGGGTATTGTCGGATTTCTCGGTCTGGGAAGTATTTTATTTTCCATCATTTTAGCCGGGAAAAGTATTGTTTTTATGAGCATAAGTTTATTCATTGCAATAGCAGTTGCAATAACGGCGATGGTGATTCTAATGAAGTTTTTTGGGAAAAAAATCAAAGTGTTCAATAAGATTGTGTTGAGTGATTCAACAAGTACAGAAAAAGGTTATGTCTCAAATGCGTCAAGAACAGATTTGTTAGGAAAAACAGGTATAGCCCTCACCCCGCTGCGCCCATCGGGGACCATCATTATTGATAATGAGCGCATTGATGCGGTGACAGAAGGCGGCTTTATCAATAGCGGTGCTCGTGTTGAGGTTGTGGAGGTAGAAGGCGTTCGTATCGTTGTTCGTGAACTGGTTGATTAAATTATTTAACATATAAAAAGGAGGATCATTCATGCCCTTTAATTTTGTTCCATTAATTTTTGCAGCGATAATTATTATTTTTCTCGTTTTATTATTATCCTTTATTCCGGTGGCACTCTGGATTTCCGCTTTAGCTGCAGGGGTAAGGGTAAGTATTTTTACATTAGTTGGGATGCGCCTGAGAAGAGTTATTCCGGGCCGAATCGTTAATCCGTTAATTAAAGCCCATAAAGCCGGTTTGCCTGTCGGGATTAACCAATTGGAAAGTCATTATTTGGCCGGAGGAAATGTCGACCGTGTTGTCAATGCACTGATTGCCGCCCAAAGAGCAAATATTGATTTGACCTTTGAACGTTGTGCAGCGATCGACTTGGCAGGACGGGATGTATTGGAAGCCGTACAAATGAGCGTTAACCCGAAAGTGATTGAAACACCGTTTATTTCCGGGGTTGCCTTGGATGGCATTGAAGTGAAAGCAAAGGCAAGAATTACCGTTCGGGCTAATATTGATCGTCTCGTCGGTGGTGCCGGTGAAGAAACGATTATTGCCCGTGTTGGTGAAGGGATCGTCAGTACAATTGGGGGATCAAGAGACCATAAAGCCGTACTTGAAAACCCTGATTTAATTTCACAAACTGTTTTGAAAAAAGGTTTAGATGCCGGAACTGCCTTTGAAATTCTATCGATTGATATTGCCGACGTTGATATCGGTAAAAATATCGGTGCGATGTTGCAAACGGACCAAGCTGAGGCCGATAAGAAAATTGCTCAGGCAAAAGCAGAAGAACGCAGGGCCATGGCTGTTGCTACTGAACAAGAAATGGTGGCTCGTGTTCAAGAAATGAGAGCAAAAGTGGTGGAAGCAGAATCCCAAGTTCCGCTTGCTTTGGCAGACGCACTAAAATCGGGAAATCTCGGTGTTATGGATTATATGAATTATAAAAATATCATGGCTGATACCGACATGAGACAATCAATTAGTAAAGCAACTGATGTGAATAATGATCAAGATAAAAAGTAGAAAGATGAAGGGGGAATTCCCTCATGATCGAATTTATATTGAATAATATACCTCTTGTAATCATAATTATAGGCGGGATTCTTTCTTTACTTGGAAGGAAAGAAAATAATAAAGATACATCAACTAAACCGATAAACCCCCTTCCGCCCGGGAAGAAAGATATACGGCAAGCTGAGAAAACGACAGAGAAAAAAGAAAAACCTTTTGACGTATTAAAACGGGAAATGGAAGAGAAATTAAGACAAGAAGTTCAAAAACATCTGCCGACCGTCACTCAGCAAGCGAAAAAAATAAGGCCGGTGATTGAGGAAAAGAAAACAGAGGTAGTCCAAACCGCTCAAACAACAAAGCAGCTTCAACAGGAATATACAAACTTAAAAACAGAATTATCAAGGAAGCAAGCAATGGCTTCTCAACCATTGCCAAACCGATCTGCTCATAAAGTCGTTGAGGGTATTATATGGTCAGAAATATTAGGACCCCCTCGTGCCAAAAAGCCGTTTCGCCCAAATAATAAGATATAATGTGCTTCCTTACTTTGAAATAAAATGAAATAAGAAAAATAGTGCTAGAACCCTCTTTCCATTCATAATTATGAATGAAAGGGGGTTTCTTTTTTGGCGAAAAAATGGAGACAGAAAATGCGCAGATGGATTACAAATCAGCTGGATCTCCCGGAAGATGTTATGATGGATTTTCCCCGGATAACCATGGTGGGACAAATTCATATTTATATTGAAAATCATAAGGGACTACTCTCCTTTTCAGATAAAGAAATCCGTATTTTATTAAGTCAAGGGCAATTATTGATTAAAGGAAAAGCATTTGTCATTAAAACGATTTTACCTGAAGAAATATTGTTGGAAGGGAAAATTGAACAGGTGCTCTTTATACCAGAGTAAATACTATTCGGAAGAGTTTACTGTTTGCCCGTTTTTTCAAGTCTAACTGGGGCTCTTTATATCAGAACAACAACCATTCGGCGGGGCAAAACCGCTGGATGGCTCGAATCACCACTTGCACGAGAGAGATGTACATATAAGAATTATTCGGCGAAGAGAGCCGTTCAAGTGTAGAAAGAATCTTCACTTGATTGGCAAAAAGAAGGTTGGCAGATGGGGTGTGGTTATGAAAAATTTATGGTTTCACAAGTTATCAGGTCATTTAACCGTAAAAATTGAAGGGAAAGGAATGGAGCGTTTTATCAACCAACTAACCAGGGATAAGGTACAAATTTGGAATGTAAAACGTGTCGAGCCTAATGTGGTCACATTCCAAATGTTTATAAAAGACGTTCCCTTCCTTAGACAAGCCGTTCATTATCATCAAGTAAAAGTTAGATTTATTAAAAAAGCAGGGTTTCCTTTCTACTTGAAAAGATTAAAGAAAAATGCAGGTTTTCTGCTCGGTGCCGTCATTGCCCTCTTTATTGTGCTACTATTATCCAATATGATTTGGAACATTGAAATAAAAGGTGCAAGTCCGGAAGTAGAGTATAAAATCACCAATCAATTGAAACAACTAGGAGTAAGAAAAGGTGGATTTCAATTTTTTATTGATGACCCGGAAACCATTCAGCGAAAGCTTTCCAATATGAATGAAGATATTACTTGGATTGGTGTGGAGTTAAAAGGGACAACCTATCATTTTCAAGTGGTTGAAAAAGAGCAGCCGGAACCACAGGAGAAAAAAGGTCCTCAGCATCTCGTTGCGAAAAAAGAGGCTGTCATTGTAGATTATTTCGTTGAAAAAGGACAGCCTGTCATTTCTGTTCATGATTTTGTCAAACCGGGTCAGCTTTTAGTCTCTGGGATTATCGGCAAAGAGGATGAACCTCAATATGTATCTGCTAAGGGAGAAATTTTCGGTAAAACATGGTATGATACCGAAGTGGAGGTTCAATTACACAATCAATTTGAATTAATGACTGGTAATGAAGTGAGACGGACGGCAATTAAAATCGGTCATTTATCGATACCGATTTGGGGATTTAAAAAAGTGCAATATCAAAATAAACAACAAGAGCAAGACGAGACGGCGATAAAGTTTTTAAAATGGACGTTGCCTATATCTATTGAGAAAACTACCATTCGGGAAGTCGAAATTCATGAAAAAGCATATAATGAGGAAGAAGCAAAACAATTGGCTTTATCCATTGCAAAGAAGAATGTCATTGAATCGATCCCGAAAGATGCTAAAATTGTGGAAGAAAAAGTTTTGCATGAAAAGGTAGAGAATGGTAAATTAAAATTATTGGTAACTTACGATGTGATTGAAAATATTGCAAAAGAAGAACCGATTATTCCGCAAGAAGAGCCAATTATTCAAAATTAGGGGTGTTGTCATTTTTGAATACACTAGAATATCCTTTAGATGATTTAGAAAATCCGATTGTTTTATTCGGAACAGCAGATAGCCATTTAAAATTGATTGAAAATGAGTTGGGTGTTTCGATCACGACAAGAGGTGAAGTGATCCGGATTACAGGTGAAGAAGCGAATATCCAATCGGCGAAACATATTTTAAACGCCCTTCACCAAAATGTTCAAAAAGGAATTACGATTAGCCCTCGTGATGTTTCATTAGCCTTACAAATGGAAAAACAAGGGACAATCGAATATTTTAATGAATTATATAAAGAAGAAATTACGAGGAATGCAAAAGGAAAACCGATTCGTGTAAAGACATTGGGTCAGCGTCAATATGTTCATTCAATAAAAAATCATGATCTTGTTTTCGGAATTGGCCCGGCCGGTACAGGAAAAACTTACTTGGCAGTTGTATTGGCCGTTCATGCGCTAAAAAATAATCTGGTGAAACGAATCATTTTAACCCGCCCAGCTGTGGAAGCGGGAGAAAGTTTAGGGTTTTTGCCTGGGGACTTAAAAGAAAAAGTTGATCCTTATTTAAGACCATTATATGATGCACTTCATGATGTCCTTGGACAAGAACATACCCAAAGATTAATCGAACGCGGATCGATTGAAATTGCTCCGCTTGCTTATATGCGTGGCCGTACACTAGACGATGCTTTTGTTATTCTTGATGAAGCACAAAATACAACGCAGGCGCAAATGAAGATGTTTTTAACAAGACTCGGTTTTGGTTCAAAAATGGTCATTACCGGGGACTTAACACAAATTGACTTACCACGTGGGATACATTCTGGTCTTTCGTCGGTGGAAAAGATTTTAAAGAACATCCCGGATATTGCTTTCGTTTATTTGGAAGAAAGTGATGTTGTACGCCATCCATTAGTTGCGAAGATTATTCATGCGTACGAGCATTTTGATACAAATTAAGGCTGTACCAAAAAATACCCGGCAATCGTTGAAGGTTATGGGGTGGTTCGTTACGGTTGTCGGGTTAAGCGGACAGCCTCTTTTGCATTTTATTAATAATTAGATTTTCTCTTGGCTTGCGATAGGTTTCACAACCCATTGCTTTTTTGCTTTAATAGTTGATTAAAAATTGCTTTCATCGGGATTTAACCAAAATCGGCCACTTTATCTGTAACAAAAAAATTCCAACTGATCGTACGGGCAACCTTGCTGGAAATCTATATTTAACGTATAATCTATTATTACTACAATTTAGCAGAAAAATTCTGTACAATAATATACGAACGTACCTTTTTTGGGGGCCTGACGAGTGTGAAAACAAATAAAAAGTTTTTCATTAAAAGACTAGTTAAATTGAATAAAAAGCTGACCTACTGGATGGTCTTTCTTACTATCGGCTTGGTCATGTTTTTCTCCATGTACAGTAATGTCAAACCGGCTAAATTGGATGTGGAACAATTTTCGATTGCAAAGGAAACAATACGTTCTCCGATTACAATTGAGGATAAAGAACAAACTGAAAAAAAACGGAATGAAGTGGTTAGTCAAGTTAAACCACAATATGTGATGAAACAAGAATATGCGCAAAACCGTGTTGATTTGATTAGTTCCATCTTTGATTCAGCTATTGACTTGCAAAATGAACTGGTAAAAAAATCAGCGGCGACCGAAACTCCTGACAGTCCGGTAAGTGTACCGTCAGAAAATGAGCGATTGGAATGGCTAAAGGAAAAACTTACCAATACTGTAAACAATGATCTTTCGGAAACAACGCTTAAAGCTCTTGTAAACCATACAAAAACCGATTTATCAATAGCAAAAGACGCAGCGGTAACAGCAGTCAATAAAGTTATGACCGAACGAATTTCCGCAAATGAAGTGGAAAACGCAAAGAAAAAAGTGGAAGATCAAATTCGCTATATTTCATTGCCGCAAGATTTAAAAAATGCAACGATTGAGCTCGGCCGATATGCGATTATCCAAAATGAATTTTATGATCCGAAAGCCACGGAAGAATTAAAAAAACAGGCGAGTGAAAATGTTGAACCTGTACGGATTTTGCAGGGACAAATTATTGTGGAAGAAGGCCAATTAATTGATCAAGAAATTTACCGGCAACTTCAATTGCTCGGTCTATTGGATAATAATAATTCGCATCTGCCTTTTATCGGCTTACTTTTATTTGTTCTTATTCTTTTAGCAAGTATATTCTCCTATTTTCGGGGATATAAGCGGCAAGATCAAAATCAGCAAAATGAATTACTAATTTTCGGTACCATATTGATTATTTCATTCATAATCATGAAAGGGATCAGTTTGATTCCGGTTGATAATGTTGATTTGGCCATCATTTTTCCGGCAGCCATGTGTTCAATGCTCATAAAAATACTGCTTAATGATCGTCTCGGTTTTATCGGTACGGTAATTTTAGCCGCAAGTGGTGCGATTATTTTTAATAGCCAAACATCCGGTCCTTTTCATTTAATCATTAGCCTGTACATTTTATTTAGCGGATTAAGTGGGCTATTCTTTTTAACAAATCAAAATCATCGCACAAAAATTTTTCAAGCAGGTCTGTTTGTAGCGCTCGTGAATATTGTTGTTATTGTTGCCATGCTCTTTATTCCAAATTCAAAGTTTTCCGGCATTCATTATTTGTTTTATGTAGTGATGGCAATTTTCTCCGGCGTCCTTTCGTCTGTATTAACGATCGGACTATTACCATTTTTTGAAGCAGGGTTTGGCATTTTATCAACGATGAAATTAATCGAACTATCGAATCCAAATCACCCTTTATTGAAAAAAATCTTAACGGTTGCCCCCGGTACCTATCATCATAGTGTAATGGTCGCAAATTTAGCGGAAGGTGCATGTGAAGCCATTGGAGCCAATGGGTTATTAGCAAGAGTGGCAAGCTACTACCATGATATCGGGAAAACGAAAAGACCAAGCTTTTTTATCGAAAATCAAATGAATATGAGCAACCCGCATGATCGATTGACACCGGAACAAAGTCGGGATATCATCATTACCCACACAACTGAAGGGGCTGAAATACTAAAAGCCCATCGAATGCCTAAAGAAATCGTTGATGTGGCAGTACAGCATCACGGAACAAGTTTTTTGAAATTTTTTTACCATAAAGCGAAAGAAATGGGGAAAGATGTAAGTGAAAATGATTTTCGCTATCCGGGCCCGAAACCGCAAACGAAAGAAATTGCTGTGATAAGCATCGCCGATAGTGTTGAAGCGGCAGTCCGTTCGATGGCGAATCCGACGATGGAAAAAATTGAACAGCTGGTAAAAAATATTATTAAAGATAAGTTAAATGACGGGCAATTGAGTGATTGCGACCTAACGTTTAAAGAACTGACGATTATTGAAAAAACATTGTTAGAAACTCTACATGGCATCTTCCATAATCGGATCGAATATCCGGAAATAAAAAATGAAAGGTGAAAAAAATGACATTAGAAATTGACTATATAGACGAAACAGGAGAATTAGCACCGGAACAAGTGCAACAAATATTACAGTTATTACAATTAGCGGCGAAACGGGAAGAAGTAACCGGAGACAGCGAGTTATCTTTAACTTTTGTCGATAATGAAAAGATTCATGAAATTAACCGGGAATATCGAGGAATCGATCGTCCGACTGATGTGATTTCCTTTGCTTTGGAGGAAAATACAGAAGGTGAAATGGAAATTATCGGACAAGATATGCCGCGTGTGTTAGGTGATATCATCATTTCCATACCAAGAGCAAAACAGCAAGCAGAGGAATATGGTCATTCGTTTATGAGAGAATTGGGTTTCCTTGCTGTTCACGGGTTTTTACACTTGTTGGGCTATGATCACGGAACAAAAGAAGAAGAGCAGCAAATGTTTTCGAGACAAGAAGAAATTCTCCAAGAGTTTGGATTAACCAGGTAGGGAAGGTTCTACCATGAGGAGATTCTTTTTATCTTTTCGCTATGCATTTGAAGGATTAATGACCGCTTTTAAACGTGAAAGAAATTTAAAAGTACATATGATTGCAGCTTTCCTTGTGATCGTTTTTGGCTTTGTCTTTCAGCTAACCATTTCTGAGTGGATGATTCTTATCCTAACTATAGCCGTTGTGATTATTGCTGAATTAATCAATACCGCTATTGAACGGACCGTCGATTTGGTGAGTCCGAAATATCATCCGCTGGCGAAAGAGGCAAAAGATATTGCTGCGGCTGCCTGTCTCATTTCCGCTGTAACAAGTGTGATTATTGGAATTTTGCTGTTTGGTTCCAAGCTTTATATCTTTTTCATTGATTAATTGAAATTTCCTTCTAAGGTATAGCCTTAAATGAGGCTAACTACAGATTTTTCTAACCAACAAACACGAAAGGCCGGATTTTTTCGTAAAATCTTTTTAAACGCTTAGTATTAATGCCTATAATTCGAAAATATAAAAGAGTTAGTCTATTCTACAAATTGACTATTAACAAATGGATATTTTTATAGTAAAATAAATTTAAGTCAGTAAGAAAGGATTCGACAGTGATGGATATTGAACAATTAATTGACGAAGCAAAAGAAGCAAGAAAACAAGCATACGTCCCTTATTCCAAATTTGCCGTTGGAGCGGCGTTGCTGACGGAAAATGGTAATGTATACCGAGGCTGTAATATTGAAAATGCAGCCTACAGTATGGCGAATTGTGCCGAGAGAACTGCATTTTTTAAAGCGATTTCAGAAGGTGAAAAAAACTTTAAATTGTTGGCTGTTGTTGCCGACACGGATCGGCCCTGCTCTCCTTGTGGTGCTTGCCGTCAAGTGATTTCAGAATTTTGTCCGCCCGATATGAAAGTTGTTTTAACCAATCTAAAGGGCGACTTGCTGGAAACAACCGTCAAAGAGTTATTACCGGGCGCATTTAACGCGGGGGATTTACATGAGTAACGGTGAAAAGACATACAAATCAGGTTTTATCACCATTATTGGTCGCCCCAACGTAGGAAAATCAACATTTTTAAACAAAGTAATCGGTCAAAAGATTGCAATAATGAGCGACAAGGCACAAACGACAAGAAATAAAATCCAAGGAGTTCTCACAACTGAAGAGGCGCAAATGATCTTTATCGATACACCTGGCATCCACAAACCGAAGCATCGTTTGGGGCAGTTTATGATAAAAGTGGCGACAAACACATTGAATGAAGTAGATCTTATTTTATTTATGGTTAATGCTTCGGAAGGGTTTGGCCGCGGTGAAGAATTTATTCTGGAGAAATTACAAGGGATTCAAACGAAAGTATTTTTAGTTATTAATAAAATTGATTTAGTTCATCCGGATGATTTAATCACCATCATTGACCGATATAAAGACAAATTTCCATTTTCTGAAATCGTACCGATCTCTGCCCTCGAAGGAAATAATGTGGATCATCTACTTCATACGATCCAAAAATATTTGCCTGAAGGTCCACAATATTATCCGAGTGATCAAGTAACCGATCATCCCGAAAGATTTATTATTGCCGAGCTAATCAGGGAAAAAGTACTCCAATTAACTAGGGAAGAGATTCCACATTCGGTAGCGGTAATCAATGAAAAAATTGAAACGAGAGAAAACGGAACCGTCCATATTATGGCAGCCATAATTGTTGAAAGAGATTCCCAAAAAGGGATCATTATCGGAAAACAAGGAAGTATGCTCAAGGAAGTCGGGAAGAGGGCGAGAACTGATATTGAAAATTTGCTCGGGTCAAAAGTGTTTTTGGAATTATGGGTGAAAGTTCAAAAAGACTGGCGGAATAAAGCGTCTCTCCTGAAAGAATTCGGTTATCGTGAAGATGAATATTAATGATTTTGTTGTCGCCGATGATTAAGAAAATGACAAAATCTGTAACTTATGATTTTTTTAAAGTAAGGAAAACATAACGATTAGGTTAAGGTCTTAGCTAGTTTAAAAATTTGAAAGGTGGGGATTTCCATGTTACATTTTACTTGGAAGGTTTTTACCCAAACAGGAAATATTGACACATATCTCCTTTACAAGGAATTATCAAAAGAAATGGAACAAGCACCAGAAAATGATCTAGAACTAGCTGATGTTGATATTTCTGTGACCTGAAACCTTTACGTTAAAATCGGATGGTGACCTTCAATGCTTCAAAAAGTTGAAGGTATTGTTCTGCGCTCGATCGATTATGGAGAAACGAATAAAATATTGACCATTTATTCTCGTGAAATCGGAAAATTTGGCGCTGTGGCCAGAGGAGCGAAAAAACCAAACAGCCGGCTTGCCTCTGTGTCACAGCCTTTTACTTATGGGTATTTTCTTTGTTTCACCGGTCAAGGTTTAGGAACAATCCAACAAGGTGAAATCATTGAGATATTTCGCTCAATCACGAATGATCTGATCTCCACGGCTTATGCTTCATACATAGTTGAATTGTTAGATAAAAGTACCGACGAGCGTAAGAACAACCCTTTTTTATTTGAATTGTTATATCAAACCTTGAAATATATAGATGAAGGATATGAACCTCAAATTATCAAAAATATTTTCGAGATAAAAATGCTGCCCGTTTTAGGGTTGCGTCCAAATTTTGACTGTTGCGCCATTTGTGGAAATCAGGACGGTCCATTTGTTTTTTCAATTAAAGAGGCCGGTATTTTATGTGAACATTGCCTGCATCATGATCCGCATCATTTAAAGGTTAACCAAGCGACCATCCGCTTATTACGACTGTTTTTTCATTTTGATCTTAATCGGTTAGGAACGATTAATGTAAAAGAATCAACAAAAAAGGAACTTGAGACATGTATATCCGCTTATTATGAAGAATATTCCGGTTTATATTTAAAAACGAAAAAGTTTTTACAACAGTTGGATAAACTTCAATAACTTTCATTAGTCAACAGTGAAAACAAATCAGCTGCTCAATCGGTGGATATTGACATGAATCATTTTTTTCGATATGATACGTTAAAAATATACTTTTTTATTGCTGTGAAGGAAAGGAGTACTTAATACCTCTATAAGAGCGAACCTAGGATGGTGCAAGCTAGGTATAGAGCATTAAGGAAGGGCGTTCCTGAGCAATTTGTAATAAAGGTGGTCGGCAAAAATCCGGCAAATAGGGTGGAACCGCGGGAAAAACTCTCGTCCCTATGCTGTTCATTGGCATAGGGATGAGAGTTTTTTGTTCGCCTGAAAGCCAAGTTTAGCAGGAATAGGTCAAAAGATGTCATTTTTTGCAACAACAATAAAACGAATCATCATTATTAAAAAAGAGGTGTACACATGAATATCCAAAATATGATTTTAACCTTGCAAAAGCATTGGGCGGATCAAGGATGTATTTTAATGAATGCGTATGATGTGGAAAAGGGAGCCGGAACGATGAGTCCCTATACGTTTTTACGGGCAATCGGACCTGAACCTTGGCGAGTGGCTTATGTTGAACCGTCAAGAAGACCGGCAGACGGCAGATATGGGGAAAACCCAAATCGTTTATATCAACACCATCAGTTCCAAGTCATTATGAAACCATCCCCGGAACATATCCAGGAAATTTACTTAGACTCTCTGCGTGCTTTAGGGATTGATCCATTGGAACATGATATCCGCTTTGTAGAAGATAACTGGGAAAATCCATCATTGGGTTGTGCGGGACTCGGTTGGGAAGTTTGGCTTGACGGGATGGAAATTACGCAATTTACGTACTTCCAACAAGTGGGCGGTTTGGAATGTAAACCGGTCTCCGTGGAAATTACTTATGGCATTGAACGATTGGCTTCCTATATTCAAGACAAAGAAAATGTTTTTGATCTCGAATGGACGGAAGGTTTTACCGTACGTGATATTTTCGGACAGCCGGAATATGAACATTCTAAATATGCATTTGAAACATCCGATGTCGATATGCTTTTCCATTTGTTCAATATCTATGAAAAAGAAGCGATTCGTCAAATGGATGAGGGACTCGTCCATCCGGCATACGACTATGTTTTAAAATGTTCACATACATTTAACCTCCTTGATGCAAAAGGGGCCATTTCCGTAACAGAACGGACCGGATATATTGCTCGTTGCCGAAATTTAGCCAGAAAAGTGGCACAAACATTTTATGAAGAACGTGAAAAACTAGGATTCCCAATTTTGAAAAACGGAAAGGGGAATGAACATGAATAAATCGGATTTATTACTGGAAATCGGTCTTGAAGAGATACCTGCCCGGTTTGTATTAGATGCCGCCAATCAACTTGAGGATCGGGTACGAGAACTATTAACGGAACAACATATCGGTTTTGGAAAGATCCATGTTTATTCAACACCAAGAAGACTTGCTGTTCTCGTGGAAGAAGTCAATGAAAAGCAAGATGACTTACATGAAGAAGTGAAAGGACCTGCGAAAAAAATCGCTCTTGATGAAAACGGCAATTGGACAAAGGCTGCTACAGGTTTTACTAGAGGGCAAGGGAAAACCGTGGATGATATTTATTTTAAAGAAATCGACGGTACTGAATATGTCCATGTTGCTAAACATATTCAAGGTCGCAATACGATGGATGTATTGAAAAACTTAAAAGAAGTGATTACCGGTTTATCATTTCCAAAAAACATGAGATGGGCAGATTTTGATCTTCGCTATATTCGACCGATTCGCTGGATTATTGCTTTATACGGCAGTCAAATACTCCCAATCGAAATTACAAATGTGAAAGCAAGCAACAAAACATATGGACATCGTTTCCTCGGTCAGGACATCGTTATCCGTGAACCGAAAGAATATAAAACAGCATTGCTCGCCCAACATGTGATGGTCGATTACGAAGAAAGGAAAGCGGTGATTCTAGAACAAATTCATCAGTTAGAAAGTGAAAAGAATTGGCATGTCCCAATCGATCCCGATTTATTAGATGAAGTTAGCAACCTTGTTGAATATCCTACTGTGTTATTTGGTTCTTTTGAAAAGGAATATTTGCAATTACCGGAAGAAGTATTAATTACTACGATGAAAGAGCATCAGCGGTACTTCCCGGTAAAAGATGAAAGCGGCCGTTTATTAAATTATTTTATTACAGTTCGAAATGGAGACGCCAATCATCTTGACAACGTACGGAGAGGGAATGAAAAGGTGATTCGTGCCAGGCTTCAAGATGCTGTTTTCTTTTATGAAGAAGATCAAAAATTATCGATTAATGATGCGATTAATAAATTGGAAAAGGTCGTTTATCATGATCAAATCGGAACATACAAAGAAAAATTACAGCGGATCAAATCTTTATCACAATATATCTTGCAACAACTACCTGTAAGTAAGGAGATGCAAGAACATACATTGCGTGCAGCGGAAATTTGTAAATTTGACCTTGTGACGCAAATGGTGGACGAATTCCCGGAACTTCAGGGGATTATGGGAGAAAAATACGCTGTGATTCATGGTGAAAATCCATTAGTTGCCAAAGCGATTAATGAACACTATATGCCAAAAAATGCAGACGGCGAACTTCCTGAAACAGAAGCGGGTGCTGTCGTCAGTATTGCCGATAAATTGGATACGATTGCTTCCATCTTTTCCATCGGGTTAATTCCAAGCGGTTCTCAAGATCCGTATAGTTTAAGAAGACAAGCGACGGGTGTTGTCCAAATTTTGGCTAATAAAGGTTGGAACATTGACTTCACTGCTTTATTAAAAGAAAGTATTAAACAAACAGTCAAATTTTCAAAACGGAATGAACAAGAAGTTTTTGCGGATATGTTTTCTTTCTTCCAACTACGGTTTAAACATTTGTTGGCAGAGAAAGGAATTCGTTATGATATTGTTGATGCGGTTCTTGAAGCACCGATTCGAGATGTAAAATCACTTATTGAAAAAGCCGCCATCCTTGATCACAAAAAAGAGGAAGCCGGTTTTAAAGAAAATGTTGAAGCGCTCAGTCGGGTAATTAATATTACAAAAAAATTTGAGGAAGCGATCGAAATTGACCCGGGACTGTTTGAAAATGAGACGGAAAGTCAATTGTATGAAGCCTATCAACAAATGAAAAGCCAATTGTATGAAACAGATCCGGAACAATATTATCAACTGCTGGTTCGTTTAAAAAATCCAATCAATCAGTTTTTTGATCAAACAATGGTTATGGTCGATGCAGAACAAATTCGCAACAATCGCTTGTCCTTATTAAAAAGTCTTTCAAATCTAATTGGTGGATTCGCCCAATTTTCAATGATTATTGTAAAATAATAATTACAACATATAATTGGTAAACTTTCTTAAAATAGATATGTCTAATTTGTCTGTTTTGGAAAATAGTATATAATTAACTAGAGAATCATATGTTATTTTTGGCTTAGTCGGGTGGTGAGTAAAATAGAACTAAGTAAACGGCAAGAAAAAATTATTGAAATCGTTAAAGAAAATGGTCCGATAACAGGTGAACATATTGCAGATAAATTAAACTTAACACGTGCAACCTTGCGTCCGGATTTAGCCATCCTGACCATGGCCGGATTTTTGGATGCAAGGCCGCGTGTCGGCTATTTTTATACCGGCAAAAGCAGTACACAATTACTGTCAGAAAGCATAAAAAAAATAAAAGTAAATGATTTCAAGTCGATTCCGGTTGTAGTTAATGAAAATGTGACCGTCTATGATGCAATCGTAACGATGTTTCTAGAAGACGTTGGCACGTTATTTGTTGTTGATAATGATAATTTGTTAGTTGGTGCCTTATCAAGAAAAGACTGTTTACGAGCAAGCATCGGCAAACAAGATTTGAACACGGTCCCTGTCCATATTATTATGACGCGCATGCCGAATATTACGATGTGTAAGGGTGATGATTTACTCATCCATGTTGCAGAAAAATTAATTGAAAAACAAATTGATGCGATACCAATTGTAAGAGAGCGGGACAATGGTTATGAAGTAGTTGGAAGAATTACAAAATCCAATATCACAAAAGCATTTGTCTCCCTGTTTAATGAGGATTAATTAAGGAGATGATACTCAAATGACGAGACCTCCGATATATGTAGTATCGGATTCAGTAGGAGAGACGGTTGAACTAGTAACGAAAGCAGCGATCAGCCAATTCAACGGGGCGGGCGTGGATTTGCAAAGAATTCCTTATGTTGAGGACTTTACCACCATTGATGAGGTAATATCGCTTGCCAAATTAAATCAAGGTATTATTGTTTTTACATTGGTGAAACCGGAAATGCGCAAATATTTATCACAACATGCGAAAAGTGAAAATATTTTTGCCTTTGATGTTTTAGGACCTTTAATTGATAAATTTGAAAAAATGTCAGGAGTCACGCCAAAATACGAACCTGGCCTTGTCAGAAAATTAGATGAAGATTACTTTAAAAAGATCGAAGCAATCGAATTTGCGGTAAAGTACGATGATGGAAAAGACCCAAACGGAATCTTAAAAGCAGATATTGTATTGATCGGCGTTTCCAGAACATCGAAAACACCACTGTCCCAATTTCTTGCCTTAAAGCGATTCAAAGTGGCTAATGTTCCAATTGTTCCCGAGGTAGAACCACCGGAAGAGCTCTTCGAAATTGACAAGAGAAAATGCATCGGTTTAAAAATTAGTCCCGACCAATTAAACTATATACGAAAAGAAAGACTTATTGCTTTAGGGTTAGATGAAAGGGCGAATTATGCAAGAATGGAAAGAATTAAGGAAGAATTAGCTTATTTTGAAAAGATCGCCGATCGAATCGGCTGTTATCTGGTTGATGTAACGAATAAAGCGGTTGAAGAAACGGCGAATTTGATTGTCAATTATTATAAAAAAAATATAGGTAATAAGTAAGGAACGGGGTAGTCCCCACTCATTGATAAATCCATCAGTGACAAAAGTGGGACACCTCTATTTTTTTTGCTTAAGCTGTTTTCGTAAACTTTGAATAAAAACCAGTCTTTGGTCAAAATCACAAATAATGGAATGGAAAAAAATATTTATTTATACTATAATAAAAAATTGTACGGAAAATTTGCGAATAGAGGTTTAGACTTTGGGTTTTAAGAATAAACTTAGTAGTGATGAAAGTCAAGAAAATCGTTTAAAAATTTTTCGACACGAATTTTTCAAACATAAAAAGGAAATGATGTCATTCCTATGAAATTTGTCTTTTTAAGAAGGAATTTGTGGAGGAATGTAGAATTTCTAAATATAGGCTATATACTGGTTAGCTCCCGACAAGGATTTAGAGGGAATTTTACGCGAAACATGCTTAAATATAGAAAACCAAAATATTGTACTTTGAGCATAATTTTTTATAAAAAATGGGACTTTGGGTGTTCATAATAATTTTTAATGGTTTAAAACATAAAAATCGCAATAAGATTTTTGTCGATTTTTGCAGGATTAATAAAAAATGAATCGAATACTTATAATGGGTGGAGATGTTCTCATGGCAGAACGTATTCCAAATGAAATAGTGAAACAAATTAGCCAATCTGTTGATATAGTGGAAGTCATCAGTAATTTTGTTCATTTAAAAAAACAGGGCCGCAATTACTTCGGGCTTTGTCCGTTTCACAATGAAAAATCTCCTTCTTTTTCCGTATCACCTGATAAGCAAATATATCATTGTTTCGGTTGCGGTGCGGGAGGAAATGTTTTTTCTTTTTTGATGGATATGGAAGGCCTCTCTTTTCAAGAAGCAGCAATCAAATTAGCCGGGATGGCAAATATTCCTTTACATATAAATGTATCCCAAAGTAAAACACCGGGCACCAGTACCTATGATAAAATGATCGAAGCCCATGAGTTATTAAGACAATTTTATCATCATTTATTGGTAAATACTAACAAGGGTCAGGAAGCATTGGAATATTTGACTAGACGGAACTTTACCCGCGAGATGATTGATCATTTTCAAATTGGCTATTGTTTAAATGAATGGGATACAAGCCTGAAATTTTTAAAATCACGGGGATTTTCAGAAGAACTTCTTGAAAAAGCCGGACTTATTATTAAAAGTGAGTCCAACCATCAATATTTTGACCGATTTCGGGGAAGAATTATTTTCCCCATCTTTGATATGAAAGGAAATACAGTTGCATTTTCCGGTCGTGTAATGCATAAAGGTGAGCCGAAATATTTAAACAGCCCGGAAACGCCTATTTTTCACAAGGGAAAGACATTATACAATTTCTATCAAGCCCGATCATCCATACGAAAAAAACAATCATTGGTCATTTTTGAAGGCTTTGCTGATTGTATTGCTGCATATGGAGCCGGAGTTGATAATGGAATCGGGGCGATGGGAACCGCTTTGACGGAAGAACATGTTCATATGATTAAACGAAATGCCGAACGCGTCATTTTATGTTTTGATTCTGATTCGGCAGGTCAAAGCGCAACGTTGAAAGCAGGTGAACTACTCCAGAAGGCGGGTTGTACCGTTCAAGTAGCAATGATACCGGAGGCAAAAGATCCTGATGAGTATATTCGTACACATGGTTCCGACGCATTTATTAATAAAGTAATTGGGACAAGTTTAACCTTTATGGCATTTAAAATGAAGTATTACCAAACAGGAAAAAATCTCAAAAATGAAGGAGATCGCCTTGCTTATATCGAACAAGTATTAGGAGATATAGCAACGATGGATAATGCCATAGAAAGGGATGTTTATTTACGTCAATTAGCAGATGAATTTTCTCTATCGTTAGATGCATTGAAACAGCAAGAAAGACAGCTATACTATATGCATAAAAAAGGGTCGAAAAAACAAGAACAACAAAATCGAGTCCCCGTTTCCATCATGTCTCAAAAGCCTGCGCGAAAAGCTTTCGAAAATGCGGAACGAATATTAATTGCTCATATGTTAAAAAGTGTCACATTTACACAGCGTGTGCAAAAAGCCTTGCAAGACATCCCGTTTAATTTGGATGATCATCAAGCGATTGTCACATATTTATATGGATTTTATGAGGAAGGGAATGAGCCTGATTTAACTCAATTTTTAAATTTCCTTAATGATCAACATTTAAAGAAACTTGTTGCAGAGATTGGGATGATCTCTATAGCTGAAGAAGTAACCGATAGAGAATTTCAAGATTATATCAAGCATGTAGTTAATCAACATAAATGGTTAAAAATAAAAGAGAAAGAAAGAGAAAGCATCGAGGCAGAACGTCAACATGATGTAAAAAGAGCTGCAGAAATTGCTAATGAAATCATTCAATTAAGAAAATCGCTTTAATTGTTGGAAGGAGGGGAACATATGACTGAGAAGTCAGCACGTTCCAATGAAGATTCTGAACTCACAATCGATCAAGTGAAAGACCAATTAATTGAGTTAGGTAAAAAAAGAGGTAGTCTCTCTTACGATACAATCGCTCAAAATTTAGCTCAATTTGAGTTAGATGCAGAACATATGGATGAGTTTTACGATCAATTGTCTGAACAGGGCATTCAATTAATAGAAGATCATGAAGAAGATATCGATCAACCGGATGAAGAGGATCTGGAAAATGAAGAGGAATTTGATTTAAATGATTTGAGTGTTCCTCCCGGTGTCAAAATTAATGATCCTGTTCGAATGTACTTGAAGGAAATCGGTCGTGTTGATCTATTAACCCCTGAAGAAGAAATCGAACTAGCTGAAAGGATTGCCCAAGGAGATGAGGAGGCAAAAAGAAGGCTCGCTGAGGCAAATTTACGACTTGTTGTAAGTATTGCCAAACGTTATGTAGGCCGTGGAATGCTTTTCCTTGACTTAATCCAAGAAGGGAATATGGGCTTAATCAAGGCTGTTGAAAAATTTGATTATACAAAAGGATTTAAATTTAGCACGTATGCAACGTGGTGGATACGTCAAGCGATTACCAGAGCCATTGCAGACCAAGCGCGAACCATTCGTATTCCGGTTCATATGGTTGAAACAATAAATAAATTAATTCGTGTCCAACGGCAATTATTGCAAGATTTAGGCCGGGAACCAACACCGGAAGAAATAGCTGAAGAAATGGATTTAACGCCTGAAAAAGTAAGGGAAATCTTAAAGATTGCTCAAGAACCTGTATCTTTAGAAACTCCAATCGGTGAAGAAGACGATTCCCATTTAGGCGACTTTATTGAAGATCAGGAGGCGACATCTCCTTCTGACCATGCAGCCTACGAAATGTTAAAAGAACAATTGGAAGACGTCTTAGATACATTAACAGACCGTGAAGAAAATGTATTACGTCTCCGTTTTGGTCTTGACGATGGACGTACACGTACTTTAGAAGAAGTCGGCAAAGTCTTTGGTGTCACCCGTGAACGGATTCGCCAAATTGAGGCGAAAGCTTTACGGAAATTGCGACATCCAAGCCGTAGTAAACGATTAAAAGATTTCCTAGAATAAAATTACCTTTAATTGGTTTGTCTAAGAAAGGCAAACCAATTTTTTTGTACGTAAATGGAGACCAGATAAAAAGGTAAAATGTCCTTAAAAATTTTTGTAAGAAAATACAGGCCGGATAGTTGGGCTTAAGTGTCCTTAAAGTTTTTGTACGTTAATAAAGGCCAGATAATAAGGTAAAACGTTCTTAAATTTTTATAAGTAAATATAAGACCAGATAATAAGTTAAGCGTTCTTAAAAGTTTTTTGGCACATAAGCGTCATACACCGAAAAAGCCATGATCTACAGATGAGCGACACAGCACGAATCGCCACAAATCTCGCCAAACGAATGAATTTTCATTTCGTATTCGCTTTCATACTATTTGACATCTATTTTATAAAAAATGAAATGAATTTGCAAATGGCTATTGTAAATTTTTTTGTCCATGATGATTTAAAGGTGATATAGTTTCCTTTCATTTTGTCAAGTAGTGAAAACAGTTAAATTTTGTCCAAATTGTGAAAACTACAGCTCTTTCGTATTAACCACTTCCCCTTTACAGGTTTTTCAAGTAAAATAAGAATAGTTTGCAAATGTTATCATGAGTATTTGGGCAAAGGGGAGAAAAGGATGAAACGCAATGCAATATTTCCTTATCTATTAATCATGGTTTTAGGAATCGGGCTTATGGTAGCACTTTCAATTATTGGGGTGAATGACAGTAAAGAAGCAGAGGGAAAAGATTCTGAAAAGGGGAATGTCGCCCAAGCCGCAACACCGGAAGAAATTTATCAAAAATCATGTTTCACTTGCCATGGCCAAAATTACGAAGGTGCAATGGGTCCTGAGCTGAAGGGTGTTGACGTGCGTTTATCAAAAGATGAAATTAAAGAAGTTTTGCAAAATGGTCGGGGGGCAATGCCGAAAGGGTTAGTTCCAGCCGAAAGTCTCGATGCCATGGCCGATTGGCTTATGTCACTTGAATAGTATAAGAAAAGGGCTTCCAAATAAAGTCACTTAACTGATGAACAGTGGAACTTTCACTTGATTCATTTAGGAAAGTGACAGTGGGGAGTCCTTTTCTTTGATTGAAAAACTTTTTGTTTTCCTGTAATTTAATAGATAGTGGAAAGAATGGAAAGTTTGGTGAGTTTTGTTTTATGATAAAATTATCTGAAAGACTTAAGGAAATAACCACTTACATACCAAAGGACAGCATTCTGGCTGATATTGGTTCTGATCATGCTTACTTGCCAATCTATTGTGTGAAAAACAAAATTGTGAAAAAGGCGATTGCCGGAGAAGTAGCGGATGGTCCATTGTTAGCGGCAAAATCAAGTGTAAAAGCATATCAATTTGAACAATTCATTGATGTCCGGAAAGGTGATGGTCTGGCGGTTTTAAAGGAAACAGATTCGGTAGATTGCATAACCATTGCCGGAATGGGCGGAGCATTGATTTCTTCCATTTTGGATAACGGGAAGGAAAAACTACATCAAGTTAGCCGGCTAATTTTGCAACCGAATTTGGCAGCCGATCAGATTCGATTGTGGTTGCTCAATCACAACTGGAAATTAGTTAAGGAAAAAATTTTAGAAGAAGATGGTCATATTTATGAAATTTTAGTTGCTGAGCAAGGAGACAGTGAAGCTCCTTATTGCAATGATGAGGATAAAGAAAAGCAAGTTTTTTTTGGTCCGTTTCTTATAAAAGAGAAAAATCACGTTTTTTATAAAAAATGGAAACGGGAGTATAATGAATGGTTGCGAGTCTTGGAAGAACTTGATAAAGCAAAAGAAACTGTAGCAATTATCAGGAAGAAATCAGAGTTGAAAAAATATATCCAATGGTATAAGGAGGTTTTTCCGGATGAAAATACCGAACGGGCATGAAGTCATCCAGTTATTTGAACAATTTGCTCCAAAAGAACTCGCTATGGAAGGAGATAAAATAGGCTTATTGGTAGGCTCGCTTAATCAGCCGGTAAAAAATGTTTTAGTTGCGCTCGATGTTGTGGAAGATGTTGTTGATGAAGCGATTGATAAAGACGCCCAGCTGATCATCAGTCATCACCCGTTAATTTATCATCCTTTAAAAACAATCCGGACAGAAGAGTCGTATGGAAGAATTATTTCAAAATTATTGAAACACGATATTGCCGTCTATGCTGCCCATACCAATTTAGATGTCACCTTTGGCGGGGTTAATGACCTGTTGGCAGACAAACTGGGTTTGCTGGAAACGGAAGTACTTGTACCTACATATGAAATGCCTTTAAAAAAATTAGTTGTCTATGCCCCTCAAGAGGCGGCAGACAACATTCGGGAAGCACTTGGCAATGCCGGGGCAGGATTTATCGGAAACTACAGTCACTGTACATTTTCAAGTCAAGGTACCGGTCGCTTTTTACCGGGAGAAAACACCAATCCGTATATTGGTTCAATTGGAGAATTAGAAGCTGTTGCTGAAGAGAGAATCGAAACTATTTTTCCGCAAAACCTTGAAAGAAAAGTACTAAAGGCTATGCTTCAAGTTCATCCATACGAAGAACCGGCTTACGATATCTATCCGCTTGATATGAAAGGGCAGGTGTACGGCTTAGGAAGAATCGGTTATTTGTCAAAAGAAGTAACTTTAGAAGAATTCGCTGCTTTTGTAAAAGAGGCACTGGATGTAACGGGCGTCAGGGTGGTCGGAAATCTGTCCGACACAATTAAAAGGGTTGCTATACTTGGTGGAGATGGCGGCAAATATTATAAAACGGCCATCCGTAAAGGGGCGGATGTGTTTATTACCGGTGATATGTATTATCATACTGCGATCGACGCAAAATTGGACGGTTTACATATTATTGATCCCGGTCATAATGTGGAAAAGGTTATGAAACGAGGGGTTGCAAAAAAAATGATGGAACTTTGCCGGGAGAAAAAATTCCAAGTAAACTTCATTCCATCGCTTGTCCATACGGATCCATTTCTATTTTTGTAACCTGGCAAACATTAAAAAGGAACCACTTGTTGTTTTTAAATAGACGAATTATCGGTCCTGCCCTTTAGAAAATATAATCAGGATCAAGAAGACAGGAATAAACTATACGGATACATGAGCGGAATGAAAGCTTTAGAAAGTATAATCGGTAAAACATCAAAAAAGGACTTCACTGTGATAGGAAGTCCTTCATTACTATTTTACAGCTTTTACTTTTGGCAAAATTTTCGATAGCGGAACTTTTCTTTCCCGAATCCAAGTAGTTTCATCTTCCGGATCAAATTGTTCCAAAAAGTGAATAACTTCTTTTGTAATCGGTGTTGGAGTAGACGCACCGGAAGTAACAGCAACCCTTTTTGCGTTCCTGATCCAATCAATTTCAATTTCCGTAACATCCGCTACCCGATAAGATTTCGTACCGGCAATCTCTTCCGAAACTTGGGCTAACCGGTTTGAATTATTGCTCTTCGGGTCACCGACAACAATTAATACGTCAGCATCACCCGCTTGTTTAGCGACAGCTTCTTGTCTAACTTGGGTAGCTTGGCAGATTTCATTATGTATTTCCGCCTGTGGAAACTTTTTAAGACAATATTCCATTAAATCCTTAACATCCCAACTGCTCATCGTCGTTTGATTTGTAATGATAATTTTATCATTTTTTATATCCAGTTGATCGATATCACCGGTGTTTGAAACTAAATGGACCAGACCCGGTGCGACCCCGATCGCCCCCTCCGGCTCAGGATGACCCTTCTTACCGATATAAATGACCTCATACCCCTGTTTCGTTTTTTCTTCAATGATAACATGGGTTTTTGTAACATCCGGGCAAGTCGCATCGATGGTGACCAGTCCTTTTTCTTTGGCAAGTTGGCGAATTTCAGGTGACACCCCATGAGCAGTGAAAATCACGGTCCCTTGATCAACTTTTTCCAATATTTCTTTTCGATTTTTCCCGTCTAATGTGATAATCCCTTCTTCTTTAAATGCTTCAGTCACATTTTCGTTATGGACAAGCATACCAAGAATATAAATCGGTCTTGGTAAATTTTTATCTAAAGCGGCATTGCGAGCGATAACCATGGCATCAACAACACCGTAACAATAACCGCGGGGGGATACTTTAATGACTTCCATATTTTATCGTTCCTCCTCGTAAACTAAAAAACTATAGGTATATTATAACGAACTGGTGTTGATAACTCAAAGTATTGTTCTTTTTTATACGTTAAGAAAGTATAAATTTCCAGCAAAGAAGTGAATTCGACGTAGTGGGAAATTTTAAGAATTAAGTATAAGTGCAACTACGGCTTTGCCATCGCCTAAAGGCTCGGCAGTCGCCGAGTTTTCTTTAAAAATATGGAGAAAAGCAGTGATGTGAATGTGATTATCAGTTATCAACACATGAATTGTTCATCCACCATCATCTGCCTGAAAAATTAAATATATAGCTTAGGTACAGAACTTTTGAATTGTAAAGGTTGTTTCTTTTTGTTACGCTTAGCCTTTTTTGCCGCTTGTTCCGATTCGACGATCTTTTTTTCACTATCGATCTTTTCATTTTCTCCTAATGATTGTTTCGATGCTTCTTTCAATAATATCTTTTTTTCTTCTTCAATACCGTCATCGTTATTTTCGTTTTCTTCAGGCTCCAAATCGTCCTTATTCCTTTCAACTATCTCATCTTCCAAGTCAGTTTCCGTGTTCTCCTCATTATCATTATCTTGGTCACTGCTGTTTTGCAGGCTGCGATATAATTTCCAAAGAGCAGGTAAATTTTTGACTAATGGTCCGTATTGTTGAACCATTGAACCGATTTGTTGCCCTGTACGTAACACCTGTTGCGTCTGTCCTAAAAAATTAGATATCGATTCCGGGTTTAGGAAGCTTCGTATCCCGGTCTGCTCTTGATAACCTACTCCTCTGCCAAACAGAAATGGATTAACAGGTTGCTGTGGTATTGACTCGATCCCACTTTTTCCCTTGAAAAGTCGTGAAAGGAAACCGACTCGTTTCGGTTGCTCAAATCTAGCTTGTTGCATCTGAAAGGGTCGCGGCCTACCAATATTTCTTGGCATACCCCCGTACATCCCTCTTGGCCTCGGAGAAGGAGTGAAAAAGCGATAAGGATTTGGTGGCGGTACTTGCTGAAATCGCGGTGGCATAGATGAATCCTCCTCATACACTCAATTTACTCTCCTATTACAATATGCAAAGGCAAAGTGCTTCGTTAGTGTAGAAAAAAATTCATAAGTAGAGTTATTTACCTTTTTTTTGTATAATACTAAGATGGATAATAATTAAGTATGTCAGATTAAGGAGTTTTTATATGGAAAAAACGAATTTTACAAGGTTTTCATTAAAACCGTTTTTATATGAAGGACTGGAAAACATGGGTTTTTACGATCCAACCGATATTCAAGAACGGGTGATTCCTAAAGCGTTAAAAGGTCTGTCCTTGGTTGGCCAATCCCAAACCGGAACCGGGAAAACACATGCATTTCTCTTGCCGATACTGACAAAACTGAATCCGTCAATTCAATCGGTCCAAGCCGTGATTACTGCACCAACCCGGGAATTGGCTCACCAAATATATCACGAGGTCTTGAAATTAACAAAATATTGCCCGAAAGACGAAGAAATTACAGCAAAATTATTTGTTGGCGGGACAGATAAAGCCCGGGTAATTGAAAAATTGAAAGTACAACCGCATATCGTTATCGGTACACCGGGGCGAATTTATGACTTGGTGAAAGAACAGGCATTATTCGTTCATACCGCAACTATGATGGTTGTCGATGAAGCTGATTTAATGTTGGATCTCGGCTTTTTAGAAGATGTGGACCGGATTGCAGGAGCGATGCCTGAACAGTTACAAATGTTTGTCTTTTCGGCAACGATTCCGGAAAACTTAAAACCTTTTCTGAAAAAATATATGGAAAATCCTGAGTTTGTTCATGTTGAACCGAAACAGAGAACTGCGAAAAATATTGAACATATTTTGCTTCCTTTGCGACACCGTGACAAATTCCATTTCCTAAAAAATTTGATGGAGATCATTCATCCGTATTTAGCGATTATTTTTGTAAATACGAAAGCCAGAGCTGATGAACTTGCTAATCTATTGGCCGAAAACGGTGTGAAAGTCGGTTTAATTCATGGAAATCTCACCCCAAGGGAACGGAAAAAGATGATGTCGCAAATCCGTAATTTGGAGTATCAGTATATTGTTGCGACAGATTTGGCATCACGGGGGATTGATATTGAAGGGGTCAGCCACGTTTTTCATTACGAGTTACCTAAGGACTTGAATTTTTATATTCATCGTTCGGGACGGACCGGTCGGGGAGCGTACTCGGGTGTTTCATATATCCTTTTTGATGAGCAGGATAACGAAAAAATTAGTAAATTGGAAAACATGGGTATTACCTTTACTTATATGGATATAGTGGCGGGAGAGTTGAAAGAAAATGACGACCGGAATCAGCGAAAAAATCGGAAAAGAAAACCGCAGGAAGTAGATATCCAAGTAAAACGGGCGATAAAAAAACCGAAAAAAGTAAAACCGGGTTACAAGAAGAAACAGAAAGAGTTACTCGAAAAAGAGAAAAAAAGACAATTAAAGAAACTCGGGCGACCGCGTCATTAGTCAACTTGTGACGGCAGTTTAATGAAAACTTTTTTATTTTCGAATCGCTACCTTAGTACGCGGATTATCAATCTTAAATTTCTTAACTTATAAAAAAATATAATTATCCTGGGAATAAGAAAGGAAGAGGAGAAATGTTAAAAATCGGTTCTCATGTATCGATGAGCGGGAATGATATGTTGTTGGCTGCCAGTCGGGAAGCGGTATCCTATGGTTCCACAACCTTCATGATCTATACCGGCGCCCCGCAAAATACAAGACGAAAAAAAATTGAAGAATTGAATATTGAACAAGGTCGAGCGCATATGGAGGAAAACGGCATTGATGAGATTGTCGTTCATGCCCCGTATATTATTAATATCGGAAATACCACAAAACCACAAACATTTCGGTTAGGCGTGGATTTTCTTCAATCAGAAATAGAGCGGACAGAAGCGATTGGTGCAAAACAAATCGTTCTTCATCCGGGAGCCCATGTTGGAGCCGGAGAGGATGCAGGCATTGCCAAAATTATTGAAGGATTAAATGAAGTCCTTACCCATGATTCACCTGTTCAAATTGCTTTAGAAACGATGGCAGGGAAAGGTTCAGAAGTTGGCAAAACGTTTGATGAATTGGCAAAAATTATTGACGGAGTAACCAATAATGATCGGTTATCCGTTTGTTTCGATACTTGCCATACAAGTGATGCCGGCTATAATGTAAAAGAGGATTTCGACGGTGTATTGAATGAATTCGATAAAATTATCGGTATTGATCGGATAAAAGTTCTACATATTAATGACAGTAAGAATCCGATGGGAGCAAGAAAAGACCGACATGAAAATATTGGATTTGGCTATATTGGATTTAAAGCACTAAATTATATCGTTCATCATCCACAATTAGAAGATATTCCGAAAATATTAGAAACACCTTATGTCGGAACAGATAAAAACAATAAAAAACCACCTTACAAATATGAAATTGAAATGTTCCGGAATCAAACATTCAGTGAAAATTTGCTTGAGCGGATTATTAATGAAGCTTAAAAAAACGGGTGTTCTAAGGGTTAACTAAGTGTAAACCCTTGGAACACCTGTTTTATAAAAACAAGTACCTGTCGATTCGCTTTCGGTACAGATAATTTACTGCTCGCTCATTCATGTGGGATAAAAGATCATTACTTAGTCAGCATAATGAAAAGTTGATTTACCTTTTTGGCTGTTTGTGGCCCGCAAACTTTTGCGATTTCTTTAATGACTTTTGTACGGTCATTATCATTGAAAATATCGATGTTTTTGCCCCGTAAATATTTGGCGATTAGTTCAGCTTGATCTAAACTTACATCAATATTAAATTGTTTTCCGTATTTCACTAATTCTTTCCCGGTAATCCCATTAATTTTCATATTAATAATATTCTCGAGAAACTTCATTCCATCTCCTCCCAACATAATGTATGAAGCTTAATCGAAAAAGTTCCATAGATTTTTTCAATAACAACACAAATGAAGAAAAACTTTACATTTTCCGGTCGTTTATGTATACTTAATAAGTCTAAATCGTAATCATTCTTAATAAGAATAAAGTTTATTTATAGAAGGTGGTTGAAGGTGACTGAAGCACCAATTATTGAAATAAAAAAAATAACTTATCATTATGATCATTTCACTGTATTAGAAAACATAAATCTGCAAGTTGAGCGGGGCGACTTTTTAGCGATCGTCGGTCCAAACGGTTCGGGTAAATCGACACTGCTAAAACTAATTTTGGGCCTGTTAAAAAAACAACAAGGAGATATTTATCTTTACGGAAAACCGTTGGAGTCTTTTGATCAGTGGGAAAAAATCGGCTTTGTGTCGCAAAAGGCCAATTCATTTAACAGTGGCTTTCCGGCAACTGTTTATGAAGTGGTAAGAAGTGGATTAACGAAAAAAACCGGACTGTTTCATTTCTTCCCGAAAAATACAAGGGAACATGTAATGGAAGCGTTGAAGGCTGTTGAGATGGAGTCGTTTATTGACCGAAATATCGGAGAATTATCCGGCGGGCAACAACAACGGGTGTTTATTGCCAGAGCGATTGTTTCAAATCCTGAGTTACTTATTCTCGATGAGCCCACAGTCGGTGTGGATGCAAAACGAGTTGCACAATTTTATCAATTATTACAGAGGCTAAATCATACAAGGAATATGACGCTAATTATCGTATCTCATGATGTTGGAATCATCTCAGACAAAGTAAGCCATGTTGCTTGCTTAAATAAAACACTTTATTTTCATGGTCGTTCACATGAGTTCGCAGCATTGGATAAGGAAGCACTAAGTTTTTTTTACGGTCATGATGTAGATGTACTAAAACATGAGCATATTTGATTTTTTGGGGGAAAATTTATGATCGATAATTTATTTCAATATGAATTTTTACAAAATGCCTTTCTTACCGGCATCATAATCGGGGTTATTGCTCCATTTCTCGGGGTTTTTATTGTCGTTAGGAAGATGGCATTGATTACCGATGCGTTGAGTCATGTTTCATTATCGGGAATTGCAGCGAGCCTTTTGTTGGGAAAATATTTCGCTCCGTTCGCATTATTAAATCCATTGTATGGCGGTATGGCTTTTTCAGTTATCGGTGCCTTACTTATTGAAAAACTGCGCACGGTTTATAAACATTACGAAGAATTGGCGATACCCATCATGATGTCATTTGGTATTGGATTAGGTGTCATTTTTATTTCATTGGCAGATGGTTTTAATACGGATTTATTCGGGTATTTATTTGGAAGTGTAAGTGCCGTTTCAAGGGCTGACTTATATGTTATTATTTTAATAGCTGTTTTGGTTTTCATTACGATTTTTTTACTTTACAAAGAGTTGTTTTTGCTATCCTTTGATGAGGAATATGCAAAAGCAATAGGTATACCTGGCAATGGTATTCATTTACTATTTGTAATCACAGTGGCTTTGGTTATTGCTGTTTCGATGCGGATTGTCGGTGTTTTACTTGTATCTTCATTGATGACATTGCCGGTTGCCGCAAGTATCCGTGTTGCCAAAAGTTTTAAACAAGCCATTATTCTTTCCGTTATTTTCGGTGAAATATCGGTGATTGGTGGGTTGGTAAGCGGTTTTTATCTTGAAATTGCTCCCGGTGGTACAATCGTGATCATTGCTGCTACTTTGCTTTTGGGAACCGTTCTTTACAAGAAATTTCGCTACCAAAAATCTTAAACAGGAAGTGGAAGAAATGAACGTAACTGAGGCTATTCAAATTTTAAAGGATAAAGGATATAAATATACAGGAAAACGGGTGGATATGCTGGAATTTTTAGCGAACCATGATAAATATATGACCGCCAAAGATGTGTTGGAAGGGATGAAGGTACATTATCCAAATTTGAGTTTTGATACTATTTACCGAAACTTATCATTATTTTCTGAACTGGGTATTCTTGAAACAACTGATTTATCGGGTGAGAAACATTTCCGGTTTTCTTGTGCCAAGATTGGGCATCACCACCATTTTATTTGTATAAGTTGTGGTAAAACAAAAGAAATTGAAGGTTGCCCGATGGACGAAGTGAAAGAAGAATTGAAAGATTATGTAATCTCCGGGCATAAATTTGAAGTATACGGTTATTGTAATGAGTGTACCCATTAATCGGGAAAGCTAGTCTTGGACATGTTTTTTATGACATTTCAGGATTAGCTTTTTTTTTGCGTTAGTAAGTTTCAAAAAACGGGTGAAAAAGTCCTTTTTTTTAAAATAAAACACGTAAAAAAACGATAGATTCGTTCTTAAGCTTAGCTCTATACTTGAAATCGATTTTGTAAAAAATTTTTGCACAGAGAAGTAATCGTCAAAAGGACAAAATCATGAGTGGAAAAATAAGGGGAGAAAGTAAATTATTCGTTTGGGTAAAAACCGTTGTGACATCAAATAATAAAAATGCTCCCAAGAAAGCGAGGTTAGCGATATGGGTCAAAATCGTGTAGGGAACAGAGAAAAAAACGGGCATGATGTGAACAACGGTTATCGGGATTATTTAACCGGATATGATTATCAAGAGGAAAACGCAGCAGAGATAGCAGAACCGATTCGAGTACAGGAACGCAATCATGAAACAGAAAGTACAGAAAATGGTAAAGGTTTGGGCTATATTGCCTTGGCTCTTGCCATCTTGTCCCTTTTCGTTTCACCTGTTCTTTTCGGTGGAGCGGCTATTATTTTGGGATTTCTGGCACGAGGCCGAGGAGCTGAGGGACTGGGTAATTGGTCAATTGGAATTGGAGCAATTTCAGCGGTTATCGGTTTATTTATAGCCCCGTTTTTTTGATGATATCGGGAGTATGAAAATAGATGAATCAATGCAAGTGGAGAAACATTTTTTGTTCTCTCCACTTGTTTTTTGGGAGTGCTCATTTGAAGCGTTATCTTATCTTGATAAAAGAAAAACCCAAGAATGTATGATCTCAACACTCTTAGGTTTCAGTAGCAATCATTATTTTACTAATTGTTTTTCCTTTTGATAATACTCTTCGGCCAGTTTATCAATTTCTTTTTTCAATTCTTCCACCATGGTTTCTTCCGGTACTTTTCGAACGATTTGTCCTTTCCTGAATAAGAGACCTTCTCCACGAGCTCCGGCAATACCGATATCAGCTTCTCTTGCCTCTCCGGGACCGTTAACTGCACAACCGAGAACAGATACTTTAATCGGGGCTTTAATTTTTTGAATGTATTCTTCTACCTCATTGGCAATGCTGATCAAATCGATTTCAATTCGACCGCATGTCGGGCAGGAAACGAGCGTTGCCGCATTGGAAATGAGTCCGAATGCTTTTAATAACTCTCTTGCCACTTTAACTTCTTCAACCGGATCTGCACTTAACGATATCCGTAACGTATTGCCAATTCCTCTGCTTAAAATCGCACCTAACCCGGCAGCACTTTTGACAGTTCCGGCAAATAATGTTCCGGATTCAGTAATACCTAAATGAAGCGGGTAATCAAATGCTCTTGCTGCTTTTTCATATGCTTCGATGGCCAAGTTAACATCAGATGCTTTCATGGATACAATAATATCGTGAAAATCCAAGTCTTCTAAAATTTTTATGTGATGAAGTGCACTTTCCACCATTCCGTCAGCCGTCGGATAACCGTATTTTTCGAGAATTGGTTTTTCAAGAGATCCGGCATTAACACCAATACGGATTGGAATTCCTCGTTCTTTTGCCGCTTTTACAACTGCTTCGACTTTTTCTTTTTTTCCGATATTCCCCGGATTAATCCGAACTTTATCAACACCGCCTTCAATTGCTTTTAGGGCAAGCTTGTAGTTGAAATGAATATCGGCTACAAGTGGAATATGGATTCGTTTTTTTATTTCCGAAATCGCATTAGCAGCCCGTTCATCGGGAACAGCGACACGAACAATTTGACAGCCGGCTTCTTCTAATCTATGGATCTGTGCAACTGTTGCTTCAACATCATGCGTTTTCGTTGTTGTCATACTTTGAATATATACAAGATTATTCCCGCCAATCGTTAAATTCCCGACTTTGACAGGACGTGTTTTTGTACGATGTGTAATTTCACCCACGATACTCTCTCCCTTATCATGAATTCCAAAATGCTGGACGAAATTGCTCCTCTTCATTTTAACAATAATTGATTTTAAGTGGCAAGGAAAATCGTTCTCTCCCTACCGTTCACTTACTAATAAAAGGGATAAAATTACTCATTCTGCCTGCAAAAAATTATCCTCATACTGTTCATCCCACTCATACGGAGTCAAGGAATCCCACCAAGTTTTAACTTAATGAAAAAGAAGATGGGAGAGGGGCTTGCTGCATGCAAATAGCAATGGATTAATATTTTTTTTGATTATATACAGGTATTTTATATGTTTCTCCAAATTGCATATCATCTGGTTTAATCCCTTCATTTAAGGCTGAAAAATCTTTAATCATCTCTTCAATCGAAATATCATCAGGGTAACCGCCCTGGCTCTCGATCAATGACAGCAAGGTGTCACCCGGTTTTACCTCCAATTCGACATATTGAAGAGACAAAGCAGTTTCTTGCACAGATTCTTTTTTTTCAGCTCCAGGTAATGTGCCGGCTGTGATATCAAAATATATAGCATAGACAACAATGATGATGGCGACAATACCGAATACTCTTTTCATGTTCCCACCTTCTACCTATTCTTTACCGGATTTTAGTATATTTGTATGCTTATATTTCTTCATTATTCCTATATTTTTGCAAAACTAGTAAAAAATTAATAGAAAGGGGGTGCGTGACATAGATTATATTTTGCCGAACATGGTGACATACGGAAATTGGGTATAAAAAACTCCATCCTTTTTCGGCCAAGAAAAAAGATGGAGGTTTCACTTTAATCAATATCCGTTTTTGGAATTTCCTTCATTGTGAGGTGAAGCATGATAATCATAACCGTCCAATTAATCAAAGAAGCAAACGGGACAATGGCATGGAAGAAATGCATAATCATGAAAAAGACCGTCGGCAACGTGATCGCATAAGTACTTAATTTCCATAAATGCCCGTAGTTGATATTGAGTTTTAAGGCATTTTTGAGAATTAATCCGATTAAGGCAAGGATTGTAATCGAAATTATTTGACCGGCAACTTGAATGAGATAAAAAAGAATGAATGAAAAAGCATAAATGACGGATTTAACTGAACCAACAAAATCGAGAAATTGTTGCATTTCCGTTCTACCCATTTCCTCCAAACCAAGTTGCTGATAGGATATCGTTTGTGTTTGATTATTTAAATTTATGACAACATCATATTCTAAAAAGGCTAAAGTATCATCATAGTTTGATTCCACATCATCGACCGTTGTTTGACCTGTGCTGTCGATAATAAAAGTGGAATTACCGGATTCTTCGATAATAACAGGTTCATTTATGTCGGTATGCAATTTTCCGTCTTGAATTGAGAAATCCGGTACCTCTTCATTTATTATCCTAACAGCATCATCATAAATATTATTAAAGTTTTGAACAAAATTGATAAATAAAGGTAGAACAGACAAAACGGAAAGAAAAAATATATAAAGAAAGGTTTTGCCCATCCCTTGATTGCGAAAAGTCGAGATATCTTTTGGGGAATATATACTCTTAATAAATTGCTTAAATATATTCATCTGTTTTCTCTTCCTCCTGTTCACTGTATTCATTATTACTATATTATCCCATAAATGGGTCGAGATGAATAATTTTGTTCATAACAACCCTTTGTGTAATCTCTTTGTAATCAAAATGAAATATTAGTGCAATAAAAAATCCTGCAGTAAATTCTTTTGCACTTTTATTCAGATGCCTTTTCATGATTAAATTTGTATAGGGGTTCTTGTTTTTAAAAAAGGCGTGAAAAAACGAAGGATATAAAAACATGGGATATAATACCATTATAAATATGGTGATCGATTCCAAAACTGTTAAGGAGGGGAAATATATGAATATCTTATTTTGGTTGCTTATTATTGTTTCAATTATCATTGCTTTTGCCGGCTTGATTTATCCGGTGATTCCAAGTGTAGTTTTTCTGGTACTTGCCTATATTTTGTATGGTTTGTTTTACTCATTTGAACCATTGAACTTCACTTTTTGGGCGGTACAGCTATTGTTTATGCTGTTGATTTTTGCCGCTGATCATTTGGCAAATATCTTCGGAGTTAAAAAATATGGTGGAACAAAGGCAGGGATGTGGGGGAGTACCATTGGTTTAATTCTCGGTCCTTTTCTCATTCCGTTTCTGGGCATTATTATCGGGCCGTTCATAGGTGCCTTCCTTGCTGAAATCCTAGTCAATCGAGCATCTTTCCGTGAAGCATTAAAAATTGGTTTTGGTTCCGTTATCGGTTTTGTTGGAAGTACGATTGTTAAATTGATGATCATGGTTATTATGGTTGGATATTTCTTGATTCTTGTCCTATAAAAGAAAAAATACCGAATGTCAATAGCCATTTCTAAAAATTTTTAGGCATTTTATTTGAAACTGGAATCGAGTTTTGCTAATCTAAACATACAAGCTCTCATTCCCAAATGATAGCTTAATTACATAATTTTTCTATATCAAAGGAGGAATAAAACATGGCATTTGAATTACCACAATTACCTTATGCGTATGATGCATTAGAACCGCATATTGACAAAGAAACAATGAATATTCACCATACGAAACATCATAATACGTATGTTACAAATTTAAATAATGCAGTGGCAGGAACAGAATTTGAAAATAAGACGGTTGAAGAATTAGTTTCTAACTTAGATGCTGTTCCGGAAAACATTCGCACTGCTGTCCGTAATAACGGTGGCGGACATTATAACCACTCTTTATTCTGGCAACTTCTTTCACCAAATGGTGGCGGCGAGCCTTCAGGTGCACTTCTGGATGCCATCAACGCTAAATTTGGAAGTTTCTCTGCGTTTAAAGATGAATTTACTAAAGCTGCAACAGGTCGTTTCGGTTCAGGCTGGGCTTGGCTTGTCGTAAACAATGGTGAGTTGGAAATCACCAGCACACCGAACCAAGACACGCCATTAAGCCAAGGAAAGACACCGATTCTTGGTTTAGATGTTTGGGAACATGCTTATTACTTAAAATATCAAAACCGTCGTCCCGATTATATCGCAGCTTTCTGGAACGTAGTTAACTGGGATGAAGTGGCAAAACGTTATCAAGCAGCAAAATAATGTTAAATGGAAAAAACCAGTAGAGTCGTATCTACTGGTTTTTTGTATATCTCCCCATCTTCTACAAAGAATACAATTAAAGGGGAGTATGTAATGAAGCAAAAAAGTCAAAAAAAATGGCTGGGTGATGTACATATCACAAAAGATTTGCTGTTGCTTTTACTGATTGGCGGTCTTTATTCCTTAAGTATCGCTTTATCTAATACGTTTGTTAATGTCTATTTATGGAAACAAACGGGTGATTTCTTTCAAATAGGATTATACAATTTGACCGTTGCCATTATCCAACCGGTTACTTTCATATTTGCCGGACGAATGGCGAAAAAAGTCGATCGCATTATTGTTCTTCGTCTCGGTGTGATCTTTTTGGCCATTTTTTTTATTTCAGTATTATTGACCGGATCGGAGGCAAGTCGTTATTTACTATTACTCGGGACATTACTTGGTATCGGATACGGATTTTACTGGCTCGCTTATAACGTATTAACATTTGAAATAACCGAACCGGATACGAGGGATTTTTTTAACGGATTTTTAGGTGTATTAAATTCGCTTGGCGGGATGATCGGTCCATTAGTTGCCGGCTTTATTATTTCCCAATTCAAACAATTTTACGGGTATACAATTATTTTTTCCGCATCCCTTGGCTTATTCGCTTTGGCAACGATTTTAAGTTTTTTTATGAAAAAAAGACCTGCAACAGGAAATTATTTTTTCTCTGCCATTATTAAAGAGCGAAAAAGGAATCCAAATTGGAAAATGGTGACAAATGCAACATTTTTTCAAGGGATTAGAGAAGGGATCTTTGCGTTTGTTATCAATATATATGTTTACATAGCCACCGGCAGTGAAATGGCATTAGGTACCTATGCTTTCGTTAATTCCATTGTATCTTTTATTACTTATTATTTAGCCAGTCGCTTTATTAAAAAACAATACAGGAAAAGGGCGATTTTACTTGGCGGGATATTGTTATTTACTTCAGTGTTCCTCATCATTTTCCATGTCTCTTATCCCATTTTCCTTGTCTATTCTGCATTAATCGCCTTTGCCTATCCCGTCGTTCTTGTCCCGTTTATATCCACCTCCTATGATGTAATCGGGCAGGGGTGGCAAGCGAGAGAAATGAGAATTGAATATATTGTTGTAAAAGAGCTGTTTCTCAATGCCGGCCGAGCGTGCTCAATTATCATCTTTTTATTTTCGATTCTGTATTTTCCGGTTAAAACTATCCTACCTTTATTATTGATTGTCCTTGGTTCAGGCTATTTGTTTATTTATTTCTTTGTTCGTCATATTCAATTAAAAGGGATCTTTTCTTAGGAGGTCCCTTTTTCCTTTCATCATCTTTCCCTTTCTTTTCCTTAACCTTTTTCTAGAAATATGAAGCAAAATCAAATAAAATAGAAAGTATGGATATTTTCTTCCTTATATGTGGATGAAGGGAAAGAGGTTGGTGTACTTGTGAAAAATAATCAAAAAAACAATAAGAAAAAAAGTCATATACCTTTACGGATGAATATATTGTTTTTTACTGTTTTCGTCATGTTTTCTATCTTAATTTTAAGATTAGGGGTTGTCCAAATTGTTGAAGGTGAGGAATATAAAAATGAAGTTCGAAAAACAGAAGAAATATCTGTAAATCATTCAGTTCCCCGCGGCGAATTATATGATTCAACTTATAAAAAAGTTGTTTACAATGTTCCGCAAAAAGCAATTACGTACACGCCGCCTAAAAATCCGCAACCGGATGAATTGTATGAAATTGCGAAAAAGCTGGCCAAATTTATTCAGATGCCAGAGGATGATATGAAAAAAGTAACGGAACGGGATAAAAAAGATATTTGGCTTCTTGAAAATAAAAATGGAAAGAAACTTGTAACCCGTTCTGAAGAGAAAAACTTAAAGGACAAAGAGCTGTATCAATTAAAATTGGAGCGAATTACCGAAGAACAATTACAATCGGTCGATATGAATGTAGCAGCGATTTATCGAAAAATTTATTCGGCTACCGCTTTGACCCCAACGATTGTAAAAAATATAAATGTCACCGATGAAGAATATGCAGCGGTTAGTGAAAACTTAGCGAATCTGCCGGGCGTGGATGTAACGACGGACTGGGAACGGGCATATCAGTTTGGCGATGTATTTAGAGGAATGCTTGGCAGTGTAAAACAAGGATTGCCTGAAGACAAAGTCGATTTTTATCAGTCGAAAGGGTACAGTTTAAATGATCGTGTCGGCTACAGTTACATCGAACAATCTTTGGAAGATATTTTGCAAGGATCAAAAGCGGTTGTTAAAACCGAAACGGATAAATCCGGAAAAATCATAAATACCGAATCGGTATCTGACGGGAAAAGCGGTAAAGACGTTGTTTTGACCGTTGATATGGAATTACAAGCGGAAGTGGAAAGGATCCTTCAAGAGCATATGGCAAAAATTGTCCAATATCCGCGTACGAATTACTTTAATAAAGCATTTGTTGTTGTCATGAATCCGAAAACGGGGGAAATATTATCGTTAGTTGGAAAACAATACAATCGAACGACGAGAGAATTTGAAGATTATGCGAATGGAACGTTTACGTATTCGTTTGAACCGGGTTCGGTTATCAAAGGTGCAACCGTCCTGATGGGGTACCAGGCAGGGGTTATTCGTCCCGGCAGTACGGAAACCGATGAAAAAATGGTCTTTAAAAACGGTACATCGATTTCTTCTGTTTCTCGAATGGGTTTAATTAATGATTTAACTGCTCTGGAACGGTCATCGAATATTTATATGGCGAAAGTTGCACTTAAAGTAGCCGGCGGAACCTATAAATATATGGGAACATTAAATATCGATTTAGATAAAATTAATGTGATGCGCAGTTATTTTGCCCAGTTCGGCCTCGGTACGAAGACCGGAATCGGTTTCGATAATGAAGTTGTCGGGATTCAACGTGCACCTGAATATCCGGGTCAATTATTATATTTTGGCTTTGGACAGTATGATACGTATACACCGTTACAATTGGCTCAATATGTGTCGACGATTGCCAATGACGGTTATCGGATGAAACCGCAACTGGTTAAAGAAATCCGGGAACCGAATGAAGATAGTAATGAACTTGGCCCAATTATTGAAGAAGTGAATCCAGTTGTCCTCAATCGGGTAGATATGCAAGATGCTTGGATTAAACGGGTGCAAGAAGGCTTTTGGCGGGTAGTCAATGGTTCTCGCGGTACAGCTAGGAATTATTTTAAAAATGTTCCAACAGTTGTAGCCGGAAAAACCGGTACGGCACAAAGTTGGTTTAAAGATGAAAAAACGGGGAGTACCGTCCAAACTGAAAATCTAACCTTTGTCGGCTATGCGCCGTATGATAACCCGGAAGTGGCGATTTCCGTTGTATTACCAAATGTTTATTATGGGGGTAAATCACCTGTAGGTAATGTGAACCTAGTAATTGCCCAAGAAGTGTTGGAAAAATATTTCAGTATTAAAGCTGCCCGGGCGCAACAGCCTGATCAAAATCAAGCAACAGGGGAAACGACAGGAGAAGGAATACCCGCAACAAATCCATAAAAAAATAAGGAACTGTCAGGAGTATTCACTCCAAGGCAGTTCCTTTTTATCATTTTGTAATCATATCAGCAATTTCTTGGTTTGATATTCCTTGCTTAAATTCATATTGTCCCGGTTGAACTCTTTTTTCATATCCGTTTTGGACCATGAAGTTAATAAAATCATTTTGATCGGTAATAATATGAATTCCCGCAAGACCTCTGGCAATATCTTCCAAACTCATGCCCTCTCTAATTTCGAACATAAATACTTGTTCTTTTTCTTGTTCTGCTGTATTCGTTGGTGCATTTTTGCTTTCCTCGATCGTTTTTTTTAACTCTGCATTTTCCGCTTCAAGACCGGCAATTTTCTCTTTAAATAAATCCAATCTGTCCTTTTCGACTAGAGTATATCCTTCTTTTTCGGCTGTTGGTTCCGATTTAGCCGTATCATTTTCAAAAAAGAACCCGTACAGGAAAATAATGATCGAAGCAACCAACATTCCAATACTAAAAAAGCGAACGTTCAGTCTATTCATTGCTTGACCACCTTAATCGTTTCTAAAATTTGCTTCACTTCATCCTCACTTAGTGCAGACTGTTTCGCAATTTGTTCCACAGTCAATCCTTGCTCATGTAAAAGACGAACTTGTCCGACAATGATTGGATTCGGGTTTTTGGCTTGAGAAGGGTTTTTATCCATGTCACCAGGAATTAATAATTCTTCTTCTAAAATTTTCAATCGTTTTTTGATTTGAAAATTTTCCTGGTACATCTGGATTGACAATTGCTCAACCTCATTGCTCAATTCTTTCGTACGATCGGGAAGAAAAAATGAAACAACGATCAAAATAATCGCGATAGCCATTAGTACGAATATTAAAATATCCATATCATCACTCCCACCGTAAAGTTTATCATAATTTGACAAGGAACAACATAGATAAATAATAACTGAGAAATTTTTCCTATTTTTACATATATCATATCAAAGCCTGTCAATTTTACAAAAAATATGGCGAAAAAAACATAGGTAAAATAACAAAATATGACAAATTGCGTTTATTGTTCGAATAATGATTTGGTGTTACGATGAATATAATAATAATTTTGAAAAAGTAATTGGTGAAAATAGAGGAAGATAACATATAGAATGGGAGTGGAAACGATGAATATTTTGCATACGGAAGATTATTTAATGAAAATGAAATATCAGTTGAAATTTAATCATTATCTTTATTGGAATGGAAAAATGAAGAAAATAACGGCGGGAGAAAATTGGTTAATGGACGGCAGCTTTCATATTAATTGCCGCTATTTGCATACGAAAGATGATATTCTTTTGGCAAAGCTTTCTATTAGCAATTTAACAGATCAAAGAGTACCGATAAAAGTATTTGTCGAAAGCAATTTAAACGAGCTGAAAAACAATTACGTTTTTGTCTCACCGAAAAAGGATGTTTTATTTTTAACGAATGAAGATGGATTGTTTTTGGCATCGGGGATGATTAACGGTACCTCGATGAGTCAATATGGTGTTTTAAAAAAGAATCAATACATTGAAAAAATTTGCGACGGAGTGATTCCATTTAATCTGATTGGAACCGGGAATGTTGTTGGCTTATACACCCTCGAACAACTGCTTGTTCCTTATGAGACGACCATAGCCTATACATGGACGCTTGCCTCAAAAACCTTTTCTGAAAAAGAATTGTTAATTCGGGATGAACAGCTAAAATCGAGACTAGCTTTTTCATGAATTAAATGATATTATAGTAAGGTCGTAATTTGTGAATGGACTGGAGGGAATAATATGCGCGTAAACATTACATTGGCATGTACTGAGTGCGGTGAACGTAATTATATAACCACAAAAAATAAACGTAATAATCCCGATCGTTTAGAATTAAAGAAATATTGTCCTCGTGATAAAAAAACTACAGTACATCGTGAAACAAAGTAAACAGCAGGATTTCTCCTGCTGTTTTTCTTCATTCGCAAAAGTTTAAATACCAGAAGGAAGGTAAATTCGGCGTCAATCGCATGGGTTTTTATACGGTACAGTTTAAATTCCAGCAAGGTTGCCAAACTCGACGGCAATCGCTTTAGTTTTCTTTCGCACAATAGGAGGGGTCTGATGATATCGAAAAAAGAATTCAGGGAAAAAATGAAGGCCAAACTGTTATTGCTTACAAAAGAAGATTATCATGAAAAGTCAAGTTTGATCGCGGAAAAATTGTTTAAAACAGAAGAATGGAATAAGGCAAAAATGATTGGCATTACAATTTCCAGGTTTCCTGAAGTCAATACACACCCAATCATTGAGAGAGCTTGGTCCGAAGAAAAATTAGTGGCGGTGCCAAAATGTATTCCTTCGAGCAGGGCTTTGCAATTTTATACAATTCACAACTTTTCTGAAGTAGAGAAGGGTTATTTTGGATTATATGAACCATTGCCCAAAAAAGCAGAAAAAACGGATCCTGCTAAAATAGATTTATTATTTGTCCCGGGGTTAGCTTTTACAAAAAACGGCTTTCGCTTGGGTTATGGCGGCGGGTATTATGATCGTTTTTTACCGAATTTTACCGGGGAGTCCATCGTTTTATCGTTCCAGGAACAACTGGTCGATTGGTTACCGTTTGAGGAATATGATTATCAAGTGAAAAAAATATTGACTGATGAAGATATGTTTGGGTTTGAAGAATGAGTCGGTGGCCTCCAAGATAATTTTTGGATAAAAAACGAAATTTGCCAAAAACTATTTTTAGGAGGTTGAAATCAATGTTATCACGTTTGTTGAAGTTAATGTTTGTAGGCTATGCGATTGTCAAGGCTTTTCAATATCGTTACCACATCATGAATTGGGTTTTAGCCAACGAACGGATTAGAAAATGGGCGGTGGCTACTTCCATGCGGATCCCGAGTATTCGAAACTTATTTATCCGTTCATCTTTTCGGACAACATCTGCTCAATAAAGAATTTTGGACAGGCTTTGATTGGTCTGTCTTTTTTTGTTGCCAATGCCAGGTCATTGAGCGGGCGCCCTTCGTATTTTTGTTGTCAATTTCTGAGCGCGACGGATTAAGTCCCGTTTGAACAAAGATGAATAGTCACCTGCGCTTTTCTTTGTTGCAATTTTTTCGTTTACTCCATTACAATGGTAGTAAGAAATTGGAATAGGAAAGCAGGGAATCGTTTGAGTTACCATACCGATTATTTATACTGGAAATTTATTCATTCCATGATTGTAGATGGATATCGAATTATGCATTTGGCTGAGGATCAACAGGAAGTTTGGTTGGAAAACATCGTTCATAAACAATTTCCGTTGATTCGGGTGAAACGGAAAGATATTGACTGGAGCAATTGGCTGCGTTCCGATATGAAGCAAACGATTTTGCAAGCGGATAAGATTCGTAAAATGTATTTTCGCAATAAATTTCAAGTGTTGAATATTTATTTCACCAGTCTCCCACCGGTGGATTCATATGAACCGTACGTCAATCGTCCCGTTCAAATCGAAAATGTAAAAACGAAAATGTATTCCATTTTATTTGATGAAAGTCATTTGCAAGACTCCGTTCAATTCGTGACAAAAATTATCGGGCAAAATCCGTTCGGTCAAATAAAAGAAGATTATTCTGATTATGAAGTGGATGCTCTAAAAAGTCTGATTGCTCAAGAAACCATAGCTGCCGAAAAACGTGAAAAACAGTTGTTTAACCGGACCAAACCGTTTTTTACTTATTTTCTATTAGTTGCTATTACTTTCGTGTTTATTTTATTAGAAATGAACGGAGGGAGTACCAACCCGTACGTGTTACTTTATTTCGGCGCAAAATATAATCCGGCCATTTTAGATGGTGAATGGTGGCGTTTCTTTACACCGATGTTTTTACATATTGGATTTCTCCATTTGTTTATGAACGGACTCAGTCTTTATTATTTGGGAACGGCTGTTGAAAGCATTTTTGGTCGGCTCCGATTTTTAATAATTTATCTTTTTTCCGGCTTTTTCGGAACGCTGGCGAGTTTTATTTTTAGTTCACATTTATCAGCCGGTGCCAGTGGGGCCATTTTCGGCTTATTTGGAGCTCTTCTTTATTTCGGAATCGAGCATAAACACACTTTTTTCCGGACGATCGGGCCCAATATTCTCGCCTTGATTGGTGTGAATGTTGTTATCGGTTTTGCCGTCCCTTCTATCGATATTTCCGGGCATATGGGTGGAATGATTGGCGGGTTTCTGGCAGCAGGCATTCTCGGACTTCCGGATACGAAAAAACGCTATAGAATGTATTATTTATTGCTAACCGTTGTCATTACAGCCATTGCCCTTTACTATGGATATCAGTTTCCAAACATCTAGTTATTGATTTGTTGTTTTAGTGAGATAAATTCGTTGTCTGCTGTTTGAAAAATGACGTAAAGGTATTGTTTTGCTTTTGATAGTAAAACAATAGGAACGGTACTGCCGATTGGTGAAATGAGTTGACCGTTTTGTTTTCTTATTCCCAAATAATAGTTCTTATATAGCCCTTCCCAAAGTTGACCGATAATTTCATCTGATTTTTGTCTGGAAAAGGAAGGGAGCGGCTGTTTTTGATAATTGGCTAATAAAGGTAAGGGAATTATATGAAACTCAGCCAAATCAATATCAAGCTGTCTTACTGCTTCTTTTAAATTTGTTGAAATGATTTGATTTTCTTCTTTATCCAGGACTTCCTTCCATCCTGTTTCTTCTTCATTACTCGGCGTTTGGAAAGAAACAAGGGATGGGAGGGCATTTGGGATGATATAGAGAAAATCATCGGACATGCTTTGACTGCTTGTAATGGTTTCTTTTGCATGCAATTCGGCATGGTGAAAACTAATGGCTCTAACAATTTGATTATCTTTTTCGGTAAAAATTCCACTTAATTCCAAACTGTCTGTACTCTCCTCCCATTTCCCTAGTTTACCGATAAGAATTCCGCCCACAAAAATGAAAGTTACATCCTGCCGTAAATAAGTTGGACGATCCAATCGTGAATAGGACTTTACAGAAAACTGATAACGATTTTGATCGGTTTTGATATTCATTATTTTTGTTTTTGCATCAAGGAATTGTGCTTCTGTATCCAGAGGAAAATAAGTGATGCTCTCAACCGTTTGATTATTTTTAAAGTGAAAAAAATACAGAGATGCGGTTATGGTAATCAGAGCTGAACATATGATTAGAAAAGTTTTTGTCGTTTTCATCTATTACTCCCCGCCATTCATTAAATAGATTAATTGATCATTCGTTCCTTTACCAGTGTATGTTCTTGTCCATCTATGTATGATCCGGTATTTATTTCAAGATGGCGGAGTTTGAATAAGTTTATTACCGTAAAAATGATGAACAAAGAAGTATGAAGGGATATATCTTTGTCTATTATGGTAATTAGGCGAAAAAAACCGATTGTCCAAACATTAAGGTAGGATATAGTGTCGAAAGAACGAAATATTTTTGATAAAGCACCTCTTGGACACTTAGGTGAAAAATAGGGTGTCATAACACTGGTATTTCTGAATAATCTTTAGATATTTTTACATGTGTACCGATAGGAGATCTCCATCCTGTTAGCCAAAATTAGGCAGGTGTAAAAAACCATGGAAACGAATAATGAAAAAATTACTGTTTCGAAAAACATCCATGAGAATATAAACAATTTAAGGCAGATTTTAGGAATTGGAAAGAGCTTTGATGTCATTCAACTTGACTTACTTTATGCTGAGCGGGATATGGCAGTCTTTTTCATTGATGGTTTTATTAAAGATGATGTTTTTGTGCAAATAATGAAGCTGCTTAGCGGACTAAAGGCGGAAGAAATTTCTGACCATCCATTAGAAAAATTACTTCGAAGCTATATACCTTATGTTGAAATTGAAACAACCGATGATTTGCAAAAAGTTGCTGACATGGTGTTGGCCGGACCTACTGCATTAATTGTGGATGGTATCGATAAGGCAATTTTAATCGATGCAAGAACATATCCGGCAAGGAGCCCGGAAGAACCGGATATTGAACGTGTTGTCCGCGGTTCCAGAGACGGTTATGTTGAAACATTAGTATTTAATACAGCTTTAACGAGAAGGCGGATTCGTGACCGGACGCTGCGGATGGAATATATGCAAGTCGGTCGCCGCTCGAAAACCGATGTTGTTGTTTGCTATTTGGAAGATATAGCAGATGAAGAACTTGTAATAGATATTAAAAAGTCTCTTGAAAAAATTGATACAGACGGGATTCCAATGGCCGAAAAAACAGTAGAAGAATTTATATCCGGTAATCATTGGAATCCGTATCCCACCGTCCGTTATACCGAAAGGCCGGATACCGCTGCCGCTCATTTATATGAAGGACATGTCTGCATTATTGTCGACGGTTCTCCCAGCGTCATCATTGCACCGACAACCTTTTGGCACCATCTGCAACATGCGGAAGAATACCGAAATAAGCCGGTGGTCGGTGCTTACTTACGACTTGTCCGGTTTTTGGCTGTCTGGGCATCGATATTTTTATTACCGCTTTGGTACTTATTGGCTGTTCAACCGGAACTGTTACCGGAACGACTTTCTTTTATCGGTCCGAATGAAGACGGTCAAATTCCGTTATATCTTCAATTTTTATTAATCGAAGTTGGGATCGATATGTTAAGGATGGCCGCGATCCATACCCCGAGTTCATTGGCAACTGCACTCGGTTTAGTCGCCGCATTGATGATTGGCCAAGTTGCCGTTGAAGTTGGTCTGTTTTCCAATGAAGTGATTCTTTATTTATCTATTGCTGCGATTGGGATGTTTGCAACACCTAGCTATGAAATGAGTCTGGCCAACCGAATTTTCCGTCTTATTTTATTAACCTTGACTGCCATCCTCCATGAAATTGGTTTTGTTATTGGGACCTTTTTATGGGTGCTTTTGTTGGTTACCATGAAATCCTATAATGTCCCTTATTTGTGGCCATTTATTCCTTTTGACTTCAAGGGGATGATGGACATCATCATTCGGGCGCCAATCCCGTTGAAGAGGACACGCCCGAAGTTTTTGGATCCGAAAGACCCGGATCGGTAATTTCCGTAACCAATTGTTAAAAAAGCTGCTGAAGAAGCAGTTTTTTTATGATCATTTTTTGTTTATAATGAGAGGGGAGAACTTGTTTTGATTAAAGGGTGGTAGAAGAGTTGAAAACAATTTATGATATTCAACAATTATTGAAACAGTTTGGTACAATTATATATGTCGGCGATCGGTTAGCTGATTTACAATTGATGGAATCAGAAGTGACAGAATTGTTTCGCTCGCAATTAATTGATATAAAAGATTACCAAATGGCATTATTATTGTTACGACAAGAAATACAAAAAGAAATAGATAAGAAAAAGAAAAGGTGATTGTATGGAAAAGGAATTTATTTTCAGCATTGATTTAGGCGGAACTTCATCAAAGGTTGCAATCTTGAAAACAGATGGAAAAATATTAGAAAAATGGGAAATACCGACAAACAAAGCGGAAAATGGTAAGTTCATTGTTGAAGAAATCTATTATTCTTTTAATAAGAAAATCAATGAGTTAAACATCAAACCGGATCAATTTTTTGGTATCGGAATGGGTGCTCCCGGACCGGTATTGAAGGACGGGCGAATAACCCGGGCAGTTAATATTGGTTGGGAAAATTATCCTTTAAAAGCTGAACTGGAAAAGACCTTCTCGTTACCGGCATATGTCGAAAATGATGCGAATTGTGCTGCATTGGGCGAGCTCTGGCTGGGAGCAGGTAAAGGATTAAAGGATATTGTCGCTATTACTCTTGGTACCGGTGTCGGTGGCGGTGTCATTATTGACGGTCATATTGTTGGCGGCACGACCGGTGGCGGGGGAGAAATTGGCCATATGACAGTACAACTTGAACATGGTTTTCAATGTAATTGTGGAAAAACCGGCTGTTTAGAAACCGTTGCCTCAGCTACCGGTGTTGTCAATTTAGCCATGCAAAGAATTGAAAGCTTGGAAAAAGAAACGATTTTAACTACTGTCTTAAAAGAAAAAGGGAAACTAACTTCCAAAGATATTTTTGATGCTGTTCATGAAGATGAGATTGCCGGGGAGATAGTCGATCGTGTCGGTTATTATTTAGGTTATGCCTTGAGTACGTTAAGTGCGATTTTGAATCCCGAGGCAATTATTATCGGTGGCGGTGTTTCAAAGGCCGGAAACAAGTTATTGGAACCGGTTAATACCTATTACCGGAAATTTGCTTTTCCACCAACCGGTACCGATACAAAGATTTTGCTTGCTGAATTAGGTAATGATGCCGGGATTATTGGAGCCGGTTATTTGGTCAAGCAAAACAGTTAACTGTTTATGCTATTCCTCTCTTGTTTGACACACAAAGGGATAAACATTTCATACAATGAAGATGACAATAAAGTGTTGGAACAAAGGGGGATATGAATGAGAGTACGTGTGCGGCATGGTGATTCATTTTGGTTATATAGCCGGTTGTTTCATATTCCAATTCAATTAATTGAAGATTCCAACCGGCATATTGCATCCAATTTTTTAGATGTTGGGATGGAAGTAGAAATACCGGGATTTATTGAAGAGACATATATAATCCAACCTGGTGACACGTTTTTTCAATTGGCAAAAATGAGTAAAATGCCTGTCGAGGCGCTCTTATTATTAAATCCCGGTGTTTATCCCGATCATCTTGCTTTAGGACAATCGGTAAAATTGCCAAAAAGAGTGACCGAACCTGTCATCAATGATATTCAAACCTATGATTTTACCCATTTACAACGTGATATTGAAACATTGCTTTGTCTATATCCGTTTCTCAAGGTAAATACCATCGGTGAAAGTGTACTTGGAAATCCCATTTATGAGTTGGAAATAGGAAGAGGAAAACGAAATATTCATGTAAACGCTTCTTTTCATGCTAATGAATGGATTACGACCCCTGTGTTAATGAAATTGGTGAATACATTTTTCCTTGCATTAACAAATGAAAACATGCTTAATGGTATACATGCACTGCCGCTTTATCATAAAAATACGTTGTCAATTGTCCCGATGGTAAATCCGGATGGCGTGAATCTTGTTCTTCAAGGTCCGCCGGCTGAAAAAAAAGAAGAAATTCTTGCATTAAATTCCGGTTCCCCTGATTTTTCCGGGTGGAAGGCGAATATTCGGGGGGTTGATTTGAATAATCAATTTCCGGCCAATTGGGAAATAGAAAAAGAACGTAAAGAACCGAAAAGTCCGGCGCCAAGGGACTATCCGGGTGAAATTCCACTTTCCGAACCGGAAGCGGTGGCTATGGCTCGGCTTGTTGAAAAAAAACAATTTTCACGTGTTTTAGCTTTCCATACCCAGGGCAGGGAATTTTACTGGGGATATGAAGGTGTAGAACCTGTCGAATCAGAGCGATTGGCAAGAGAATATGAAAAAGTAAGCGGTTATAAATCCGTTCGTTATATTGACAGCCATGCAGGTTTTCGAGATTGGTTTGTCCATGCTTATCAAAAGCCGGGTTTTACGTTCGAACTTGGGTTAGGTGTTAATCCTCTGCCGGTTTCACAGTTTCCGCAAATATACGAAGAAATGTTGAATGTATTTTTAGTGACATTAAACAGTTGAACAATAGTGCTGTTGCCGCATTCCCCTTTTTTTGTCATCTTTTTTTAAAAAAATTTTAATAAAAATGAAACATTTCGCTTTTTCATACGTCTTATAAAGGGAAACTTCAATAGTGGGGGCAATATCCTGAAAAACGTGCGCATTATTTATTGAGAAGGTGAAATCTAATGGGGAAATGGCTGTCTGTTCTTATCTTTTTTGTCCTGTTACTTTCCGGCTGTGAAACAGAAGAATTAAATAAACCATCATCGTCCAAACTTGATTCAGAAAAATCGGCCGCAAATCAAACAGTAAATGGCAAGGGACTAAATTCACAATCAATTGTCCCATTAAAAGTGAAGGAAGCGGATTTTCAATTTATCATTGATTGGGAGACAGACGAAACACTGTTATTTGTCGAGAGAAAAAATAGCCGGTCAATTGTTTCGGCATATGACTTACTATCCGGAGTTAAAAAAGAAGTCTATGTTAGTGATGAACCGATTGTTTCTGCACAATTGAGCCCGTCCAGAGAATATCTTCTGATTCATTCAGCCTCAACGGCCTATAAAGCACTTCTGACTGTCATCCGGCTTCCCGGTCAACAAATCGTGTTTCAAGAAGAAATTGAGTCAAAAGAAGTTCATTATGAGTGGAATGGGTATGATGAAACGAAAATACTTGTCAGTGCTTTTTATGAAGATTGGTCATTTCGTTCCTATTTAATCGACATAGAAAAGCGTTCCCTTCAAGAGATGAACCTTTCCCAACCGTTTGCGGTCTGGCTTAAGCAATCAAGATTTCTATATTTGGATTGGGGCAATGATGAACCGATGATTACCGCGCCCCTAACCATTTATGAAAATGGCAATGAAAAACATGTAAAAAACGAAGAAAAATTTTACTATATTGATGGGTGGAAAAATTTCCTATTGGCCATTGCCCCGAGTGATAAAGATCCATCGAAAGCGATATTTCTTTTTTATGATCATGAGCTTCAACCGCTGTATTCTTTTGAAATCCCGCATTTAACCGATTTTTCCGGGTGGGTTATCCCAACCTATGATTTGGCCGGTAAGAATTTTTTTATTATTGAACCGAAGAAAAGCGGGGAGGCGGATCTTTATAATGACGGATTCCGGCTGGTCAAACGGAATATTAAGAGTGGCAAAGAAGAAGTCATTCTTAAGTCTGTTGAAAGTGCACCACTGCTATGTTCACCAAAAGGAAAAAGCTGTTTAACAGGAAACTTATATGAACATATTATTTTTATAAATGAGAAAAAAATGGCTTCCGTTATTGAATTTGAATAAAGAAAACTCGGACCCATGTCCGAGTTTTCTTTACCGTTTTTTAATCTTTTTGAATCCGATTTTCACCATATAAGGGAAGATTCCGAACCATTTATAGACGAACGGTTCCTTTTGCATCTTTTTTTCTAGTTTCCGTTTATTTCTTTCCTCTTTCGGTGTTTCAAAATGGGTGACAACCGTTTTGGTCAAAAAACGAATATAGTCATCTGATTTCATTCCACCCTCATCCTTGTCCATTTCTCTTTTACTATTAGGTTATCCAAATAATGAAGTCTATAAACAGGGATGCATAAAACCCATTGTCCGGTGGATTGATTCATTTTGGATCATTAAGGTTCCCATCTTCACGTAATTCCGTGTCTTGGTCTTGCTCAGCCGGTTCTGGTTCCGGGGCAACTTCCTCCGTTTTTTTATCTAGCATCAAATCTATAAACAATTCTCCTTCATCATCCGTGTAACATTCGAAGGAAACCAATAGCCCGTTTTCCTTTTCTTCTTTTACCCGATACAAAACATAGCCAACATCGTATTCCAATTTGCCGGAATTGGAAAAATTCTCGCTCTCATATGCCTTTTCGACATCTTGATAGGCCATTAACAATAATGTTTCCAACTCATAAGTGATATGAAAATTATCAAAAACTTGTTTTTCAACAACATATTTTGTCGTCGAGTGAAGCAATATCGTAGAAAAAAGAAAAAACAAAAACAAGGTAAAAGGGAGGATGAAACCATTTTTATTTATTATTAGTGATCGGAATTTCCCGCGGCAAATAAATTTCTTCTTCATAAATTTTACCGTTTTCGTGTGTAACGATGAATTTAATCCCATGTGGTATTTGCTCATAATCAAATCTCCTGATACGAAATAAGATTAATTGGTGCCCCATCCCGTCGACTCGCCTCCTAATTCGATTTCCATACCGTTCATATAGCGTATTGGTTCCATCTTTCCAAAATAAAATTCTATTGTAGCTTGCGGTCAAAAAGATTTCATCACTTTGCCGAATTTCCCGTTTGGCTTGATTCATAAACATTTCCCATTGCATTTGATCCGCTATCTCACTTGAATAAGTATGATAACGTAACAACAGGACCATATTCGTCAAATAGACAATAATTAAAGAAAATATGGCCAAACTAAGCAACATTTCTACCAAAGTATAACCTTTTTCATTGTTTATGGATTGTTCGGCATACATGTTTCTCCTCGTTTTCCATGCTTTTATAATAAACACAAATTTCTTTCATCCCCTCCATGTTTTCTTGAACAACTGTATAATAGGCCGGATACCCCTCCTGTTCGATTAATGGTTCAATCGGTTGGTCATAAATCACTTTTTGAACCTGTCTCGATAAAATTTGATTGCCCATATGTTCAATAAGGATTTCCTTCCTCGCTAAAGTTAAGTGTAAAAAGGAGGGAATAACCGTTGATAAGATTACAAGCCAAACGAAAAAGGCAAGTAAGATCTCAAGATAGATTGATCCCTCATTTTGTTTATCAAGAACTTTCTTCAAAAATTTCAAAACGGCCACTCCCGATACTGATAAAGATTTGATATTTCTTCCCGTTCACTTGAACCCAAACATTACCAAACCGGTTAATATTTCCGTCCCCGACAAAACGAAAATTTGCCAAATGCCCGTGGGAAATGACAACATCATCCGGTACTTGTCTTTGCAGATAAACATTTCCCCGGTGGTCAGTAATTTTATAAATCTTTTTATTGCTATCATATTGATAGTAGACAGCCCTTCTCCTGCTCAACGCCAGACTTTGTGCGTAAAACAAATCCTCTTCGTACTGCTGCAAAAAATATTTTTCATTAATGGTATTTTGAACACTGTGAAATAAGGGGGGCAGACTCATTAGCATAGTGACAATGATGAAAAGGATTAATAATACTTCAATAAGTGTAAAGCCTGCCTGATTCGATTGCCTGTTTAGCAACGATGTCTTTATCCGATTGATCTTCCCTTCACTTTTTGATAACTGCGTCACCATTAGAGATAACAATCTTCCTTCCATCCGGACATACCGGGTCTTCTTTCAAATATCCGTTTTTCAAGTCATCAATAGAAGCAGGTAATTTATTATGATCAATTTGATAGGCTTGGATTTCTGCCTGAACCATATTTTCTAATCCTTCACAGCCTTTATTGCTGATACTTGTCTGGTGTTTTGTCACGTTTGGAATGGTTATAAGCAGTAAAATAGTGATGACGAACAGTACGATCATCATCTCGATTAACGTAAATGCAGATTCTTTTTTCAACATGAAAATCTCTCCTTCATCCAAAATTTTTAAATATAATTGATTAGTTGGAATGACGGTAACATGATTGAAAAATACATCAAGATAATCCAAATAGCGATAAACCCAAAGATAAGCGGCTGAATGATTTTAATAATTTTCTCCAACTTTTCAAAAAAGGCCTCTAAACAATATTGACTGTAGGCTTCCAACTCCACTTCCAGCTTGCTGATTAATTGACCATGTTGGATTACTGTAACCAACTCTTTCTTCCAAAACGGGATCTTTTGCACCGCCGCTGAAAAACTATCTCCGTTGAGTAATCCATCATTAATTTTTTCAATCGCTTCTTTTAAATAAGGCTTTTTCGGGTCGTCCTTGATAAAATGTAAAGATTGAAACAAGGACAAACCCGATTGCAATAATTGACTTGTATGATAAGCGATATAATAGGTGTTCCACAGCTGAACCAAATTCCCTAAGATCGGGAACTTTCCAAATGCAGTCTGAATTTCAAAGCTTGTTTTCCGCATACGATAACTATATTGGGCAATTATCATGATAGAGAACAACAATAATAAAACGGTACCTATCATTAACGGATGTTCACGAATCCAAAACAAAGACTTTAACAAAACATTCGGCTCTGCTTGAAAAGAGTGATATAATTGGATAAATTGCGGCAACAGCTGCCAACTGATTACAAAAAACATCCCTCCTGTTAAAATGAGCAGGAAAATAGGGTAAGTCAATAAAGTTTGAATTTTCTTTTTCCGCCTTTCCCGCTCTGAAAGGATCAAACCCGCTGTTTGTAATGACTTTGACAGATTCCCGTTTTGTTCTCCATAAAACACGAAACTAACAGCAGTGGAATGGAATTGTAATTGCTCCAAAACTTTAAAAAACTTTTCACCATTTTTCAGTTTTTCTATGCTTTCCAACAGTTCATCTTGTTTATCCTTTTTTAACTGTATTTGAATAAAGCCGATCGCATCGCTAATGGAATATCCTTCGTCCAATAACATGCCAAGTCTTTTTAAAAGCAAAATTTGTTCTTCAATTTTCCAGCGACTTTGTCTCAATATCATGCACCCATCTTTCATACTCACTTTTCTTGATAAATCCGAGAGCAATACCTTTTGCAATCAATTGGCCCAAAGTCGGATAGCGCGCTGAGAATGCTTCACCCTTCATTTCCAACAGTGCTTCCTTTAATGCACGACCGAACAAAATTTCATAAACGGCAGTACGCTTATTTTTATTCTGGTTGCAATAGACGGGACATTCTTCTTCTAAACAGTAAGGACAAATTAATTCGACTAATCTTTGGGCCGTCACTGCCACCAAAGTTTGTTCAATTTCATGCCAATTAACACCAAATTCGATTAACCGGTACAATGCACCTTTTGAATCTTTCGTATGCATCGTTGTCAATACTAAATGACCGGTTAATGCTGCTCGAATGGCAATATGTGCTGTCTCACTATCACGAATTTCGCCGACCATAATAATATCGGGATCATGTCTTAAAATCGCTTTTAAACCGGTATTATACGTAATGCCGGCTTTTTCATTTACTTGAACTTGAAGTAAATCTTCACTATTTTTTTCAACAGGATCTTCCAAGGTGATGACATTCCTGCCAAGAGATTTTGTCGAATGTTGGAGAAGAGAATATAAAGTTGTTGTTTTGCCCGATCCGGTTGGTCCTGTAAATATGATTAAACCGTGGGAAAACTTTAACATGGCTAACAGTAGTCTCAGTGATTTTGGGAATAAGGATAATTGTTGAAATGAGATGTATGATTCTTGTGGTAATATACGGATGACCAAACTTTCAGCGAATATGGAAGGCAAAGTGGATAATCGAAGTCCGACAGATAGCCCCCCGATATCTATTTGAAAAGAACCGTTCTGGGGTTTTCTTTTTTCGCCGATATCCATTGCTGCCTGAAACTTCATATATGAAATTAATCTTTCCGTTTCCTCAAGTTCGATTGTCATTATGGGGATGAGTTTATGAGACAATCGAAATAGAACGGAAGCATGTTTTGATTTGGGGATGATATGAATATCTGTTGCATGTAAAGAAAGGGCGTGCTCCAAAATTTCCCTTGCCCGTGTTTCAATCGAGTTCGGCAAAGTTTAAGTCACCTTCCTTTCTTTTTCAGTAAATGTAATTCGACATAAAAAACAAAATTCCTTCTTTTTTTATAAAAAATTTTTTTGTTTTACATATTTATTAATATTTATATGTGAAATTTTGAACATTTTCCGACAATCCTCCCTATAGACTAATATTGCTACGTTTTCTATATTATAATGATAAAAAAGCCCTAAGAGGTGATAACTTTGCAACAAACATTGAAAATTACAAATGTTTTATCGGACCCCACAAGGTATTCCATTTATGAGTACATCACGAAAAATCATAAAAATGTAACCGTTCAAGAAATTGCTGACAAATTTAGTATCCATCCGAACGTAGCAAGATTACACTTGTCCAAATTAGAAGATGTAAACATGCTGAAATCTGAAAACAGAAAAACAGGAAAAGGCGGCAGACCAAGCCGGATTTATCAATTATCCGATGATGTGATTGAACTGAATTTCCCTTTCCGAGATTATCACTTACTTGCAAAAATTGCCATTGAATCAATGGTCCAACTTGGAGAAATTGCTGAACCGGCCCTTTATGAAACCGGCAGACGTTTTGGTTACGAGTTAATGGAAAACCAAATTACGAAATATGGATTAACCAGTGATCAGTTAACGTTTGACCAAAAGGTGGAAATATTTAAATCCACATGTACGATGTTAGGTTTTTATCCGGATTTATATATTCAAGAGGGCCAGAAAAAACTTCATTTACAAATGTTTAATTGCCCATTCCGTGAAATAGCAAAAGAGCATAAATCAGCGACATGTAATATGCATATTGCATTTATCAAGGGACTTCTTGAATCTTTATTCGATAACTTTGAACTGTTAGCTACACAAAATATGTTCGAAGGTTGCGATGCTTGTGCATATCGGATAAATATTCCAAATTAATGCCTGAAAGTGTTTACAACCGTAATCACTATTATTATAATAGAAATAAATTGAAACTTCTATCAATATCTCGATAGAAGTTTTATTTTTCATGTCATTCCATGATAAAATAAATTGAAACACAAGGGGAGGGATCTGGATGGATCGTATGTATCGGGTATTATCATTTTGGACCGGCATTTTCACGATCATGTTTTATGTCGGGGACATGAATGTTTTGGCATTATTATTTTTAGCACAAACCGGTTTTTTCCTGTTATTGGGGTATTTGCGATTATCTGAAAGGATGTATATGTATATATTTGGTGCGTATTTAACCATATTTTTTGTCGGTTTTACATACTATACCACCTTCCATTTTGTTCCAGGTACAGGACATTAACTGCTCAGGTAATCTTTTTATGCATACCAATCGGCTGATCAATTAAATATTTCCAAACAGGAGGATTTATATGGGTACAGTAATTATTACAGGTTTGGTTACATTACTTGCTATTTTTGCTGTTTTTTCCTCGTTTAAAAGCAAAAATTATTTAGGATTGTTTTTTTCTGTGGCAACTGTTCTTGTTTTTGGCTTTTTTACATTGATGACCCTCATATTTGACGGGTTTCCTGAGGCTTAAAAGACATTTATGAAAAGGCTTCATGAATGTGGGATTGCTTTTTTAGCCCCCATTTCATGAAGCCTTTCTCTTTTTATACATGATGAAGAAACTTTCTGCTGATGGAAGTTTATTGTTTAGTTTCAAGGGGCTCGCAACTAGCAAGCTTCTTTAAACGAGTTCCTTGTTCTTTTCTAATTAAGCCAGCAAGCATGACTTAGTTAAATAAAATAATCCGCCATTGATGATGGAAATTTCAATTTTCGGTTCATACTGATTTTTTAATGCTTCTTTTTCAATATAATACCTTTCCGGCTTTTCCTCTATGTCAACGTAAAAGGAATCTAATAACGATTCATCTGCTTGCCAGCGTTTCCTCGCACTGGTTGCCCAAGAATGATCATCTTTCATTATGTCCTTTTCAATATATTGTCTGATTCGCCTTATTCCGCTTTCCGGTTTAAACATTGGGGTGAAGGTAAAAGCAAAGTCCGGAATTTTTGTAGCCAAGGAAATTTCCTTCTCAACCAGTTCATCATGAAAGCCTTCCAGCAGCGTCCCATTTATTAAATTCATTCCGATCGAACGCAACATATCTTTCCTCCGATCACAAAGATAACTGATTTTCAAATTTAAACAAAACCAAGGTACCAATGCGGTATGATTTTTTTCAGTTCCCGGTCTATTTTCAAATAAACGAATATAACTGCCCATTTGTTTCGAAACATGAAAGATTTGATGCAAACGAGGTGAACCGAAATGAATGAGTTCGCCTTTCAAATCTTTTGCTCTGTGAAAGTCGGTTATAAAAGTAAGTTTTTGCGGATTCGGTGTTCCTCCTGTTTTTTCAATATAATGCCAATAAAAAGGGCGATTCATCAGTAATTTATCCATATCAACCGTCAATTGAACGGTTAAGTGGGTATGATCGAGCGATTCGATTTGACAATTGGTTGTCGAGAAAAATTGTTTAAGATAAGAATGAATTTCCTGCTGCTTCATGATATTCATCCTCCTTAAACTTCTCGGCAAACTCGATCATGGCGGTTAAATTGTCCATTTTAATTTTCATCTCTCCTTCTGATTCCGACTGACCAAAAATATCAACCAGGTGATCCTCTAGGCGACCGAAATCAAGCTTGGTCAAAATTTCATCCAATTCACCAATGACGCGTTCAAACAGATGAATCTTCTCATATAACAATTTCAAAATATGTTCTTCAACGGTTCCCTTTGTAGCAAAATTATAAACCATGACATCCTTTTCCTGCCCGAGTCTGTGTACCCGTCCAATTCTCTGTTCAAGGCGCATCGGATTCCAAGGTAAATCAAAATTAATGATATGGTTGCAAAACTGAAGATTGATTCCTTCTCCACCGGCTTCCGTTGCAATAAATACTTGCGCATGGTTTTGAAACAATTCCTTCATCCAGTCTTTTTTCCCCCGCTTAAAACCGCCGCGAAACGGAACGGATGAGATCCCGTGCTGTTTTAAAAACCACTGAAGATATAGTTGCGTTGCCCGATATTCAGTGAAGATAATCACTTTGTCGTTAATGGAATGAATTAACTCCAACGCTTTTTCTGCTTTTGAATTCACTTGGATTTTCTGGATTTTTTCCATTATTGACTGAATAAATTGTTTGAAAGAAGCGACGGGGTCCTCGTTTTTTTCTATCATATTTTTTACCGTGGTAAAAACAGCTTCTTTACTGCTGCATGCTTCCCGTTGGAGAGTCAAAATGGAAAAGGCATTGGCCAACAGACTGTCAAATTGATTTCGTTGACTTGTGATATGATCATATAATTCCCGTTCTTCTTCTGTAAAATCGATTAATATCGTTTTGACATGCCGTTTTGTCCACTCGATTTTTGTATCTTGTCTCCTGTTTCGAATCATTACTTTATTAATCAATTTTTTCAATTGTTCGTCGCTATATTTATCTTTGTTATTTTTATAGGTTTCTAAAAAGTCATCATATGTTCCTAAATGTCCGGGCTTCAATAATGAAACAAGATTAAAGATTTCCTCGATTTTATTTTGGATCGGGGTGGCGGTCAAAAGTAAACAAAACTTCTTTTTTAAACCTTGGACAAACTCATAGTTTTTTGTTTTATGGTTTTTCAGTTTATGGGCTTCGTCGATAATGACAAAATCATAGTTTTGTTCTAATATCTTTTCTCGATGAGGACTTTTTTTGGCCGTATCAAGGGAGGAGACCATGACGTCCACCGTTTCCCAACTGTAATTTTTTCGATAAGCGATTGCGGGAATATGGAATTTGCTGTTTAATTCGAATACCCATTGCGAGACAAGGGAAGCAGGTACAAGAATTAAGATTTTTTTAGCCAAACCGCGAATCATATATTCTTTTAAAATTAACCCGGCTTCAATTGTTTTTCCGAGACCAACCTCGTCTGCCAAGATTGCTTTTCCGTTCATTTGCTCGATGACTTGACTGGCAGCCTCAATTTGGTGAGGTAACGGTTTTAACTCCGGTAAAAATTTAGGGGCCATCAAACCGTAAAAGTCGGGAATCAGTAAATGCTTCTCAGCTTCTAATGCCAAGTTATATAAGTGCCAATTCGCCCATGGTCCATCGTCTTTGAGTTTCATGAAAAATCCTTCTTGCCATGTAGAGTCAAAATGTACTTCAACATCCATAAAAACACTCCTTTTCCGACGATGAAATGGTGGAAAAATGTAAAAAACAATGATACGATGAAGTTGGAATTTTGTTAAAGAAATTTAGTAACGGATTGTAAGTGTAGTATATCCCTGTTGGCGAAAATTATGAAAAATTTGGGATGTCAATCCATGTACAACAAAAGGAGGGAGCTGGATGGAAGAGCTGAAGCGGACACCACTGTATGATATGTACCGACAAATGGGGGCAAAGTTGATTGACTTTGGCGGTTGGGCTTTACCTGTGCAGTTTTCGAGTATTAAAGCCGAACATGAGGCGGTCCGGATGCGTGCAGGACTGTTCGATGTTTCACATATGGGTGAGATTGAAGTCAAAGGACCGGATGCGTTTTCCTTTTTACAAACGATGCTGACGAATGATCTTGCTAAATTGAAACCGGGTAAAGCCCAGTATACGTTCTTATGCAATGAAGCCGGGGGAACAGTAGATGATTTATTAGTTTATCAGTTTCATGATGACTCTTATCTATTAGTTGTAAATGCAGCCAATACGGAAAAAGATTTTCAATGGTTATCGACGCACAGAACGGGACAAGTAAACGTGACAAATGTTTCTGCCAATTATGCACAGTTGGCTTTACAAGGTCCTTTAGCTGAAAATGTGCTGCAGAAACTTAGCAATGACGATCTTTCCACTATTCCTGTTTTTGGGTTTAAACAATACATAAAAATAAACGGGGCAACAGCACTCGTATCCAGAACCGGATATACGGGAGAGGATGGTTTTGAGATTTATTGTCACCCGTCCGATGCCCGGCGGTTATGGCAGGAGATTTTGGCAGCCGGAAAAAATGAAGGAGTTTTACCATGCGGCCTGGGAGCCAGGGACACATTGCGTTTTGAAGCTTGCCTGCCATTGTACGGGCAAGAGTTATCTTCCACCATTTCACCGGTTGAAGCGGGATTAACGTTTGCCGTAAAGACGGAGAAGAAAGAAGATTTTATCGGGAAGGCAGTACTAAAAAAACAAATAGAAAATGGTGCCACTAGGAAATTAATCGGGATAGAAATGATTGACAGAGGGATTCCGAGAACCGGCTATAAAGTCTTTCAAGATGGAGAAGAAATTGGAATAATTACAACCGGTACACAATCTCCCACACTAAAGAAAAATATCGGTCTTGCCCTTGTCAAAAGCAATAAAGCGGATATAGATACGGAGCTATTTGTGGAAATACGTAATAAACAAATATTAGGGAAAGTGATTCCGACACCTTTTTATAAAAGAAAAAAGATTGGTCAATCATGATTGAAGCATAAGAGAGGGGGATTTTTCATGGCTTTTCGATATTTACCGATGACAGAACAAGATAAAGCGGACATGCTTGCAAAAATTGGGGTAGAAACGGTAGACGAGCTTTTTTCAGATATACCGGAAAACGTAAGGTATCAGGGTCGCTTACGTTTAAAAGAAGCAAAATCCGAACCGGCACTTTATAAAGAATTATCTGATTTGGCTGCCAAAAATGTAAATGTAAAAAAATTCACAAGTTTTTTGGGAGCGGGTGTATATGATCATTATATTCCGTCCATCGTCGATCATGTCATTTCACGCTCAGAATTTTACACTGCTTATACGCCGTATCAACCGGAAATTTCCCAAGGTGAGCTTCAGGCAATTTTTGAGTTTCAAACAATGATTTGTGAATTGACCGGCATGGATGTGGCCAATTCTTCCATGTATGATGGCGGTACGGCTCTGGCGGAAGCGGCCATGCTTGCAACCGGACAAACAAAAAGGAGAACGATTCTCATATCGGAAGCGATCCACCCGGAATATAAAGAGGTAGTAAAAACCTATGCAAAAGGGCAAAAATTACAAGTAGAGGAAGTACCGTTAAACAATGGAGTTACCGATATAGAGTCATTAAAAAATCAGTTAACCGATGATGTCGCATGTGTTCTTGTGCAATATCCAAACTTTTTTGGCCGCATCGAGAGCTTACGTGAAATTGAACCGGTTGTGCATGAAAATCATTCATTATTTATTGTCTCCGCAAATCCGGTTGCTCTCGGAATTTTGACACCGCCCGGAAAATTTGGAGCAGATATCGTAACCGGTGATGCCCAACCTTTTGGGATACCCCAGTCTTTTGGTGGTCCTCATTGTGGATTCTTTGCTGTATCGAAAAAGTTCATGCGGAAAATGCCCGGCCGATTAGTCGGGCAAACAACCGATGAAGATGGCAACCGCGGCTTTGTTTTAACACTGCAGGCACGGGAACAACATATCCGTAGAGAAAAGGCGACCTCCAATATTTGTTCTAACCAAGCGTTAAACGCATTGGCTGCAAGTGTGACGATGACGGCGCTGGGAAAAAAGGGTATTCGGGAAATGGCATTAGGTAATATACAAAAAGCAAATTATGCTAAAAATATGTTTAAACAAAATGGTTTTGAGATTGTCTATGATGGTCCGTCCTTCAATGAATTTGTTGTTAAACTTGATAAACCGGTAGAAGGGCTCACGTCTTATTTATTACAAAGCGGAGTAATTGGCGGGTATGATTTAGGAAAAGTGGATCCTCAATATGCCGGTCAGATGCTTGTTTGTGTTACCGAAATTCGCACGAAAGAGGAAATTGACACATTCGTTGAGAAAGTGAGGGCGTATCATCATGGTTAAGGACAATTTTCCGTTAATTTTTGAAATTAGTAAGCCGGGAAGAATTGGTTATTCATTACCGGAAATAGATGTTCCAGAAACGGATATTGATCGTTTGCTGCCGGAAGATTATATTCGAACGGAAGAACCTGAACTTCCTGAGGTTTCGGAACTTGACATTATCCGTCATTATACCGCTCTTTCAAAAAGAAACCACGGGGTCGATTCCGGTTTTTATCCGCTTGGTTCATGTACGATGAAGTATAATCCAAAAATCAATGAGGATGTGGCAAGACTTCCCGGATTTGCTCATATACATCCGCTTCAAGATGAAAGTTCAGTCCAAGGCGCTCTTGAACTTATGTATGATTTAATGGGACATTTGAAAGAAATAACCGGTATGGATGAAGTGACATTACAACCGGCTGCAGGAGCTCATGGCGAATGGACAGGGTTAATGCTCATTCGTGCATACCATGAGGCAAACGGTGATTTTCATAAAACAAAAGTAATTATCCCGGATTCTGCTCACGGAACGAATCCGGCTTCGGCCACAGTCGCCGGATTTGAAACAATTACAGTTAAGTCCAATGAGTTTGGTCTTGTCGATATCGACGATTTGAAGCGTGTTGTTGGTTCGGATACGGCGGCGCTCATGTTGACAAACCCGAATACACTGGGTCTGTTTGAAGAAAATATTGTGGAAATGGCAGAGATTGTCCATGCAGTCGGCGGGAAATTGTACTATGATGGGGCAAATTTAAATGCAATCATGGGGAAAGCACGTCCCGGAGATATGGGCTTCGATGTCGTGCATTTGAATCTTCATAAAACATTTACCGGTCCTCATGGCGGCGGTGGCCCGGGGAGTGGTCCTGTCGGTGTGAAAAAAGAGTTAATTCCGTTTTTACCGAAACCGGTACTGGTGAAGAAGAATAATGAATTTTGCTTTGATTATGACCGTCCGCAATCTATCGGCCGGATAAAACCATTTTACGGCAATTTCGGAATTAATGTCCGGGCTTACACATATATTCGAACGATGGGCCCGGATGGATTAAGGCAAGTGACGGAAAATGCAGTGATTAATGCGAATTATATGATGCGGTCGTTAGCCCCGTATTATGATTTACCGTATGATCGCCATTGCAAGCATGAATTTGTCATTAGCGGCAGACGGCAGAAAAAATTAGGTGTTCGTACACTCGATATTGCGAAGAGGTTACTTGATTTCGGTTTTCACCCCCCGACCATCTATTTCCCGTTGAATGTGGAAGAGAGTATGATGATTGAACCGACTGAAACGGAATCGAAGGAAACGTTGGACGCCTTTATCGAGACAATGATTCAAATCGCCAAGGAAGCGGAAGAAAATCCGGAAATTGTCCAAGAGGCTCCGCATACAACGGTTGTAGGAAGGCTTGACGAAACAAAAGCGGCAAGAAAACCGATTTTAAAATATGTGAGAGAATAAAGATAACAAAGTAGTAGATGCTAAAATGTAAGCCATCGATTTATAATATGTAAAGGTTCAAGGATGATTTTGTCACAGTCTTCATTCGATAACATGATAACCGTCCTGATACAATTCTATTTTAAGAATGTATCAGGACTTTTTTAAGTTCATATATAACTTTGCAGTAGATAATGGGAATCATAGAGTATTCCTACCATGGAGACAACATTTTTCATCCTCTGTGGTGTATCTTGGCACTACATGGGGGACTATGGGACATTTCCGCTAATTACTCTAATGGATTTGTGCCATAAAGTCGTTATTGTTCCAATTTCGGCCGTTTTTTTCCATTCATCTGAATAACGAAAACCGAAACACACGGAAATCTCAAAAAATTGGTCCTCATCAAGGCTACATAGATCAATCCAACTTGACTACGGTACCTTATTACGTAAAAAACCGGACAAAAAACTTGTCCGATTGTACTTACCTATTTTCCAACCTTAATCCTGCCTGTCCATTTCTTAAATCCGCCCTTTAATTGATAGAGTTGTTTATAACCTTTTTTATAAAGCATTTGAGCAGCTCTTCCACTGCGGCTCGACCCTTGGCAATATAAATAGACTGGTTTATCTGGACGGATTTCTTTCATCCGCATTTTCAATTGTGTTAACGGAATATTTCTTGCACCTAAAATGTGACCGGATTCAAATTCATTCGGCTCACGTACATCAATTAATTGAGCTTTTCGATATCCTTCGATAAACTCTTCTTGGGTTAAGACTTTTATAATTCTTTTCCGCTGAAAATAATTGAATAGCGAATAGCTGAGTAGTGCAAATAAAATAATAATCAAAACAATATTACTATAACTCATGATGGTTCCCCTTTCACTTACTCAAACTTGTGCACTAATTTATATTATATAAATGAAATGCCGTGAACGCAAAGTAAATTATGAAAGGTTGAACAAAAACAGTGATCGTCACAGTACCGCGCATACTTTCAAAAGAAAAAAACTTCAACATTAGTACACTCGGTTTCAATAATTTAGTTATAATTCAACAAAAGAGTATTTATTTTTCCATTCTCCTTTGATAGAATTTACTTTTGTTGAAACATAACAAATATCGACAAAGTAGGCAATTGGTCACTTTTTTTTAAGGAGGTATTGACAAAAATAGACAAATATGCTTGCAAACACAATATATAGTTGCGAAAAATTTTTTATACCACTATATATTGAATTAGTGGGCTTTCTATGTTAATGTAAAAAGTATAAAAGACAGCTAGATTTGTCAGCAGTTATGATTTATATATAAAGGAGATGGATGTATGGCTGTTGCATTTAAAGAAACACCAAAACTGAATATTAAAAAGTTGAATGATGCGATTCGACTTTTTCCACAAGTTCATCCGATAACCGAGGATATGAAGATCACTTTTAAAGGTGTATCCAGGCTCGTTATGATTGACCGTTATTCATTTAAAGACACGGAAAAACTGACTTTATCTGAAGGCGATTTTGTTGTATTGACGGTAAAAGAGGATCCGAAATTCCCGGCGAGAGGATTAGGTTACATAGTCAATATTGATTGGGAATTAAAGAAAGCATCCGTCCTTGTGGAAGAAGAATATCGCGGTGTCCTTGAGCAACAAGAAGAAAGAGAGTCAGGGATAATCGTTCGCTCCCTTGATGTCATTGAAAAACCATTAGAAATTTTCTATGAGCAAATTGCCAAACGGAATGCAACTGGCCTTGCAGAAGTAGAAGAGTCTGAAGAAAAAATTCAGGAGTGGACAGAAAAATTCTATCAAGAACTTGTCCAATTGAACTTTATCCCGGCAGGTCGCGTGCTTTACGGGGCAGGTTCAGGTAAGGAAGTAACCTATTTTAATTGTTACGTGATGCCTTTTGTTCAGGACTCACGGGAAGGAATTTCTGAGCACCGTAAGAAAGTAATGGAAATCATGAGTCGCGGCGGTGGAGTAGGGACGAACGGTTCAACCTTAAGACCGCGTAACACACTGGCAAGAGGCGTAAACGGTAAATCAAGCGGTTCGGTTTCATGGTTAGATGACATAGCGAAACTTACACATCTTGTTGAGCAAGGTGGGTCCCGTCGTGGAGCTCAAATGATTATGCTTGCGGACTGGCATCCGGATATTATTGAATTTATTATTTCCAAAATGCAAAACCCAAGAATTTTACGGTTCTTGATTGAAAATACCAAAGACGAGCAAATTAAAAAGCTTGCTAAAGAAAAATTGAAATTTATTCCGTTAAAAGAAAATGAACGGATCATGTATGAAGGAATTGTCCGTTATAAAAATATTCCGGGTTTTGGTGGTTTTACAGAAGAAGTGATTAAGGAAGCCGAAGAAAAATTACGTGACGGCGGAACCTATGATGTGAATAATCCGGAATTTTTAACCGGGGCGAATATTTCCGTTTGTTTAACAAAAGAGTTTATGAAAGCTGTTGAAAATGACGGTGAATATGAATTACGCTTCCCGGATGTTGAAAAATACAATCCGGAAGAAATGAAAGAATACAACGAAAAATGGCATGAAGTCGGCGATGTTCGCGAATGGGAAAAGATGGGCTATCGCGTCCGTACGTATCGGAAGATCAAAGCAAAAGAACTATGGAACTTAATTAATATTTGTGCAACCTATTCGGCAGAACCGGGCATTTTCTTCATTGATAACGCCAATGACATGACAAACGCCAAAGCTTACGGGCAAAAGGTTGTAGCGACCAATCCGTGCGGCGAACAGCCTCTCGCACCATATTCTGTTTGTAATTTAGCTGCAGTAAATTTAGCAAACATGGTCAATAAAGAAACAAAACAAGTTGACTTTGAAAAATTAAAACAAACGGTCAGAACCGGTGTAAGAATGCAAGATAATGTTATCAATGCGACTCCTTACTTTTTGGAAGAAAACAAAAAACAAGCACTTGGTGAACGCCGAGTAGGACTTGGTGTAATGGGTCTAGCCGACTTACTAATTTACTGTGAAAAAGAATATGGATCCCAAGAAGGAAATGAACTTGTCGATAAAGTTTTTGAAACAATTGCGACAACAGCTTACAGGGCTTCCATTGAGTTAGCGAAAGAAAAAGGGAGCTTCCCGTTCCTTGTCGGTGAAACGGAAGAAGAAACAAACCGTCTGCGGAAAGCCTTTATTGAAACAGGTTTTATGAAAAAAATGCCTGAAGATATTAGAGAATCCATTTTAGAAAGCGGAATTCGTAACTCCCACTTGCTAACTGTTGCTCCAACTGGATCTACTGGGACAATGGTTGGAGTTTCCACAGGCCTTGAGCCTTACTTCTCCTTTACTTATTACCGCAGCGGACGACTCGGTAAATTCATGGAAGTGAAGGCAGAGATTGTTCAAGAATATTTGGATAAACATCCGGAAGTTTCTCCAGACAACTTGCCACATTGGTTTGTAACGGCAATGGATTTAGCACCGGAAGCCCATGCAGATGTTCAATGTGTGATCCAACGTTGGGTAGACTCGTCTATCAGTAAAACGGTAAATGCACCACAAGGCTATAGCGTTGAACAAGTTCAAAAAGTATATGAGCGTCTATATAAAGGCGGTGCCAAAGGTGGTACAGTGTATGTTGACGGAAGCCGTGATACACAAGTATTAACTTTAAAGGCAGAAGAAAATAGCCATAAAGAAGATGCACACCATCATCATCCGACAAAAGTTGTTCTTGTTGAAACCATTCAAGATCTCCGTTCAACGGATGTCACAATCGGCTCGGAAATCGGCGACACATGCCCGGTTTGCCGTAAAGGGAAAGTGAAAGAAATCGGCGGCTGCAATACTTGTGATAACTGCGGTGCCCAATTAAAATGCGGTCTGTAATACCCTTTTAAAAGTAAATAAATAAGTGTAAATAACATAAAAAATAGCATGGTGATTCAATAGAATTCACCGTGCTATTTTTTATTACGAGCAAAAGATTCCCTAGAAAGGTGAGAAAAATGTGAATGATCCCGAAAAAAAACAGCTTGCCTGCTGTACTAATTTCGTTGTCCTTTGATTAAACATAAAGTAATTAAGAAAAGCGCGGGGTGTCCGAGCCGTTTGTTCTCTTAAAATATATAAAAATCATAAGAAAACGATCCTTTTCGTCTTACCGTACAGAATGGGACGTTAAAAAAACAATTCAATTTAGCTCACTTTTACAATATATAGCAGGATTTTTCACAAAAATGATAAGTAAGTAATCGTACGGATTTTTTTGCATTTTTCAGTGGCCTCGTGCGGACGGATCATCTCTTAAAATTAGAAAAAAATCAACGGAGGCGGTTTCCTTTGTATATTGACGGGGTGTTTTCAGGAGGAGGTATAAAGGGGTTAGCCTATATTGGCGCTTACCAGGCTTTAGAAGAGCACGGTTTCCAATTTAAAAGAGTAGCCGGTACAAGTGCCGGAGCAATTATTGCTGCATTTATTGCAGCGGGATTTACCAGTGAGGAGTTGAATAATGAATTAGGCAATCTCGAATTACGCACAATACTGGATGAGCCGAAAAGTATTTTACCTTATAAGCTATTTAAATGGTTACCAATTTACTGGAGATTAGGAATGTACAAAGGACAAGCGTTGGAAAATTGGCTTGATCAAACTTTACAAAAAAAAGGCGTTCGTACATTTGGTGACCTGCCACCTGGCGTATTGCAAATCATTGCATCGGATTTGTCAAATGGCAGGATCTTTATTCTCCCCAACGAACTGCACAAATACAATATTCCGTTTGAAAATTTCCCGATTGCAAAAGCCGTCAGGATGAGTTGCAGTTTACCTTATTTTTTTGAACCGGTACGATTAAAAATCAATCATCGCAAAATTGTTATTGTTGATGGCGGTGTTCTCAGCAACTTTCCAATGTGGTTATTTGATCGTGAAAATGTTATGAAAGAGCGCCCCGTTCTCGGTATTAAATTAAGTCCAAACATAAACGAGCAACCACCGAGGGAAATAAAAAATGCATTGCAAATGTTTGAAGCGTTATTTTCGACAATGAAGGATGCTCATGATACACGATATATATCGCGGAAACACGAGAAAAACATCATTTTTATTCCGACAGAAGGGATGTTAACGACCGAGTTTGGGATAACGAATGAAGGAAAAGAAGATTTAATAAAAATTGGCAAAGAAAAGACACTAAAATTTTTGAAAAATTGGGCATATTAAATATCTAATCAAGGATATTTAATGAATAGCCCGATTTTTCTTCTTCCCTTTTTTTCCTTCAATAACCGTTAAATGGGTACTTGATGTATATCTTTTCCGAACTGCCTGTTTCTTTTTTGAATCGACTTTTTTCTGCCCCCGCTTTATCCTTTTTTTCGATTGTCGTGCTGCTTTAATAAATGCCCTTTGTTCTTTCCTCATGGATTGATTTGGTAGGCCGAAATTTCTCATGACGAGAAAGAAAATCCCGATTATAATTGCACTGATTAATAAGAAACGAACCAGACGGAACGGTTGGAAAATAACCGTAACAGCTAAACCGATAATGCCGAGTACAAGAATGAAACTTGTTAAAATCTTTGCCAAATTTGCTTTCATTAGGGCCACCTCCTAAGAGCATTTTAAGCAAAATTTATATCAAATAAACATATTTACCAAAATTAATTCCAAATTACTCCTTTTCTAAAACTTAAGCCCCAAGTACAATAAGATCTTCAACATGATACGGTGGATTCCAATCATTTCTTCGCAACAAAATGAAATTATCTTATTCTACTTATATTCTACAAAAAAATAGGCAAAACCTCTACATTATTGGCAATAATTTATGAAAAAACAGAATTGCTTAGGACATACTATAATTGGAGGTGTTACAATGGAAAAAGCAAAATTAGAACAAAACCAACATGCAAAACCGATCTCACTCATAACAACTTCAGTCATTACCGGTTTTTTTGGCGGTGTATTTTGGAGTGCAGTCGGATTATTAGCCTATTATTTCCACTTTACGAAGATTCGTCCGAATACCGTATTGGAACCGTGGGCAGTTGGAGATTGGAAAACAAGTTGGATTGGTACGGTTATCTCTTTATTGTTAATCGGGGTTTTAGGGATTGTTGCGGCATTACTTTATTATTTCACATTGAAAAAATTTCAAAACATCTGGGTTAGTTTCGGATATGGAATTGTATTGTTTGCTATTGTCTTTTTCCTATTAAATCCGCTGTTTCCAAACTTAGATCCGATTACTGAATTAGATAGAAATACGATCATTACAATGCTGTGTTTATATGTATTATTCGGTGTTTTTGTCGGATATTCGATTTCTTATGAATATAATGAAAAAATCGAGGAAAAAAGGAAAAATCATTCTACATAAATGATCTTAGTAAAAAATGGGGAGAATCTGAGCGATTCTTTTCCCAGTAAAGAAGTATATTATGGTAAAATATAGTATGTTAATGCTAAATAGGGAGAGAAAATGGATGAAAAAATTGGAACGTATTCGTAACGAATTTGGTCAGCTCGGTATTCAAGCTTTGCTGATAACGAGTCCGTATAATCGCCGTTATATTGCGAATTTTACCGGAACGACAGGTGTTGTCTTGATTACGGAAGAGGATGCTTATTTTATCACAGATTTCCGCTATATTGAACAAGCAAAAAGGCAAGCGGTCGGATATGATATCATACAACATAGCGGGTCAATACCGAAAGAAGTGGTTCGGATATGTAATGAAAAAGGTATAAACAAACTTGGCTTTGAAGAAGATGATGTCACTTATGCATTATACCAAGCGTATGTGTCAGAGTTTAAAGGAACATTGGTACCGGTAAGTGGTGTCATTGAAAAATTACGGTTGATTAAGACGGAAGAAGAGATTAAGATAATTAAGGTGGCTTGTGATATTGCTGACGCCGCTTTTAAGCATATTCTTGAGTTTATCTGCCCCGGGATCACAGAATTGGACGTATCCAATGAACTAGAATTTTTCATGAGAAAATGTGGGGCAACTTCATCTTCATTCGATACGATCGTCGCCTCCGGTCTGAATTCTGCTCTTCCACACGGGGTTGCATCCAATAAAGTAATTGAAAAGGGCGATATGGTAACACTTGACTATGGTGCCTATTATGATGGTTATGTATCAGATATAACTAGGACGGTTGCCGTTGGAGATCCTGGCGAACAATTGAAAAAAATATACGATATTGTCCTCCAAGCACAATTAAAAGGAATGGAAGAAATTCGACCTGGAATGACCGGAAAAGAGGCAGATGCAATCACGAGGGACTACATAACAGAACATGGTCATGGAGATGATTTTGGTCATTCTACCGGACATGGTATCGGCTTGGAAATCCACGAGGGACCAACCCTTTCAAAAAATTCGGAAGTTTTACTTAAATCGGGCATGGTCGTTACATGTGAACCGGGGATATATGTACCGGGATTAGGCGGTGTAAGAATTGAGGATGACTTAGTTATTACCGAACACGGGAATGAAGCCCTAACCCATTCAACAAAAGAACTAATTATTTTGTAATGAGCAGGAGGAAAGTGAATGATTTCAGTAAACGATTTTAGAACAGGACTCACCATTGAGGTTGACGGAGAAATTTGGCGCGTTCTTGATTTCCAACATGTAAAACCGGGAAAAGGTGCTGCTTTTGTCCGTTCCAAATTACGTAACTTGCGCACAGGTGCTATTCAGGAGAAAACATTCCGCGCCGGGGAAAAAGTGGAAAAAGCACAGATTGATAACCGGAGAATGCAATATTTATATGCAAGTGGCGATTCCCATGTATTTATGGATACCGAAAACTATGAACAAGTGGAGCTTCCGGCAAAACAAATCGAATATGAATTGAACTTTTTGAAGGAAAATATGGAAGTTCAAATTATTATGTTCCAGGGGGAAACACTTGGAGTCGAATTACCAAATACAGTAGAATTGGTCGTGACTGAAACCGAACCCGGAATTAAAGGGGATACGGCTTCGGGAGGTTCAAAACCGGCAACACTTGAAACCGGCCTTGTCGTTCAAGTCCCGTTCTTTATTAATGTTGGTGATCGATTAATTATCAATACGACAGACGGGTCTTATGTTTCCAGAGCCTAAAACTTGAAAAATTGTATATGAATAAGAAAGAATCTTGGCAAACGTCAAGGTTCTTTTTTTAGCTAATAGGAAAGTATAAATTTCCAGCAAAGAAGCGAATTCGACGTAGTTGGAAATTTTAAGAATTAAGTATAAGTGCATAAGGAAAGCTTCACTGGAATACATCGCAGCCGAAAAAATTTTATATTTTTTCGGTGAACTAGAGAAGCTTCGGTAGCATTACCTCGCAAGCGAAAATGTATTTTCGCTGACTACGGCTCTGCTCTCGCCTAAAGGCTCGGACGCCCGAGTTTTCTTTATATTTGCTCAGGAATCCTCGTTACCTCAACCATTTCTTCATCCGTTAAGAATATATAAAATTCCAGCGAAGATCTTCACCTAAAATCCCCGGCGCTCTGATTTCTTAAATAACTTAGGAATTAGTCATACTTGAAAGGGACGTGCAATACATTTTAATAAGAGGAAGCTAATAGAATTTTGAAAGAGGTAATTTTTATGGAAAAAGTCATGGCATATCTTCCTAAAATCATTCAGGAGCAATTTCAAAACTTACAAAATGAAATATTCGAAAATATCGAGGAGATACGGATTCGAATTAACCGCCCCATTGAGATAACCGCTCACCAAAATACGATCTTCCTACCTTATATCACTCAAATGGGGGATGCAGAACAACTGCTTAATAATATTAGTCACCATTCCTTATATACATTAGATGAGGAATTAAAAAGAGGGTATATCACGATAGAGGGCGGGCACCGGATTGGTCTCGCAGGCAGAGTGATACTTGAAAATGGGAAAGTAAAAGCCATCCGCGATGTCTCTTCATTCAATATTCGAATTGCCAAAGAAAAAATTGGCGTTGCAGAAAGATGGATTCCTTACATATATCGATCTGGTTGGAAGAACACAATGATTATTGGTCCGCCACAAACAGGAAAAACAACATTGCTTCGTGATTTTGCAAGAATGATTTCAATGGGGTCGCCTGATGCCAACATCGAACCAAAAAAAGTTGGAATCGTTGACGAGCGTAGTGAAATTGCAGGAAGTGTCGGTGGTATTCCACAACTTACTTTTGGCGTGAGAATTGATGTATTAGATGCATGCCCGAAAGCGGAGGGGATGATGATGATGATCCGTTCTATGAGTCCCGATGTCCTTATTGTTGATGAAATCGGTAGAAAAGAAGACACCGAGGCAATTCTGGAAGCCGTCCATGCCGGAATCTGTTTAATTATGACCACCCATGGAGATTCATATCAAGATTTATTGAATCGTCCGACATTAAAACCGATCTTATCGGAAAAAATCTTTGAAAGATATATTGAGTTGACGAGGGGAAAGGGTCCGGGTTATGTGGCTGCCATCAAGGATGAAAGCGGAAATCAAATCCCCATTAGGCGAGTGAGCCATCTATGTTGAAAATTGTCGGAGCGATTTGTATTTTGATTGCCACAAGTTGGATCGGCTTTGAGGCTTCAAAGGCATTTACCGAGCGGACAAGGCAATTGCGAATGTTAAAATCTGCCCTGCAAAGTTTAGAAGCAGAAATTATGTATGGTCATGCACCGCTTCATGATGCCTCAAGAAGAATTGCGAATCAAATGAGTAAACCGATTGAAACGATTTTTGAGAACTTTTCTAGTCTATTACTACAAGGCGATATAACAGCAAAAGAAGCTTGGGAAATAAGTTTAAAGACGATTTGGAACCGAACGTACTTGAAAAAAAATGAATTAGAAATTTTATTGCAATTTGGTGAAACACTGGGAAAACATGATCGCGTTCAGCAGCAAAAACATATTCAATTGGCCCTTGTTCATTTGGAGAGAGAAGAAGTGGAAGCGAGAGAAAGACAAGCATCTTATGGAAATATGGTTAAAAATTTAGGCTTCCTATCCGGATTATTCATCATTATTTTACTGATGTAAAGAAATAGGGAGGAAAAACGATGGGCATCGAGGTAGATATAATTTTCAAAATAGCAGGAGTGGGAATTGTTGTCGCATTTTTAGTCACGATTTTAGATCAAGTTGGAAAAAAAGAATATGCCCAATGGGTGACCCTTTTTGGTTTTATTTATATATTGTTTCAAGTTGCCACAATTGTAAATGAGTTGTTTCAAAAAATTAAATCCGTATTTTTGTTTAACAATTAAAGGGGGGATCGTCGATTGATATCCTTCAAATTATTGGAATCGGCTTGGTAGCCACTTTTCTTGCCTTAGTGATCAAGGAGCAGAAAGCCAATTTTGCTTTTTTATTAATCGTCTTTACCGGTTGTATCATCTTCTTATTTTTGATTGACCAAATTTTCAATATCATTCAAATGATTGAAAGGATCGCCATCCAAGCAAAAGTGAATTCGGTATATGTTGAAACGATTTTGAAAATTATCGGCATTGCCTATATCGTTGAATTTGCAGCTCAAATAACAAAGGATGCCGGACAAGGTTCACTTGCTTCCAAAATTGAAATGGCCGGGAAGATTGTGATTTTGGCTATGGCTGTACCGATCCTTACCGTTTTAATTGAAATGATTTTAAAAATGATTCCATCGTGAAGAACTGAAAAGGCAATGTCTAAGTTTCACTGCTTATGTTGCTCGATTTAATCAGAAAATTAGTCCAAAGAATTATTTCTGTACAAACATATGAAGCATACAGTTTGTTCACACATTGAGGTGAAAAGATGAAGCAAAAATCGATATGGATATCCTTGCTATTTGGAATCGGATTATTTTTCCTTTGGACAAGCACTTCTTTTGCCAATACGGATGCAGAAAAGGAATCGTCAGAAGAACCGACTACCCCCAATGAGCTTGTCAATGAACAAATAGAAAGAATGGATTTCAGTGAGGTTGAAACATTTTGGAATCAAATTGTTGATGAGTATGGCGGCTTTTTACCGGAGTTAGAAAAGGAAAGTTTTACTGATTACATAGATAAGGTAAATGAATTTTCCTTTAAAGAGTGGGCGATCGGCATTTTAAAATTTATCTTCCATGAGATGATCGTTAACGGCAAATTAATCGGTACATTAATTATGCTGACGATTTTCAGCATGTTGCTTCAATCATTACAAAATGCATTTGAAACAACAACCGTCTCTAAAATTGCTTATTCCATTGTTTTTATGGTGTTAATGATTATCGCATTAAACAGTTTTCATTTAGCCGTTCAATACGCATCCGGTGCAATTCAAAATATGATTCATTTCACAATAGCGTTCATTCCCATTCTTTTAGCGTTAATTGCGACTGGCGGTGGTGTGATTTCGGCGGGATTCTTTCATCCGGTTATCCTGTTCTTAACGAATGTAAGTGGTCTTTTTGTTGACAGGATCGTCCTCCCGTTATTATTTTTATCTGTCTTGTTAAGCATTGTCAGTACATTAACAAGTCAATATAAGGCAACTCAATTAGCCGGACTCCTCCGCAATTGGAGCATCGGATTATTAGGCGTATTTATGACGGTCTTTCTCAGCATTGTATCCATTCAAGGTTCGGCAACAGCGGTGGCGGACGGAATTGCTATCAAAACGACCAAATTTGTTACGAGTAATTTTATTCCTGTTGTTGGCAGAATGGTTTCCGATGCAACAGATACAGTTATAAGTGCTTCGGTTCTGTTGAAAAATACGGTCGGACTTGCCGGTGTTGGCATTTTACTATTACTTACCTTGTTCCCTGCAGTCAAAATTTTGATCATCGCATTTGTCTATAAATTTTCTGCGGCACTTTTACAGCCGCTTGGTGGTGGTCCGATTATTACTTGTTTAGATATCATTTCAAAAAGTGTTATTTATTTATTTGCCGCCCTGGCCATTGTTTCAATCATGTTCTTTTTAAGTTTAACCGTTATCGTTGTTGCCGGAAATATTACAATGATGGTTCGATAGGCTGGTGGAAGTATGGAATTTTTAACAAGTTGGATTACAAATATTATTTTATTTATTTTACTTGCCGTCATTGTTGAATTGTTATTGCCGCAAACCGGGTTGCAAAAATATGTAAAAATGGTACTCGGATTACTATTAATCATTATTTTTCTGACACCTGTATTTAAACTGTTTTCAGTAGATATCGACAATCTGTTAAACAGAGCAACCGGAAAACTGGGCGAGGAAAAAATATCACTGGAAAATTCAATAGAAAAACAGAAAATAGAAATACAAAAAGATCAACATGCATATATTTTAGAACAAACGGCTGTCCAATTGGAAGAAATGACGGAAAAGGAGTTGATGAAACAATTTGATTATCAATTTGCTCATATTCAGTTAAACGTATCAGACACAATCGGATTAACAAATTCAATAGAGGACATCCTTGACAACATTGAAAGTATACATGTGACATTAATAGACAAACAAGAAGCCGATCAAACGGTGATGAATGTAGAGGAAGTAAATGTGCAATTAGGTGAACAAAAAAGTGATTTTCATGAGGCGGATATGAATTCGATTGCCAGTTTTCTTGCAAAAAAATGGGGGGTAGATCGCGACATTGTTCAAATTACGATTGAAAGGGGGAATGTGGGAAGATGAGTAATGACAAAGGCCCCTTTTCCATACTAAAAAAATTGTTTCAAAAAAACGATGACACACAAAAATTTGATAAAAAACATTATATCATCATAGTTTTCGTTATCGGGATAGCGATTATGTTATTTAGCAATTTTTTCTCATCGCAGAGAAACGAGTCCTCAAACCCAGTACCCGTGACATCGGATTCAAAGGAAGCAGAAAACGCTGAAGTATTTGGAAATAGTGGCAAAAACCAGCCCTCCACAATGAAGGACTATGAGGAATATTATGAAAATCAATTAAAAGAGGCAATCGAATCAATTGTTGGAGTAGATGACGTTTCCATTGTTGTTAACGTGGATTCAACAGAAAAAGTAGTTTATGAGAAAAATATGATCAATAAAAAGCAAATAACGAGTGAAACTGATTCGAATGGAGGGAAAAGGGAAGTAGAAGATAATTCTGCAGAAGAACAAATTGTCATTGTTCGGGAAGGTGATAAGGAAGTCCCGCTTATTTCTGAAACGAAAAAGCCGGATATTCGAGGGGTCCTTATCGTAGCAAAAGGCGCTGAAAATGTTCAAGTTAAAAAATCAATCATTGAAGCGGTTATGAGAACATTAGATGTCCCAAGTCATCGTGTCTCTGTTCTGTCTAAGAAATGAAAAAAACCATGAAAAAATCAATCTACCAATGAGGAGGAGAAGAAATGATGTTGAAAAAGCAAACCGTTTGGTTATTAACGATGTTAAGTTTGGTTGTTGTGTTATCCGTTTATTATATAACAGCGGAACCAACTAATAATAATAATCTTGCCAATGTTGATGTTAGCAAGGAAGAAAAAGCAGATAGTAAAAAAGTGACTGAAAAAGAAAAGAGTAGTGACACAAAAAATACCACGATTACGGATGCAAAAAATGAAGTGTTTGAAGAAATTCGCTTGCAAATGCAAGATGAGCGGAGCAAAAAATTAGAACAATTGGAGGAAGTGGCCGGCTCTACTGATCTTTCAGCAGAGGAAAGAAGTGAAGCAAAAGATGAAATGAATCGCCTTCAAAAAATTGCCGAAAAAGAGGCGTTTATCGAAAACTTAATTATTCAAACATTAGGTTATGAAGATGCACTTGTTCAAGCAGATGAATCTGAAGTGCTAGTTACTGTCAAAGGGGAAGAGCCTTCAAAAGCAAAAGCGAATGAGATTATTAAAATTGTAAAAAAGGAAATGGGTAATTCATCTGTTACGGTTGCATTCCAGAGTGAAAATGAAACGAAATAAAAAAACAGCATGGTGCTTGTCGAATAAGCGAACAAATCAAAAGGATTATTTTTTAATAAAGTGTTCCAACATCCGGAACACTTTTCTCTTTTTAAAAAGTAATTTTCATACCTGAATGATGATTTGCTTGTCAATCCCAATGTACTACAGTAAAATTTTAATGTATACTATTAGTAGCTAGTCATAATTTAAGGGGTGTAGACATGTTAAAAGTTCAAGAAATTCGTGAATTGATCAGGCTTGTTGATCAATCAAATATTGATGAATTTAAATATGAATATGATGGATTAAAATTAGTAATGAAAAAAAACCAACCTGTTCAAGTTAAAACGGTTGAACCTATTAAAGTTGAACCTGTAAACACTTTCATTGATCAACCGACCAATCAACCGCAAGCCGCTCAACCGGTACAAGAAGTGGTGGAATCGGCAAAAGCGAATCCGGCAGCCCAATTGGAAAAAACAAATGCACCTGAAGAAAACCTTCATAAAATTACATCTCCGATGGTAGGGACCTTTTATGCGTCACCATCTCCGGATGCAGAACCATATGTGAAAGTCGGTTCGAAAGTAAAAAGTGATTCGGTTGTATGCATTGTCGAAGCCATGAAATTATTTAATGAAATTGAGGCAGATGTAGATGGGGAAATTGTCGAAATCCTTGTCAAAAATGGTCAACTAGTCGAATTTGGCCAACCTCTGTTTTTAGTTAAGGTAGATTAAGAGGTGGTTAACGTGTTAAAAAAAATTTTAATTGCCAATCGGGGGGAAATCGCTGTCCGCATTATTCGAGCCTGCAGGGAACTTGATATTCGGACAGTAGCCGTCTACTCTCAAGCTGATCAAGAAGCTCTTCATGTACAAATGGCAGATGAAGCTTATTGTATTGGTCCAAATCCATCCAAAGACAGTTACTTAAATATGGCGAACATCATAAGTGTTGCTAAATTAACGGGATGTGAAGCAATCCATCCGGGTTATGGATTTTTGGCTGAAAATGAGAACTTTGCTAATTTAGTTAAAGAATGCGGACTTGTTTTCATTGGTCCAAGCGGTGATGCAATTGCCAAGATGGGGACAAAAGATGTTGCCCGGGAAACGATGAGAAAGGCCGGCGTACCAATTGTTCCCGGATCCAATGGAATTGTTGAAGATATGGACGACGCACTGAAACTGGCATCCGAAATTGGTTATCCTGTCATAATCAAAGCTACAGCCGGCGGTGGTGGTAAAGGAATCCGGGTTGCCATGAATGAAGAGGAATTAGTTAAAGGCATCAATATCACAAGACAAGAGGCACTAACAGCATTCGGGAATCCCGGCGTTTATTTGGAAAAATATATTCAAGATTTTCGCCATGTTGAAATTCAAGTTTTAGCAGATAATTACGGAAATGTGATTCACTTAGGGGAACGGGATTGCTCTGTACAAAGAAGATTGCAAAAATTGATCGAAGAAGCACCATCTCCGGCATTAACCCCGGAAATTCGGAATAAAATGGGAGAAGCGGCAGTTAAAGCAGCAAAAGCAGTTGATTATACAGGTGCAGGTACGGTAGAATTTATATATGATTACCGGGAGAAAAAATTCTACTTTATGGAGATGAATACCCGGATTCAAGTTGAACATCCTGTTACAGAGTTGATTACCGGTGTCGATTTAATAAAAGGACAAATTTTTGTTGCCAGTGGAAAAGAACTCACATTGAAACAAGAAGACGTCACCTTTAATGGATGGGCAATCGAGTGCAGAATTAATGCAGAAAATCCCGAGAAAAATTTCATGCCGTCTCCGGGAAAGATTAACATGTATCTTGCCCCGGGTGGTCCCGGTGTTCGGGTTGACTCGGCCGCATATCCCGGATACGCCATTCCGCCTTACTATGATTCAATGATCGCTAAACTGATTGTCCATGCGCCTACAAGGGAAGAAGCGATTAAGAAAATGGAACGGGCGTTGGGTGAATTTGTTATCGAGGGAATTTATTCGACAATTCCATTCCATTTAAAGGTGCTCGAACATCAAGCGTTTAAATCAGGGGATTTCAATACAAAATTCCTTGAAATGTATGACGTAATGAAAAATAATGCCTAAGGTGGTGTAAGCTGATGCCCGAAAATAATGCATTGGAAATGAATCTGGATGGTTTAGGAAAAATTGAAATTGCACCTGAAGTGATTGAAGTGATCGCCGGAATTGCCGCATCGGAAATTGATGGGGTGGCGACGATGCGCGGTAACTTTGCCGCAGGTGTTGTTGAACGATTAGGGAAGAAAAACCATGGAAAAGGGATTCGTGTTGATTTGTCTGACAATCAAATTAAAATTGATGTGTATTGTATTCTGAACTTCGGTGTTTCCATTCCGAAAGTAGCACAAAGTATTCAAGAAAATATTCGACAAGCTTTGTACAATATGACCGGGTTGGAAACAGATGAAGTAAATATCCATATTGTAAACGTCAATTTTGAAACGCAAAAAGAAGAACAACAAAATCCGGTCGTTGAATAATACAAAAAGCAGGAACTTATGTTCCTGCTTTTTGTATGCTAAAGTCACTTTAACTCCCGAAGTTCCAATTTTCTCTTCCACAGAATAAAACCTCCTCTCCTATTTTGCAAAATTCCTCTGTGAACTCTTTCCTTTTTTCAATCATTTATGCTATGATTTTGAGTAGTTTCATTCGTATAATGTGAGAAATGTATGGTTCAAAATCAAAACTTATGTTTGAAAAGGAGTACTTTATAAATGAATAGGAGAACATCAAGAGAAAAAGCGTTACAAGCGGTTTTTCAAGTGGATGTCGGGAAATCCGATCCGGAAAATGCGTATCGCCATGTTCTCGGAAAAGATAGTGATGATGTGTTTTTAAAAAAATTGTTTTTCGGTACGGTGGAACATTTGCATGAGTTAGATCAAATCATTACCGACCATTTAGAAAATTGGTCACTTGACCGTTTGGCGAATATCGACAGAAATTTATTACGGATTGCTGTTTATGAGATGAAATATATGGAAGATGTTCCATATACCGTATCAATTAATGAAGCCGTTGAAATTGCGAAAAGATTTGGTGATGAAAAATCGAGTCGCTTTATTAACGGAGTTTTAGCAAAGGTCATGGAAACATTGGGAAAATAATCAATTTTTTGGAGGGGGAAATTATGGCTGGTCAAATCATTGACGGGAAAGCAATTGCCGGTAAAAAGAGAGAAGAATTGAAACAGGCGGTCGAGGAACTAAAAGCAAAAGGGATTACACCCGGTTTAGCTGTTATTTTGGTTGGAGACGATCCGGCCAGTCAAACCTATGTCAGAAACAAACAAAGAGCATGTAAAGAAGTTGGCATTTATTCTCTATTACTTAAATATGAAGAGAATATTACTGAAGAATTTTTGCTGGCCAGGATCAAGGAACTGAATGAAAATAAGGAGATTCACGGAATTTTAGTTCAATTGCCTTTACCGAATCAAATAAATCCAAAGGTGGTTATTGAAGCAATTCATCCGGATAAAGATGTCGATGGCTTTCATCCGCTTAATGTCGGTAAACTGTTAACCGGCGAAGATACTTTTGTTCCATGTACGCCACTTGGAATCATTGAAATGTTGAAGGAAATACATATAGATTTGACAGGAAAGCATGCTGTCGTTATCGGAAGAAGTAATATTGTCGGGAAACCGATGGGACAATTATTGCTGGGGGAAAATGCAACAGTTACCTATTGCCATTCCAAAACAGTTGACCTACCTTCAATTACAAGACAAGCTGACGTATTAGTAAGTGCGATTGGACAAGCGAACCGCATTACTGCAGATTATGTAAAAGAAGGTGCCGTCGTTATTGATGTTGGTATGAATCGAAATGAGGAAGGAAAACTATGCGGCGATGTTTTATATGATGAGGTAAAAAATAAAGCTTCTTATATAACGCCGGTTCCCGGTGGGGTTGGACCGATGACAATAACAATGCTTTTGGCCAACACTGTAAAAGCGGCTATGAAATATACCGCTAAATGAAAATAAGAAATAGAAAAGCAGTGCCAGAAATCGGTGACTGCTTCTCTTATTTTTAGTAAACTATTATTATGATATTCAGATTTCACATTGGTTTTTTTTGTGATTGAGGGGTTTACATATGGAAAAAGTTCAATATTTAACTGTTCAGGCCTTAACGAGATATATTAAACGAAAATTTGATTTTGATCCCCATCTTCAAGACGTTTTTGTCAAAGGTGAAATATCCAATTATAAAAAACATACGAGCGGACATTTGTATTTCACTTTAAAAGATAATAAAGCAAGAATTTTAGCTGTTATGTTTTCATCCCAAGCTAAGAAACTACGCTTCGAACCTGAAAACGGCATGACCGTGTTATTGCACGGTGAAGTAACTGTCTATGAACCGAGCGGACAATACCAAATTTATGTTAAAGAAATGGAACCGGAAGGAATTGGTGCTTTATATTTAGCGTTTGAACAACTGAAGGAAAAGTTGAGCAAAGAAGGTTTATTTAATAAAGACCGAAAAAAACCGCTCCCTCTTTATCCAAAAACAGTAGGCGTCGTTACTTCTCCTACCGGTGCCGCCATTCGCGATATTCTTACAACGATAAAAAGAAGGTATCCGATTGCCAAAATTATCATTTATCCGGCTCTTGTACAAGGAAATGCCGCTGCAGCCTCGATTGTATCCGCCATTGAAACGGCCAATTCAAGAAAGGAAGCAGATCTCCTTATTGTTGGGCGCGGAGGAGGATCAATTGAAGAATTATGGGCATTTAATGAGGAGGCGGTGGCAAGGGCCATTTTCGCTTCCGAGATTCCTGTCATTTCTGCTGTCGGACACGAGACGGATACAACGATCGCTGATTTTGTTGCAGATCTGCGAGCACCGACTCCAACCGGGGCAGCTGAACTGGCCGTGCCGAATATTGATGATTTGATTGAAAGAATATTAAATCGAAAAATCCGGTTAATCCGGGCAATAAAAGAAAGAACGAATGTCGAATCTAAACGTCTCGACCGCCTAACAAAATCATATGCCTTTCGCTACCCACAAAAATTGTTCGAGCAAAAAACGGAACATCTGGACAGAACGGTAGAACAGGCAAATCGGCTGCTAAAACAGAAAATTACTGATACCAATCAAAAAATGAAGTATCTTGAACAGCGGCTAAAATCAAACCATCCTCAAGGACAGTTTGATGCTGCCAATAATAAACTCGGACAACAAGTAAAGCGTATGAGCCGATCGTTTGAAGCAATTTTTAAATTAAAAGAAAAGGAATTTCTCAACCAAGTTTCAACATTAAATGTTCTTAGTCCTTTGAAAGTGATGGAACGGGGCTATTCAATCGCCTATGATAGTGGAGATCACATTATTAAATCAATTAATAATGTAAAAGTCGGTGATTCGATCAAAGTGACATTGACTGATGGAACGTTAAAAGCAAAAATCATTGAAAGAGAGGAAGAAACAAGATGAGTGAAATTCCGGGAAAAACAGAAAAGGAAAATTTAACATTTGAAGAAGCAATGGAAAAATTAGAAGGGATAGTCGATATTTTAGAAGGTGGAGATGTCCCTTTAGAAACGGCTATTGCCAAATATAAAGAAGGTATGGAATTAGCAAAAATCTGCCATCAAAAATTAAAAAACGTGGAAGAACAATTGACGGAAATATTAAAGGATAACGGGGAAATTGACAATTTCTCAATCAATGAGGTGGATTAAAGTTGCAAAAATATCCTGATCACTTGGCAAACTATTTGGAAACGGTCAATAAAGAGCTAAAAATAATGATTCAACGCTTAAAAACACCAGAAACTTTAAAAAATGCTATGGATTATTCATTACAAGCAGGAGGAAAAAGAATCCGTCCAATGCTAATTTTTTCAACGCTTGCTGCTTTCAAAAAAGATGTAGCAATCGGCTTGCCTGTTGCCTGTGCCGTTGAGATGGTTCATACGTACTCACTTATTCATGATGATCTCCCTGCGATGGATAATGATGATTTTCGCAGAGGCAAACCGACAAATCATAAAATGTATGGCGAGGCAACAGCAATTTTGGCGGGAGATGGTTTATTGACCTATAGTTTCCAAATTATTTCAGAAATAAAACAGCTTTCTGCAGAAAAGAGATTGGCAATTATTAACGAATTGGCAAAAGCGAGTGGCCCGGAAGGAATGGTAGCGGGTCAGATAGCAGATATGGAAGGGGAAAATCAAAATTTACAATTGACTGAACTGGAATATATTCATACCCATAAAACCGGAAAATTACTTACTTTTTGTGTCAAAGTCGGTGCCATTTTAGCAGACGCTGATAAAGCCACAATCGATTTATTGGAGCAATTCGGCTATCATATTGGACTCGCCTTTCAAATTCGCGACGATATATTAGATATTGAAGGAACAATCGAACAGATCGGAAAAGACGTTGGAAGTGACCGAGAAAAGCAGAAAAGTACGTATCCGAAGATCCTTACTCTTAATGGTGCAAAAAATAAATTAAAAGAACATATTGCTAAAGCGGAAGGAATCCTTGAATCCTTGCCGATTGATACCGGACAACTTTCCTTTATTACGGAATTGATCGCCAAACGAGATCGCTAACGCTTTTGTCCAAAACAAAAGTTAACTTCTTGTAGAATGAATGGATACTGTTATAATATAGAGAATAGCATTAAAACTTTTTTCCGGAATTTGAAATGAAAGTGAGTGATCCAATATGGATCTAAAATCCATAACGAGTCCTTCTTTTCTCCGTGACATGTCTATTGCTGAGTTGAAACAATTAAGTGAAGAAATTCGTAAATTTTTAATTGAAAACTTGTCTAAAACCGGTGGTCACATTGGCCCCAACTTAGGTGTTGTTGAGTTAACGATTGCTTTGCATAAAGTTTTCGAAAGTCCGCGTGATAAAATTATTTGGGATGTTGGTCATCAAAGTTATGTCCATAAAATTCTAACAGGCAGGGCGAAAGATTTTGGCACATTAAGGAAATATAAGGGCTTAAGTGGTTTTCCAAAACGAAATGAAAGTGAACATGACATCTGGGAAACGGGTCATAGTTCAACGAGTCTTTCTGCCGCAATGGGAATGGCAATTGCCCGTGATCTTAAAGGTGAAAAGCATTTTATCGTACCGGTAATTGGTGATGGGGCATTAACCGGTGGTATGGCACTGGAAGCATTAAATCATATCGGACATGAAAAGAAGAATATCATTGTTATCTTAAATGATAATGAAATGTCCATTGCGCCAAATGTCGGGGCCGTGCACAATATGCTTGGAAGACTCCGAACGGCAGGGAAATACAATTGGGCGAAAGATGAAGTCGAAGCTTTCTTGAAAAGAATCCCGGCTGTTGGCGGATTAGTGGCATCTAAAGCAGAACGTCTAAAAGATAGCTTCAAATATTTATTTGTGCCTGGGATGTTCTTTGAAGAGCTCGGTTTTACCTATCTGGGACCAATTGACGGACATAATTTTGAAGATTTGTTCGAAAACCTGACCTATGCGAAAAAAACGAATGGTCCGGTATTACTTCATGTTGTCACAAAAAAAGGAAAAGGATATTATCCGGCCGAAAATGATAAAGTGGGAACTTGGCATGGGACCGGTCCATATAAAATTGAAACTGGCGATTTTATAAAACCGGTTAATAGTCCACCTGCTTGGAGTAAAGTTGTCAGTGAAACCGTTCGTGAATTGGCCAGAGATGATAAAAGGATTGTTGCGATTACACCGGCAATGACAGTTGGATCAAAATTAGAAGGGTTTCAAGCTGAATTTCCGGATCGGGTGATTGATGTCGGGATTGCCGAGCAACATGCCACAACATTGGCTGCCGGACTGGCAACACAAAATATGAAACCTTATTTAACGATCTATTCGACTTTTCTGCAACGGGCTTATGACCAAATTGTCCATGATATCTGTCGGCAAAATTTAAATGTATTTTTTGGCATCGATCGGGCAGGACTCGTTGGTGCGGACGGCGATACCCATCAAGGTGTGTTCGATATTGCCTTTTTAAGAAGTGTTCCAAACATGGTATTGATGATGCCTAAAGATGAAAATGAGGGTAGACATATGGTGTATACGGCTGTTAAATATGATGACGGACCTATTGCCATGCGGTTCCCGAGAGGCAATGGTTACGGGGTTACTCTTGACGATGAACTAAAAGAGATTCCGATCGGTTCATGGGAAGTTTTAAAAGATGGTAAGGATGCCGCAATTTTAACGTTTGGGACAACAATCCCGATGGCGCTGGAAGCAAGGAAAAAATTAGAAAAAACCGGAATTCAAGCAATGGTCGTCAATGCCCGTTTTATCAAGCCGCTGGATGAAAAATTGTTAAATCGCATTTTTGAAAAAGGACTACCTGTTCTTACTGTTGAAGAAGGCGTATTACAAGGTGGTTTCGGCAGTTCAGTCTTGGAATTTGCCCATGATAACGGCTATTCGAATCAAATCATGAGGCTGGGCATCCCGGATCAGTTTATTGATCACGGGGAAGTCCATGAACTGTTGAATGAAATCGGATTAACTTCCGATCATATTGTTCAAACTATAAGAACGATGTTGCAAAAACAGAAAAAAGGGCTTGAGGAATTTGGAAAAAGAAAGATTGGATATTTTGCTCAATGAACGTGGCTTTTTTGAAACAAGAGAAAAAGCAAAAAGGGCAATTATGGCAGGTATCGTGTATTCCAATGAACAAAGATTGGATAAGCCCGGAGTCAAGGTGCCAAAAGATATTGACATATCAATTAAAGGAAAACAAATGCCATATGTTTCAAGAGGCGGGTATAAGCTCGAAAAAGCATTAAAGGTATTTGATCTGACCGTTAAAGGTAAAATTATCATCGATATCGGAGCTTCAACCGGTGGGTTTACCGATTGTGCACTCCAAAACGGGGCAAAATATTGTTATGCTGTTGATGTCGGCTATAATCAGCTGGCATGGAAACTGCGTCAAGATAAACGGGTTATCGTCATGGAACGAACAAATTTCCGTTATTTAAAACCTGAAGATTTATCAAGGGAAATGCCTGAATTTGCTTGTATTGATGTTTCCTTTATCTCCTTAAAACGTATTTTGCCACCGCTAAAAAAGATATTAGTTCCGGACAGTGACATTGTGGCACTGATTAAACCTCAATTTGAAGCGGGCAAAGAACTGGTTGGTAAAAAAGGTATTGTCAGGGATCGGAAAGTACATGAGATGGTTATAGAGGATATTCTTCAATTTTCCTTAAATGAAGGATTTGATTGCCTGAATATTGATTATTCGCCAATTACCGGCGGAGATGGGAATATCGAATTTTTACTCCATTTAAAATGGCCGGGTTACAATGAGGGAGTAAAAGGAAAGAATCAGTTTCAGACACCAATAGCCGAGCTTGTCATTGACGCCCACAATCAATTGAAACATGGAAAAAGAGAGGAATAACCTCTCTTTTTTTAAATTCAAAAATCCCTGTATAAATACGGCGGCCATAATTATTTCCTATTGCACTTACAAAAAGACCATTTTTAAATGTCTTTGTTTCCCTTATAATAAGGATAAGCAGGGGGCAGGGTAAGGGGAAATGAAAGGCAACAACAAATAAGATGAGCTCTACCGGATCGCTAATAACGCGAACATCATAGAGAAACAGTTAATTTTCATCTTCATATTTTTCCACCGACAAAATTTTTATGTAAAATAGATATAGAAAATAAAATAATGATTATTTAAGCGGGTGAAATGATGAGTAAACTGCAACGTCATTTAAAAATACGGGAAATCATAGCCAAATATGATATTGAAACACAGGATGAACTTGTTGAACAATTAAAAAACGCCGGCTTTAATGTAACGCAAGCCACAATCTCCCGTGACATCAAAGAGCTTCATCTCGTGAAAATACCATCAAAAAACGGACTTTATAAGTATAGTCTCCCATCGGATCAAAGATATAACCCAATGGAAAAATTGCAAAAACTTTTAGTCGATGCCTTTGTAAAAATAAATATGGTCGATCATTTTATCATTTTAAAAACGATACCGGGTAATGCGAATGCGGTAGGGAATTTGATTGACCAACTTGATTGGGATGAAATTTTAGGAACTGTTTGCGGAGATGATACTTGTTTGATTATTGTTGCTACACCGGAAGACGGGGAACGAATTAAAGATAGATTAATCAATATGCTTGCTTAACGGCCAATACATCCAACTTCAAAAAATGTAGTCAATAAAGGAGAGGGAAAAACTTGTTGGCAGAACTTGCGATAAAAAACTTTGCGATCATTGAATCAATTTCAATTTCATTTCAAAAAGGTTTCACTGTATTAACCGGAGAAACCGGTGCAGGAAAATCAATCATTATCGATGCAATTCATCTTTTGATCGGTGGGAGAGGCTCGTCTGATTTTGTTCGGCACGGGGAAGAAAAAGCGGAGATAGAAGGGTTATTTTTAGTTGAAGATGATCATCCTTCCATTGAAAAATTAGCCGTTTTTGGAATCGAAATGGAAGATGGTATGATTGTTCTCAAAAGGGACATGTACGCTTCCGGTAAAAGTGTTTGTCGAATAAACGGAAAACTAGTTACCATTGCAACACTCCGGGAAATCGGCCGCACATTAGTTGACATTCACGGACAACATGAAAATCAAGAACTTATGGATGAAAAAAACCATCTGACTTTACTTGATCAATTTGGTGGACAAGCTGTTCAAAAAGCATTAACTGAATATCAAACGCTTTATCGCGAATATGAAAAAATCAAAAAGGATATTGCTGCCCTTACCCAAAATGAACAACTGATGGCCCAACGATTAGATTTATTAACATTTCAGCTCGAGGAAATTACCAATGCTGAACTTACCATTGGCGAAGATGAAGAATTATTAACGGAAAAAAGGAAACTGAATAATTTTGAAAAACTTTATCATTCCATTCTTACCGCATATGAAGCTTTACAAGGTGAGCAAAAAGGTTTGGATTGGGTCAGTTTAGCTCTTTCCAATATTGAAGAAGCAGCCGGCATTGATGAAGCCTACAATGATACTCGACAAATTATATCCAACAGTTTTTATCAGTTAGAGGATGTGGTTCATTCACTCCGATCACAATTAGATGAAATGGAATTTGATCCAAACCGGTTGAATGAAATAGAGACTCGTTTAAATGAAATTAACCAATTGAAGAGAAAATACGGTCAAACAATTGAAATGATTCTTGAATATGCTTCAAAAATTGAAGAAGAAATTGAAATGATTTCCAATAAAGAAAATCATATTGAATCGTTGAATAAAAAACTAAAGTCTGTGGAAAAAGATTTAGCAGTAGAAGGAAAAAATTTAACGGATTTACGGAAAAAAACTGCCAAAAAACTTGCCCATGCTATTCATCAACAATTAAAAAGTCTTTATATGGAAAAAACGGTTTTTCATGTATACTTCTTAGAACAGTCCCAAAAGTTTTATCCGAACGGAATGGACCAGGTTGAATTTTATATGAGTACAAACCCGGGTGAACCGCCGAAACCGTTGACAAAAATTGCTTCGGGTGGTGAATTGTCCCGAATCATGCTGGCATTAAAAACCATCTTTTCTTCACATCAAGGAATTACTTCGATCATTTTTGATGAAGTGGATACAGGTGTAAGCGGTCGTGTTGCCCAAGCAATCGGCGAAAAGATTTACCAAATATCAGTTGGTTCTCAAGTGCTATCCATTACCCATTTACCGCAAGTTGCGGCGATGTCCGATCATCATATCTTAATTAAAAAAGAAGTAAAGGGCAATCGGACAAAAACCATCCTGTCCAAGTTAACTGAAGAGGGACGGATCGGTGAACTGGCCCGGATGATTTCGGGTGCACAAATTACGACAGCAACCGAACAACATGCGAAAGAGATGTTACAAAGTGCTGCGGAATTAAAAAATACGCTCAGTTAAATTGATAAGTTCATTTTTAAAAGTATAAATAAGAGTTCGTCCAAAAATATCCATTCTCTACAGTATTTTTTTTATTTCTGTCATTATAATTGCTTGCTTTATCGGCAAGATTATAAATGTAACCTTTGTGTGGACATGAAGCGAGGAGAGTGGATGGAAATGGACAGAGACAAAATTAGAAAAAGATTTGGGTATATTCTCCTTGTTTCTTTCGTTTTACTTACTTTTTTTTCACCAGTCGGAAGAATACTGAAAATACCGAATGAGATCACGTTTTTTGAAGGGCAGACTTTCACTTTACCCACTGCAACTTTTGTAGAGGCGAATGGTGACCGGGATCATCTACAACTTCAAAAGGAAAATGAAATACAGCTTCAAGCAAAACAAAAAGGTGAAAGTGAAGTCGTTTACCATATAGCAGGTTTACCAATCAAAAAAGTACATGTAAACGTGTTGAAGGATTTTAAGGTCATCCCCGGCGGACAATCCATTGGTGTAAAAATAAATTCAAAAGGGGTTTTGGTCGTCGGTTATCATCAAGTAGAGACCGATGCAGGTAAGGTTTCCCCTGGTGAAGAAGCAGGGATTAAAATCGGTGACTTAATTACAAAAATTAACGGAAAAACCATTGAATCCATCAATGAAGTGGGTTCCTTCGTACAAGAAGCGGGGGAAAAAGGGGAACCTTTGCAACTAGGCATTCAAAGAGAAGATAAAGAATTCGAAACCCAATTAACACCACAGCAAGAAAAAGGGGATAGTAATTACAAATTAGGTCTCTATATTCGTGACTCAGCCGCCGGAATTGGAACATTAACATTTTATGATCCAAAGTCGAAAAAATATGGGGCGCTGGGACATGTCATATCAGATATGGATACAAAATTACCGATCGTTGTAAAAGATGGATATATTGTTCCTTCAACCGTAACCTCCATTCAAAAAGGTGCGAATGGTGTACCGGGGGAAAAATTGGCCAAATTTTTAAATCAAAGGAATACGATTGGGAATATCGAAAAAAATAATCAGTTTGGCATATATGGAACAATCCATAAAACTTTATCGAATCCGGTTATGAATGAGCCGATTCCAATTGCATTATCCCATGAAGTAAAAAAAGGACCGGCAAAAATATTGACTGTTGTTGATAATGACAAAGTGGAATTGTTTGATATTGAAATCATCAGTTCCATTCCACAAAAATTTCCGGCCACAAAAGGAATGGTATTAAAAATAACGGATCCGAAGCTATTGGAAAAAACGGGGGGAATTGTCCAAGGAATGAGTGGTAGTCCAATCATTCAGGACGGTAAATTGATCGGGGCGGTAACCCATGTTTTTGTCAATGATCCGACAAGCGGCTACGGCGTTCATATTGAGTGGATGTTAAATGAAGCCGGCATAAATATATATGAGAATGAAGAAAAAGCAAGTTAAACGAGACCCAAACGGGCTTCTCGTTTTTTTTTTCGCTTTTACCTAAAATTCGAAGTGGGCCAAATTGAAATTTTTACCGATAAAAAAAGAAAAATGTCACATGTTGTAGAAAAAAAGTAAGAAATATAGGAAAAAGGACATTTTTTTAAAAAATTAAAGGGATTTTTATTGGAAGTGTCGAAAATTTTATTTACAATGAATAAAGAGATTTTGTATAGGGAGGATGTCTTGTGGAAAATATTAAAGTTTGTATTGTTGATGACAATAAAGAACTAACTAATTTATTAAAAAATTACATAAATAGTCAAGAAGGGATGGAAGTTGTTGATATAGCATTTAATGGGCAAGATTGTTTAAAAATGATTGATCAATTAAAACCGGATGTTTTATTATTGGATATTATTATGCCTCATTTGGATGGTCTTGCGGTTTTAGAACGATTAAAGGAAAAAGAATACATGCCAAAAGTTATTATGCTAACCGCATTTGGTCAAGAAGATGTCACAAAAAAAGCACTTGAATTGGGTGCATCATATTTTGTTTTAAAACCGTTCAATATGGACCAGTTGGTTGAACAAATCCGAAATGTTTTTAGAATCGGTCTTTTACCGAAAAATAATATGGCAAACAATAATTTGAGTCAAGCGGTTATTCAATCCCGTGCCAACAAAAGTCTGGATGCCAGTATTACCAATATTATTCATGAAATCGGCGTACCAGCCCATATTAAAGGATATATGTATTTAAGGGATGCGATCTCGATGGTGTACAATGATATCGAATTATTAGGTTCAATTACAAAAGTGTTATATCCGGATATTGCTAAAAAATACAATACGACAGCCAGCAGGGTAGAACGGGCCATCCGTCATGCCATTGAAGTAGCGTGGTCCCGCGGCAATATTGAATCGATATCAAATTTGTTTGGATATACCGTAAGTATGTCAAAAGCAAAGCCGACAAATTCAGAGTTCATCGCGATGGTTGCAGACAAATTGCGGCTGGAACACCAAGCTTCCTAAAGTATGTATTGGACAAAGTTTACGAGGAAATTAGAGCTGTGTAAAATAAAATTAAAACAAGCAAAGCGGGTGTTAGCATGACATATATTTTTGGGCATCGCGGTTCAGCAGGTACGCACCCTGAAAATACAATGATTTCTTTTCAAGAGGCAGAACGGGCCGGTGCAGACGGTATTGAATTGGATGTTCAATTAACAAAAGATGGAGAAGTCATCATTATTCATGATGAAAAAGTAGATAGAACGACTGACGGTAAAGGGTTTATAAGAAATATGTTCCTGAAAGATATTAAAAAATTGAATGCGGGAGCGAAATTTCAAAATGGTCAATTTAAAGCAGAAATCCCGACCTTGAACGAGTTTTTTGAATGGTTCAAAAGCACTAATTTATTTGTAAACATAGAGTTTAAAACGAAATCAATGTTCAATTATGAATTAGAAGAGAAAACGGTGGCTATGGTCAAAAAAAATAAATTGGAAGAGCGCGTCATTTTTTCTTCTTTTAATCATTATTCCCTTGTTTACTGTTATCGTCTTGCTCCTGAAATTGAAACGGCTCCCTTATATGCTGAAGGTCTGTTTATGCCTTGGATTTATGCTCAATCGATTCGTGCTAAGGGGATCCACCCGAATTATCGGGTCATCCCCGATGAATTGATCACATTATCGCAAAATCATGGAATAAAAGTCCGTCCATACACAGTCAATCAAGATGAAGATATAAAGAGGTTTTTGAATTGTAATACACATGCGATAATCACTGATTTTCCGAAAAAAGCAAAGGAATTAAAAACCGTGTAAGTGAACAAAAACGCCGACTATTTTACCGACGGGTAAAGCGGCGTTTTGTCACTTTATTTCTTTTTTTATCACGGTGGTAAATAAATCCGCCGATAAAGGAAAGACCCAACAAAAACAGGACAATCCCGACAATCGTTTGTAGCCAAGGAAAAGCAAACGGCCAATAAATGATTTGAAACAAGCTATCCCGGATTAATTTCACACCGATGACTGATAAGCTAATGGGGATTGCTGCAAGAAAAAATGCGAAAACACGGCCCATTGAAAGCCCCCTTTAAATAATTTTATGCATTCAATATGATAAAAAACGAATGGAATGTCAAGAAAACTGACTTTTTGTTCATCCGCTCTTTACTCCATTGCAAGATAAAGTTGTGTTTATTTTCCTAATTCTTTCATTTCTACCCTTGCAAATAGACCCGTTGTGGTATAATACCCATAATGGATTTATCTTTGTTTCAATCGACATTTCCGTTACGGGCAGGGGCTATGTAATCGCATTTTTTTGTTACTCCTATAGGCAAACTGTGTTAGGAAACAAAGAATTGCGGACTACACAATTTTATAGTAGAGCTAGAGCGTGGGGGTGGGGTTTTGCAAAGCGTCATGGTAATTGGAGCCGGAAAAGGCGGTACTGCAATTTTGAACCTTTTAAGTGAAATGAAGACGCTAAAAACGAGGGTGATCATTGATAAAAATTTGCAGGCACCCGGGATTCTTATTGCAAAAAAAGAAGGGATTCCGTACGGGAACGATTGGCGTACATTTATTGATAAAGAAATTGATATCATTATTGATGTGACGGGTGATGAACAAGTATACCAAGAACTTCAACAGTTTAAGGAGGATTTTATCATCGTTCCGGGGTCAATCGCCGAAATGATCGTTCACCTTTTTAAAGAAAAAGAACAATTGATTCGAGAATTACAAAGTGAAACAATAAAAGGCGATGTCATGCTTAAGGCGATTATCCATTCCAGTAATGATGCAATATCCGTTGTTGATGAAAACGGAAATGGGATTTTAATTAACCCCGCCTATACTCGGATAACCGGATTAACGGAAGAAGATGTACTAGGAAAGCCTGCAACTACAGATATTTATAAAGGGGAGAGCATGCATTTTCATGTACTAAAAACAAAAAAACCGGTTCGAGGGGTTAAAATGCTTGTCGGTCCTAAGAAAAAAGAGGTTGCGGTTAATGTTGCCCCCATTATTGTGGATGGTCAGCTAAAAGGCAGTGTCGGAATCATTCATGATATGTCGGAAATTCGGGAGCTGACAACCGAATTACAAAGAGCAAAAGAACGAATTCGGACATTGGAGGCGAAATATAACTTTGACGATATTGTCGGACGATCTGAAGAGATGCTTATTGCCATTGAGCAGGCAAGAATCGCGGCCAAGACCCCGGCAACGGTTTTGCTAAGAGGTGAATCAGGTACTGGAAAGGAATTATTTGCCCATGCAATCCATAATGAAAGTGATCGCAAATATAACCATTTTATTCGGGTTAATTGTGCGGCAATTTCTGAATCATTATTAGAAAGTGAACTGTTTGGCTATGAAGAAGGAGCCTTTTCCGGTGCAAAACGTGGCGGGAAAAAAGGTTATTTTGAAGAAGCAAATAATGGGAGTATTTTCCTTGACGAAATTGGCGAGTTATCATTGAGTACACAAGCAAAATTGTTAAGGGTGTTACAAGAACGGGAAATTATTCGTGTCGGTGGAACGAAGCCGATTCCGATTCAAGTGAGAATTATTGCGGCTACGAACAAAAATCTTGAACAAGAAGTACGCAAGGGGAATTTTCGGGAGGATTTATTCTATCGACTTAACCGAATTCCAATATACATACCACCTTTAAGGTCCCGTTTAGAGGATATCCCGTTGCTCTGTGATCATTTAATCAAAAAAATAAATCATGACTACGGCAGAAACGTCGAGGGCATAACGAATGAAGCAGCTGAACTGTTAAAACGCTATGCTTGGCCGGGAAATGTTCGTGAATTGGAAAATATACTCGGTCGTGCAATTATTTTTATGGACTATAGTGAAAATAGGATAGATATAAAGCATCTGTCAAAACTCGGATATAACTTTCAAAAAATTCAAGAGCAAGATCATCCGAATGAAGCGTCTTTACCGTTGTATACTTTGGTGGAGAACTTTGAGAAAAGGATTATTAGCCATATTTTACATAAACATCGTGGAAATAAAACAAAAACGGCCAAAGAGCTGGGAGTTTCGATTCGAACTTTATATTATAAAATGGAAAAATACGGCTTATAATTGCAATTTCTTGCAAGCGGAATTTTGCATGGTTTGCAAATACTTGCAAGAATCAACAGATGTTTTCATCATTATCGGTTGAAATCCAAGGCCGGATTTTTGTCCAAGCCCCCGATTTTGTGTTGTATAAAATGGAGTTCAGACAAAATTTTATGCGAAAAACGTTTTTGGTATGAACCATTATTATTTTCACCTATTCATGGCATTGTTTTTGCAGTATATTCTATGAGTTCAATTTTACAAACAGGAGGAGAGTTGCAGCAATGGATATTTTTCGGTATATGGAAGAGTTTGATTATGAGGAATTGCATTTTGTTCAAGATAAAAATTCAGGTCTAAAAGCGATTATTGCCATACATGATACAACCTTAGGACCTGCTCTTGGGGGAACAAGAATGTGGACATACGCCTCAGAAGAAGCAGCCATTATTGATGCCTTAAGACTTGCCAAGGGAATGACTTACAAAAATGCCGCCAGCGGTTTAAATTTAGGAGGTGGAAAAGCAGTTATTATCGGTGATCCGAAAAGCGATAAAAGTGAAGAAAAGTTCCGTGCTTACGGTCGATTTATTCAAGGATTAAATGGCAGGTATATAACGGCGGAAGATGTGGGTACAACAGTAGAAGATATGGATATTATTTACCAAGAAACGGAATTCGTAACAGGTGTTTCTCCTGCTTTTGGATCATCGGGAAATCCTTCACCGGCGACGGCTTACGGCATTTACAAAGGGATGAAAGCAGCTGTATCAGAATACTTTGGAAATGATTCATTGGAAGGAAAAGTGGTTGCTGTTCAAGGAGCAGGCAATGTTGCTTATCATCTTTGCCGTTTTCTTTCTGAAGAAGGGGCAAGATTGATTGTAACAGATATTAATAAAGAAGCTGTGAAAAGAGTTCAAGATGAATTTGGGGCAGAAGCTGTAGATCCTGCCGATATTTATGCTGTCGAATGTGATGTGTTTTCACCTTGTGCTTTAGGCGCCATTTTAAATGACGAAACAATTCCTCAGTTGAAGGCAAAAGTCATCGCCGGTTCAGCCAATAATCAATTAAAGGAAAACCGCCATGGGGATCTTTTGCATGAATTAGGAATTATTTATGCCCCGGATTATGTTATTAATGCAGGTGGCGTAATCAATGTGGCCGATGAATTATACGGCTACAATAAAGAAAGAGCTTATAAAAAAATTGAACAAATATATAACAACATAAAAAAAATATTCGAAATTTCCAAGCGTGAGCAGATTCCTTCATATTTGGCAGCGGACCGAATGGCCGAAGAACGGATCAATAAAGTGAGCCGTTCAAGAAAATCGTTTTTGACAAATGAAAAACATATTTTGAAAAAGCGGCTGAAATAAACGATACAAAGGGTTACCCATATTTCTTATATTGATGATTTGGTTTTAGATCCGATAATTAGAGGTGAAATGAATGGCAAAAGAGTATGACTTAGTGATTATTGGAGGCGGGACAGGCGGATATGTAGCCGCGATTCGGGCCAGCCAACTCGGTTTAAAAACAGCAATTGTTGAAAAAAACAAGTTAGGTGGCACATGTCTCCATCAAGGGTGCATTCCGACAAAAACATTATTAAAAAGTGCAGAAGTTTATCGGACGATGAAAGAAAGCAGTGATTACGGCGTATTAACAAAAGTGGAAAAATTGGATTTTGCCAAAGTTCAAAAACGAAAATCAGAAATTACCGAGCAATTGTATCAAGGTGTGCAAATGTTAATCAAAAAAAATAAAATCGATGTGTACAATGGAATTGGCCGAATCATGGGTCCATCGATTTTTTCTCCGTTACCGGGTACGGTTTCGGTAGAATCTGATACAAATCAAGAGAACGAAATGTTAATTCCAAAGTTTGTCTTGCTTGCGACCGGATCAAAACCAAGAGAACTGCCGAGCCTGCCGTTCAACAAAAACAATATCTTATCTTCTGATGATATGTTGCAATTAGACTATTTGCCGGAATCAATCATTATTGTCGGCGGCGGAGTGATTGGTTTGGAGTGGGCTTCAATGTTAGCGGATTTTGATGTTCAAGTAACCATTGTAGAAGCTTCCAATCGCTTGGCCCCTCATGAGGATGATGAGATTAGTAAGGAGATTACCCAAGTTTTCCGCAAGAAGGGGATACAAATTTTAACAAAGGCAATGATTACTGATAGTTTGGAAAAGGATAACCAAATAACCGTAACAGTAAAGCAAAACGGAAAGAAAACGGAGTTCACTGCCGAAAAAATGCTTGTTTCTGTCGGAAGAGCAGCTAATACTGAGGGAATTGGTTTGGAAAATACCGATATTGACATAAACAATGGTTTTATTCAAGTTAACGAATTTTACCAAACAAAGGAATCGCATATTTATGCAATCGGTGACTGTATCGGGGGCATGCAATTGGCTCATGTTGCTGCAAGAGAAGGTACAATTGCAGTCGAACATATGGCAAATCAAGATCCGGAGCCGTTAAATTATCATCATGTTCCCAAATGTACGTATTCCTTTCCCGAAATTGCCAGTATCGGCATGACCGAAAAAGAAGCAAAGAACAAAAATTTTGAATTAAAAATTGGCCGATTTCCGTTTAAAGCCATTGGTAAAGCTCTAATTACAGGCCATCCATCCGGCTTTGTAAAACTGATTGCTGATGCAAAAACGAATGATTTACTCGGGATTCATATGATCGGTCCTCATGTTACCGATTTAATATCTGAAGCTTCCCTTGCTTTTGTTCTTGATGCAACTCCGGATGAAATGGCTTATACCATTCATCCGCACCCGACTCTTTCTGAAATATTTTCGGAAGCAAGTTTAATGGCAGAAGGTAGACCAATTCATCTATAAATTTCGATTTTTTCATGTCTTTTATATTAAGCTACTGCTTTTTTAAAAAATTGCCATATGTAAAACGATTTCAAAAGGAGGTTTTGACTTGTGGCAGAATTTCGCCATCGCTCTCTCGGTTTATCCGATGACACCGTTTTGGAAATGTATGAAACCATCGTCCTGACAAGAAAATTGGACGAACGCATGTGGCTATTAAATCGGTCCGGAAAAATTCCATTTGTTATTTCCGGTCAGGGGCATGAAGGTGCTCAAATCGGTGCTGCTTATGCGCTTGACCGGACAAAGGATTATATATTGCCCTATTATCGTGATTTGGGAGTTGTGCTTTCTTTTGGCATGACACCAAGAGAAATTATGTTATCAGCTTTTGCAAAGGCTGAGGATCCAAATTCCGGTGGAAGACAGATGCCTAGTCATTTTGGGAAAAAGAAAAATCGAATCGTTACCGGTTCTTCACCGGTTACAACGCAAGTACCGCATGCTGTCGGTTTTGCGCTGGCGGCAAAGATGAAACGGCAAGACTTTATCTCTTTCGTTACATTTGGTGAAGGCTCTTCCAACCAAGGAGATTTCCATGAAGGATTAAATTTTGCCGGTGTTCATAAACTCCCGGTCATATTTATGTGTGAAAACAATCAATATGCTATATCTGTACCGGTATCGAAGCAGCTGAGTTGTGAACATGTATCAAGTCGAGCAGCGGGATATGGGATGCCGGGGGTTACGGTAGACGGGAAAGATCCGCTGGCGGTCTATGAGGTGGTCAAAGAGGCAGTCAATCGCGCGAGAAGCGGTGGTGGTCCGACGTTGATTGAAACGATTACGTATCGCTTTACCGCTCACTCAAGTGATGATGATGACAGGGCATACCGTGATCACACAGAATTAGATAATCTCAAAGACAATGATCCGCTTCAATTTTTTGGAACATATTTAAGAGAAGTTGGTTTACTGAATGACCAAGTGGAAAGAGAAATTCAAGACAAGGTAAAAAACATCGTCAATGATGCAACCGATTATGCCGAAGCAGCCGCTTATTCGAAACCGGAAGATGCATTGAAATATGTTTATAAGGAATAGGGGGGAAGAATATGCCAATCATATCTTACATTGATGCGGTAACAATGGCCATCCGTGAAGAGATGGAACGGGATGAGAATGTTTTTATCCTGGGTGAGGATGTTGGAAAAAAGGGTGGCGTGTTTAAAGCAACTCAAGGTTTATATGAGCAATTTGGAGAAGAAAGGGTAATCGATACCCCGCTTGCCGAATCAGCTATAGCGGGTGTGGCGATTGGTAGTGCCATGTACGGTATGCGCCCGATTGCAGAAATGCAGTTTGCCGATTTTATCCTGCCGGCCGTTAACCAGATCATTTCCGAAGCGGCAAGAATCCGCTACCGATCGAATAATGATTGGAACTGTCCGCTTGTTATTCGTGCTCCTTATGGTGGTGGTGTTCATGGTGGTTTGTATCATTCTCAATCGGTCGAAGCCATTTTTGCCAATCAACCGGGTTTGAAAATTGTCATGCCTTCTACCCCTTATGATGTAAAAGGACTTTTGAAAGCTGCGATTCGTGATGATGATCCGGTATTATTTTTCGAACATAAGCGGGCCTACCGTTTCCTAAAAGGGGAAGTGCCGCTCGATGATTATGTCCTGCCGATTGGAAAAGCAGATGTGAAAAGAGAGGGAGACGACATCACGGTAATTACGTATGGTTTATGTGTGCACTTTGCCCTGCAAGCAGCGGAAAAATTAGCAAATGAAGGGATTTCTGCCCATATTCTTGATTTGCAAACCGTTTATCCATTAGATAAGGAAGCGATTTGCCAAGCGGCGGCAAAAACGGGAAAAGTATTGCTTGTTACTGAAGATAATAAAGAAGGCAGCATTATTAGTGAAGTGGCCGCAATCATAGCTGAACATTGTTTGTTTGAATTAGACGCGCCGATTATGCGATTAGCCGGACCGGATATACCGGCAATGCCATTTTCTCCAACAATGGAAAAGTTCTTTTTAATCAATCAAGATAAAATTGAAAAAGCAATGCGTGATTTGGCTGAATTTTAAAAAGCAGGTAGGTGAAAGTCATGGGGTTGGAAAAAATAACGATGCCGAAATTAGGCGAAAGTGTAACAGAAGGAACAATCACGAAATGGCTTGTTGCTGTCGGAGATCATGTGAATAAATATGATCCCCTTGCCGAAGTGTTGACGGATAAGGTTACTGCTGAAATTCCTTCCTCTTTTACAGGGGTGATTAAAGAAGTCATTGCCAAAGAAGAAGAAACTTATGCTGTCGGTGAAGTTATTTGTGTAATTGAAACGGAAGATCAAGCCGGAACTGTTCAAGAACAAGCGGAACCTGTTGAATCCACGCCGATTGTTGAACATAATCAAGAGATGCCGTTAAAGCAACGTTATTCACCGGCTGTTTTGAAACTGGCCCAAGAGCATCAGATCGACTTGAGTCAGGTGAAAGGTACGGGAAGAGGAGGGCGCATCACACGAAAAGATTTGCAACAACTGATTGCAACTGCAAACATCCCAAAATCGGATGCGACTCCAGTTAAAGAAAATAACGAAAAGAGAGAAGTTGTTTTTGCGGAACCGGAGTCGGTTTCTCCCCTCCAGTCAGCTGCCGGAGATATGGAAATTCCGGTTACGGGAATACGAAAAGTCATTGCAGCTAATTTAACAAAATCGAAACAAGAAATCCCCCATGCTTGGATGATGGTAGAAGCCGATGTAACTGATCTTGTTAACTACCGGAATGCAATTAAAAAAGAATTTGAAGCGAAGGAAGGCTTTCCGCTCACCTATTTTGCCTTTTTCGTCAAGGTGGTTGCTCAAACATTAAAGGAATTTCCGGAATTGAATGCCACCTGGGCCGGGGATAAAATTATTCGGAAAAAAGATATTCATCTTTCTATTGCGGTGGCAGCGGATGATGCACTATTTGTTCCGGTAATTAAACATGCCGATGAAAAATCCATTAAGAGAATTGCCAAGGAAATTTATGAACTGGCAAACAAAGCCCGAACGGGAACTTTAACGGCAGATGATTTACAGGGTGGAACATTTACGGTAAATAACACCGGTGCTTTCGGCTCTATCCAGTCTATGGGTATTATTAATTACCCGCAAGCTGCGATTTTGCAAGTAGAATCAATCGTTAAAAAATTGGTTGTGATGGATAACGGGATGATCGCTGTACGGGACAGAGTAAATTTATGCTTATCCCTCGATCATCGGATATTGGACGGTTACATTTGCGGAAAGTTTATGAAAAAAGTAAAAGAGCGGCTCGAAGCTATAGATAAAGATCATATTAGTATTTACTAAATTCATAAGTACGTGATGCCAATCTTCAAAGAGACTGACAGATCGGAACGGACCGATAATGTAAATGAGAGTAGAAATTCACTTTCGTAAAGGGACATGTAAAAACTGTCCCTTTTTCGTTAGGAAAATCAATACGATTTATTTGTTCTGTATTATTCCGATGTTTTCGTTATTTATTATCAAATTTACTATAATGAGTTCTTTCGTTTTGCAATCGCCCTTTTTTTCGATAAAATAACAAATATAATAAAAAAAATTTTCCGATAAGGGGGAACAATTTTGAAGGAGGGTAATGGGGTCAAACAATTATCGGCTGCGATTCAATCGACATTTCCGGATGTTACCTATGAACAATGGGTTGAAGCCGCAGATCGTGCCTTAAAGGGGAAAACAATCGGTGAATATTACCGGAAAACATATGAAAATATTACGATTAAACCGCTGTATACGAAGGCTGATTTGCCTGTTGGATATGAAAGAATGTACCCGGCAACAACTAGTGACAATAGCTGGTATATTGCCCAAGCTGTTACGGGAAAGACGATAGAAGAACTACATAAAAACTTATTGAGCGCCATCCGGAATGGTCAAAACAGTATTTCATTAACGATACCTGATTGTTTGGATGCTACCGCTTTTGCTAAATTATTTCATCATATTGATGTTGCTAATATTCCTTTCTTCATTGAAGGGGAAGAAGAAGTTATTCCGTTTTATGCGTTTTTGACAGAAGGGATAAAGGGTAGTGCCGAGCGAGAAAAAATCACAGGTTGGATTGGAACGGACCCGGTCGCCGTTTTTTGCCGCAATTGTTATTCGTCGCAAATGATGAAAATGTTTTATTCAATCTGGCAAGATAGTCTTCATTATATGGACCAGCAATTTCCGAACCTGAAAACGATATATGTCGATGGGACCATCTATGAAAAATCCGGTGGTAATGCAGTTCAACAAATCGCTTTTGCACTGGCAACCGCTGTGGAACATATTGAGCAGATAAAAAAATCCGGATGGAATGTTGAACAAATATTTTCGAAAATTTTCTTTGGTTTCTCAATTAGTTCCCATTTTTTTATGGAAATTGCCAAACTTAGGGCGGCACGGTATTTATGGAAAAAAATAGCTGAATCTTATCATGTACCGAATGTAGCGATGGATATTTATGCTGAAACGACAAACGGAAATAAATCAAAATTGGATCCGTATACGAATATGCTTCGAATTGGCGGGGAGGCATTTGCCGCAACCATTGGGCAGGTGCAAATTTTACGAGTTTCTCCGTATGATGAAGTGTTTGGGGAAGTTAGTGCACTGGGACAAAGGATTAGCCGCAACATACACCATCTGTTCCGAGAAGAAGCAAAACTTTCACTTGTCAGTGATCCTGCCGGCGGTTCGTATTTTGTTGAATCATTAACGCAACAATTGATTGAAAAAGCATGGACGTTGTTTTTAACTATTGAAGATTCAGGGGGCATGCTTTCGTCGATTATTGAAGGTAAAGTTCAAAACCAAGTAGCTGAAATGAAAGCGGTAAAACAGTCTGATGTTAATCAGCGGAAAACGAAACTGATCGGGACAAACCAATATGTGGACTTGACTGAAAAGTTGCATGACCCGTTTGAAACAGCAAAGAATCAAGCGCATTCCGGTTACCTTGCCGTCAGCGATTTTTATCAAGTCATTGAAAAAGTAAAAGCAGGAACACGACTCGATCAATTTTTCACCAAGGTAGATCAAGCGAGCGAGGGGATTCAACCGCTTCAATGTTTCCGATTAAGTGAGCCGTATGAAAAAATCCGTTTTGAGGTAGCGAAATATGAGAACGAAACCGGTGAAAAACCGACTGCCATTTTAATAAACTGCGGCGATTTGAAAGATAAAAAGTTGATTTTTGACGAGGTTTCAGAATGGTTACATACTGCGGGGATCGCCACGGAAATAAGCCAAGATAATGATTTTGACAAAATAATAAAAGAATCCGGAAAAAAACTGTATTGTTTTTGCGGCAATGACCAGGAATTAACAGCGGCATTTTCTGATATTCAGTTCATTGTCCAAAAGTATCCGGATAAAGGATTCATCATTGCCGGTTCAAAGGAAGCGGACATTCACAATAAGTTTAAGCAAATTGGCGTTCAATTGATCTTAAATACGCAGGAAGAGCAAGTTCAATGTTTAGAGAGAATTGTCCGCTTTTTCGTGAAGGGGGAATAGATGTGAGGCCGAATTTTAGAAAAGTAAATATATTTCATGACGAGAGGGCCAACCAGCCGCGCCAAAAGGAGCACATCTTTCAAACTTATGAGAATATACCGATTCAATCAATTTATACAGAAGAGGATCTGCAAGGAATGGAAGCTCTTCAATCGTACCCGGGTCTTCCACCTTATACAAGAGGACCGTATCCGACCATGTATATTAACAGGCCCTGGACTATTCGCCAATACGCGGGGTTTTCGACTGCAGAAGAAAGTAATGCTTTTTATTTAAGAAACTTGAAAATGGGGCAAAAAGGGTTATCCGTCGCTTTTGACCTTCCCACCCACCGCGGTTATGACTCGGATAATCCCAGAGTTGTCGGTGATGTCGGAAAAGCCGGTGTGGCAATTGATTCGGTTCTTGACATGAAAATTTTATTCGATCAGATCCCGCTTGATAAAATGTCGGTGTCGATGACGATGAACGGAGCCGTCCTTCCGATTATGGCTTTTTATATCGTGACAGCGGAAGAACAGGGGGTTTCTCAAGATCAATTATCAGGAACAATTCAAAATGATATTTTAAAAGAATATATGGTCCGCAATACGTATATTTATCCACCGAGTATGTCCATGCGTATTATTTCTGATATTTTTGCTTATACGGCGAAACATATGCCGAAATTCAACAGCATTAGTATATCCGGCTACCATATTCAAGAGGCGGGAGCACCGGCAGATATTGAATTAGCCTATACGCTAGCTGACGGTTTGGAATATGTACGGACGGGGCTTGCGGCAGGAATTGATATTGATTCTTTTGCTCCGCGACTCAGCTTTTTCTGGGGAATTGGCATGAATTATTTTATGGAAGTGGCTAAACTCAGAGCAGCTCGTCTCATTTGGGCAAAATTAATGAAACAATTCAATCCGAAAAATCCGAAATCACTGGCACTTAGAACCCATTCACAAACTTCCGGTTGGAGTTTGACAGAACAAGACCCGTTTAACAATGTTATTCGTACGCTAATTGAAGCACATGCAGCGGCCATGGGTCATACGCAATCGTTGCATACGAATGCGCTCGATGAAGCAATTGCACTGCCAACCGATTTTTCAGCACGAATTGCCCGCAACACACAAATTTATTTACAGGAAGAAACAGGGATTACACATACAATTGATCCTTGGGGTGGTTCTTATTATGTCGAATCGTTAACGAAACAACTAATTGAAAAAGCTTGGCAACATATTGAAGAAATCGAGAACTTAGGCGGTATGACCAAGGCGATTGAAGCCGGATTACCAAAGCTGAAAATTGAGGAAGCTGCTGCAAAGCGCCAGGCAATGATTGACTCCGGCCAAGAAAAAATTATTGGAGTGAACTGTTACCAAACGGATGACGAAACCAATATTGAAGTTCTTGATATTGATAACACTGCAGTTCGAGAAAAACAAATTGCAAGATTAAAAGAATTAAAGGAAAATCGGGATGAAGCGGCGGTACAAACAGCATTGGAAGCCATTCGTGAGGCGGCAAAGACAGGAACAGGCAATCTCCTTGAATTATCTGTTGCGGCGGCAAGACAACGGGCAACATTAGGTGAAATATCGGATGTCATCGAAGCCGCATCCGGCAGACATCAAGCAACAATCCGTACGATTAGCGGTGTTTATCGCCATGCATATAAGGACAATGAAACCATAGAAGAAATCAGGAGAATGACCGATGAATTTTACGAGCTGGAAGGAAGAAGACCAAGATTATTAATGGCAAAAATTGGTCAAGACGGTCATGATCGCGGGGCAAAAGTCATTTCAACAGCATTTGCCGATATGGGCTTCGATGTGGATATTGGTCCGCTTTTTCAAACACCGGATGAAACAGCCAGGCAAGCCGTTGAAAATGATGTTCATGTTATCGGAATGAGTTCATTGGCAGGTGGACATAAAACATTTTTACCGCAACTAATTGCTGAATTGAAAAAATTAGGGCGTGAAGATATTATTGTTATCGTCGGGGGCGTGATTCCACCAAAAGATTATCCATTTTTAAAAGAGCAAGGAGCAACTGCAATATTTGGACCTGGAACCATTATTCCCCATGCGGCAAAAATTGTTTTGGAAGAAATTTATAAAAGATTAGGCTATGAGGAAGTGTCATCGTAATGGCACAAGAATATTCCGGGCGGTTTAGAAGAAAGAACAGCACCGTTCCAATTTCCAACTATTTGGAAGGAATTAAAAAAGGCGATCGTACGGTTTTAGCAAAAGCCATTACACTAATTGAAAGCAATCATCCGGATCACTTCCGGGCAGGGCAACAATTATTGAAGGATATTATTCCTCTTTCCGGCAAGTCCGTCCGGCTCGGCATTACCGGTGTTCCGGGTGCAGGAAAAAGTACATTTATTGATCGCTTTGGAACGGAACTATGCAAAATGGGGAAAAAGGTTGCCGTTCTTGCTATTGATCCTTCATCAACCATGACGGGCGGAAGTATATTGGGGGATAAAACCCGAATGGAGTCACTGTCAAGGGAAGAAAATGCCTTTATCAGACCTTCTCCATCTTCGGGAACGCTTGGAGGTGTTCACCGAAAAACAAGGGAGAGCATAATGCTTTGTGAAGCAGCAGGGTTTGATGTTATACTAGTTGAAACAATCGGTGTCGGACAAAGTGAAGTCGTTGTCCGAACGATGGTAGATATGTTTTTCATGCTGACGATTACCGGCGCCGGCGATGATCTCCAAGGGATGAAAAAAGGGATGATGGAGCTTGTTGACGGGATTATTATTACAAAGGCTGATGGTGCCAATAAGGAAAATGCCATTCGGACGAGAAACGAATACAGTCAAATTTTACGCTTTTTAAGGCCGGCAACAGAAGGATGGCAGACGAAAGCCTACACTTGTTCTTCAATTACCGGAGAAGGGATTCTCGATATTTGGCATGTCGTTCAGCAATTTGTTAAGATAACAATACAATCCGGTATCTTTTTTGAAAGAAGAAGGAAACAAACAAATGACTGGTTAATGACGTCAATTGTTGAGAAATTACAGCAATCTTTTTTCCAAAATGAAGTGATTAAAGAAATGCTGCCGGTTATCCAACAAGATGTTGAACATGGGCGGTTGCCTGTTTCCGCAGCCGTTGAACAGTTGATGAAGCTTTATCTTAATGAAAAATAAATGGGAGGGACATTTGACCATGAGTATGGATTTTAATATTTTAATGAATGATTATATTGAGCAAGCCCGGAAAGAAATTGTCGCAGCCGGTTATGAGGAATTAAGAACGCCGGAAGAAGTGGATGAAGCATTACAACGGAAAGGGACAACACTGGTTATGATCAATTCAACATGCGGTTGTGCCGGGGGGATTGCCCGTCCGGCCGCAAAATACGCCATTGATTATGATAAACGTCCTGATTATTTAGTCACTGTATTTGCCGGTCAAGATAAGGAAGCCACTCTCCAGGCAAGAAGTTATTTCGATGATTACCCGCCTTCTTCACCATCATTTGCCTTGTTAAAGGATGGCAAACTTGTCGGCATGGTGGAACGGCATGAAATTGAAGGTCATTCACCTGTTTCGGTCATCGAACGATTACAAGAATTATTTGAACAGCATTGCGATGAAGTATAAATTTTTCCGCGTTTCATATGTTTAAGACTTGTGATTATAAAATGAAACTTCCATCAGGGGCTGATGGTTAGTTAATCCAATCTAACGCATGCGGGCAGCCCTGACTTTTTTGTACGTTAAGAAAGTATAAATTTCCAGCAAAGAAGCGAATTCGACGTAGTTGGAAATTTTAAGAATTAAGTATAAGTGCTCTTGCGGCTTTGCCATCGCCTAAAGGCTCGGACGCCCGAGTTTTCTTTATAAACTCGAAAAACTTTGATAAGGGATGGACTACCTGTTAAGGGGATAAAACCACCTGACTTTGTTCAAACTAATGGAAAAGGCGGGTGGTTTTGATGAACCTATTGGTAAGCTTCCTCATTGCTTTTACAACCATTTCACCGGTTTGGCCGATTGGTCCGAACCCTTTACCGGGTGACCCATTTGTAATCGTCAATAAACAAACCAATGAAGTTGCCTTTATTGACGATGGGATTGTCCAAGAAGTGTATAAGGCGGCAACCGGTAAAAATGCGGAATTAACCCCGGAAGGAATGTTTACGGTTACAGTGAAAGCAATAAATCCATATTATCGAAAAAAAGATATTCAAGGCGGAGCACCCAATAATCCGCTCGGTACCCGTTGGATTGGATTTGATGCCTTGGATACAGACGGGAGAACATATGGAATTCATGGTACAAACCAACCGTGGTCGATCGGACTTTATATTTCGGAAGGATGTATCCGGTTAAATAATGAGGATGTCGAAAAGTTATTTGATAACGTTCCAATCGGTACAAAGGTTTTTATTACCAATCAGTCGTCCAGCTTTGAACAGATTGCTAAAGAAAAAAGGGCAATTCCATAATCGGGAATTCCCTTTTCCATTAATGTTTTTTTACAATCAAATTAGAATAGTATGGAAAGTCCTGTAAATAACGTAGTCAAAACCATGGCGATAATCATTAAGTAAACGATAATTTTCCGGACTTTTTTATTTCCCATCGGAGTCATTCAACCTCCACTCTATTTTCATTGACATTATTTTATCGCGAGAATGGCTTTCAAACAAGTCCTATCTTTTTCCTGTTAAAAAAATTAGAGATTCATAGTTATAAAAAGTCAATGAGTCGAAGGTTGAACGATGGGGATTGAACGGTTTGCACTGTATAAATTGGTCTGTTTGCATTATCAATGATAGGTTACGTTTGAGGGGAGGAAACGGTTTGAAAGGTATTGACCATATCGGGATTGCGGTTCATTCATTGGAGAAGGCACTTCCGCTATATACGGGTACATTTCAATTAAGCCATATAAAAACAGAGGTTGTCGAATCACAAAAAGTGAAAGTCGCATTCATCGATGTGAATAACAGTAAAATTGAATTACTCGAACCGACCAGTGATGACAGTACGATTAAAAAATTTCTTGATAAAAAAGGGGAAGGTATTCATCATATTGCTTTTAAAACCGACGATATTTATCAAGAACTGGAAAATTTGGCATCACAAGGGGTACGGCTCATCGATGAAACGCCGCGAATCGGTGCCGGGGGAGCACTGGTTGCATTTATTCATCCAAAGACAACTTTTGGTGTTTTATATGAATTATGTCAAAAGCAAAAGCAAAAGTAAAATTTCTATAATCTATCAACTGTGGACAAAGGGGAGAAACGAATGATAGACACAAAAAAATTGGATATTTATGATAAGATCCATGAATTGTATGATAAAAGACGGGAAGTTGAACTTGGGGGCGGAGAAGATAAAATTGATCGGCAACACGAGAAAGGAAAAATGACTGCCCGGGAGCGGATTGATATATTAGTGGATGAAGGGTCTTTTGTTGAAATAAATCCCTTCATGGAACATCGTTCACCGGATTTACCGAAAGGGCCCGGAGATGGGGTGGTTACCGGGTTTGCAAAAATTCACGGTCGACCGGTTTATTTATTTTCCCAAGATTTTACCGTATTCGGCGGGGCTTTGGGTGAGATGCACGCCAAGAAAATTGCCAATGTTATGGATTTAGCTGCCAAAAACGGTGTTCCGATTATTGGACTCAATGATTCGGGTGGTGCGAGAATACAAGAAGGGGTTATTTCCCTTGACGGATATGGACATGTTTTTTATCGTAATGCCATTTACTCCGGTGTCATCCCGCAAATTTCGGTTATTATGGGGCCATGTGCAGGTGGTGCTGTGTATTCGCCGGCAATTACGGATTTTGTTATTATGGTCGAAAAAACGAGTCAAATGTTTATTACCGGTCCAAAAGTCATTGAAACGGTAACCGGTGAGCAAATAACTGCGGAAAATTTAGGCGGCGCACATGTACATAGTTCGATTAGCGGCAATAGCCATTTTCAGGCAAAGACAGAGGAAGAAGCTCTTTATATGGTAAGGGAACTGCTTTCGTATTTGCCGGCCAACAATACTGAAAAACCGCCACGGCGAGAATTGGCAAAGGATGACGACTATCGACCGGATTTGGCGGAAATTGTTCCTTTTGATACAGTTCGTCCGTATGATATGAAAAAAGTGGTTGAACAAGTAGTGGATGAAGATTCATTTTTTGAAGTTCAGAAAGATTTTGCTAAAAATATCGTAATCGGTTTTGGCCGGATTAAAGGGGAAGTTGTCGGTCTGATATGCAATCAGCCAAAATTTATGGCTGGCGGACTTGATATTGATTCATCCGACAAGGCCGCCCGCTTTATCCGCTTTTGTGATTCTTTCAATATACCGCTCATCACCTTTGAAGATGTGACCGGATTTTTCCCGGGCGTCAAACAAGAGCACGGCGGAATTATTCGCCATGGGGCAAAAATTTTATATGCGTATTCGGAAGCAACGGTACCAAAAATAACGATAATTACCCGCAAAGCATATGGCGGTGCTTATGTTGCTTTAAACAGTAAATCGATTGGAGCCGATCTTGTTTTTGCCTGGCCAAATGCGGAAATTGCTGTTATGGGTCCCGAGGGTGCAGCAAATATTATTTTTGCCAAAGAAATTCAGAACAGTGCCGATCCGGAAGCGGTTCGCAGCCAAAAAATTCAGGAATATAAAGACAAATTCGCCAATCCATATGTAGCGGCAAAAATGGGAATGGTCGATGATGTCATTGATCCCCGTGAAACGAGAATCAAACTCATTCAAGCATTGGACATGCTGCAAACGAAAAAAGAAGAACGACCGAAAAAGAAACATGGAAATATTCCATTATAATTAATCCGTTATAGAAGTGGACGATATTTATGACAAGTGGGCTTCATCCTTGTCGGAAATATCGTCCTTTCTTTAGCTAATAGGAAAGTATAAATTTTCCAATTTCTACTTTCCTAACGCATAAGTGCTCTTGCGGCTCTGCTCTCGCCAAAAGCTCGGCAATCGCCGAGTTTTCTTTAGAAGTACAAAATGACTGGAAAGAAATATTTGACAAGATTCATTGAAACCGGGACTTGTCCCTCCTAGTCTAAAAAACTGAAAAAGAAAAAATTGAAGGAACCGGTTAAATAGGGGTATACTTATAAATATGTAGACTGGAGGGTTGAAAATGATTAATGAAAATAGATTGCTGGAAGAGTTTCTCGAACTTGTCCGGATCGATTCTGAAACCAAGCATGAAGGCGAAATTGCCAAGATTTTAAAACAAAAATTTGCAAAACTTGGTTTGGAAGTTTATGAAGATCAAACAATGGAACAAACCGGGCATGGTGCAGGAAATTTAATTTGCACATTAAAAGGGACAAACCGTGCAAGCGATCCAATTTACTTTACTTCCCATATGGATACCGTTGTTCCGGGAAAAGGAGTGAAACCTACTATTGAAAACGGCTATGTGGTCACGGACGGAACAACGATTCTCGGGGCAGATGACAAAGCGGGCATTGCCGCAATGTTTGAAGCCATCCGTGTTTTAAAAGAAGATAATATCGAACACGGTGATCTTCAATTCATTATTACAGTTGGTGAAGAGTCCGGATTAGTAGGAGCAAAAGCACTGGATTCTTCTAAAATTCATGCAAAATACGGATTTGCTCTTGATAGCGACGGAGAAGTAGGTACAATTGTAATAGCAGCACCTACGCAAGCAAAAATCAATGCGACAATTACCGGGAAGAGTGCTCATGCCGGTGTTGCTCCGGAAAAAGGGGTTTCCGCGATAACGGTTGCGGCAAAAGCAATTTCCAAAATGCCGCTGGGTCGCATCGATGAAGAAACGACGGCAAATATCGGTCGTTTTGAAGGCGGGCAAGCAACCAATATTGTCTGTGAAAAAGCGTATGTCTTTGCAGAGGCTCGCTCTCTTTCAAATGAAAAATTAAATGTCCAGCTTGACAAAATGAAACATGCCTTTACGGAGGCAGCTCGTGAAATGGGAGCAACAGCCGATGTAGAAATAAAAGTGATGTATCCGTCTTTCAAATACGGACCGGACGATGTCGTTGTCAAAATAGCAAGTAAGGCGGCAGAAAAGATTGGTCGTAACAGCAAACTCATAAAAAGCGGCGGCGGTAGTGATGCCAATGTAATCGCAGGCATGGGAATACCTACTGTTGTTCTTGGGGTAGGTTATGAAGAAATTCATACGACAAAAGAAAGAATGCCGATTGCAGAACTTAATAAGTTGGCTGAACTGGTTGTTGCCATTGTCGATACAGTAAATAAACAGTCTTAGGAGCAAGTGAGTTTTAGCGGATTTATCATGAAGGTGGTGAGTTATTTGGACACAGTCAAAGTCGTTATTTTTAAAGAGAAGAATGAAGAGTATGCGATTGATGTCGACCATGTTATTTCCATTGAAAAACCGGAAAAAATAACGCCGGTGCCACAACTGCCGAATTTTATTAAAGGTTTGGTAAAGGTAAGAGGAGAACTTGTACCGGTTGTTGACTTGCATCATGTTTTATATGGAACCGATGAAGCTTTACATGAAATGACAAGATTGATTGTTTTAAAAACCGGAATATTAAAGTTAGCTTTGCTTGTAGGTGAGGCAAAAGAATTAATTGAAGTAAGTACCGATTCGATTAAACAAGTCGGCTTGTTTGCCTATCAAAAAACTTCTTATTTTACCGGTGTAATCAACTTGGATAATCGCCTCATTACGCTAATTGATCCGAACCGAATGATCAACAGTTTAGACGGAATTAGAGAAATTCAAGCGTATATGGAGGAACAGGCAAAGATAACCGAATCCTGATAGGGTATTTCACATTTATATCAACTTGGAAAATCGAGTAGCTGCGAAGGCAAAATAATTGATTCCCGGTAAGGTGTTGCACATACCGATTATTGAAGGGACAAGCGGCACGGTGGATGGAATATCAATATCCGGCCTGAATGCAGGTGGAAAAAGGTGATTTCGAGCATGAGCGAAAAAAAAGGTGAGAAAGGCAGAATTATTTTCCATGTCGATATGAACAGTTTCTACGCCTCGGTTGAAATATCTTTAAATCCATCATTAAAAGGGAAGCCGCTCGCCATTGCCGGAAACCCAAAAGAGCGGCGTGGGATTATTGTTACATGCAGTTATGAAGCGAGAAAGCTTGGCGTCAAGACAACGATGCCTTTGTGGCAAGCAAAAAAACTTTGTCCTGAGCTCATTGTGAAAGCACCGAACTTTGACCAGTATCGGAAAGCTTCAACAAGGATGTTTCAAATATTGCGGGAATATACCAGTATTGTTGAGCCGGTCTCCATTGACGAAGGGTATTTAGACATCACTGAATATGTCACGGATCACCCGCTAAAAATTGCCCAATCGATTCAAAACCGCCTTTTACAAGAAATGAATTTACCGTGCAGCATTGGGATTGCACCTAATAAATTTTTGGCAAAAATGGCTTCTGATATGAAAAAGCCACTCGGTATTACAATCTTACGCAAGCGGGATGTTCAAAAGATTTTATGGCCGATGCCGGTAAGTGAAATGCATGGGGTCGGAGCCAAAACGGCCGAAAAATTACATACGATAGGTATGGAGACGATTGGAGATTTAGCTCAAGGAGATGAACACCAACTTCAAAAATTATTGGGGATTAATGGGATTCGTTTAAAAGAGCGAGCCAATGGAATCGATCATAGACGTGTCGACCCCGAAAGTATTTATGACTTTAAAAGCATCGGGAATTCAACAACATTGCCCAGGGATATCAGTTCGCAAAATAATTTGCTCACTGTTTTACAAAAGCTGGCTCAAACGGTATCCGCCCGTTTGAAAAATAAGGAAGTTTATACGACCAATATTGCCGTGACGATTCGCTACAAAGACCGAACGACATTGACTAGGAGCAAAAAATTGGGAAATCCTATTCAAGAAGAGATGGACATCTATCAGCAAGCAAAATCGATTTTTTTGAAAAATTGGAACGGGACGCCTGTTCGACTGTTAGGAATTACAGGAAATGATCTAGTTGACGAAAAATATGCGTATAAACAATTGGATCTATTTACATATGAAAAGGATGCAAAAGAAGAACCTTTACTAGAGGCAATTGATCATTTACGCAAAAAATTTGGAGAAGATATTATTAAAAAAGGTTTGAAAACTTCTCACAAAGAAGGACACACGGATACAAGTTTTAATAAAGATTTTCTTTTAGAAGATGATGAATAATAACAGGAAAGGGTGTATCAACATGGCAAAACAACAAATCGGCGTTGTCGGGCTTGCCGTTATGGGAAAAAATTTAGCATTTAATATTGAGTCAAGAGGATATACGGTTTCTGTTTTTAACCGTTCACGGGAAAAAACGGATGCCATGATGCAAGAAGCAACCGGAAAAAATATTGTGCCAACATATAGTATTGAAGAATTTGTTCAATCTTTAGAAACTCCACGTAAAATTTTGTTAATGGTTAAAGCCGGTCCGGCAACAGATGCGACCATTGAACAGTTAAAGCCGCATTTGGAAAAAGGTGATATTTTAATTGACGGCGGTAATACATTTTTTCAAGATACCATCCGTCGAAATAAAGAATTGAGTGATTTAGGTTTTCACTTTATCGGTACCGGTGTTTCCGGCGGGGAAGAAGGTGCGTTAAAAGGCCCGTCGATTATGCCAGGGGGACAAAAAGAAGCATATGATTTAGTCGCACCGATTTTGCAAGCTATTTCCGCAAAAGTTAACGGGGATCCTTGCTGTACATATATCGGTCCGGATGGCGCCGGGCATTTTGTTAAAATGGTTCATAACGGCATCGAATATGGAGATATGCAATTGATTGGGGAATCCTATTTTCTATTAAAAAATATTTTAGGTCTCTCCAATGATGAATTACATCAAGTATTTTCCGATTGGAACCAAGGTGAATTGGACAGTTATTTAATTGAAATTACAAGAGATATTTTTACAAAAATAGATGAAGAAACAGGAAAACCATTGGTTGATATGATTTTAGATAAAGCCGGTCAAAAAGGAACAGGAAAATGGACCAGTCAAAATGCGTTAGATTTAGGTGTTCCACTGCCAATTATTACAGAATCGGTATTTGCCCGTTTTATTTCGGCAATGAAGGACGAACGTGTTCAAGCAAGTAAGATTTTAACAGGCCCAACATCCGGGGCATTTAGCGGAAATCGCAAAGAGTTTATTGAACAAGTGCGCCAAGCTTTATATTTCAGTAAAATTTGCTCCTATGCCCAAGGATTTGCGCAAATGCGGGTGGCTTCCGAGGAATACGGATGGGATTTAAAATTTGGTGAAATTGCAATGATCTGGCGTGGCGGTTGCATTATCCGTGCCCAATTTTTACAAAAAATAAAAGATGCCTATGATCGTGATTCGCAGTTGAAAAACTTGCTATTGGATCCATACTTTAAAGATATTGCTGATCGTTATCAAGATTCTTTACGAAACGTGATTGCCACGGCGGTTATGAATGGTATTCCGGTTCCGGGCTTTTCGGCTGCATTATCTTATTATGATAGCTACCGGACGAAAAACTTACCGGCCAATCTTTTGCAAGCCCAACGCGACTACTTTGGTGCCCACACCTATGAACGGGTAGACAAAGAAGGCATTTTCCATACAAAATGGATATAAAGAAAAGGGGGAACGGACCTATTCGGTTCGCACCCCTTTTTTTAGTATAAGAAAGTATAAAAATACAAGTAAATAACTTAGGATTAGTTTTATTGTC
>ERZ1673815.3-NODE-3-length-132251-cov-33.530704_pt1 | contig 132251 bp, 108 predicted proteins | sample MGYA00580147_ERZ1673815 | MGnify/ENA primary metagenome ERZ1673815 (study PRJEB41219, sample SAMN04549617) | soil metagenome | isolation source: soil | place: USA: Puerto Rico, Laguna Bouqueron NWR | collected 2009-06-01 ...
GCAAACCTCTGCATTTTTAATTGCATTTCTCTGCACTTTTCTATTGCAAAATACAGAGTGGATGAATTGAAAAAGAATTTGGATAAACATAGACTGCTTGACCAGAAGCAAATTTTTTACAGCTCTGCTCTCGCCTAAAAGTTCGTCCCTCGAAATTTTTTATAAATTTTGATCGTTGTGTTATTATGGTTTTCAAATGGTGAAAGGTGGATGGCAATGAATAGAAACGAAATAGAAAGAAGAATTGAAGAATTGAAAAGTGATTATATCCGTATTCAAGGGGATATGGAAAAACTGGAGTCGCTCGGCAAAAACGGCAATGTCGCCTATTCGGAAAAACTGCTTGAAGAAATTGAATTAGAATTAAAGCAGCTAAGGGAGATGCTAAATTCAGCAGGATAGAAAACAAATAGTAAATGACACAAAAAGAAAATATACTGCGTTCCCCTCGTTAATGCGCGGGCTAAATCACTTCTATAATAGATTAAGGTGAGCCAATGAAAAAGTTATCCTTAAACAAGATTCTGGATAATAGTAACTTATTAATAAGCAGTATTGGCGTTTCATCCATTGGTGATACAGTATTTAATATCACGATCATGTGGTTTATTTATCAAGAAACTCAATCAGCCATAAGTACATCAATAATTGGTGTGCTTTGGCATTTAACATCTATCTTTATTAGTCCATTTGCAGGGACTTTCGTGGATCGCCATACTCCAAATAGGGTATTGTTATGGTCTTATTTCGCATCGGGACTAATATGTATATTATTAGTTCTTGGTTATATAATTCTTGAATATAGGGATTTCGTTATATATAGTTCCGTTTTCCTGTTAAATTCTATCAACACATTTATTATGCCAGCCAAGAATCGAACTTTAGGAAAAATAGTTCAAAAAGAAAAAATACCACAGGTCAATGGTTTAATAGTTTCAGTAAACCAAATATCTGATATTATTGGAAATTCAATAAGTGGTTTGCTAATTGGAATATTGGGGTTTGCTGGAAGTATTTTATTTGATTCAATCACATTTTTTATTGCTTCCCTGCTCATCAGTAATTTAAAAATAAAAAGATTACATAAAGATCAAAATATAACAGGCTTTGTAGAAACTAATCAATATAAAGGGAACTATAAAAAAGATTTAATTGATGGTATCAAATTTATTTTACGACATAGAACAATGGGTAAACTTGTTCTATTAGTATTACTTATAAATATATCTTCTTTAGTAGGTCCATTATATATTATACTTGTTAATGAACAATTTAAAGGGGGGCCTACCGAGTATGGAATATTCCCCCCCGTTATTCAACAGCAAGAGCCCATTATATAAACTCCAGACCCGATTTTGCCGCAGTGCCCGGGTACAGACAAAAAAGGTTTCTAAGCACGTGGCTTAGAAACCTTTTTTCACAATTTTATTCGGCTACATCTGCCCATTTGTATTCATAAGTGGCACCAAATGGATTGATGAAAACGCCTTTTACTCGCGGTGAAATTAATTGTGCTCTTGAAGCTTGATAGATTGGTGCAATTGCTGCATCTTCAAATAGAATTTTTTCAGCTTCCAAGAAATTTTGATAGCGAGCATCATTGTCAGTTGCCAGCGTTGTTGCGGTCGCTTTAACCAGTTCATCATATTTTGGATTTGAATAACCCATCCAGTTATTACCGCTATCTGTTGTCCATAAGTTCATATATGTGTACGGATCAAGGAAGTCCGGACCCCATCTGGAAACTTGCATTTGATAATCCATATTTGTATCTAAATCCAGCCGTTGTTCTTTCGGTACTTGCTTAATTTTAACCGTTAAACCTTCCAAATTTGTTTCTAGCTGATTGGCAATATATTCCACCATAATTTTTGTTGTTGCATCATCATCTGCCAACAATTCTAATTCCACTTTGTCTGTTCCGAGTTCCTCTAAACCTTTTGCCCAGAATTGTTTTGCGGCATCCAAATCATATTTCATCAAGTCGCCGCTCACTTCCCGGAAATCTTTACCGGAATCCGGCATTGGTGTGAAGTCTTTTGGAACAAGTCCGTTAGCAACAATGGATCCATTGTTAAGGATTTCTTCAACCAGCGCTTTTTTATCAAATGCTCTGCTGATTGCTGCACGAATATTTGTATTGGCCAAGGCTTCACTTTTTGTTTGGTTGAACTTAATAAAATAGACAAATGTATCTGGTGTTACTGTATAGTCATCATTTGAAGTATATTGGTCAACGAGGTCGGATGTTAAGTCTACCCGGTCAACGGAATTTTCTTCATATAGATTTACTGCCGTTTGCGGATCTTTCACAACCTTGAATGTAAGTTTATCCATTTTTACAGTTTTCGCATCCCAATATTTATCATTTTTTACTAGATTCCACGAGTTGCTTGTGCTTTTCCAATCTTCAATTGTATATGGACCATTTGCCAGTAAAGTATCAGAGCTTGTTGCGAATTTATCGCCTTGTTCTTCAACAAATTTTTGATTTAGTGGCAAGAATGTTCCAAAAGTCGTTAATGATTCAAAATAAGGTGTCGGATTTTCTAATTCTACAATTAATGTATAATCGTCTTCCGCTCTTACACCTAACTGATCAGGCGCCATTTCTCCTTTACTGATTGCAGTCGCATTTTTGATAACCCCGTTCATCATATATGGACCATATTCAGAACCGGTCGCAGGATCAACGGCACGTCTCCAAGCGTATACGAAATCATTTGCTGTTACCGGATCTCCATTTTCCCAAACAGCATCATCCCGGAGTTTGAACGTCCAAGTTAAACCGTCCGGACTAACCTCATGATCAATGGCAATCCCGGGTACCGGTTTCGTGTCCTTATCCAAGCGGTATAAACCTTCCATTGTTGCTGCTAAATAAACAAATGAAGATTCATCCGTAGCAAGTGCCGGGTCCATAGATGGAATGGCTTCCGGATTGATGAAATTAAGAACCTTTTCGGACCCGCTATTTGATTTATTGTCTGCCGTTCCTTTTGTCTCTTCTGCCTTATCACCGGAACATGCCGCAAGAAAAGTAACCAACATGCCGGCCAAAAATAGTAGAGACCATTTTTTGATTTTCATTATTATAGATCCCCCTCATATTATAAATGTAATATTAAAACAACTGCGCCACTATTAATCAAAACATAAACGGTATTCAGATTATTTAGTCTCCTGTTAAGCTATATAAATATAATTTTGGCTGCAGGTTATGTTTAAATATTATAAACTATTATACTATTACTTGTAAACTGCTTTAACAATTAATTTATTTTATTATATTGGTTGTGAATTTAAATAATGTTATATTTATGAGGACTTGAAAATGATTTTTGAATTTTTTGTGAGCAACAATTTTTATGATTGTCATGCAAAATTATTCTTACATAACAAATAAACCCATTCCGCTTGTTTTGGAATGGGTTTTATCTCATTAAGAAGGGTTTAAATCGACCTAGTTAAATATTCAGTTTAGGCACAAGGGAATCCGAGTCACGAGTCCCTATAGACCCGAACACCCAAGTTCCTTTTATTTAAAAATCGTCTTCTTCCTCATCTTCATCTTTCTCGACTCTGGTAACTAGTACTTTATCGACACGTACATGGTCCATATCGACAACTTCCAAAATTAAATCTTCAATTTCTACTGTATCTTTTATTTTTGGAATGTCCCCGAGGCTCATCGTTATAAACCCGCCGAGTGTATGGAAATTGTTACCGCCACGCAAACTTGGCTCGTCCTCCAAGTCAAAGTAGCGCCGAAATTGATCTATGGAAATTAACCCGTCCGCCAACCATGTATTTTCACTTCTTTGGACAATTTGCGGTTCTTCCTCATCTTCATTTTGCGGTAAGTCCCCGACAATATTTTCCATAAAATCATAAATGGTTACATAGCCTTCGATTCCGCCATATTCATCAATAACAATCGCTTCATGCTGACCAGATTTTTTCAACGCTTCTAATGCTTGGAAAACTTTCATCGGTTCAGGCAATACGATGGTATCTTTGATGCACTCTGACAGGTCGAACGGTTTATTTTCTGATAACTTGGCAAATACATCCTTTGTATGAATAATTCCAAGGAAATTATCCAAACTCCCCTTCCCCACAGGAAAGCGGGAATGATTACTTTCATTCATTCTCTTAATATTTTCTTCAAACGGTTTTTCAATATCAATCCATACAATTTGTGTCCGTGGTGTTAAAATATCGCCGAGCCGTTTATCACCCAAATAAAAAATCTGTTCAACCATATCCTGTTCGATTTCCTCAACTACACCGCTGTATACACCTTGTTCGATTAGTTGGGTAATTTCCTCCTCCGTAACATCCGGTTGGTTTTTCGGCTTTACCCCTAATAATTTTAATACAAATTCGGTAGATTTACTCAAGGTCCATATAAGCGGTTTGCCAATTTTCGCAAAATAATACATCGGTTTGGCAACAAGCAATGCCACCTTTTCCGGATTTGACATCCCTAATCTTTTTGGAACAAGTTCACCGATGATCAACGACAAATAGGTAGTTAACCCAATCACAAGGATAAAACTTAATTGATAACTATAAGGATGTAAAAATGCAACTTTATCCACATAAACAGATAATTGTTCTGCAATTGTTGCACCACCAAAAGCACCTGTAACGACGCCGATTAATGTAATTCCGATTTGAATGGTCGACAGTAACTGATTCGGATTTTCGGCTAATTTTAAAGCATATTTCGCTTTCCTGTTTCCGTCCTCTTCCAGTTTCTCCAGTCTAGCTTTTCTTGATGTTACAATAGCAATCTCCGTCATGGAAAATATTCCATTAGCAAGGATTAATATAAGAATAATAATAATTGAAACCCACAGACTGTCCAAAAGTACAATCACTTCTCCTTTAGTCGATACTATATGTATAAATTTTAACCTATTCTTCAATATTTTATCATATTCATTTATTGTAATAAAACATTTTGCTACTGTGGAAATTTCGATGATTTTGTGAAATTTTAGAGAAATAAAAGGGTTTACAGCAGAATTTGTTGAATATTTTCAGTAGGGAGCAACTTTTTGCCCTTAATTTACTTGATGGGAGGGAGAAGGGCTAGTCCCCAACAAAATGAGTAAAAAAATAATTGTTCCGATTGATGATTCCATTCATTCACATCACGCACTTCAATTTGCCGTAAAGATTGCCAAAGAAATGGATGGGGAAATTGTAATCGTAAATGTCCAACCGAATTTGTTTACTCCAAATATTCAACGGTTTATTGCAAAGAGGGAAATTCACCAATATCTTCAACAAATGGCTGATGTAATTTTGGAAAAGGCCTCCGAATTGATTCGTGAGGAAGATGTACAAGTAGAGAAAATTGTTCGCATAGGCATTCCAAAAGTTGAAATCACCAAACTGGCAAAAGAATTAGATGCGCATCAGATTGTCATGGGCTCTCGCGGTATGGGGCCGGTAAAAAGCGCCGTCCTCGGCAGTGTAAGTATTGGTGTTTTGCAACTAACACCATGCCCGGTAACGATTGTGCCTTAGTTTTTTCTTAAGATGGCAAAATTCCTTTCGTTTCTTTAAGGTTTAATTCCGATTGTCCCTCTCCAATTTAGGGAGCTCTAAGGGACAATCTATTTTTTTGCGTTTTGAGTGTATAAATTCAAAGTATATGGGCACAAGGAAAGCTTCCGGAAAATGGGCCACAACAAGAAATTTTTTTGGCGAACATCTAGAAGCGAAAAAAAGGCTTTCTCACCCGTTCTACTCTTAAACCATATTTATCCTGTATAGGAAAAAGCCGGTTGGGAATAGTAAAAGGGGATTGATTTCACGAATACGCTTTTCAGGAAGGGATTTACAATGGATTTTAACCACGCCTTGGAAAAGAGAGGACTTTTCATCGCCTATCTTTGCATTTTCGCTTTTGTTGCTCCACTGTTTCTACTTGGTGAACATGCACACATTCGTGTTCATGATAATCTCGATTCCAATCTTGCTTGGTATAAAGTACTTGTAAACAGCGGGGAAATGTTTGGACCGGTTAATGCCGTTATTCCACAAGTGATTAACGGTTTGCCCCGCTACGCCTTTGGTTCAGAATGGAGCGGAATTGTCTGGCTCCACGCACTTTTTCCAACAATGACCGCCTATACCCTTAGTCAAACAATCACCAGAGTTTTTGCCTTTCTCGGGATGTATTTGTTGCTCAAAGAATTTTTCATCAAATCAGACGACGGGCGCATGATTCGAATCGGTGTTTCCCTTGCTTTTGCCCTAACACCGTTTTGGCCATCCGGGATGTTATGTACATTGGGGCACCCGCTCGCTTTATGGGCTTTTTTAAAAATTCGCTCGGGTAAAGACACATGGAAAGAGTGGTTAACGCTTGGTTTACTCCCTTTTTACTCCGGCCTTGTGCTCGGTTTTTTCTTTTTTTTGGTTGCGGTAAGTTTTTTATGGTTATACGACTTATTCAAAACAAGACAAATAAACTGGCGATTTCTTGGTAGCATTGCTTTCATGGGTTCTGTTTTTCTTTTCGTTGAGTACCGACTTGTCTATTCAACAATTTTCAGTGAAGATATCAGTCATCGCGTCGAATTTATTTCTTCTCGTCATGATTTTTTTCGGTCTCTGCGATTGTCCTTAAAAAATTTTTTGCTTGGTCACACCCATGTAATGACCGTACATACAATCGTCATAATACCGATTCTGTTCATTGCACTTATCCTAATGATTTATCGAAAAGAGTGGCGTAAAGAAAAATTATTTATTTTTTTACTTGTACTAAACTATTTGCTTTCTCTTTGGTACGCTCTTTGGTTTAACAATTTATGGATTCCGTTAAAGCAAAGGTATGATATTTTCAACACGTTTAATTTTGCCCGATTTCATTTTTTGCGGCCATTGATCATTTATTTATCTTTTGCCATCGGGTGTTCATATTTATGGAAAATTGGTTTGCGGCGGCTTGTGAAGATAGCTGTAGTTGCACAAATTATTGTTCTCGTTCCTTTCAATGAAGAAATTCATTATCGTTTTATTCACCATACACCGACATTCGAGGAATTTTATGCCGAAAAGCTTTTTTCTGACATCGATCAATATATCGGTAAACCTAAATCTTCTTACCGTGTGGCCAGCATCGGACTCCATCCGGCGGTCGCTCAGTACAACGGCTTTTACACCCTTGATACATATAATAATTTTTACCCGCTTACATATAAATATCAGTTTAGAAAAATAATAAGATATGAACTGGAAAAAAATAAAACCTTACAACGCTATTTTGATGAGTGGGGCAGCCGGTGCTACATTTTTGTCGATGAACTAGGGAAAAAATTTGATTATAAGAAAAGCTCAAAAAAGCGGATTACAAATTTACACTTGGACACAACGGTGTTTTATGAAATGGGCGGACGCTACCTATTTTCAAGTGTTCCGATTGACAATGCTGCAGAAAATCATTTAGCTTTGGTAAAAAGTTTTGAGGACGATTTATCGTATTGGAAAATTTATTTATATGCCGTAACATTACCGGAAGAAACAGCTAAGGAGGACATCTAAAGTGGATAAACGGTTACCAATGCTGACAATCATCGTACCTTGTTTTAATGAAGAGGAAGTTTTGCCGGAAACAATTAAACAATTAACCGAATTAATGAATGAGCTATGTGAGGAAAAATTGATCGGAAAACATAGTCGAATTCTTTTTGTCGATGATGGCAGTACAGATCGAACCTGGATGATGATTGCCATGGAAAGTGTGCGGAACCAGTTTGTGACAGGGATTAAATTAGCCCGCAATGTCGGTCATCAAAAGGCGCTCTTAGCCGGTTATTTAAAAGCAAGGGAAAAATGTGATTGCGCCATTTCCATTGATGCCGATTTACAAGATGATGTCGGTGTTATCAAAGAGTTTATGAAAAATTACCATGAAGGCTACGAAATTGTTTATGGTGTTCGGAAACGTCGGGACACAGATTCCTTTTTTAAACGAACAACCGCCCAAGGATTTTATCGCATGATGAAAAAGTTAGGTATTGACCTTGTTTATAACCATGCCGATTTCCGCTTATTAAGTAAACGTGCATTAGATGAGTTAGCCCGTTATCCGGAGAATAATCTCTTTTTAAGGGGGATTCTCCCTTTACTTGGTTTCCGATCCACAAAAGTATTTTACGACCGGAAAGAACGGCTGGCCGGGAAGACAAAATATCCTTTGAGAAAAATGATTTCCTTTGCTTTAGACGGACTTACTTCATTTAGTGTACGCCCCATCCGATTTATAACGATACTTGGAATCATCTTATTTTCTGTCAGTATACTTTTAGGCAGCTTTACTATTTTCAACCATGCTATATTTGGTTTGAATGGCACTGTCCTTTCCCTTTGGGTACTCGGTTCTCTTCAACTCATTGCCCTTGGAACTGTCGGTGAATATATTGGGAAAATTTTTATTGAAGTGAAAAACCGACCAAAGTATGCCGTTGAAATTGATTTATTTACGAAATCGATGGTGGAACGACTGGATCGAAAAATAGATGAAAGCTATTTTTTAAAGTATAAAAGTTAATTGATAACCTTTTGACCAAAAATGAAAAAATGCATCCTTGTCTTTGTTGTAATATTTTATCTCTCACTTTACCAATCGGATTTAAGGTATTATAATATATGTACCTTAAAAAGGAAAAACTACTGTTCATTTATTTATGAGTCAGTAAAGAGGAGGCTATCATGGATACGTTACTTGTTATTATAAATATTATCGCTCTTTTCGCCTTAATTGCTCTTTTATTCACGATGCAAAAGAAGCATGTATCTTTTTCAAAACGTGTTTTTACCGGGCTTGGGCTTGGAATTGTTTTCGGATTTATTATCCACTTGCTTTACGGAACAACATCGAATATTACGACGCAAACGATTGACTGGTTTAATATTGTCGGTTCCGGTTATGTAAAATTATTGCAAATGATCGTTATGCCGCTGGTTTTTATTTCCATTGTTGGGGCATTTACAAAAGTGCAATTGACGAAAAATCTTGGCAAAATCAGTTTCTTGGGCATTGGGATTTTACTCTTTACAACCGGGATTGCTGCAGCTATCGGGATTGCCTCAGCTCTCGGTTTCGGTTTACAAGGGACTGAACTAACTGCCGGAGAAGCTGAAAATGCACGGAATGAAGCTTTGACTGAAAATGTAAAAATGGTTCAAGATATGACCATTCCACAACAAATTCTTTCATTTATTCCGGCAAATCCTTTTGATGATTTGACTGGTTCACGACCGACATCAACAATCGCTGTCGTTATTTTTGCATCCTTTGTAGGAATTGCTTATTTAGGTGTAAGAAGAAAACAACCGGAGCCAGCCGAACTTTTCAGAAAAATTGTTGAGGCTTTATATGCCATTACCATGCGGATTGTCACATTAATTTTACGGTTAACACCTTATGGCGTTTTGGCCTTAATGACAAAGATGACGGCCACAAGTGACTATGGGGCAATCGTAAAACTCGGTAAATTTGTCATCGCTTCTTATGTTGCCATTATTGTCATGTTCCTTGTTCATTTATTATTGATTAGTCTGGTAAAATTAAGTCCGGTTACCTATATGAAAAAGGCGTTTCCGACTTTGACATTTGCCTTTACATCCCGCTCCAGTGCCGGGACTTTGCCATTGAACATAAAAACACAGACAGACAGTTTCGGTGTTTCTGAAGCTATTGCCAATTTCGTCGGACCGTTTAGTTTATCAATCGGGCAAAACGGGTGTGCTGGCATTTATCCGGCGATGCTTGCCATAATGGTTGCACCGACTGCAGGAATCGACCCGTTTGATCCGGCCTTCATTTTAACGGTCATTGCCGTTGTTGTCATTAGCTCTTTTGGTGTCGCCGGTGTCGGTGGCGGGGCAACATTTGCATCGTTAATTGTTTTATCTGTATTGAATCTTCCTATTGCGATTGTCGGTTTATTGATCTCGGTTGAACCGCTGATTGACATGGGGCGTACCGCTTTAAACGTAAGCGGCAGTATGACGTCCGGTATTTTGACAAGTAAAATAACCGGTGAATTAAATAAAGATATCTACAATGATAAGAGCCGCAATGATTTTGTAGAAGCTTAATATAGAAAGACCAGATCCGCTAAAATAGGGATCTGGTTTTTTCTTTTTACGAAAAATTTACCCGATAACCATATTTTGTACGGGACAAGTATGCTCTCGTTAACATGTTCTTTTTGGATGTTATTATTAAACCGGACTAACTCCATGTTTTCGTTCCGTAAATACTTGATACTTCGACATATAAGCATGTAATCGTGATATTAACGCGGATCGCAATTCATTTGGTTCAATTACATCATCAACGACTAACTCGGAAGCAAGGCGATAAATATCAATTTCTTCACGATATTCTTCCCGTTTTTGGTTAATAAATGCTGCTTGTTCTACTTTTGGAAGTTGCGCGATTTTATTGGCATATACCGCATTGACCGCCGCTTCCGGACCCATTACCGCTATTTGCGCAGTTGTTAAGGCAATACAGCAATCGGGTTCAAAAGCGGGACCTGCCATGGCATATAACCCGGCACCATATGCTTTTCTAACAATAACCGTTATCTTTGGAACGGTTGCTTCACTCATGGCAAAAATCATTTTCGCACCATGGCGAATGATGCCTGCTTTTTCTACTTGTGTGCCAATCATAAATCCCGGTACATCTGCCAAAAAAATCAAGGGAATATTGAAAGCATCGCATAGGCTAATGAATTTTGCCGCTTTATCTGCTGAATCGTGGAACAAAACCCCGCCTTTTACACGCGGCTGGTTCGCAATGATGCCAACCGGCTGACCGTCCATACGTGCCAAACCGGTAATGATTTCAGGTGCAAATAGTTTCTTTATCTCACAGAAAGAGTCTTCATCAATCATACAGTCAATCAAATCGTACATATTAAATGGCGTGTTTTGATTTTTTGGTATCAGTTCATCTATTTCTTTTTTAAAATTAGCCGGCGGTTTTGGCGCTTCTGCTTTTGGTTTTTCCCGATAGTTGTTTGGGAAGTAACGGATATAATTTCGAGCATAACGAATGGCTTCTTCTTCGGTTTTCGCTAAGACGTCTCCACATCCGGATATCGTACAATGCATTTTTGCCCCGCCCATTGTCTCTAAATCTACTTTTTCTCCAATGACCATTTCCGCCATACGGGGGGAACCTAAGTACATGGAGGCATTGCCCTCTACCATAATCACAATATCGCAGAATGCCGGGATGTAGGCACCGCCCGCCGCGGATGGGCCGAATAAAATACAAATTTGCGGAATCTTTCCGGATAGTTTAACTTGATTATAAAAAATACGCCCTGCCCCGCGTCTGCCCGGAAACATTTCTATTTGATCGGTAATCCGGGCACCTGCTGAATCAACTAAATAAAACAACGGGCAATTTAGTTTATCTGCTGTTTCTTGAATACGAATAATTTTTTCAACTGTTCTTTTCCCCCAGGAACCTGCCTTTACTGTTGAGTCATTAGCCATAACACAAACCGTGCGGCCGTGGATTTTACCAATTCCTGTTACCACGCCATCTGCAGGTAGGTCACCTGCCAAACAATTTGCGTATAAACCGTCTTCAAATTCGATATTATCATCGAACAATAGTCTTAGTCGTTCCCGGACAAATAATTTTCCTTGTTCTTTGTTTTTTTCGTGATACTTTGGATGACCGCCTTTTAAAATTTCCTCCTTTAAATTTTTTGTTGTGATAACGTCATTCATTTCGCTTCCCCCTTTGTCTGCAACTGCCTGCAAAATTAAACTTAATACAGCGTTAATTTCCGGTCATATGAAGTAGCTACTTACCTATATATTGCGGCTTTCGTTTTTCTTGAAATGCTTGTAATCCTTCGAGTCTGTCCGCTGTACGTAGAAGCTCGTTATAAGCAAGTGCCTCAATTTTTAAACCCGTTTTCAAGTCGGCATCCATACCATGATTAATGGCCGTTTTTGCCTGTATTAGTGATAATGGAGCATTTTTGGCAATCTCGAGCGCCAGTTCATGGGCTTTTTCCATTAATTGCTCAGGTTCATAAACATACTCCACAATGCCAAGCCGGTAAGCCTCATCTGCTGAAATCCTTCTAGCCGTATAAATCAATTCCTTCGCACGACCCATTCCGATTAAACGCGGCAATCTTTGTGTTCCACCCGCACCGGGAATAATGCCCAGCGATGTTTCTGTTAAACCGATTTTGGCATTTTTACCGGCTATCCGAAGATCACATGCAAGTGCTAACTCAAGTCCGCCGCCAAATGCGACCCCGTTCAAAACCGCAATAACCGGCTGCGGTAAATCTTCTACTTGTTGAATGGTTGAGCCAATAAGTGAGACCGTTTGCTTTACTTGATGCTCATCCATCCCTTTCCGCTCTTTCAAATCAGCACCTGCGCAAAATGCTTTTTCCCCTTCACCGGTAATCAGCACGACACGTATATCGCGATTATAATGAAGTGCTTTCAGTGTATCGCTCAATTCTGTTAATAACTGAATCGACATGGCATTGGCAGCTTCGGGTCTTGTTAATGTAATGACACCGACCCAGTTTTTATAAATGTCAAACCGTATGTTTACTGTCACTGTGGGCTAACCCCCTTTTACCCCTGGCAATTTCTAGTTGTTTTGATCCTAATTTTCGACCAATTTTTTCTTCTATAAAAAATGCACTTGCTAAGATTGCCTCCATGTTCACCCCTGTTTCAATGCCCATTTCAGTTAATAAATATAGCAAGTCTTCTGTCGCTACATTTCCTGTTGCTCCTTTTGCATAAGGACAACCGCCAAGACCACCAACTGAACTGTCAAAAATTGTTATCCCCATTTCAAGTGATTTTACGATATTGGCGAGTGCCGTACCCCTTGTATCATGAAAATGCATGGCAAAAACATTCGGTGGATACTCGTTGAATAAACGCGCTAATAATTTCTCTACCTGCGTTGGTACAGCTACACCAATCGTATCCCCGAGCGATACTTCTGTGACACCCATGTTAAATAGGGCATCGACAACTTTTAACACTTGCTCCGGTTCAATATATCCTTCATAAGGGCAACCGATTACCGTTGAAACATATCCCCGGACAGATCGGTTGGCTTTTAACCCTTCTTGAACAACTTCTTTCAAAATAGGGATTGTTTCATCTATCGTTTTATTAATATTGTTTTTATTATGAGTTTCAGAAGCCGATAAAAAGACACTTACCTCATCGACTTCCGCTTCAAGAGCACGAATAAGCCCTCGCATATTCGGGACCAGTGCGGCATATGTGATTGTTTGATTACGCTTAATCGATTGAAGAACATCCTTTGCATCAGCAAGTTGCGGAATCCATTCCGGGTGAACAAAAGATGTCACTTCGATATATTTTAGCCCCGATTCACTTAACTGATTAATGAATGAGATTTTATCTTCAGTTAAAATTTTTTGTTTTTCATTTTGAAGTCCATCTCTCGGTCCTACTTCTTTCATGACAACTTGACGTGGAAGGTTCATTCGCATCCCCCCTACTCAATTTCTAAAAGGTCATCTTCTTCATTGACGAACATGCCTTCTTGGACAATAATTCTTTTCACGACTCCATCACTTTCCGCTGAAATTGGGATCTCCATTTTCATTGACTCTAAAATGACCACATCTTGGCCTGCTTTTACCTCTTCCCCTTCTGAAACGACGATTTTCCAAACGGTTCCTGCCATACTTGCCTTTATTTTTGTCATTTCTATCCCCTCCAAATAATAAGAACTACGCGATTGCCTGGCTTTTGCGTGTCGTGAATAGTTCTCCGCCGGCATCTTTGTATGAATCTAGCGTATAAAGGAAAACAGGGAGAAGGCTCCCGTTTATATTTTTATAATGGAATCCTTTACTTACTCTTGATTTCTTGAATTTTTGGCAAATAATAGTTTTCTACAAAACTCGTAGTTGGATATCCTTTTAAAAACAGTTCATGGCTTACTGTTTCAATCAACATAGGTATATTTGTTTTAATCCCTCCTACTTTGTAATGATGGAGAGCGTCCAGCAAGCGCTTACAAGCCTCGTCCCGGTCTTTACCCCAAGCAATTAGTTTTGCTATCATCGGATCATAGAATGGTGTAACCACAGTTCCCGCTTCAATGGCGCATTCATGCCTGATACCCAGTCCTTGTGGTAATTGCAAACCCGTTATTTTACCCGGTGATGGGAAAAATGTTTTTGGATCCTCTGCATAAATTCTTACTTCAATGGCATGCCCTTTTCTCTCAATATCTTCTCGTTGAAATGAAAGAGACTCTCCTGCTGCGATTTTTATCTGCTCAGCAACTAAATCTAATCCTAAAATTTCTTCTGTTACCGGATGTTCAACTTGCAATCTTGTATTTACCTCTAAAAAATAGAAGTTTTGCTTTGAATCAACTAAAAATTCAATTGTGCCGGCATTTGTATAACCAATATATTTTGCAGCACGGACAGCAGCTTCTTGCATTTTTGCCCTTGTTGCTTCCGAGATAAATGGTGATGGTGCTTCTTCCACTACTTTTTGGTTACGTCTTTGGATCGAACATTCCCTTTCAAATAGTGGAACAACATTTCCATAGGAATCTGCAATTATTTGAATTTCCACATGGTGAGGATCTTCAATAAGTTTTTCTATATACATTGTGCCGTCGCCGAAAAATGATTCTGCCCGCTTCTTATTCCCTTCGTAAGCCTTTACAAGTTGATCCGAATTATCAATCCGCTGCATGCCAATTCCGCCACCCCCGGCAGATGCTTTTAACATGATTGGATAACCGATTTTTTCAGCAGCTTGACATGCCGATTCCGTATTTTCAAGGGCAATATCCATCCCTTCAATAATGGGAATACCTGCTTCTTTCATTTTTTTCCGAGCTTCTAATTTACTCCCCATTGAAGCAATTACTTCCGGTGAAGGTCCGATAAAGGTGAGTCCGGCATCTAAACAACTTTGGGCAAACGTTGGATTCTCTGACAGTAGTCCGTAACCCGGATGAATCGCCTCTGCATGAGATTCCTTAGCAATTTCAATAATTTTTTCTATGTTTAAATAGCTTTGGGCAACTGGAGGTTTTCCGACTAAGTATGCTTCATCTGCCTCCTTTACATGTAGCGACTGAGCATCAGCCTCTGAATAGATGGCAACGGTTTGAATATTTAATTTTTGACATGTGCGAATAATTCGCCGTGCTATTTCACCACGGTTGGCTATTAAAATTTTTTTAAACAATGACGACTCCCTCCTTATCACTTATTTTATGAAACGGTTCACTTGTTCTCTCAATCTAAACTTTTGAATTTTTCCGGAAGCTGTCATTGGGTAGCTGTCTGTAAAAATAATGTACTTTGGAATTTTATTGCGGGCTATTTTATTTCTACAGTAATTTTTTATTTCTTCTTCTGATGCCGATTCTCCTTCACGTAAAATTATGAAGGCTGCTACCTCTTCACCGTACTTGTCATCAGGCACACCAACGACTTGCACATCGAGAATTTTTGGATGTGTATATAAAAACTCTTCAATTTCACGCGGGTATATGTTTTCACCACCGCGAATAATCATATCTTTCAAGCGACCGGTAATACGAACGTAACCGTTTTCATCCATCGTTGCTAAATCACCCGTATGTAACCAATGCTCTGCATCAATAACTTCCTTGGTTGCTTCGGGATTGTTATAATATCCTTTCATTACGTGGTAACCGCGTGTGCAAAGTTCCCCTTGCGCACCGGGCGGTACTTCGGTATCTGTTCCCGGTTCAACAATTTTTACTTCAACATTTGGTAATGCGCGGCCGACTGTTTCAACCCGTAATTCCAAAGGGTCATCCGTACGTGTTTGCGTGATCACCGGTGAAGATTCCGTTTGGCCGTAACAAATGGTAATGTCAGTCATTCCCATTTTCTGAATAACGGCTTTCATCACTTCAACCGGACAGTTGGAACCGGCCATTACCCCTGTTCGTAACGATGAAAGATCAAAATTGTCAAAATTAGGTAAATTTAACTCACTGATAAACATTGTTGGCACACCGTGAAGTGCTGTACATTTCTCTTTTTCTACCGTTCTTAACACTTCTTCAGGTTTAAATTCTTGTACAGGTACCATCGTCCCTTCACAGGTTGTTATGGCCAGTGTACCAATCACACAACCGAAACAATGGAAGAAAGGTACCGGAATGCATAAGCGGTCCTCCTTTGTTAATTTCATACATTCGGCGATATTCACTGCATTGTTAATTAAGTTATAGTGGGTTAACATGACTCCTTTTGGAAAGCCTGTTGTCCCTGATGTATATTGAATATTAATGACATCATCATAGTGTAATGTTGCTTTTCTTTCCGCCAATTGTTCGTCCGTAATCTGTTCTGCAGCATTGAGGATGTCGGACCAGTTAAAGGTTCCATCATAACGGTTTTCGCCTAAAACAATGACATTTTTTAGTTTTGGTAACCGTTTGGATTGCAATTGACCAGGCTCAGATGTTTTTAACTCGGGACATATTTCATAAACAGTATCAATAAAGCGATGATCACGATATTGTTCAATGAGAATGAGTGTTGTCGAATCCGACTGTTTTAATAAATATTCCAGCTCACGGGCTCTATAATTCGTGTTTACAGTTACGAGAGGCGCACCCATTTTCCCTGTTGCAAATTGGAGGCTTACCCACTCGGGAACGTTTGTTGTCCATACAGCCAGATGGTCGCCTTTTTCAATACCGAGGGCCATCAAGCCTTTTGCCACTTTGTCTGAGAGATTATCAAGTTGCTGATAAGTTAAGCGCAAATCACGATCAGTATAAACAAGCGCTTCTTGGTTTGGATGTTGATTCGCTTTTTCTTCAATCAATTGACCGATTGTTGAAAAAATCAGATCTGCCATTGTATCCCCCCTAATATACTTTTCATTTGTCTACTAACATGCTATTGTTCTTGTCGGTGACTTCCTCTGGTTGAGCTACTAATATACTGTTTTTTTACTAACATCTAAAGGTCGCCGGTAACTTCTTCTTTTCGGGCCACCACTATTATCTTGTTCGTTTTTCTACTAACATCCGATTAATCTGGAAATAACCACTCTTTGAATCTCTGATGTTCCTTCTCCAATTTCCATTAACTTGATGTCACGTAAATGTCTTTCCACATCGTATTCAGCCATGTACCCGTAGCCGCCATGGATTTGAATCGCTTGGTTACAAACTCTAAAACCCATTTCGGAAGCAAATAATTTTGCATATGCCGCTTCTTTGCTAAATGGTTTGTTGTTATCCTTGAGCCACGCTGCTTTGTACACCATGTTTCTTGCTAATTCAATTTCCATAGCCATATCAGCAAGTTTAAATTGAATGGCCTGAAACTTTGAAATTGAACGACCAAATTGGACTCTTTCCTTTGCATATGCAAGCGCTTTCTCGAAGGCTGCTTGAGCAATACCGACTGATAGGGCAGCTATTGAAATTCGTCCGCCATCCAATGTATTTAAAAATTGACTAAATCCTCTTTGCGGGTCTCCAAGTACATTTTCTTTCGGTACACGAACATTTTCTAACACGATTTGAGAGGTGTTTGATGCCCGAACACCCATTTTTTGATAATCAGATGTAATCGCCATACCGGGAGCATCTGTCGGTACAATAAGTGCAGTTATAATCTTCTTCCCATCTTCCCTTTCACCGGTTACCGCAGTAATAATTACTTGCCGAGCATAACTTGCATTGGTAATCCAACATTTTTCTCCGTTAATCACATATTCATCCCCATCAAGAACGGCTTTTGTTCTCGTCCCGCCGGCATCAGAACCGGCATTAGGTTCCGTTAACCCGAATGATCCTAATGCTTTTCCTTGCGCCATAGGTACCAGCCATTCTTGTTTTTGCTCCTCTGTCCCAAAGTTATAAATGGGGGATGCACCTAAGCTAACGGCAGCCGCATAACTTAATCCTGTACCTCCGCAAGCTTTACCGATCTCTTCAACGGCAATTACATAAGAAATGGTATCCCCACCGGAACCCCCATATTTTTCCGGAAAAGGAATCCCCATTAAACCCAATTTACCCATTTTCTGAAACGTTTCGAGTCTGAAGGAATGTGTCTCATCCAGTTCTCTCGCATATGGTTTTACTTCCTTTTCCGCGAAGTCTCTTACCATATCTCGAATCATTAGCTGTTCTTTCGTTAATTCAAAATTCATTCTCTCCCAACCCCTTTTTCAGTGATCGACCAGACGGTATTCTTAAAGAAAAGCAATTGTATAGACCGACTAGTCGGTTTGTTCAACAGTTATAGAAAAAAATATTTATTTTTCGCTCACAATTTCCCTCTTTCCTAATAATTGGTTTTGTTCATTTGCTTCTGTAAGACCTTTTTCTGTGGCTAAAGAATGTACGATGAGATCTCTGAAAACATCGCCAATTTCCTCTATTGATAACGGACCATCACGTTTATACCATTTATACGACCAGTTTATCATCCCGATAATGGACATCGTTGCAATACTGGCAGGCACTTCTTTTCGAAAGTCTCCTCTTTCTTGCCCTTCTTTTATCACCCTTTCGATGAGTTTCCGGTATTGATCACGTTTTTCGTTTATCACTTCTTTATACGCAGCTTGTAAATAGGCACTTTCTTGATAGAAAACCGTGATATAAGGATTATACACATCAAATACTTTAATAAAGGAATGTAACATGCCGCATAATCTTAAAATAGGTGTTTCATATTCATCGTATGTTTCCTGTGCTTTTTTTATGACGTACGAAATAAATACATCATGAATTTCATATAACAGTTCATCCTTTGATTTAAAGTAATGATAAAATCCCCCTTTTGAAGTATTGGCCTTTTCCACTATTTGTTCAACTGTTACACCATGATATCCATTTTTTTGAAACAGTTCTAGTGAGCTTTCCAGTATGCGCTGCTTCAAAGCCTTTTTTTCCATAGTTTGTTTACCTTTCTTTTAAAAACAAATAAGTTATACTGACATTTTTCACAGATTTACCGGTAAACCTTTTTACACATGATGTATGAAACTTCTACTTTGACCATGTTTATTTTCCCGGCATTGCATTATTGGATTAAAATTATGCATATTCACTCTGTACTTTGCTTTTTAATCAGCCCCTTTTTCCTATACTTAAGGCAATCTTACCGAAAATTTTTTTATTAGTGAAATATCTATTTTGAATATTATTCATTCAATTTTCGAATAAATCCGTATTTATTATTTAAAATATTTTTTGCCAAGACCAAATTTCTGTTTGAATGACGGTTAATAATTCTTTTAATGCATAAGATTGATAACTGTCTTTGAGGGTGACAATTCCTAATTGCCACATTAATTGATTTGTTTCAAACGGGATAATTTTTACGTTTTTATTTGTTTGTTTTGCATAGATTGCTTTTGGTAAAATCGTTATTCCTAAGTTTAATGCTATTAATTCAAAAATTAAATCCCACTGTGAACTTTTATAAGCGATTTGTGGTTGGAATCCTTCGCTTTGACATGCACGAATGACAAAATCATGCAGGGCAAACTCGGCTGTAAATGTAATAAACTGCTCATTTTTTAATTCCGGAAGAGTCACAGCTGAACGGCTCGCTAATGGGTGTTCTGCATTTACATAGACTACAAATTCATTTTCAAAAAAAGGCAAAATGGTAAATTGTTCGTTTTCAACCGGTAATACAACAATTGCTAAATCAACTTCCCCGGATAGTACAAGTTCTCCGATTAACTTTGCCCCTTTCTCAACCAGTTCCAGCGTGATGTTAGGATATTTTTCATGGAATTTACGGGCAATTTCAGGGAAAAATAATGTGCCTATTAAAGGCGGGATGCCAAATTTGATCTTCCCAGACTTTACGTTTCTTACATCTTGAATGGAGCGTTCCAATTCTAACACAGAATGTAAAATTTTTTGGGCATGTTCGTATACGACTCCCCCGATATCAGTAAGTTGGAGTTGTCTCGTTGTTCGACAAAGAAGATCAGCTTTCAAGGATGCCTCCAGTTTTTGAATACTTTTACTTAATGTTGGCTGGGAAATGTAAAGGGCCTCTGCAGCTCTCGTAAAATTCCCATATTGAACAACCGCAACGAATGCCTGTAAATCCCTAAGTTCCATTCCGTTACCCCCTCATACAAGTAAGCGAACAAGTTTTATAATTGGCAGGAAGATGTCCTTTCAACTTGTGAGACGTGCCTTTTTCCCGGCCGACCCCTTTGATTCATAAACAACGCATGTCACCCCATGGCGATTGCCCGGCCGGCGCTCGACTGGTAAATGTCCATCAACCGGTGATTCATACACAAGGCAAGAATTCCCACAAACGCCCCCGCTTCAACCGACAATCCATAAAGCTTTCATTTTAGTGTTAATTACAAATAAAACGAATAAAGCAATGCTAACCGAAAGAATAGTGGACCAATTCCCCTTTGGCAACAGCGAATCAATGAACCATTGAACAGCTAAAGGGAAGGCAAGCTCGAGAATGGCAACAACAACCGCACTACTGAAGTCAATCAAAAATAATTTTTTATGGGGTTTATAGTATGATAGAAAACGACGAATCATGTTTTTCTCCTTTTTTTATGCTTACGTTTTTATTCTTATTTTATCGTATAATACGATCATTGACTATTCCTGTACTCTCCTTCTATATGTTAGAATGAATGAGTAAGCGTAAATAAGGAAAATGTTGGATGAAGTGAGGTTTTACTCCAATGATTAATATTCTTGTTACATTAAACGCAAATTATCTTCACCCTTTGAAAGTTTTACTGAAGTCATTATTTCATCATAACCCCAAAGAAAAGTTCTCTATCTATTTGATGCATTCTAATCTCAACCAATATGATCTGGATGGATTACATCAGTTTATTACCGAACACCAACACCAGTTCTATCCAATTTTTATTGATCGGGATTATTTTAAAGAGGCACCCGTGTTCCGCCATTACTCAACAGAAATGTACTATCGATTAGCAGCCCATGAATTTCTTCCTAAAACTATTGACCGGGTTCTATACTTAGACCCTGATATTGTCACCATCAATCCGATTGGTTCTTTTTATCGGACTAATTTTGAAAACAATCTATTTATTGCGTCTGAGCATGAGTTTCCGACAAAAATAGTTCAACCAATCAATAAAATTCGTTTAAAAACGCCTTTAACAAAAGGATACTTCAATACCGGGGTACTATTAATGAATGTCGCCTTAATGCGCGATCTTGTTCACTTGGATGAAATATATCAGTATATTGAAAAGAACAAATTTAAATTAGTTTTACCGGATCAAGATGTTTTAAATGCTCTCTATTGGGATAAAATTAAGCCCGTTGACAGTTATCGATATAATTATGATGCTCGCTACTTTGAGTTTGCAAAGTTTTACCAATCCGATAAAAATAATCTTGAATGGATTAAAAAACATACATTATTTATCCATTACTGCGGCAAGGATAAACCTTGGCATGATGATTATAAGGGAAAATTGGGCGTATTTTATCAAAAATTTGAACAAATGATATAATAAGGATTACAATAAGATGGAACTTCCATCAGGGGAACTTATCTTCCTCCTTTATATTTTTGTTTTCCCTTAGACGACATGACCGTTTGTGCGGGGCAATTAATTGTACATAATATGACTTATATTACCTGTTTAGGAGATGAAAAAAATTGAAAGATGAATTGATTAAACGCTTTACCACTTATGTCAAGATTGACACACAATCAAATGAAGATAGCCAAACTTGTCCATCCACACCGGGACAATGGGATTTGTTGAACCTTTTGGTAGATGAATTAAAGGAAATTGGCATGGAAGAAGTAACCATCGATGAAAATGGGTATGTGTTTGCAACTCTTCCAGCCAATACGAATAAGCAGGTTCCGACAATCGGTTTCTTAGCACATGTCGATACGGCGACAGATTTTACCGGAAAAAACGTCAAACCGCAAATTGTCGAAAATTATGATGGTGGAGATGTGATTTTAAACAAAGAGCTAGGAATTGTTTTATCACCGGAAGCCTTCCCTTCTTTAAAAAATTACAAAGGGCAAACCTTAATCACAACCGATGGAACGACCTTACTTGGAGCGGATGATAAGGCAGGCGTCGCTGAAATTATGACGGCCATGAATTACCTCATTCAACATCCGGAAATTAAACACGGGAAAATTCGGGTTGCTTTTACACCTGATGAGGAGATTGGACGCGGGCCGCATAAATTTGATGTTAACCGTTTTGGTGCAAAGTATGCTTATACAATGGACGGCGGTCCACTTGGGGAATTACAATATGAAAGTTTCAATGCAGCAGCAGCTAAAATTACGATTAACGGAAACAACATTCATCCGGGTTCTGCCAAAGGGAAAATGGTGAACTCAATAAAGATCGGTATGGAGCTAAATCAACAATTACCGGTTAGAGAAGCCCCTGAGTATACAGAAGGATATGAAGGATTTTACCATCTGCTTTCTTTCCATGGCGATGTCGAAAAAACCGAACTTTACTATATCATACGTGATCATGATCGGCAAAAGTTTGAAGCAAAAAAAGAGAATTTAGTAAAAATCGTTGACCAATTGCGCCAAAAATATGGAGAAGACACGATTGGTTTAAAGTTAGAAGATCAATACTACAATATGCGGGAAAAAATTGAGCCGGTTAAAGAAGTTTTTGAGAACGCCAAAGAAGCGATGGAGAGATTGGATATTACCCCTGTCATTGAACCGATCCGTGGCGGTACGGATGGCTCCCAATTATCTTATATGGGTTTGCCGACACCGAATATTTTTGCCGGTGGAGAAAATATGCATGGGAAATATGAATTTGTCTCCATAGAAACAATGATGAAGGCAACTGAAGTGATAATTGAAATTGCGAAAATTTTTGAAGAAAAGGCAAAATAACTTGCTTGTATAAAATGATGAGAAAAAAACATCATTATCTGCCCGTATTGCACCATTAAGTGGAGAAAACTCGGTAATTGCCGAGTTTTCTCTTTATATCAACGTTTCTTCGTTTTTTTTTGCGATTATGCGAATGCTTCACCTAGATCGATAGAACCTGAATAGATTTTATTCGTTTATTTATCGCGATAACCGGTATTAGCCCGGAACTTCACTTCTGCATAATGAACGAAATCAGTTTTTCCTGATAACACCGTCCCCAAATATCCGCCCAAAAATCCAAGCGGAACAGAAATAATGGCCGGATTGGTTAGCGGGAAGATTGGGTTGCCAACAAAAATAGCTGCTCCTTCAGTCGGTGAAAATACACTTGGACTGATACTTACTAATACTAATGCTGAAATGAGACCCGATAACATAGCGGAAATTGCCCCCGCTGTATTAAACCGCTTCCAAAAAATTGTATAAACGATAACCGGCAAATTGGCACTTCCTGCAATACAAAAAGCAAGTGACACAAGGAAGGCAACATTCATATTTTGTGCAAATAATGCCAATAAAATGGAGAGCACTGCTACACCTAATGAAGCATATTTTGCTGCGAGAACTTGTTGTCTTTCTGTTATCTTACCCTTTTTAATAATTTGTCCATAAATATCATGAGCAAATGCCGATGCACCACTTAATACAAGACCGGATACAACGGCTAAAATGGTTGCAAAGGCAACTGCTGATACAAAGGACATTAAAAAGTCTCCGCCTAATACTTGAGCAAGTAATGGAGCTGCCATATTCCCCGCTTCGTTTGCTTCAACGATTTTTTCTGAACCGACAAAAGCCGCTGCTCCAAATCCCAAGAAAACCGTTAAAATATAGAAGATTCCAACAATCCATGTTGCCCACATCACTGAACTGCGTGCCGTTTGTGCATCTTTAACCGTAAAGAAACGCATTAATATATGCGGAAGTCCTGCCGTGCCTAATACGAGCGCCGTCATTAATGAAATTGTATCGAGTGGATTTTTATATTTTACACCCGGATTTAAGAAGTCCTCTCCAAGCGGTGTTGCAGTTTTCATTTTGGTAAACATCGTAGCTATATTAAAATTGAATTTAGACAAGACAATAAAGGAAATAACGACGGTAGCTGCCATCAACAGAACAGCCTTGATAATTTGTACCCAACTGGTTGCTGTCATTCCGCCAAATAATACATAAATGGTCATCATAACACCAACGATTAATACAGCCAACCAGTAATCAATATTGAATAATAATTGAATAAGTGCGCCTGCACCGACCAACTGAGCAATCATATAAAATATGACAATGGTAATCGTACTTAATGCAGCAACCCCGCGAACTTTTTTTGCATCGAATCGTGCATTAATCATATCCGCTAACGTATATTTTCCTAGATTCCGAAGCGGTTCAGCAACAATAAATAAAACAACGAGATATGCAACGAGATAACCGATACTGAAGAAGAAACCATCAAACCCTGTTAAAGCAATGGATCCGGCAATCCCAAGAAAGGATGCTGCCGATAAATAGTCACCGGCTATAGCCAAACCATTTTGCCATCCCGTTAGACCTCCGCCTGCCGTATAAAATTCATTGGCCGTTCTTGTGCGTTTAGCAGCAAAATACGTTATGATTAGCGTACTAGCGACGATCAGTAAAAATAATATAACAACTGTCGTATTCATTTACTCTCCCCCTGCTTAACGAATTCTTCTGTAACATCGGCTGCTAATTTATCAAACTTTGACGACTTTTTCATATATATAGTAACTAGTGTCCAAGTCATTATGAACTGAGCAAACGCAAAGATCCACGCCCAATTGATGTCGCCAAATGCCGGTTGATGTAGCAATTTTGTATAAGAAGTCATAATCGGTAAGGCAAAGTAAAATAACAGGAAAAACACAGTACACGGGACAAGAAATTTTTTCTTTTGATCCATTAATTCCTTAAATTTTCCCGTCTCAATGATTCTTTCAAACTTTGTTTTTTCTACTTCCACTTTTTGCTCGGCATGATTCATAAATGATTCCTCCTCAGTACATTTTTAAGCGTTTACATTTTGAAAATTAAGATACTTTAAGAAATAATTCTTCCTGTTTCCTAAGGTTTATTACACCACCATTTCTAACTAAAATTCTTATATTTTAAAATATACATTTTTTAATTAAAATGGGCAACATATTTTTTATCTTTTTAAAATTTTTCTAAAATAATATTGCTTTTTTATGTTTGGACCGTCTTTTTGGCTTACTACATTTTACCAAAAATAATATTCTAAATTGAATTGAATTGAAGGTTGCTTTTTTCATATATAATAGGGGAGTTTTTTATAAAAAACAGGGGAAATCTTTGCCCAGTACCATAAATAAATCATTGAAAAAGGGACTTCTTATGGATAAAGTGATGTGAGAAAATAATTTATTGACTTTCTTTTCTTTTCCTGCCATAATATTTTTGACAAGTAAATGAGTACCTTTAAATTCAGTCCTGTGAGGCTGGCAAGGTTGGCGGAATACAACGTTATACTGTTTCTGTATCCTTTTGTGTTGGATGGACGGATATAGCACCTTGCCCTTGTACAGGCAAGGTGCTTTTTTATATATAAAAATTTTTTCGAATCGTATTTAAGAAGGAGAGAATGATGATGGAAAAAAATGTCATCCAAGTTCATGAAAAATTACCCTTTTGGGAAAGTCTCCCACTAAGTTTGCAACATTTATTTGCAATGTTTGGGTCAACTGTTTTAGTCCCTGTGTTATTCGGCGTCGATCCCGGGACAATTTTATTAATGAACGGAATTGGTACACTCATTTACATCTTTATTACAAAAGGAAAAATTCCCGCATACCTTGGATCAAGTTTTGCCTTTATTTCACCGGTTTTCGTTGTGTTGGGCCGCTATTCCGGTTTGGAAGGGTATAGTTATGCTCTTGGTGGATTTTTTGCTGTTGGGGTCATTCTGGTCATCATTGGTTTAATCATTAAGGCTGTCGGTACCGGATGGCTGGATCTCATTTTTCCCCCGGCTGCAATGGGCGCTATTGTTGCCGTTATCGGGCTTGAATTAATACCAACTGCTGCCCAAATGGCCGGATTTATTGCGCCGGCAGATGCAACCACAGACTGGGCCATGGATCCAAAGACCGTGACTGTATCGCTTTTGACTTTGGCCATTACTATCGTTTGCTGGGTAACATTACGCGGCTTTTTGAAAATTATCCCGATATTAATTGGGATTATCAGTGGGTATATCATCGCTTTCTTTGCCGGTCTTGTTGACTTTACAACGGTAAAAGAAGCATCATTCATTGCCTTACCAACCTTCTACTCTATTAAATTTAACTGGTCTGATATTTTGGCAATTATTCCGGCCGCTCTTGTCCTAGTTCCGGAGCATATCGGGCATACAATGGTTACCGGAAACATTGTCGGAAAAGATTTAACAAAGGACCCCGGGTTGGACCGCTCATTTTTAGGGAACGGGATTTCAACAATTCTGTCCAGTTTGGTTGGCTCAACACCTAATACAACTTATGGGGAAAACATTGGTGTCTTGGCCATAACAAAAGTGTATTCAACATGGATCATTGGCGGAGCAGCAGTCATTGCCATTTTCCTTTCCTTCTTTGGTAAATTTGCAGCATTAATTTCTTCTATTCCAACGGCCGTCATGGGCGGAATTTCCTTGTTGCTGTTCGGAATGATTGCTGTGAGCGGTCTCCGTACACTTGTGGAAGCAAAAGTTGACTATGATAAATCACGAAACTTAATCTTAACTTGTGTTGTTTTAGTTGTCGGCCTAAGCGGCGCTACAATTCAACTCGGCTCGGTACCGCTAAAAGGTATGGGCTTAGCCACCATTGTTGCCATTATTCTGAGCTTATTCTTCAAACTCCTTGATGTTTTGAAATTATCGAATGAAAAATAGATAACTAATTTGTAAGATTTGAGAAATTTTTAAAAAGAGGTTAGAGGCAACTGACTAATTATAAGATTACTTGCTTTTGTGGTCTGACCTACTATAAGTAAGTGAACTTATTCGAATTTTTTCAGTAGCCTCAAGGGGTTACAGGAAAATGTCCCATAGTTTGGTGCTATGGGACATTTCATGTTAATATACAAGAGGAATTGGCTCATTGATAGGGGCAATACCCCGGTTATGGGATATTTGATTAAAGATTCCGAGACCAATGAAAAAGTGCAAATATATCCATAAGATTGACCGTCAAACACCATATCTATTTATATCCACGTGGTCTACCCTACTGTATATTGTGTGAGCAAACTTATTTAAATTGTTTTTCCCTAGCTTTAAAGATTTCTTGAAAAGTGTCCTATTGAATAATTTATCTTGAAAGAACCACTCTCGTCACCATATTTGGGCGAAAATCTGCTTTTTTTGACGACGGGACTCTTTCTCGTCACCTTTTTGAGCCGGAAAATGCTCATTTTTGGCGACGAGACCTGTTCTCGTCGCCGTTTTGGGGTGGAAAACTCCATTTTTTGGCGACGAGACTCTTTCTCGTCGTCACTTTTGGGCGAGAAACTCCATTTTTTGGCGACGAGACCTCTTCTCGTCACCCTTTTTGGGCGAAAAACACCATTTTTTGGCGACGAGACTCTTTCTCGTCGTCACTTTGGGGTAAAAAACTCACTTTTTTGGCGACGAAACTCTTTCTCGTCGTCATTTTGAGCTGGAAAACTCCACTTTTTGGCGACGAGACCACTTCTCGTCAACTTTTTTGGGCGAAAAACACCATTTTTTGGCGACGAGACTCTTTCTCGTCACCACTTTGGGGTAAAAAACTCACTTTTTTGGCGACGAGACTCTTTCTCGTCGTCACTTTTGGGCGAGAAACTCCATTTTTTGGCGACGAGACCTCTTCTCGTCACCCTTTTTGGGCGAAAAACACCATTTTTTGGCGACGAGACTCTTTCTCGTCGTCATTTTGAGCCGAGAAACTCCATTTTTTGGCGACGAGACTCTTTCTCGTCACCTTTTTGAGTCGAAAAACGCCATTTTTTGACGACGAGACCACTTCTCGTCGTCACTTTTGCTCGGGAAACTCCACTTTTTAGCGACGAGACCTAATCTCGTCGTCACTTTGGGGTAAAAAACTCACTTTTTTGGCGACGAGACTCTTTCTCGTCGTCATTTTGAGCTGGAAAACTCAACTTTTTGGCGACGAGACCTCTTCTCGTCACCCTTTTTGGGCGAAAAACACCATTTTTTGACGACGAGACCTCTTCTCGTCAACTTTTGTGAGCGAAAATCTGGTTTTTTTGGCGACGAGACGCCAAGACGAGATGCCAAATCTTGCTTCGATAAACCGAAAACTTGCTCATAAAATCTCACATACTACATAAATAAGAGCAAGCTAACCGCCATGACCGCCATACCGGCAATCAGGCCGTATATGGATTTATGTGCTTCATCATATTTTTTGGCAGCGGGTAACAACTCATCTAATGAAATAAACACCATTATCCCCGCCACGGCAGCAAAAATAATACCGAACACTAAATCTGTTAAATAAGGCAGTAAAACTAAATATGCAACAAGAGCTCCGAGTGGTTCGGATAAACCGGATAAAAAAGATAACTTGAACGCCCTCCTTTTACTCCCTGTTGCATAATATACCGGAACCGATACAGCGATGCCCTCAGGTACATTGTGAATAGCAATGGCAACCGCAATTGAAATGCCTAATGTCGGATCTTGCAGAGCTGAAGCAAAAGTGGCAATCCCCTCTGGAAAATTATGAATCCCTATAGCCAAGGCTGAGAAAATCCCCATTTTCATTAAACCCGGATCGTCCGAAGTTAAGCCCGGTCTGTCCTTCATATCTTCCACTTTCCTTAACTCATGTGGATTATTCTGTTTTGGAATAAATTTATCAATTAATGCAATCAATAACATACCGGCAAAGAAACTAATAACGGTAATCCAATTTCCTGCAGGGCTACCAAGTTCTGAGACCAGTGCGTTTTGTGCCTTTACAAAAATTTCAATCATAGAAACATAAATCATCACACCCGCGGAAAACCCTAATGCTAACGAAAGAAATTTTGTATTTGTGGTTGAAGTAAAAAATGCTAAGACACTTCCGATTCCGGTCGCCAAACCGGCCAATAATGTCAGACTAAAGGCGAATAATACATTTATATCCATCCTGGTTTCTCACCTCAATTCACAAAAATAATATGCTACTATTGTTTAAGAAATACAAAATTTCCCCTTAATGACTCATCTTATATTCCCATCTAAAAAGTTTGAGTCAACGAGAAAGATAAGTTGGAGGGACTTTTCACTTTAAGTATCGAGGCAAGAATTTTTCCTAATATAAACATTTAGTAGTGAAAAATTGATAGGATCATATGAATTATTTTATGACAAAAAAACCAGCCTATGCAAGACTGGTTTCTTTTGTTTAATGAAAAGCCACATTTGCCGTAGCTTTATAATGAAGTTTTAAAACCACCACTCTCAGACAAGTGGGTGTTTGCAATAGTGATCCTGCTTGCCCTCCAAGTCATATAGACAGAGATATGTCATTCACACTATATTCTCTTAAACTCCCTATAAATACTTAGGTGAAAAACTTAATTATTTATACGAACAATGCAGCTTACATTTTGATAATATACTATTCTCCCGTAAAATTCAATGGAAAATTTATGTTGGTTTGGGAGCGCTGTCATTTGTTTTTTAAAAATGTTGCCGGCATAATGACCGCAACTACTTCTCCTTTGGCACAAGGAATATCCCCAGCATATACCTCTGTTAAAACTTTCCATTTTTTTGGATGAATTTCCTCTACCATTCCAATAGCCTTTAATATCACGTTTTGTGGGGTCGGCTGTAAAAAGTCAACATGCAATGAACCTGTTACAAATCTTGGTGGTTCGGTACCGTCACCGAGTTCATGTCCATTTTTATAATGTAATGCTAATGATGCAGACCCTGTACTATGGCAATCAACAAAAGAAGCAAGTAAACCTCCGTAAACAAAACCCGGGATGGCTGTATGTTCCGGTTTTGGTTGATAATAGGTGACTGTTTTCTCTTCGGGTGTTAACCAACCTGTCCGAAAATGATGACCTTTTTCATTTAGTCTGCCACACCCGTAGCACCATGCAATTTCTTCCCCATAATAATCTTGAACCGCCTGTTCGACCAATTCTTCCATATGAAATCCCTCCTTCTATAACATTATACGATAAACGATTAAGAATAATATATTCATAGTTAAAATTTTTCAAGGGATTCGGGAAAATTGGCTGTTATCCGTAAGGCCACTGAAAAACTATTTGAATAGATTTACTAATACAATATATAAGTACGGAAAATCCAGTAATGCATCTAAATACGGTGTTTAGCAAGATTATTTCTCACTTTTTCAGTGGCCTCGTTTACCATATTACAATTACTTGTTTTCCCATTCCATAAAAATTTTGGTTGAAAAAGATGTATAATCTCTTTTTCAAGACTCATTTTATATTCTCTTGATAGGTAAGTTTATTCAAATCTTTTTCTTTTGGAATAACACCGTTTTCACAGGGAAATCATTGACAAAACCACTGTCAGAAACTATGATTTAGTTAAAATGATAATTTCATATAAGAAATAGGTGGCTCATTTAAATATGAGTCTTAAAAGGGAAGTTCGGTGCAAATCCGACGCGGTCCCGCCACTGTAATTGGGAGTTCTCTATCGGATACCACTGTTTTCATAACGGGAAGGTGTAGAGAATGATGAACATAAGCCAGGAGACCTGCCTGTTTCAAACGCCATAACCCTACGTGGATATAGGGGGTGTGTCTGTTGCATTGAAAAAGTAGTTTAATATAACTTCATGCACAAATACATCTCCTCCATGAGATGTTTTTTTATGGCAAAAAACAACAAAAGGAGGAATGATTAGTGAATTTCGCAAACAGAGTGGGAAAAAGAATTTTCGTTTTTATCGCATTAATTTTACTGATTACCCAAAGTAGTATCTCTTCTTTACACCACGTTTTAGCAGATACACCTGAAAATAAGGTCAATGTTTCCGTTATGAAAGAAGATGGCAGCTTTTTGATCGAGCGCTCAGTCGTTGATTTTTCCGATGGGGATACGGCTGGTGATGTGCTAAAAAAGGCTGCAACCGATGTCACCTTTGAAGACTCCGATTATGGCCCTTATTTAAAAGCAATAAAGGGTGTTGTTGCTGAAGGAAACAAATATTGGGGATTTTTTGTAAATGGAATCGCTTCAAATACCGGTGTAATGGATACCAAAGTAAATCCGGGTGACCAGTTGTTATTTCGAGTAATTGATTGGACAAAGAACCCTACTGTACAACCAGAAGAGCTCTCATCAATTATTGAAAAAACAGCTGCTCATTTGCTTAGTAATAATTCTCTTGATTGGTATGGAGTCCTTACATTAAGCATTTTAAATAAAGATATTCCACAATCCATAATTGATTCAAAAATTAATGAAGTTGTGGCCAATAACGGTGAGTTTCGGAAAGTAACCGATTTGGAGAACACAATTATTTTATTAACTGCTGCCGGTAAAGATGCAACAAATATTGAAGGCATCAATTTAATCGACCTTTTAGTTACACACGAACGAATGATTAATCAGGGAAATAATGGGCCTATTTTCGCCTTATGGGCACTTGATAGTGGTAATTATACTATTCAAAATCCAAATGCCGAATGGACGAGGGAAAAATTAATTAACCATATAATAGGTGCTCAATTAGACAATGGCGCATGGTCCCTATACGGCCCGACTCCAAGCGTGGATATAACGGCAATGACACTGACGGCTCTGGCTCCTTATTCAAATCAGGAAAACGTAAAAGCAGCCATTGAAAAAGCTGTAGCCTGGCTCTCAGCGACTCAAACAGACACTGCCGGATACTACGATACTTTTAACGGTGGAGAATCAAGCGAATCGATTGCCCAAGTAATTGTCGGATTATGTGCCAATAACATCGATCCAACCGGTAAGCAGTTTACAAAATCTGAGTTGAATTTAGTTCAGCGTCTTCTTCATTTTCAAAAGGATGACAATGGATTTGCCCATTTACTGACACAAGATTCAAATAGCATGGCAACGAATCAAGCATTTTTCGCATTAGCCTATTATCAAAACTTTTTAAAAGGTGAAGTACCTGGTAAAGAACCAAATCAGCCTGAAGTACCCGAACCAACAAATCCTGAAACGATTTCACCTGAAGAATTTGCAACGGCTTTAAATAGTAGCCGTCAATACTTGCTTGACCATCGTGTTAATGATTTGTATAGTACCGTTGCATTTAATGCCTTAGGGGTTACGATTCCAAGTGATTATATTGATCAGTTAATAAACCAGGTTACTGCCAATAAAGCTGAATTTCGTAAAGTAACTGATTTAGAGCGTACTATTATCTCTTTAACTGCTGCTGGCAAAGATGCGACAAAGATTGCCGGCTATAACTTAATTGAACAGTTGGTTAATCATAAAAATATGACGAATCAAGGAAATAACGGGCCTATCTATGCCCTGCTTGCTTTAGATAGTGGTGGCTATCCTGTTAATGAAAAGGCTGACTGGACAAGAGAAAAGATAGTTGACTATATTGTAAAAACTCAACTTAATAACGGGGCATGGTCTTTAGCAGGAGAAACGCCCAGTGCAGATTTAACCGGGATAGCGATTGCTGCTCTTGCTCCCTATTCAGAAAATGAAAATGTTCAAGCAGCCATTGAGAAAGCTGTAGACTGGCTTTCCAGTAATCAAACGAACTCAAGCGGATTTTATGATACTTTTGCTGGAGGAGAAGCAAGTGAATCGATTGCATCTGTCATTATCGGTTTATCAACAGCAGGAATTGATCCAACAGGCAGTGATTTTACAAAAGCAGAAGGAAACCTAGTCAAACGATTATTGGACTACCAAATTGCGGATGGCGGATTTACTCATCTTCTATCAGAACGTGAATCCAACCCAATCGCTAGCTCTCAGGCAACTTTGGCTCTCGCTGCATATCAGAAATATAAAAATAATCAAGGTTCTGTATTCCATCTCGTTGGCGACCTCGAACCGGTTCCAATAAAAAATTCGGTCGAAACAAGTAAAGAACAAGATCAACAGGTGAGCAAAATCGAAACAACAAAAGGTGCTGCCACAAATCTAAACGGTAAGGAGCAAAACAACTCAGAAAAGACATTGCCAGAAACTGCAACGAACACGTATCTCTTTCTATTCATTGGGATTATACTCGCTACACTTGCGGTCATGGTTACTATTTATCAGCATAGGAAAAAGGCTATTAGCAAGTAATTTTTACATGTAGAAGCATTTCGATTTGGTTTGCAAATTTGTTGAGCACTTATGTTATCAAGTAGTTTCAATATGTGTCAACATTTCAATTTGGGTTACCAAAATTGTTTATCAAGGACTTTAAACATGTATCAGCATTTCGTAGGGGTTCAATTATCTTAGAATCCGTGGACATCATGCTCTATCAGTAAACTGGACATGCCGCAAAGATAAGGATACTGGACACGAAAATTCTTTGGAGGCCCTACTTCAAAATCGAATTTATCCAGTAAGTGGTTCTTAATAAAGGAGGGCTATCGTGAGAAGCGGGAGCCCTCCTGTACAACCACTTAAGTAGAGAATCATGGTTTTGCAACTAATAAAGCCGTGAAGGGAATCCTATTCAACCATTCAAGGAGGGAGAATCATTGAAACTTTGCAAAAAAGCACTATTTATCCTTTTATCCGCCTTCATATTATTGTTTGCAGTTGGTTGTCAAAAAGACAGTGCATTACCTGAAAATGAAACGCTTTCCGAGAAAACAACACTCGAAAAACCATCTAAAGAAAAGCATGAAATGAAAGGAAATAAGGACAACGGTTCAACAGAAGAGGGAAATTCAGAAAACAGTACAAAGGAAAATGAGGCAAAAGCTAATACAGAAAACAAACAATCAAATCCAAACACAGATAAAGCAACTGAGAATACAGGCAATAAGCAAGAAAATACCAATACCAACACAGCCAATAAATCGAATACCCAAACTTCTAAATCCGTTGAAAATAAAAGTACAACACCAGCACCGAAAACTGAATCCGGGCAGCCAGTGAACGGAGGAGGACAAACTTCCGCACCCGCACCAGCGCCAAAGCCGAAGAAGGATACCGTTACCGTATCGGTGGATGGTTACCAGGGGCCAATAAATGCACCGATTCCAACCGTCTTTCTTTCCCCGACAGAGGTAGAAATTGAATCGGGATATACCGCACTCGATGCCACATTAAAAATTTTAAAAGACAAAAAGATACAGATTAGTGTCAGAGGATCGGGAGCAACTGCTTATGTTGAGGGAATTAACAACATATATGAATTTGACTATGGCCCACTAAGCGGCTGGTTAATCGAAGTAAATGATGTATTAATAGATAATAGCGCGGGGATTGAGCCAATAAAAAATGGTGATAAGATTGAATGGATCTATACACTAGACTACACGAAAGATACCACTTACTAAAAATTTACAGGTGATAAATAATGATGATCAGTAAAAGACAGACAGTTGGGGGGGGCAAAGCTGATGGATAACGGATTCCGCTCTCTCCATCCTTTTGTCATATTTCTCTATTACGTTTTAGCCATTGCCATGATTATGCTCTATCAGCATCCATTTTTTTTGACCTTTGCATGCCTTCTTCTTGTGATTTTTAACTTTGTCTTAGATCAGGGAAAAATGCTAAAAAAATGGGTATCCATGATGATTGTTTTATCCTTGTTATTCCTTATTTTAACACCCTTGACGAATCATCGCGGCAGTCATATTTTGTTCTATCTATTTAACAGTGCAATTACATTAGAAGCATTGGTCCAAGGATTGCTAAATGCCTTGACCCTAATCGTCATTCTTACTCTAACGATTACTTTTAACTATTGCATGACTTCGGATAAATTTTTATTTTTATTTTCCAAGTGGATGCCAAAATGGTCTTTGTTAGTCATGCTTTCCGTTCGATTTGTTCCCTTGCTAAATAGAAGACTGATGGAAATCACAACCGTACAAAAAGGAAAGGGTTTGTCCGTCGCTTCCGGTCCTCTTAAACAAAGAATCAAACATGGTTTATTGCTTGTTCAAGTGTTACTCACTTGGTCACTGGAAGATGGTATTCAAACAGCTGACTCGATGTCAGCAAGGGCTTATGGATTACAAAAAAGAACGAAATATACCCCCTATAAACTACATATGAATGATGGTTTCATGATACTCATCCTGGCAGGTTTAACAGGCACCGGCATATTTGGCTGGTGGTTGGGTGATGGCGTCCTTACCCTAACACCATTTTTAGAACCAACCATTTTATATGGGCGTGAATGGGTATTTTTTACGATTTATGTTCTCATCATTGGATTTCCGCTAATTGTGGAAGGAAAGGAGGCTATACAATGGCAATATTGGAAACGGTAAAGGTAAGTTTTACATACCCGAATCAATTGCTACCAGCCCTCAATCAAGTTTCATTTTCTGTTGAACCCGGAGAGTTTATTGTCATTTGTGGGCCTTCCGGAAGTGGTAAATCAACTTTGCTCCGAATGGTAAAACAAGAAATTGCCCCCTACGGAGAGCGATCCGGCGAGATTTTTTATAATGGAAAAAAATTGACCGAATATGAACCTGTCAAAATCGCTAAAGAAATTGGAATGGTGTTTCAAGACCCTGAAAATCAAATCGTGATGGATCGGGTATTTGAAGAACTTATTTTTGGATTAGAAAACATCGGCATGCCGACGGAAACCATGCGAACAAAACTTGCAGAAATGGTCCATTTTTTCGGAATCAATCACCTTCTTGATAAGAAGATTCATCTTTTATCCGGCGGGCAAAAACAAATTGTCAATCTTGCCTCCGTTTTGCTAATGGAACCGCGGATTCTTTTACTTGATGAGCCAACAGCCCAACTCGATCCTGTGGCCGCAAAGGATTTCCTTCATATGGTAAAGCAAATGAATGATGAATTTGGAATAACAGTTCTTATTGTCGAACACCGATTGGAAGAAGTCTTTCCTTTAGCCGATCGGGTTTTCGTTTTCGACCATGGTTCGTTAAAAATATCCGGTCCACCAAAGGATGTGATTGCGAAAGTTTGGCAAGAACAGTACCGACCATTATTTCCTTATTTGCCAAGTACGGCATTATTATATTTGGAACACGCAGATAACTTACAAATTGTCGATATTCCTTTAACCGTCAAAGAAGGAAGGAAATGGGCTTCTCAACTGAAGACTCACCAGTTCGATACCTCCTTCAAAAAACAAGAAAATTATAATGAAAAACAGAACCCTATTCTGCAAGTAAAAAACATTTATTTTCAATATGAAAAAACAGGCAAAAAAATATTACAATCTTTATCTTTAACTATTAATGAGGGGGAATGGTTAACAATTGTTGGTGCCAATGGGACTGGAAAATCGACATTACTTAAGGTGATGGCCGGTCTTGAAAGTCCCCAGCGAGGGAAGCTAATTTATAACGGGAAAAAGTATTCAAAACCAATTTCCACTGATATTGCCTACTTACCGCAAAACCCGAAGCTCCTCTTTATACAAGATACCGTCCGAGGAGAATTAATCGAAACGGCACAGCAATTTCATCTTGAAAATTATGAAGAGAAAATAAATTGTTTGGTAGAGTTATTAGGAATTCAGTCCATCCTTGATCGTCACCCGTATGATGTAAGTGGCGGGGAAATGCAAAAAAGTGCATTAGCGTGTGTATTATTACCACAACCGAAAATACTCTTACTCGACGAACCAACGAAGGGACTCGATCCGGAAATGAAAGTTGCGTTAGGCAAATGGCTTAAATCGATGCAAAGCCGCGGCTTAACAATTGTAATGGTTACGCATGACATTGAATTTGCCGCACGTTTTTCTGACCGCAGTGCGATGATGTTTCAAGGAGAAATTACTGTCACTACTTCTACAAAAGACTTTTTTAAAGGTAATGCTTTTTATACAACGGTAGTTAATCGGATGACACGGGACGGAAACATTCCAGAGGTGGTAACAGTTGAGGAGGCTGAAGAAAAATGGGGTTCTCAGAAAATCAAAAACTAAAAAAACAGAAATATAAAAACTTGCTTATTGCTGGGTTACTAATCCTGTTAGCAGTCCTGCTCATCTTTGTACCATTATTGGTTGAAGAACAATATATGTTGGCAAGTATTCTATTTATGGTTTGTTCCTTTTTTCCTTTGATGATTAAGTATGAACATAAAAAGGTTACCAGTAAGGAACTCGTTTTAATCGCTATTCTTGGGGCAATTGCTGCCGTGAGTAGAGTACCTTTTGCCAGCATTCCAAGTGTCCAGCCAACTACCTTTGTTATCATTATGGCCGGCGCTGTTTTTGGGGCAGAATCTGGTTTTGTTGTAGGTGCATTAGCTGCTATCGTGTCAAATATTTTTCTTGGCCAAGGACCTTGGACACCTTGGCAAATGTATGCCTGGGGAATGGTTGGCTTTGCTGCCGGGCTTTTAAAAAACACTTGGGTTATGAAAAGTTCAGTAGGACGCTCGATTTTTGGCTTTATCACCGGCTTTTTATTTGGATGGTTTATGAATCTTTGGGTTGTACTGACCTTAATGAATAGTTTTAATTGGGCACAGTTTATCGGGTTTTATACGGCTAGTTTCTATTTTGACTTGGCCCATGCTTTATCAAATGTTTTCTTTTTACTTGTATTTTCGCAAAGCTGGCTAAAGATTTTAAAAAGATTTCAAAAGAAATATGGTTTGTTGACAGCATACGGATAAGATGAGCGAATGACCCCCTCTTACCGGCATCTTGTACTTCACGAATGGGGTTAACCGAAATACTGACACCTTGATGGTTTGTAGCTTTTGATTTAGACGACAATAGAACGAACAGGTACATTACCTTTTTGGTGGTATTTTACTCAGAGTCAGAACAATGGGGAATCTTTCCAAATCCATTGGATCAAGCTTTTAAATCATAAAGGGGCACATCCATAAGTCAAAAAATGACTTTGCGGACAGCCCCTTCATTTCATTTGATGCCGTTTAAACGCTTCTATAAATAATTGGGGATCTGAATGTAAATGATACGTATAAACACCATGGTTTGTATGCAAATACAAAGTGCCCCCTTCACTTCCAAAGGGTTTATAGGAAAGGTCGAATATAGTTTCTAAGGGGAAATCATGATACCGGGTCACAAGTTTATCTTTATATAAGTACATATATCGTTCCTCTTCAATGTACTTTTGTTGGAATCCAATGTAATCGACTTCACGCTGAACTTTAATATATTTTTGCACCGCTAAGATTTCCCCCATAGATTTACCTCCTTGAAAATGACAATCACCTGTATTGCTAAAGGTATCTTTAGTTTATCAAGAACAAACTTCCTTTTCAAAGATGTTACTCTGTGAAAAAAAACTCGGCGGTTGCCGAGTTTTTTTGTAGATATATTAGCATGTATAAAATACTGATGAACAGCCTTCAGACAAGTTTAGCTTCGAGTGCTCTTCCCTTTCTTACAAAAGGATTTGCATGTAAAAATACTGGTAAGCAGCCTTTAGACAAATTTTAACCTAGCTCCTAGCACCACCCGTCTGCTTTTCTTATTCTCCCAATTCTTTTTTATATTGCTCAAATTCCTTGCTTGTACAACGAACCCAATGGTGAGGTCGAATTTCGCGGAACTTTGGTTCTTCACTTGTATCATGAATTGATGGATCATAGGTTATTCGCTTACGACTCCGTTCATATTCAGGATCCGGCAGCGGTATCGCTGACAGTAATGATTTTGTATATGGATGGACCGGATTTTTATATAATTCATCACTATCTGCTAACTCTACCATATGTCCAAGATGCATAACACCAATCCGATCACTAATGTATTTAACCATGGAGAGGTCATGAGCAATGAACAAATACGTTAATCCATGTTCTTTTTGAAGTTTTTTCAATAAATTTACGACTTGTGCTTGAATCGATACATCCAAAGCAGAAATCGGTTCATCACAAATAATTAATTCCGGTTCTACGGCAAGGGCACGGGCAATGCCAATCCGTTGCCGTTGACCGCCACTGAATTCATGCGGAAAGCGTGTCGCATGTTCTTTATTCAAACCAACCGCTTCTAACAGTTGTTCCACTCTTTCTTTCCGTTCTTTTTCATTTTTTGCAAGGTGATGGACATCTAATCCTTCCGCAATAATATCCAATACAGTCATCCGGGGGTTGAGTGATGAGGATGGATCTTGGAAAATCATTTGCATTTTTCGGTTAAATTTCAATTTTTCCACTCTTGACTTTTTCGCATGAACATTTTCTCCGTGGAATAATACTTCTCCATCCGTCGCATCGTAAAGTCGGATAATTGTCTGACCGGTAGTCGATTTACCACTACCGGATTCTCCAACTAACCCGAATGTTTCTCCTTTATAGATATCAAAAGAAACATCATCAACAGCTTTAATTATTTTTTTCCGTCCGGCAGGGAAATATTTTTTCAAATGCTTGACTTCGAGAATTTTTTCCGTCTTGTTCACGATCATTCTCCCCCTTTCTTACCGGTTTTGGCAAAGCCTTCAATTCTCCGTCTTACGGACTCAGGCATTTCAATTTTCGGTGCATTTTTATGAAGTAACCAAGTTGCCGCATAATGTGTATCCGACACTTTAAACATCGGCGGTTCCATCACCGCATCGATTTCCAAGGCAAATTCGTTCCTTGGTGCAAAAGCATCACCCTTTGGTGGATTCAACATATCCGGCGGTGTACCCGGAATGGTATAAAGTTCTTCATCATCTGCATCCAATGTCGGCATGGATCCAAGTAAACCCCAAGTATATGGGTGTTTCGGGTTATAGAAAACATCGTCGACCGTTCCGATTTCAACAATTTTTCCGGCATACATTACCGCGACCCGGTCTGCTACATTAGCCACAACCCCTAAGTCATGGGTAATAAAAATAATGGATGTTTTTGTATTTCGTTGAATTTCCTTCATTAGTTCGAGAATTTGGGCTTGAATCGTTACGTCCAGCGCTGTTGTCGGTTCATCGGCAATTAATATTTTTGGGTTACATGCAAGGGCGATGGCGATGACAACCCGTTGCCGCATACCACCGGAAAATTGGTGCGGGTATTGATTTACCCGAATTTCCGGATGTGGAATGCCAACTTGATCCAAAAGTTCAATTGCCTTTTTCTTTGCTTCTGCACGATTCATGCCTTGATGTTTGATTAAACCTTCAATAATTTGATTCCCGATTTTCATTGTCGGGTTTAATGAAGATAACGGATCTTGGAAGACCATCGATATTTCTTTTCCACGGATTTTTTGCATTTCCTTTTCGGATTTTTTTACTAAATCCTCTCCCTGAAAAAGGATTTGACCGCTTTTAATAATCCCTGCCGGTTTGGGAAGAAGCCCCATTAATGTCGAAGAAGTTACCGATTTTCCCGAACCGGACTCTCCAACGATAGCCAATGTCTCTCCTTCATTCAGGTCAAAACTTACACCTCGAACAGCTTGTACTTCACCGTTGTAGGTGTTAAATGAAACACTTAAATCTTTCACTTCCAATAGTTTACTCATTTAAAGACACCTACCTTGATTATTTATGCATTTTCGGATCAAACGCATCACGAAGACCATCACCTAAAATATTAAATGTGATCATGATGAGCGAAATTAAAATCGCCGGATAAACCAATAAATGCGGGTAGATCCGTAAGTTTTGGAACCCGATATTGATTAAAGAACCTAACGATGCATTTGGTGGAACAATCCCTAAACCGATAAAGCTTAAAAATGCTTCGAAAAATACCGCACTTGGAATCGAAAACATCGTGTTAACAATAATAATCCCACTGATATTCGGCAATAAATGCTTTCTAATAATAGAACCGTTCGATGTACCTAACGTTCTTGCAGCTAATACAAACTCCTGATTCTTTACCTTCATGACTTCACCGCGAACAATCCGCGCCATACCGGTCCATCCGGTTATTGCAAGGGCGATGACAATTGACATAATCCCCGGTTGCATGAATAACATCATTAATAAGATAATAACTAGGTTTGGAATACCGACAAGCACTTCAATAACCCGTTGCATATAATTATCTACTTTTCCGCCAAAGAAACCGGAAATCCCACCATAAGTAACACCAATTAAAAGGTCTAAAATAGCTGCAACAAAGGCAATAATTAAAGAAACCCGGGTTCCTAACCAAAGTCTTGTCCATTGGTCACGGCCTAAATGGTCCGTACCTAACCAGAAATACTGATCTCCCATACCTTTTGCATCATATACGTGATAAGTAGCTTCTACTTCGGCTGAATTTCTTTCGCCATTTCCTTTACTTTTCACTTTAAAATCTATAAATTTTTCTTGATTATCAAAACGGGCAATTGCTTTCCTCTTTGCCTCTTCCACAGTAGAACCTTTAAAATCATCGGTTAAAGTACCGTCAAATCCAAGCCACGATATTTTTTCTAAACCCGGTGCATGCGGCGGTAATTTTGCACGACTTAAATTTTGATCATCATTTCCGTATTCAGACATATGCGGACCAACGATACTCATAATTATAATAATGATCAGTAAAATGAGACTGATGATCGCAGGTTTATTTTTTAATAATGTTCTTCTTGCCTCTTGCCCGAATGTTCGACTAGGTTTAGAAATTGTCTCACTTGTATCTTCTTTCCGTACCAGAGGTTTAAATAATTCTTTCGGCAGATTGTTTAAATTGTTGTTCTCCATATTATTTATTCCCTCCAGTCACTCGAATTCTTGGATCAATTAATCCGTAAAGGAGGTCAACGATTAAAATAATAACGATAAAGGCAAATGCATATAAAAGGGTTGTCCCCATAATTGTCGGATAGTCATTGACTAGAACTGAGGAAACAAATTGCTCCCCAATACCCGGTATTGCAAAAATTTGCTCAATAACCATAGATCCGGTCATTATGTTTACAGCCATTGGTCCGATAACCGTTATTAATGGGATAAGTGCGTTTCGAAATCCGTGTTTCCATACCCGACCAGCTTGACCAATCCCTTTAGCTTTAGCAGTAAGCATATAGTTAGATCCTAATACTTCAACCATCTCAGTTCTGATAAACCTTGCTGCTGTTGCTAATGGTGTAATTGCCAATGCAATTGTCGGTAAAATCGTATGTTCAGGTTCACCCCAGAGAGCTACCGGAAACCATCCTAGTTCAACTGCAAATACATATTGAAGAAGTCCGGCAAATACAAAGGAAGGAATAGAAGTACCCAGTACAGCGATTATTGTTGAGGTATAATCCAGAAAACCATTATGGAAAACAGCAGCAATCAATCCTAATGCGATACCTAAAATCGTTCCAATCACCATGGCTTGAAAACCTACAAGTGCTGATGGCCCTATTCGATCCAATAATATTTGGGTAACCGGGGTATTATCAAATTTAAAGGAAATTCCTAAGTCCCCTTGGACAAGTCCGGTCAAATAACGAACATATTGAACCGGAACCGGATCATTCAACCCGTATTTTTCTAAGACGATTGCTTTTTGTTCTTCACTCAATTTATCTTCTGCATTCAACGGACTTCCAGGTAACATTTTCATGAGGAAAAATGAAAGTGTTGCAATAATAAATAGTGTTACAATCATATATCCTAAACGACGTAGAATATAGCGAGCCATTTTGCCACCTCCTAAAAAGTAAAAAAAATAAATGTTCTCTATTATATGAAATTTATAGTTACATGAGGAAAGAGAGCGCACGCCAACATCTTGGCATACACTCTCTAATTTTAATTCCAATTCAATATATTAATAAATATATTTTTTTATTTATTCAATATAAGTCCATTTCCACTCATAGTCAGCACCAAATTTATTGGCAATAATGTTATGAACTTTTGGTGAACTTAATAGAGCCAATGAACGTTGATACATAGGGACAATTGCTGCATCTTCAAACAAGATTTTTTCTGCTTGTAACATAGCTTCATAACGTTTGTCTTGGTCATTCGCTAATGTTGTTTGAACATCTTGAAGCAGTTTATCATATTCCGGATTTGAATAACCCATTTTGTTGTTTCCGCCATCGGTAATCCATAGACTTAAGAAGGTATATGGATCTAGGTAGTCCGGACCCCAACCGGCAAATTGGATATCATAGTCTTGAGCTGTATCAGCATCAATTCTTTGTTCGAATGGAACGTTTTTAATCGTAATTTCCAATCCCGGCAAGTTTGTTTTTAATTGATTGGCAACATATTCATTAAAGACTTTTGCACTTTCACCGTCATCGCCCATGAACTCTAATGAAACACTAGTAACACCAAGTTCTTTCAAACCTTGTTCCCAATATTTCTTCGCTTCTTCTTTATTATAGACAGCTAAATCACCGTTTTGCTCACGGAAATCTTTACCAGTACTCGGTACTTCCACAAAGTCTTTTGGTATTAACCCGTTGGCTGCGAATGAACCGTTATTGAGAATTTCATTAACGCCGGCTTCTTTATCGACTGCCATCATGATTGCTTTCCGAATATTGACATTTGCCAATGGTGTTTTTTCACCGTTACGTACTTGATTTAGTTTTAAATAGAATACGCTAGGTTGCGGAATGGTGATATAATCATCATTGGAAGAATACATGTCAACTAAATCTGAAGATAAACCTGCACGGTCCACTTCGCCTTTTTCATATAAATCGACACCAGCTTGCGGGTCTTTCACGACAACGAAAGTAATTTTGTCTAATTTAACAGAATCTTTATCCCAGTAATTTTCGTTTTTTACAAGTTCCCATTTATTAGCAGTACTTGTCCATTTTTCTAACGTAAATGGTCCGTTAAATAATAATGTTTCGGTACTTGTTGCATATTTATCACCTTGTGCCTCAACGAATTTTTGATTCATTGGCAGGAAGGTTCCGAAAGTTGTAAGTGATTCAAAATAAGGTGTAGGGTTTTCTAATTCAACCACTAAAGTATGGTCATCTTCTGCCCGCACACCCAGTTCTTCAACAGCTACTTCGCCTTTGTTAACGGCTGTTGCGTTTTTAATAACGCCGCCCATCATATATGGACCATATTCTGAACCTGTTGCCGGGTCAACTGCACGGCGCCATGCGTATACGAAATCATGCGCTGTTACAGGGTCACCGTTAGACCATTTGGCATCTTCACGTAATTTAAACGTCCAAGTTAAGCCATCATCGGATACTTTATGATCGATTGCCATTCCATCTTCAAGTTTCCCGTCTTTTCCTAAGCGATATAAACCTTCCATTGATTCGCCTAAGAATTGAAAGGCATACTGGTCAGTTGCCATTGAAGAATCCATTGTCGGAATCTGATCACCATTCATTAAACGTAATACTTGTTCAGATGATTTATCAGTGTCTCCTGATCCTTTTCCTGAACTTTCATCTGATTTACCGCCACAAGCCGCTAAAACTGTGCTTACTAATAGTAAAGCAGCCAGTAGCAGTGACCACTTCTTCTTCTTCATAAAAGATAGCCCCCTATATTTTAATCTTCTGAATTTTGGAACTGGATGTTCCTAGTAATGAAGGTATATTACGAAGTATACAGTTAATTATTATTTTTGTAAAGAGAAAATTAAATATTAGTATAAGGTTTTTCGGGACTATTTGTAATTTACCAAATTAGGTGATTTATGGTTGAATTGGTATAGATAAAATAATAGTATTGTTTAACAAGATTTGTAGGAAGTAGTTTTCACTAATCTGTACGTGGTATAATGACAGCGACTATTTAAAATAGGTGAAATCAACGAAAGAGAAATTACAACTAGGTTGATTTAAAATATTAGTATAGTTTAACAAGATTTGTAGGAAGCAGTTTTCACTAATCTGTACACATGGAATAATGACAACAACTACTTAAAATAGGTGAAATCAATGAAAGAGAAACGACAAGCAGGTTTATTTTTAGTGAATATGGCAGTTATTTTCGTAGTTTTTTTCTTTGGGTCTGAACATACTCTAATCAGTTTCATTAATACCGTGTTTTACGTCGGGTTGATTTATGTGGTAACTGTCTTGTTCATGTTCACGGTGAAGGGCGGTTTTTTTGACGGGCTTGTCTTTGGATTTAGGCGATATAACCATATTATGTTTAAAAGAAAAGATTATTTGGAGGAATGGAAGAAAAAACCTCTTCCGTCAGAATCGTTCAATATCCGATTATACCGATTATTACAATTTCAATGCTATATGCTAGTAGGAGGGTTAATTGTTCTACTTATCATATATTACATGGTTCGATAACTTTAGGGAGAACTCAGCCATAAATATATTTTTAACTGACTACTAAATGGGATAGTAGTTAATTAAACTATTGAAAGAGGTTAGTTTCCATAATCGATCTAAAAATGCCCGGCTTCCACAAACATCGGAAACCGGGCATTTTCATTATATCTATTCTATTATTCTAGTGATTATTTTCCGGCTACAGCAGCTTCTACTTCACTCATCGAGATGCCCAATGCTTTTGCCACCCCTTCACCATAAGCCGGATCCGCTTTGTAGCAGTTTGTAATATGACGTAATTGAACTTCTTTTGTCGTTCCTTGCATATTACGGGCTGTATTTTCAAATAATCTTTGTTGCTCTTCCGGTGTCATGAGGCGGAACAATTTACCCGGTTGTTCATAATAATTGTCATCATCTTCACGAAAATTATGATAATCAGCAGTACCGAAAATATCTAGAGCCGGTTCCTGATGTTCCGGACTATCTTCCCACTCACCGTAGCTGTTCGGATAATAAGAAACGGATCCTCCTTCAGCCGCATTGAAAATTCTCATTGCACCGTCACGATGATAGGGATGGAAGTTTTTCGCATTTTTTGGATAATTTACCGGAATTTGCCAATGATTTACTCCTAATCGATAGCGTTGGGTATCCCCGTAAGAGAATAGACGTCCTTGCAACATTTTATCCGGGGAAAATCCAATACCCGGCACAATGTTTGTAGGTGCAAATGCTGCTTGCTCTACTTCGGCAAAATAGTTTTCCGGGTTGCGATTTAATTCAACCACACCGACTTCAATTAATGGGAAGTCTTTTTGATACCATACTTTTGTTAAATCAAACGGGTTATATGGTAGATTGCGAGCTTCCTCTTCGGTCATGACTTGAATGTACATAGTCCATCTCGGATAATCACCACGTTCGATAGCTTCATATAAATCTCTTTGATGGCTGTCACGGTCACGGCCGATTAATTCTTGTGCTTCTTGATCGGTTAAGCATTTAATTCCTTGTTGTGTTTTGAAGTGGAATTTTACCCAAATGCGTTCATTATCTGCATTAAACATCGAATACGTATGACTGCCAAACATATGCATATGTCTGTAGCTTGCCGGGATACCACGGTCACTCATGGTAATCGTCACTTGGTGTAAAGCTTCAGGTAGAGAACTCCAGAAATCCCAGTTTGCCTGCGCACTATGCATGTTTGTTTTTGGGTCACGTTTGACTACGTGGTTTAAGTCAGGGAAACGTTTAGGATCTCTCATGAAGAATACAGGTGTGTTATTACCAACAAGATCCCAATTTCCTTCTTCTGTATAAAATTTCATGGCACAACCGCGAATGTCCCGCTCGGCATCTGCGGCCCCCCGTTCTCCGGCTACCGTTGAAAAACGAATAAACATATCTGTTTTCTTACCAACTTCAGAGAAAAGAGCTGCCTTTGTATATTTCGTAATATCATTTGTTACAGTAAAAGTTCCGTATGCACCCGAACCTTTTGCGTGCATCCGCCGTTCCGGAATGACTTCCCGGTCAAAATGAGCTAATTTTTCAATAAACCAATAATCCTCCATCAAAAGCGGGCCACGTGGACCTGCCGTTTTCGAATCCTGATCATTTGGCACCGGAGCACCGAAAGCTGTTGTCAGTTTTTTCTTTTCACTCATCCTATGTACACCCCCAAAGTTTTTAAACTGATTAATAGCTATACTATATCATAATTATTTTTACTTTACAATTATTATAACTTAAAAATCGCAACTCCCTTATTTCGACAAAATTAACCAATTATTTAGGTCTTTATTTTGATATAATACTTATTAGATCAAGTGTCAGGCGATTACACTAAAAAATATTAAAATCGCGTTATTCTCATTTATTTATTTTTATTGATAATAAACCTAACTTTACTTTCACTTATTTTTTGGATAATAATTTCACAAGGATGAATTTTATCTTGATATTTTTCGGATATGTTGATAATATGAAAGAGCAATATTTTTGGAAAGCTAATATTCAAAATAGTGAGTCTTTCCAAGCAGATAATTTTTGACCACTTCCTGATAGGGGAGTTAAGGCCACGGACAGCCGGGTCAAATGCCGATTGGTAGCTTCGGTTGCCTTATTGATTGAGTTTAAAGCTCAAATTTTATAAGTTGGTTACTTTACAACCGGTGCAGGTGCACATCAACTTGTGAAACGATCAATAAGAGTGGTAAAAGTAATTATTTGCTATATAGACTCTGATCTTATGAAGAAATTTTGAATATTAGAGAACTTCCAAACGACCGGCCTTATGAGAAGTAGATGGTAAATCTTAATTGTATTTTTATTTGGATGATTCTTTAATATTGACTTTAATCTTCAAGCAAGTGTTGTGCGCGGCGCCGCGGTTTACACTTGCTTTTTTATTATTTTATAAACAAAATCCAATCAGTAAGGAGAAATGAAAATGGGAAAAGCGCTTGTTATCGGTGCAGGTGGCGTTGCATCTGTTGCCATTCATAAAATGGTTCAAAACAGTGATGTATTTGAAGAAATTTGCATTGCCAGCCGGACAAAAGCTAAATGTGATGCGTTAAAAGAAAAATTGGACGGCGGGAAGACAAAAATTACGACAGCCCAAGTGGATGCTAACAATGTAGACGAGCTCATTACTTTAATTAAACAAGTTAAACCGGACATTGTCGTAAATTTAGCACTTCCATATCAAGATTTAGCAATTATGGATGCTTGTCTGGCAACAAAAACTCATTATTTGGACACAGCTAACTATGAACCGGAAGATACGGCAAAATTTGAATATAGCTGGCAATGGGCTTATCGTGAACGTTTTGAAGAAGCGGGAATTACCGGCTTGTTAGGAAGCGGCTTTGATCCGGGTGTAACAAGTGTCTTTACTGCCTATGCTTTGAAACACCACTTTGATGAAATCGAGTATATCGATATTCTTGACTGTAATGCCGGCGATCACGGTTATCCATTTGCAACAAACTTTAACCCGGAAATTAATATTCGGGAAGTTTCTGCTAACGGGCGTTACTGGGAAAACGGCAACTGGGTAGAAACAAAACCGATGGAAATTAAGCGGGTTTATGACTTCCCGGAAATCGGCGAAAAAGATATGTATTTACTGTATCACGAAGAGCTTGAATCACTAGCCAAAAACGTACCCGGACTTAAACGGATTCGCTTCTTTATGACGTTCGGACAAAGTTACCTCACTCATCTTAAAGTGCTTGAAAATGTCGGCATGACTTCCATTGAGCCGATTGAATTTGAAGGAAAACAAATAGTGCCGCTTCAATTTTTAAAAGCCGTTTTACCGGATCCGGCATCTCTCGGACCAAGGACAAAAGGAAAAACAAATATCGGCTGTATTTTCCGCGGCAAAAAAGATGGAAAAGAAAAAACCTACTATCTATATAATGTCTGTGACCATGAAGAATGTTATCGTGAAGTCGGTTCCCAAGCCGTATCCTATACCACAGGGGTACCGGCCATGATAGGTGCCATGATGGTATTGAACGGATATTGGAAAAAACCGGGCGTTTGGAACTTAGAAGAATTAGATCCGGATCCGTTCATGGATGCATTAAACAAATGGGGACTCCCGTGGAAAGAAAGTTTTGATCCGGAGTTAGTGGACTGATGAGATTTGAAGAATTACCAACTCCTTGTTATGTCGTTGATGAAAAGCTTTTGGAAAACAACTTAAAAATCTTAAACGGGGTAATGGAGCGGACAGGTGCTAAAATTGTTTTGGCGCAAAAAGCATTCTCTATGTTTAAATTGTATCCGCTCCTCGCCAAGTACTTGAACGGAACAACGGCAAGCGGCCTATATGAAGCCCGGCTCGGATATGAGGAAATGGGAAAAGAAAATCATGTCTTTTCCCCGGCCTACCGTGATGATGAAATGGATGAAATTGTTTTGATTTGCGATCATATTATTTTTAATTCTTTCTCACAGCTGGAGAAGTTTAAAGATAAAGTTTTGAAGGCCGGTAAAAAAGTTGGGTTGCGCATTAATCCGGAATGTTCCACACAAGATGGGCATGCCATCTATGATCCATGTTCACCCGGATCCCGCTTAGGGGTAACAGTCGACCAGTTTCGCCCTGAATTGTTGGAAGGTGTTTCCGGGCTTCATTTTCACACCCTCTGCCAACAAAACGCTGATGATCTGGAAACGACATTACATGCGGTTGAAGAAAATTTTGGCCAGTGGTTGCCCCAAATGGAATGGATTAACTTTGGCGGTGGACATCATATTACAAGAGAAGATTATGATATCCCGTTACTTGAAAAATGTATTAAGAGGATGCAAGATACGTACGGTTTGGAAGTCTATCTTGAGCCGGGGGAAGCTGTAGCACTTAACGCCGGGTATTTAGTAACAACTGTCCTTGATACAATCAAAAACGGAATCGATATTGCCATTCTTGATACATCGGCTACTTGCCACATGCCAGATGTATTAGAAATGCCTTATCGTCCACCGTTGTTCGAGTCTGGTGAGCCGGGTGAAAAGCTATATACGTACCGACTTGGCGGACCTACTTGCCTTGCCGGTGACATCATTGGTGATTACTCGTTTGATCAACCATTAAAACCCGGCGATCGCCTGATTTTCGGTGACATGGCCATCTACACAATGGTGAAAAATACCACTTTTAACGGTATGCCACTCCCGACTATTGCGGTTAAAAAGAAGGACGGCGATTGTGAAATCATCCGCCAATTCGGATACGAAGATTTTAAGATGAGGTTATCATAAATTTGCAAGAGGCTTTCCGGAAGTAATGGGGCACTTCCTTTTAGAAAGCCTCTTTTTTCATGCGCTTAACGTCAAACTTCCGGTAAGGCAAATTTGTCCTACTAACAGCCACTGAGAATCTCTACTGATTGAAGTTTTCACTTTATTCGCGGGCTATAATTTTCCTTCAGCCATCAATCCTCATATATGTATGGTAATTTTATTTAAAACAGTCATTGTAATGTTAATTCATGTTATTTAACAATATAATTTTTTTATTATACAATAATGATGATGAGAAATTTTCAAGTTATAACTTTTCTCAAATTTGTACAAACTTAATAATACAGGGAAATTGTACTACCCGGGCCTTTTGTTTGACAAATATATTTACTATTATATAATAATTATTGTAAAAGAAATTTGTTATGTGCTTCACAAAATTTTCCCATATTTTTACAGAATTCTAAAATATTCTCAATAATACATAGGAGGTATTTATTATGTCATTAGTAGGAAAGCAAGTATTACCATTTAAATTACAAGCATACAAAAACGGCGAATTTGTAGAAGTAACGGAAGAAGATTTCAAAGGACATTGGAGCATTTTATGTTTCTATCCGGCAGATTTTACATTTGTTTGCCCGACTGAACTCGAAGACCTCCAAGAACATTATGCGACTTTCAAAGATCTTGGCGTTGAAGTTTATTCCTGTTCAGCCGATACACATTTTACTCATAAAGCTTGGCATGACCATTCCGATGCCATTAGTAAAATTGAATATACGATGATTGGGGACCCTTCCCATAAACTTATCGAAATGTTTGATGTCCTAAGGGAAGAAGAAGGTCTTGCAGATCGTGGAACATTCATTATCGATCCGGATGGTGTCATTCAAGCAGTTGAAATTAATGCAGACGGTATTGGACGTGATGCAGCCAGCCTAGTTGACAAAATTAAAGCAGCTCAATATGTTCGCACACATCCTGGTGAAGTTTGTCCGGCAAAATGGAAAGAAACTGGAGAAACGCTGAAACCGAGTCTTGACCTTGTCGGAAAAATTTAAGGAGTGCTTATAAATGATACTAGATGCGGATATTAAAGCACAATTAAATCAATATCTTCAGTTAATGGAGAGCGATATCATCATTAAAGTAAGTGCGGGTTCTGATAAAGTATCAGGTGACATGCTGGCTCTTGTTGACGAGCTGGCTACGATGTCACCGAAAATTAAAATTGAACATACTACTTTACAAAGAACACCAAGCTTTAGTGTGAATCGTGTGGGAGAAGATACCGGAGTTGTTTTTGCCGGTATTCCTTTAGGCCATGAATTTACTTCACTTGTGCTTGCGCTATTACAGGTAAGCGGTCGACCGCCAAAAGTTGAACAAAAACTGATCGACCAAGTTAAAAGCTTAACCGGTGAATATCATTTTGAAACATTCGTCAGCTTAACTTGTCATAATTGTCCTGAAGTTGTTCAGGCTCTAAACATCATGAGTGTCCTTAACCCGAATATTACACATACAATGATTGACGGTGCGGCTTACAAAGAAGAAGCCGAAAGTAAAAACATTATGGCGGTGCCGACTGTTTTCTTAAACGGCGAGGAATTTGGCAGCGGCCGGATGTCACTCGAAGAAATTCTGGTCAAACTTGGGAAAACATCGGACCCATCTGAGTTTATGAATAAAGATCCGTTTGACGTTCTCGTTGTCGGCGGTGGTCCTGCCGGTGCGAGTGCCGCTATTTACGCTGCAAGGAAAGGAATTCGTACCGGAGTTGTGGCAGAACGATTCGGCGGTCAAATCATGGATACCAAGGGCATTGAAAACTTTATCAGCGTAAAATACACTGAGGGTCCGCAACTTGCTGCCAGTTTAGAAGAGCATGTAAAAGAATACAATATTGACATAATGAACTTGCAACGGGCAAAACGTTTAGAAAAGAATGATAATCTTGTCCATATTGAATTGGAAAACGGCGCAGTTTTAAAAAGTAAGACAGTCATTCTTTCAACCGGTGCACGTTGGCGCAATATAGGCGTACCGGGTGAAGAAGAATTCAAGACAAAAGGTGTCGCCTATTGCCCGCATTGTGACGGTCCGTTGTTTGCCGGAAAACATGTTGCGGTCATCGGTGGTGGAAATTCCGGGATTGAAGCGGCGATTGATCTCGCAGGAGTTGTTAAACATGTGACCGTTATTGAATTTATGCCGGAATTAAAAGCCGACCAAGTACTTCAAGATCGTCTTCACAGTTTATCAAATGTGACAGTGATTACAAACGCCCAAACGAAAGAAATCACCGGAACTGATAAAGTAAACGGACTGACTTATATTGACCGGGCAACCGGAGAAGAACACCATATTGAGCTAGCCGGTGTTTTTGTTCAAATCGGTCTTGTTCCCAACACCGATTGGTTAGAAGGTACGGTTGAACGAAATCGCATGGGTGAAATTATTGTTGATAAGCGTGGTGCAACCAATATCCCGGGTGTCTTTGCTGCCGGCGACTGTAGTGATAGTCCATATAAACAAATTATCATTTCCATGGGATCCGGTGCAACGGCGGCCCTGGGAGCATTTGATTATTTAATCCGAAACTAACCCGGAAACCAAAAAAACTACGCAAAAAACCGTTATACTGGTTATTCTGTAGTATAACGGTTTTTTATATTTTTATTCTTTCTATGTATTTTAGATGTCTGACTTATACTGTTATTCATTTCCAATTGGTAATATACCCTTTTTATGATAATACAACAGGAAGCGGATCGCCTAAAACGAGTTCATCGACTTTTACAATTGCGTCATATGCTAAAATTTGCACACCTTGTTCCACTGCTTTTAATAAAGCCTCTGTAAAAGTTTTATCCATTTCTTTATTAGGAGCAAAAGTGGAGCAGCCTTTCATTTGTACGACAAACAGAACTTCCCTTTTCACCGTGTTTACCATTCCGAGTTCTTTCACCTTGCCCGCTGTAATTGCCTCAAAAACAACGGTATTGGGCGCTTGTGAATCAATATTTACCCAAATATCATTTTTACAAACAGCAATGAGAGAATATTTTGTTTTCCTGTTTGGATTATCATTCACTTCTAACCGCACGTCAGCATCCGGTTGTAGCAACTCTGTTAAACGGCCGGTATTTTTAATATGAGCCGCTTCTTTTTTTCCATGAATGAAAACTTCGGCAATAAATCTATTCACCCGCCGATGTAGTTTACCATGAACTATTTCCCCATACTTCATAAGTTCACTTCCAATAAACGGTTTTAGGTTATGTGATAAATAATCGTGTAACAATGGAGGCGTTTAATAATAGGAAAAGGAAGTACAATTGCCAAATCGGCAATTTATACTTCCTGTAACTGACGAGTTTTGTCATCCGTATTTGTCGGTATTTCTTCCTCTAGGCCAAGCGTCTTTGCTGTAGAGGAATGAATTTCTTGAAGAAGGTCCGGGTTTTTAGCTAAAGATACACCATAGGAAGGAATCATTTCTTTAATTTTTGATTCCCATTTCGGCATATATTGCGGGAAACATCTGTCCAATACTTCAAGCATAACATGTACGGCTGTTGAAGCGCCGGGTGAAGCACCAAGTAAAGCGGCAATCGAGCCATCACTGCTATTTACAACTTCCGTACCGAATTGAAGTGTTCCTTTCCCACCGGTCTCCGTATCTTTAATTACTTGTACACGTTGACCTGCTACGACCATATCCCAATCCTCAAGTTTGGCGTTCGGAATAAACTCACGTAACTCCTCTAACCGTTGTTCATTTGATAACATAAGTTGTTGAATTAAGTATTTTGTTAGCGACATTTCTTTTATACCGGCAGCCAACATCGTAAGCACATTATTTGGTTTTACGGAGCTAATTAAATCAAAGTTTGAACCGGTTTTTAAAAATTTCGGTGAGAAACCGGCAAAAGGTCCAAACAACAATGTTTTTTTATTATTAATATACCGGGTATCAAGATGTGGCACGGACATCGGTGGAGCGCCAACTTTTGCTTTACCGTAAACTTTTGCATGATGTTTTTCGATAAGTTCTTCATTTTTGCAAACCATAAATAATCCACTGACCGGGAAACCGCCAATATGTTTTGATTCAGGAATTCCCGTTTTTTGCAATAACGGCAAAGAACCGCCACCGGCACCGATAAAAATAAATTTTGCTATATAAGACTTATTTTGACCGGCGTCAATATCATGTACTTTTACTTCCCACAATCCTTCACTTGTCCGTTTAATATCTTTCACATAATGTTTATAATTAATCTCGACGTTTTCCTTTTTTAAGTGTTCAAACAACATTCGAGTTAATGCACCAAAGTTGACATCTGTTCCGGAATCCATTTTTGTAGCCGCAATCGGTTCATTTAGTTTACGGCCTTCCATCATCACCGGAATCCATTCTTTCAGTTTTTCCGGATCATCCGAAAATTCCATCCCTTGGAACAGCGGGTTATCAGCTAATGCATTAAAGCGTTTTCTTAAAAATTCTACGTTCTTTTCCCCTTCGACAAAACTCATATGGGGTAATGGCATGATAAAGTCCTGTGGATTACGAATCAAATTACTTTTTACAAGATAAGACCAAAATTGTTTTGATACTTGAAACTGTTCATTAACTTTTATTGCTTTGCTAATATCTATGGATCCGTCCGGTTTTTCGACGGTGTAGTTGAGCTCGCACAGTGCAGAATGACCCGTCCCCGCATTATTCCATTCATTGGAACTTTCCTCTCCGGGTTTTTCGAGCTTTTCAAACACTGTAATTTCCCACTCCGGTATCAATTCCTTTAACAACGAACCGAGCGTGGCACTCATAATTCCGGCGCCAATTAAGATGACATCTGTTTTTGTTTGTCTATTACTCATTTTCCCCACCTTATCCCCTTTTGAATTCTTGGAAAAGCTTGCAGGCGGTTTCATTCCGAAAAAAGACGGAAAACAGTCAGACTACACACCTTTCCCGAATCAATTATAACCTAATTCTAGTCTACCAGAATCTTTCAGTGATTAAAACATTATTTTACTATTCTAAGATAGTTACAATTTACACCAAATGTGGAAATTATGCAAATATTTGATTTGTGATTTTTTGAACAAAATAATGTTCATTTTCTTAGGCTTGTTGTCGTTTCATCACCGACTTTATAAATCTTTGAGATTCTTATCCAACTGTTGCTTTCTTTCCTCCGTTCCCTTAAAAAACGCTCGGAAAAAATCTAATGTGACTTTTCCAAGGGTTAAGATAAATATCCCTAAAGAAAATGATTATACAATGAACGAGTGACTGTTTACGTAGAAAAGTATTGGGGTGAATTATCCCTTTTCAACCGGATTGTCGCTATATGAAACCCAGTCACTGTAACTTCCTGCGTGTAGTTTTACATTTTGATAGCCTGCGATTTTTAGAGCTATATAATTAGGCGTTGCCGTGACACCTGATCCGCAATAGACAATAATTGGTTCCTTTTGATCCAACTCGGCAAATCTTTTTTTCTGTTCTTCGCTTCCTTTGAAGAAACCATTTTCCAACCCTTCTGCCCAAAATTTATGCATGGCCCCCGGAATATGTCCGGGAATTTTATCAATTGGTTCCTCTTTTCCCAAATAGCGTGCTTTTTCTCTTGAATCAATTAAAATTGGCGACTTTTTCTTATTGGCGACAATTTCCTTAATCTCTTCATAAGTTGCCAGCATCTCTTTTCGAATACTTACCTTATATTGAGCAGATTCCGGCTTTGGCACTTCTTTTGTTGTCGGGTAACCCGCTTCAACCCAACCTTTAAAACCTCCATTTAACACGTAGACTTTGTCATGTCCAATATATGTAAGCAGCCACCAAAACCGCGATGCAAACGCCCCCTCTCCTCCATCATAGGCGACGACCGTTTTCGTATTATCAATTCCCGCTTGCTCTATTTCATGTCGAAACTGTTCAATATCCGGAAGCGGGTGCCTCCCTCCATGTTTGGAAACAGGTGCAGATAATTGTTTTTCCAAATCGAAAAAGTATGCACCCGGGATATGGCTTTCCTTATATAGACGTTCTCCCTCATCCGGCTTGCTTAATGAAAAACGGCAGTCTACAATTTTAACATCTTTATTGGCTAATTGTTCGAGCAACCATTCTTGATTAACAACATATTCCACTTTAACAACCCCCGTTCAATAGTTTTATTATAAAATCAATGTGGGCCTAGATTCAGCAATATCCTTTATTCTTGTGAATTTTTGGTATATATTCTATTATAAACCCAAATGATTAGCAGGGGATATTGCTTAGGACGACCTTACATAAGGTTTAAACTCAATTACTTATGGTACGGTTCACCGTAACGTTGGATAGGGTAAAATGACAACAGGAGAGGCTACCAACCTCTCCATTGAATTTTTTACATTTTAATTGTTTACACTAAAAATAACTTGATTAGCAAATTTAATAATTACATCAAGTATATGATACAACTATATTTTAACTTTAACCTTTTTAACTCTTAATCTCTCTCTGATTGAAATACTTTCTTGTACTCTCTGAGAAATTTCTGTATATAAATCCACTTCCTTTTTGGTATGTTCAAGTGTTACAACTAATGCATATTTTTGAGGACCGACTTCTTCTGTAGCCCATTTACTTTCACATCTTACCACCAAATAATAAGTATCCCCATAATCCAATGGATTTGAAGCTGTAAAGGTAGACTTTTGAACAGTACATTTTTCTCTTACTGAAGGTGTCGGAACTAACTTGCAATTATTAGCACTAGGCACACTCTCATCTAATTCAGTATCAACTTGATTTTTGGGTTTAAAAAAGTTGACCACTTCATCAATACTCTTCCCTCGGATTAACCTATACGACATAGTGATACCCAAATAGTCTAATCGTGTATGTCTTGTTGGTGGGTCATATGCTAATGTAACACTTATAAATCTCTTACCTCTAACTTCATTAAAATCCTTTGGTATAGGAACTTCGAAAATATGGAATTTATCTAATTCAATAGACGCTTCAGCAAAAAGAGTAACCCGTTGATTATTGGATGTTAAAAACTTGTCTATTTGTGCTACACCATAACCATAAACTTTAAGAAGTTCATCTTTTGAAAATGTATCTTCAATACCTTTAGGGTATTCAGCAGAATGTACTAAAATTGCTCTTACCAGATTAGCAGAAGCTCCTTTAAAAACATTTAATATTTTTGAAGCTTTATAAGTTACAACAGGAGCAGCAAAACTTGTGCCAATATCAGTTGTAAATAATTCATTGGGTAGTTCTTTGGAAGTGCTTACAACAGAAAGTGCCCTATCTATAGTTATTCTACCTATTAAACCATCAAATAGTAAATTTCCTCCATATTCACATAATTCAGGTTTAATAGACCCTTGGACTCCTGGTCCTGTACGAGTAAATGGAGATGGATAATTTTCTTTACCTATTACCCTTGCATCAACCCTAGTCTCTTGACGAAACAAATTTATTGTTGGGCCACTTTCATAAGCACAGTAGGAACCAACTGTTATTGCAAGAGCCGCACTAGCAGGGTCAATAATCCTTGCTTTTTCACCGAAAAGAAAAGTTGGATACTCAGACAGCACATTCTCTTCTATCTCCCCATCATAAAAGTAATTGCCTGCTGATACTATTATTACTATATCTAGTTCTCTTATTAATTCATCTAAAGTAGCTGCCCAATATGTTTGTTTTCCTTCCACATAAGGCTTTTCACTATCCCCTAACGAAATATTAAAAATTCTACAACCATACTCGTGATAAAAATAATTTATAGCGTCTCTCATTTGGGTAGTGATTAATTTTTCATCATCAAAAGAATTATATTCATTTGTAACCCTTGCACTGTACAGCTTTGCTTGAGGTTTAAAAACTCCGTTATTAATGCATTCTAAAACGTCACCATATAGGGCAATACCAGAAACCTTGGTCCCATGTCCCTCTTTATCCGTAGGGTCACCAATCTCAGAAGGAAATGAAACTGAATCCCCAAGAGCTGGACCAATCATAGGATGCCCTTGCATAACTCCACTATCAATTACACAGACTCCTGTACTTTTTGGGTCGGGTGGGATAACTTCTGGAAATGAGTCAATCGTTAAATTACTTATTTCCTTAGGATTAAAGTATGGTTTAGGTGGAATATCAATTAAACGTACAATACTATCTTCTAATAAAATTTTAATAAGTTCACCAGTTAAGTTTGCACGTAAAACAACTATGGATTTCCCAATATAATTATCTGTTACACGCCCTTGGTTTGTCAGGATTATTTTTCTAACTTCCTCTATTATCTCATAACACAGCTGTCTTGAACCCAAGTGCCAGAGCTCAATATCTACCCAATATGTATCATTATTCTTTATTTCAATTTTACTTAATTTAGGACCAATCCTATCTTGAGGGGTTAATGTCGAAACTGATTCGATATTAGCAAAAACTTGATTATATGATGGGTGTTTATTTCCTTCCTTCGGTCCATTTTGATATTGTGCCAATCTAGCTCTAAATTCAGTTAACTCTTTATCAGAAGCAAATAGAATAAGTGCATTATTGGAGTCTTCACCTATTACTTCTAAATCGCATTTCCTTAATTCATCTGCCTGAATTTTATTAGAATAGCTTATTTTAAGAATCAGTTCTGGGTTTAATCCTTTTGCTTCTTTTTTCTTTGTTTCATTGAGTAACTCCACAACATCATCATTTATTTTTGTAGCATGTGTATTATAATTTCTAGGCGAAGCACTACCAAACCCACGTTTTCGTCTGTCATATTCAACATCAATTCTTACTAATGGAAGATTATTAAACTCCGTCAAATCCTACTCCCCTCCTTTGTATATTCTAATCCTTTGTTTCTGCCTTTTTATTGAATCCATAATCACTGATGTGCTTAATGACTGAATCTCATGTAATAAGCAATATTTTATGGCATCATGACAGACACGTTCTATCTCGGCATGGCTAAAACCATCCATTTCATCAACAATTTTTTCAGTGTCTAGTTTACCCCAAGGAAAACTAGCAGTTTTCTTTCTAATTAATTTAGAAATGTCTTCTTTTTTAGGTTTATCGAAATAGATAACTTCATCAAATCGACGCCAAATCGCTTTATCTAAAACATCTTCATGATTTGTACAAGCAATTATTAGACTATTTCCTTCGTAGCTATCAATTATTTGAAGAAAGCTATTTACTACCCTTTTTAATTCACCATGCTCATTTGAGTCATTTCGACTTTTACCAATAGCATCAAACTCATCAAATAACATAACCCAAGTATCTTTTGCTGCAAAGTCGAATACCTTTCTCAAATTTGTAGAAGTATCACCCAAGTATGATGAAATAATTGAATCAAACCTGTTATAAATAAGGTTTAAACCTAATTCTCCAGCCAAAGCTTCTGCACAAAGACTTTTTCCACACCCTGGTGGACCACAAAATAATATTTTCGTTTTTGGTTTTAAATTATATGACTTAAGAAGTTCAGACCTCCAAAATTCTTCAATTATTTCACTAATCATTTCTTTATTTTGTTCCGATAAAATAACATCATCTAAATATTTGTGAGGTTTTCGAATTTCGATTAGTGGTGTTTCGTTATCGTCTCTAGGTAAAGAAACTATATCAGAAAAATTCCTAAATGTTCTAGTAACATTCATATCTGTTTCAATTATTTTTTGTAATTGGTCTGCCAATACATTATGGTTTTTTCTACGTTCGTCTCTAATGATTTCTAAGGATATTTCTTTAAACTTTCTATCTTCTCCACGTTGGTATGCTAAAAGTAACTTTTTCAGCAAATCACCTCTTGCCATTGGATACACCTCCCTTCCTAATCTTTAAAATAATAAATGAGTTTTTACGTAATTGCATTTTATGCAACTTCTAAACCTTTTATATTATTTTTCGCCTTTAGATACTCTTGAAGATTATTAGATATTTATTATAAAATTACTGTATCAAGTTTAAATATCTGAATATAGGTTCCTACCCTCTACAAACTATTCTACTTTCTTTGCAATTTGAGAGTAATTCATTAACATTATATTTTAGTATGAAACAATGTACATTTCCTTTTAAAATGTTGCCTTCATATCAAGGATATTATTTGACAAAAATTAAATATATCCTTTATTGTATTTTTTTAATATCAGGTATTAGCAGTATAAACAAGTATTAATCGTATAAAACACCTTATACAATATTATTGATACTTTTATGTACCATGTGTAATGAAATCACTATTTTGTGAATTGTATCATCAAAATAATTAATGGTATTATTAGGTACCACGTTCAAAAAAGATCCATTTACATGAATTAGCGTATCATGATGGCTCCTATATCAGTGCTAGATAGATTATTATTTATCTGAATACTAGTTAACAAATAAATGTGTCAAATATCTAGACTCCCTTTAAATACTTCCCCTTCAGTGTTATACGTCACCGTAAACACCATATCCGATAACCATTTTTTAAACGATTCGTTATCATTATATTGCTTAAAGATTTCCATGTTATCCGTCATGAGATTTATAATGGCTCTGTTGAGCGCTTTCTCGCTTTCGATTCTGGCATTCTGTTTGTCAGAGTTCTTCATTGCATTTTGATAATCTTTATCCTTCGCAACAATTTCAGGAATTGCAGCAATATGTCGTTTGACTTGGTCTTCATCTTTCCACGGAATATTTCCGAACAGGTCATGGAAAGTAGCTAAGATATTACTTAGTAAATCAAGCTCAGGTTCTTGTTTTATTCCAACAGCTGAGGTTGGTACAGGTCCTATCTCATAGTAAGGCTTATCCTCTAATATGATGGACATTGATGCTTGAACTTCCGCTCGATAGCTTTCTAAATCAATGGCATCCAAAATCCCAATAGACAAGTCTTCTTCTTTCGGTGAAGGAAGTTTCGGTATTAATAAATTTAGAAAGATGGATAACTTCTCCCATTCGATATTTCCATATGGTAAAATAGCAGCTAAAAATCCATAAGTTCTTATGAAAGCTTTTGCCTTACTTTTAAAGTCTACTTGTCCCTGCTCATCCAATTCATCTTCATAAGTTTTTACAACAGCGTCTAGTATTGGGTCAAGCTTATCTCTCTCCGCTCCGCCTAAATATAACTCAACGATTCCATCTACATGTGTATCGTTAAACACGTCATACTTTCGAATGTCGCTCTCTAAATCATTAAGTTTGTCTGGGTCTGTCTCTTCTGATAAAACTGTCGTCCTATAATATTTGGAAAAGGCTGCTTGAATGACGTCAGTTTCATTTGCGAAATCCAACACGAACGTATCATGTTTTTGTGGATGGGCTCGGTTAAGTCGAGACAAAGTTTGAACAGCCTTAATGTCTGTTAATACTTTATCCACATACATTGTATGAAGCAACGGTTCGTCGTATCCAGTTTGAAACTTGTTTGCCACCACTAGAATACGGTACGGGTCTTTCTTCATTCGCTTTTCTATTTCGTTACTTGGGAATCCATTGATGGAGCTTTCCGTTAGCTTCCTTCCACCGTATTCATATTCACCAGAAAAAGCAACAATGGCTTTATACGGACTTTTCCGTTTTTCTAAGTAAGCAGAAATAGCATAATAGTATTGTATTGCTCGCTCGATACTACTCGTCACTACCATTGCCCGAGCTTGCCCGCCAACTTTTCCTTTCGCTATTACCTGGTCGTGAAAATGGTCTATCATGATTTCTGCTTTTAACTCAATTGCACGTTCATTGGATTCAACATACCTACGCAACTTCTTTTGTGCTTTCTTTTTATCAAACATAGGGTCATCCTCAACAATTTTAGCAAGCTTATAATAACTTTTAATTGTTGTGTAATTTTGCAAGACATCAAGGATAAACCCTTCCTGAATCGCTTGTTTCATCGTATAAACGTGGAACGGTTTATGTTTGATTTTACCTTCCGCTTGATAAGGCGTACCAAACATTTCAAGAGTTTTATTTTTAGGTGTTGCCGTAAAAGCGAAATAGCTTGCATTGTTGAGCATTTTTCTTCCTTCTAGGATTTTAATAATTTTATCCTCAATCGTCTCATCTTCATCTTCTGTGTATGCTTCTGACAAGGCAATATTCATCTTGGCGGACATGCTTCCACTTTGGCTCGAATGAGCTTCATCGATGATAATAGCAAAATTGTTTTTACGATGTTCATTTCCGATATCATCTAAAATGTATTGGAACTTGTGAACAATCGTGATAATGATTTTTTTTCCTTCTTGCAAGAGCTTTCTCAAATCACTGGCGCTTTCTGCATGCCCTACTGTATTCGATACTTGCATAAAATTCCGAATCGTATTCTTAATCTGTTTATCGAGATTAATTCTGTCAGTAACAACAATAACTGTGTCAAAAATGGCCCTTCCATCCTTCTTTAATGACACAAGCTGATGAGCCAGCCAAGCGATAGAGTTCGACTTTCCACTCCCTGCACTATGTTGAATAAGGTACTTTTGTCCGACTCCTTTTTCATGTACATCTGCTAATATTGCTTTTACCGCAGCAAGTTGGTGATAGCGAGGGAAAATTTGTATCCTCTTAATCTTTTTCGTTTCTGGGTCTTTCTCTTCAATAATTTGTGCGTAGTTTTCGATGATATTCGCTAGCTCATCTTTAACAAGAATTTCCTTCCATAGGTAATCAGTTTTAATGCCGTTTGGATTCGGTGGATTTCCAGCTCCATCGTTATAACCCCTATTAAAAGGAAGAAACCAGGATTTCTTCCCTTCCAACTTTGTACACATTTTTATCTCATTTTCATCTACAGCAAAATGAACCATGCAACGCCCGAATTGAAATAATAGTTCCCTTGGGTCACGGTCTGTTTTATATTGAAAAACAGCATCTTCTACGTTTTGTTTCGTTAATCGGTTTTTCAATTCACATGTAATAATAGGAAGACCATTAATGAATATTACAAAATCCAGTGCTAACTTTGTATTATCTCTTGAATACATCAATTGTCTCGTTACGCTAAAAATGTTTTTATTGTAAAGTTCCTTCGCTTTTTCGTTTTCATCTGATGGTGTGAGGTAAAATAAATCAAGCGTTACTGGATACACTTTGATTCCATCTCTTAATACTTCTATTATACCTTTTTTGGTAATCTCGCCTTGAAGACGGTTAAGAAACTTAATTTTATTTGTTTCACTCTTATAAACTCCTAACATATCAAGTTTTTCAGATTGAGTGTCCTGTAAAAACCTGAATAAACGAGTCTCATCAATTGCATAGTCTTTGTTATAATCACTGTTTTGTCCTTGCTCATATCCATTCTGATTAACGAGATATTCGACAATTAGAGTTTCTAGTCCTGATTCTCTTGTGTTGGTTGACATTACACCTCACACTCCTCGACATCAAAAGCTTCCTCGTGTTCTTCTAATTCTTCCTCAACATTATCAAGTTCCATATCTTCTTCAAAAACATCATCAACCTCAATACCACGTACATCTATCTTACCTGTCACAACATCAGAAATCAGACGAGTGCGATATTCAATAATTAAATCAATCTCTTTTTCTGCAATAGATATTCTCTTGTCAATGACTTTTGTTTGCTCTGTAATAAAGTCTATTATCTCTTGTTGTTCTTCAATTGTTGAGGGTAAAGCAACCTTTAGATTTCCAATAAACCCCCAATCTGCACGAGGCATCTTAGCACCATAAGTAGAGCTCGTAATAATATCGATTACCGATTTTGACCTTAAATGAAACTCTAGATACTTTAATAGAAAACTATCATCTATTCTCTTCAGAACTAGAAATTCGGTAGAACAAACTCCTGGTTGATTTGGAATTACAACTTTTGCTAGGTAGGGTCTTAATTTACCAAACAAAATATTATCAACATTAAATTTTTTAGTTTGACTATCAAAACTCACATCTTCTTGGACATCAACAATTTTTCCAGTCCAACTTTCTACATTTTCCAATCCCAAATATATCTCATTTGGCAATTTATCAGTAACGGTGAATGTACTATCTTTTAAAATAGTCTTTATCCTTCTTATTTCCCAATGTTCTGGAATATTACCAAGCCAATCAATACCACTTGGTTTCATTTTCACATTGGGATTCAAACCTTTGGTTACTGCCTCATTTATGACTGCTTGCTTTTGCTCTTTGAGAACATTAATAAGTCGTTTCTTGGCCTTGATAAACTTATTGATTTTAGCAAGCTTATAATCCAAATATTTTACAATTTGGTCTTGTTCATATTTTGGCGGCATTATATTCTTCATTCTTTTAAAGTCTTCATATCTTAAACTTAATTGGTCATCGCAAATTCCATATGAAAATCTATATGATTCTCCTACGTAATAAGGTGTTCTTAGTAAATAATGATAGTATTTAGGATTTATTTCTATCCTTGGCTTTAAAACTATATATGCTGGACTAACAATACCTCTAAAGTTCGAGACTCCTACAGCTCCTTGCCACATTCTCATCTTGTTATAGACAATATCGTTTCTTTCTACATACTTATAATTAGATTTATCCGTATTTGAAGAATCTTTTTTAGAGGTACTACTTAATAAATCTTTTTGCCTAATAACCCCTTTATTTATTGTTACAGATAGTAGTTCTTCATCCGCACAATTTTTTTTATTCCTTTCAGCCCATATTTCTATATTATTTACAACATTCCAATGTGATGGAATTTTGTCTAACCAATTTAAATTAATTTTCCTGTATGATTCATAGGGTTTAAGATTTCTTATCATTTTCTTACCCCCTTATGATGTCATGAAGCAATCCCTCTGTCTCTGCTTCAAGCGCTTTTATATCTTCTATAATTTCATCAAGTGTTCTCAGTTGGACTGGCTTGTAGAAATATTTTGTGAAGCTAATTTCGTACCCAATTTGTGTTTTTTGTTCATCTATCCATGCATCAGGTGCAAAGGATAAAACTTCATCCCTGAAAAATTGTTCGATACCGCCTTCATATAGTAACGGAATTTGTTCCGTGTCTCTTAAGTCGCTATCTGGCTCGTACTCCACGACCACTTCCTTGCCATCCAAGTTGACACTAAATAATCCGTATAAAGGATTTGCTTCAACTTTCCCAGGCTTGTGAATTTTTTTGATGACCTTTTCTGCTGTTTCGTCTACTTCTGCTAAATAGTTTTTAATAAGATTTAATCTCTTCGTAGGTAGCTTCATGTTTAATTCTTTCGCTATACTATTCAACTCTTTCATAAACAAGTTAAAATCTTTCACTTTCGTATATTGGTATTTCTCGGCTACCTTTTCTATCAACATCATTAAGGAAGTGTCTTTATGCTCCACACATATCTCTGCAAAACGGTCAATGTTCTCTTTGTCTAAATTCACACTTAGTCGTAATGGTCTTTCCACTGTTATCTTGTGGTAACCAAATTCCTCATTAGGAAAGATTTTAGAATACTCGTTCTCTTCAAAAGCTAGTAGCATATCCGTTATCTGCTTCCGAATTTCTGCAGTCAATTCACAGTTTTTATTTCCCAAGTTTTTCCGAAGTGGACTTTTTAAGTTTGTCGCATCAATTAACTGCACTTTTCCCCGACGGTGAGGGGCTTTGCGGTTTGTTACCACCCAAATGTATGTCGCAATTCCAGTGTTGTAAAACATATTCTCTGGTAGTGCAATAATGGCTTCTAACCAATCGTTTTCAATGATATATCTTCTTATGTTACTTTCCCCTTGACCTGCATCACCCGTAAATAAAGAGGAACCATTATGAACTTCTACAATTCGGCTACCGAGTTCCGTATCATGTTTCATTTTACTAAGTTTATTTGCCAAGAATAACATTTGACCATCACTCGAACGTGGAATAAGTTTAAAGTCAGGTGCACCTTTATGTGTTACTACAAAGCGAGTATCGGTAATGTTATTTTTTCCGCCCAAACGCTCCAAATCAGTCTTCCAACTTTTTCCGTAAGGTGGGTTAGACAGCATGAAATCAAAATTCATTGTCGGGAATCCATCATTGGATAGTGTCGAACCGAATGCTATATTTTCATCCTCTACATGTTCACCTTTAATAAGTAAATCTGCTTTCGTTATAGCATACGTTTCTGGGTTAATTTCTTGTCCGTAAAGGTATGTCTTAATGTTTTTGTTATGCTCCTTAGCTAGCTGATGTATGCGCTCGTCGGCGATTGTAAGCATTCCACCCGTTCCACAAGCGCCATCGTATATAAGGTAAGGTGCATCCTTTATCTTGTCGGCGACTGGTAAGAAAGCGATGTCTGCCATCAATTCTACTACATCACGAGGAGTAAAGTGTTCTCCTGCCTCCTCGTTATTTTCTTCATTAAATCGGCGAATTAACTCCTCAAAGATGAGACCCATTGTATGGTTATCGAGTCCAGGAAGTCTTACTTCACCATTATCATCTAATACTGGGTTAGGACTGAGGTTAATTGTAGGACTGACAAATTTCTCAATAACCGCTCCAAGTATGTCAGCCTCCACCATCGTATCTATTTGATTACGAAACTTAAACTTTTCCAGTATTTCCTGTACATTCGGTGAAAAGCCGTCTAAGTAAGCAATAAAGTCTGCCTTAAGTTGCTGCTGCTTTGCTCTTGATTTCAAGTCTTTAAGAGTAAACGGTGAGGTGTTACAGAATGATTGTCCTGCTACACTACAAAGTGCTTCAGTCTGGTTGATAATACCTGCCTCATCTAGCTTTTTCTTCATTTGAAGCACCGCTTCCTTTGTTGGTTCAAGAACCGCATCCAAACGACGAATAACCGTCATCGGTAAGATGACATCTCGATATTTACCTCGCACGTAAACATCACGAAGACAATCATCTGCAATGCTCCATATAAAACTAACAATCTGGTTATATGTTTGAATATTCATCTTACTTCCTCCCAAAAAGATAATCAGTTAAATTTTATCATAAATATTTTTTTAATATGTAAAAGGATAAATCAAGAAAAAGCATCGACAATCTTTTTCGGGGCGGATGCTCACCAATAAGCCGTATTACGATAAAATACTTCAGTAAAAACCTTGATAAATGTCTATCCTTTTTTGTAATTCTAAACACGGGGATACCCACGCTTCGCGTATTCAATATATGTAAATTATTGTAAATATCTATATAACAAAAAATTTATATAAAATTCCTTGAGGCTCTAGGTATATTATTTTGAAATTTACTTGCCGTTCAGAGCCCCACCCCTTTTTATTTCCAACCAAATGTAGCAAAAATATAGTTGACATAATTTTACCATAAAATGACGAGTTATTAACTTACCAAATTACATTTGGAGGAATTACAAATGAGTAAAAGCCATTGATTTAATAGCAACATTAGTCTAGTCAGTATTCCCCTTGTTTATGAGGGGTATTTTTTTGCCCAACTTTGAAAGGAGGTGAAAATAATGATTTGTAAACCTAAAAGGACAGTAATAGAAGCCATTAAGAACAACGGAAAATGGACAGGATTTCTAGCAGCAAACAAGAATTGTCCAGCTCACATTAATGGTCCATGGTGTTTAGGTATGAAAGTAACATTTACAAGCTTAGAAGAACTAGTAGTTACGAGTTAGGTAATTGCTTTTCATTCTACAAATTATCTTAAGCCGCTGCTGCTATAGTCAAATGATTCAGAGGAGGAATTTTCTATGTTAGATGGACTGGAAAAAGTGGTGCAATTAAAAAGGAAAAATGAGAGTGCAACAATCTTACCAAGTCTTGCAATCTCTTTGGAGGAAGCGAAAGAAAGGGTTGAAGCATTAAAACAATTTGTAACAGAGTTGATGGTTGAAGGAGTAGATTACGGAACCTTTGAAGGTTTTCAAAAACCAACGTTGTTAAAGCCTGGTACAGAAAAGCTATGTGATGTATTTGGTTTTTCTAAGCATGTAAGCATTGTAAATCGTATCGAAAACTGGGATAAAGGCCTATTTGCATATGAAGTAAAAGTGACTCTTATTAACAAACAAACTGACCTTATAGAAGCAGAAGGGATTGGAGCATGTAACAATAAAGAAAAGGCTTTTATTGAACAAGACCCTTTCAGTTCAATCAATACATTATTAAAAATAGCAAAGAAGAGAGCGTTAATTGATGCAGTCTTATCGGCAACAAGAGCCAGTGGGATTTTTACTCAGGATATTGAAGAATTACCTAAGCCATCTATTAAAGGAGGTGATGAACCAGCAACAGCCAGACAGCTACAAATGATATTTAGAACTGTAGCAGAACTTAAAATGCGTCCAGAGACTGCAAAAGAAATGATGAAAATGTTGTATCAAGTAGACCACAGTACAAAGCTGACAAAGCAACAAGCATCATCCTTCATCCAAGACCTTTTGCTGCTAAAAACGGACCTTTAATGGGAGGTGAGTATATGGATAATAGAATAATAGTTTTTAAATGAAGCCTCTTCGAATGCAGATAGCATTCAAAGGGCTTTTTGTATGTACAAAAAAAGATGAGCTCAACTAACGAACTCATCAACCAAAAAACTTTGTTAAATAAATCATACAGAAAAAATCTAAATCATTCAACTGGAGGGACATATATCTCTCTTTTTTTAATTCAATAAATGGAGGAATATACAATGAATACATTTGATAAATATGGGTATTCGCATTTTTGAGTGGAAACCACCTTCATTTGATGACTTACAAGGGTAGTAGTTTCTATTTGGCTTGTCAAGGAAAGCACTTGACAAACCAAATAGAAACTACTAGGTGGTCTGTAAGTCAAATGAAGGAGTTACTGTGATAACTCAGTTACCTTTAAATCCAATCCACCTGCAATAAGATAGATCATCGTTATTAAGTTTTTGGTTGAGCGGTATCCTCTTGCTTGTCGTTTTGCCGTTTGAATTAATCCGTTTGTTGCTTCGAGGATTCCATTATTGATACGGCTTTTAAACCATTGAAGGATGCCGTCACGATGCTTGTGTATGCTTTTGGCTACTTTAACCATATCAGGAATCTGGGAACGTCTTGCCCAAGAAAGCCATTCGTCCAAATAAGCTTCTGCTTCAGAGATATCCTTCTCCCAAAAGCGTTGAAATGCGACTTTCAGCTGATATGCTTTCGCTGTCTTTAAGTCTTGATCTTTTAATTTTAACAATGTTTCTTTTTGTTTAGGGTTTAAATTGCTTTCATTTTTTATCCATGAATAGCGGCTGTTTTTTAACTCAGGATTGCTTCTTTGCTCTTTACGCCGTGTCTCGTCTAGTGCTTCATTAATCATTTTCATAACATGAAATTTATCGAAAGTCAGTGAAGCATTTGGAAATTGTTCTTCAACACCTTTAATAAAAGCTGGAGACATATCAATACTGAATTCTTTTATGTTATCCGGGTGACCGCCATGAACCATTAAATCCTGTTTAAAACCTTTTAAAGTATGTTGATCTTTGCCTTCTGTAACAGAAATAACTTTACGTTTTTCAAGATCCATGAAAATAGAGACATACTCGTGGCCTTTTCTTCTTGATGTTTCATCAAAACCAACATGTTGTACAGAAGAAAAATCTTCTCTTTCACGAGCTTCTTCCACATAGTGATGTAGTATTGGCCAAAGGGTTGTATCATGTTCATTTATCAGGTTAGCTACCTTTTTAACAGGCATGGCTTTCATTAAAAGGATGACAAATGCTTCAAAGTAAACTGAAAAGCCTGAGCGTTCACGTGCCCAATTAGGTCTTATTGTTTTAGGTGATCCATTACATTGTGAACAGTAGGTACGAGGTAATCTACCGTGAATATAGGTTTCAAATTGAAAGAAGTTTAAATGCCTCCATATCCGTTCACGTCCGTGATCGTAAATAGGAGCCTGATTCCCGCAGGTAGGACACTCAAATGTACTTCCTTTTACCGTAGAGATGAATATGTTTAATTTTTTTTCATCAGGATTAAATTCAACATAATCTACTTTCCATCCAGAACCGAGATTTAGTGCCATTTGTAATAATTCATTCTCTGTCATTTTCAAACTACCACCTTGTCAATTTTATTGGTAGTATTATTGTTGACAGTTTTTTTCCATACTAAACTGCGATGAACCAAAAATTACTCAGTCAATTAAATATAAATTGACTGCAAATTTTTTATACTAACGAATATAAGATAAAGCTATCAATTTTACTCGGAGCGGTTACAAAGCTCTTGTAATCACAGATATAAATTCAATTTTTTGGAAACTCATGAGTTGTAATTTATAAAATATGTTGCTAAATATTTTAAGGATAACAGTTATAAAAGGGTGTATTCCACAATTGAAAAGTGAGTCACTTCGCAATCGAAAAATTGAGCCGTTTTTTTGGACAGGTTATCGGTTGCGATATACAAAAAGGGAATTTTTAAATATCATAAACTCAACTTTCGCAGTCCAAAATCTTGTTTAAATGCTTGATGTAAATGGTTTTGGGAAGTACAAAATTATCATTTGACATTTATTAAAACATAAAGAAAGACACCTATTCTTTTGGTAAAATATTGGTGACGAAACCAAATCCAAAAGAAAGGTGTCACCACTATGATAACGAATAAAGACTACTTTGCGCAATTACCAAAAGAAATTAAACAAGGATTTTCCGAATTAAATATTGGATATCATTTAAGAAAAGCGAATATTACGAAACTTTCCGGGTATTCTTGTCTTACTGTTTTCAAACTGATTTTTCTTTTAGTCTTCCAATATAAGAACTGGTTTCGTGCTTTTATGAGTAAACGATCTCAGGATCTGCCCGGAAAGGATACAGTCTATCGCTTTTTAAATACACCAACCTATCATTGGAGAAAGTTTCTGCTTTCATTAAGCAGTGAAATGATCCGTCTGCTTCAACCATTAACTTCAAAAGATCGTGTCACAGCTTTTGTGATTGATGATTCTGTCTTTTCAAGAAACCGTAGTAAGTCGGTTGAACTGTTGGCTAAGGTTTTTGATCACTCTACCCATCAGTACTTGAAAGGGTTTCAAATGCTTACCCTTGGCTGGACCGATAGTTTTACTTTTATTCCCGTTGATTTTGCTCTTCTAAGTTCACCGAAAAAGGAAAATCGCCTGCAAGAAATCAATACCAATATTGATAAACGAACATCTGGCTATAAGCGTCGCCAGGAAGCACTGAAATCAAAACCAGACGTGGCTTCAGCTTTACTTGATCATGCGCTTGAAAAAGGGATTGTAGCTGACTATGTTCTCATGGATTCCTGGTTTACACAAGCGCCTTTAATTGAGAAGATTACGAACAAAGGGTTATTTGTCATTGGCATGGTGAAGCAATTAAAGCAGCGATACGTTTACAATGGTGAACGTTTCACACTGAATCAACTTTACAAATTGGCAAAACCTCACATGGGTAAAAAAGACATTCTCGGATCCGTTTATGCTACTTTAGACAATGGAATTCCAGTAAAAATTCTATTTGTACGAAACCGTAATAAACGGAGCGAATGGCTTGCCATTCTCAGCACAGATACAACATTAGAAAATGAAGAGATCATTCGTATTTACGGCATGCGTTGGGACATTGAAGTCTTCTTCAAATGCAATAAATCCCTTTTAAATTTAGAGAAAGAATTCCAGGGACGTTCCTACGACATGTTAATTAGCCATACAACCATTGTTTTTACACGATATATTCTCATTGCTTGGCAAATGCGAAAAGAGGAGGATCCTAAGACGATTGGCAACCTTTTTTACATCCTTTGCGAAGATGTAAAAGACATAGATTTTATTACTGCCCTTCAATCGCTTATTGACCTTTTCCAAACTTTGGCGGAAGCCAAGGTTTCTTTAAACATGGACATCTTTAAAAATCAAATGAATAAATGGTTGGTTACTATACCTAATTATATCAAGCAATGCTTAAATATTACTGTGTGCGAAAGTTGAGTCATAAATAAAAGTGATGCGTTTACAAAGTAACAAATTACTACATGTTTCGCTGAAATAGTAATATAAACAAATTAAAAGACCATTCCAAAATGGAATGGCCTTAAACCCCAATCTTAATGATTGGGCCTCTCTGATTGCGACATGGCAATCTAAACATGTTATATTATATGCTTAAACGATTGTATTATGTGCTTAAATTGGATAGGGGACTAAAAAGCCCCCAAACAGTAACCTATAAAATATAGTCTCTCTGACTGCGACGAGGCAATCTAAACATAAAATATTTTCTAATTAAAGAATATCATTAATTATTCATATTGACAAGTGATAACCAGTCAATTTTTTGGGGAAAAGTTGATTATTTTCGTTATAAAATTTAAAATCCCATTGCAAATAATAAACGATTTCTCATAAGATCCAAATCTTTCACGTCAATATTCCCTAAATGCTCACCAATTCTTACTTTATCTACCGTTTTAATATCTTCGAACTTAACGCATGAATCTTCGTTTAAAAAGGGATATTTGGATTTAAGGAGTATGTAATGATTTTTATATTTTGGTGTTTTCACTCCTTTCACAAGGTTATATTTGAATTTAGTTGTTAATGGAATCAAAACAACAGTATCTCCACTGTTTAATTGATTCCTACTAATAATTAAGCAAGGCCGTCTTTTATTCTTTTCCCCTCCTAAATTGCCCTCTCCTAGTTCAACGTTAAATACCCCACCTCTATATATTGTAGGTACTGTTCCATTCCGTTTTTGATAATCTTTTAATTCAATTAATTCAATTGCTCTCGCAAGCCAATGACCTGCATTTCGAATATTTTTTTCTTTGGTCCAACTCATTTTTCTCCTCCTCTAATCTTATTATATTCCTTAAAAGAGGAGTAAGAAAATACGTTAATAGTATTTATTCCAATTTTATTACTAATCTATACTTAAGTTCACTTTCTAGTTTATACGTTCTAAAATTTTCAAATTCCCCATTAACTGTGACTTCATCAATTTCTCTCCCTTCGTTTATTTCCAATTTAGTAAAAAAACATGAATATGTTAATTTTGGTGTTTCAGTTTGATTTTTATATTTGAAATCCTTTACTTCCATTTCTCCTCTTTAAAAATTCATTGTAAAATCATTTTGAAGGAGGTTAAGAGATGGAAATTAAAAAAGTAGCCATATATGCCCGTGTTAGTACAGAAGAGCAGGCTAAAGAAGGGTACAGTATAACCGCTCAACTTCAAACACATCGACAATATGCTCAACTTTACAACTGGGAAGTTGTTGAAGAATATGTAGACGAGGGGATTAGTGGAAAATCGATAAAGAGTCGGCCAGCAATGAAAAGGCTTATTGATGATGTGGAAATCAACAAATTTGATGCTGTTCTAGTATGGAAAATATCCCGGCTTTCAAGAAATATGTTGGATACTCTAGTCATTTTGGATAAGTTTGAAAAATACGATGTAAAATTTATATCTTACTCGGAAAACTTTGATACTGGAAACCCTATCGGCCGTTTAGTACTGCAAATAATGGCTTCTATTGCGGAAATGGAAAGAAATACGTTATCGGAAAATGTAAAACTTGGTATGAAACAAAGGGCATTAGAGGGACAATGGAATGGTGGTTCTGTATTTGGTTACGATACTGTTGAAAAACAACTTGTCATCAATCATAAAGAAGCAGAGATCGTAAAAATGATCTTTGAAATGTATGCAAGCGGAAAGGGGTTAAAGGCAATTGCAAACTACTTAAATAAATTAGGATATCGAACGAAAAAAGGCCGTTATTTTTCTATAAATGGGATTGCAACAATCTTAGACAATGTCATCTATAATGGTAAAATCAGCTGGTTAAAGGTTGAAAATTGGGACACTAAGAGAAGAAAAGGAAAGAATCCTGACCCTATCATTGTTGAGGGGCAGCATGAAGCCATCATTTCAGATGAATTATGGAGTTTAGTTCAAGCAAGAAGAAAAAGCAAATCATTTAAACAGCGCCAATCGAATGAACCTTTTTTACTTAGCAGTCTTTTGCGTTGCCCTGATTGCGGTCAAGGAATGGTCCCTTCCATTACGACATATACAAGAAAGGATGGGACGAAACGAAAACATCGTTATTATGTTTGTAGTAATTTCCATAATAAAGGATCTGCAGCATGTAAAGCGAATTCCATAAAAGCGTATGAAGCAGAGGACGAGGTTATTAATAGAATTGAAAAACTCGTTACCAATAAGCAAAAGCTATATAAAACATTAAAAGAAATAAATTCAAGTTCTGCTAGTTCTCTAAACAAACTGAATAAAGAACTAGAACAGATTGAAAACCGCTTGTTAGAAATCCAGCAATTGCAGGACAAATATATGGAAGCTTTTGAAAAGAATACACTCCCGATAGATATCCTTCAAGAAAGATTACAAAAGGTTTCCAATGAAAAAAGAGAATTAGAGCAGAAGAAAAATGAGATTGCAGTACATTTGAGTTCTTCTGATTCAAAAGTTATTCAACCGGAGCTTATTGAAATGCTGCTTGAAAAATTTCTATTCGTTTATAAACAGACATCAAGAGAAAATCAAAAACAGCTACTTCAGTTATTGATCGATAAAATTTCAATTAAACAAACAGGAAAATCAAGAACCATTAAAAACATTGAACTTGAATTCGATTTTACAGAAGTCAACATATCTAAAACCTTTATACTTATCCACATGTTGTATCGTGAAGCGGATAATGAATCTGATTATCCACAGCCAATACCCGCTTCCGACAATAAAATTCCACCTTATCTTCAACAATTTTTGCCTCTATTTATGGTACGGTTCCCCTCGATTAATCCGGTAAGCCCGGTATATTTGTTCGAGTAAAATCAGCCTCATTAACTGATGTGGAAATGTCATTTTTGAGAAGGAAAGGGCCAGGTCACTTCGGTTTTGCACTTCTTTACTTAGTCCGAGCGAGCCACCGATAATAAATGCTAATTTACTTTTCCCATATGTACCGAGTTCATCGATTTTTGCGGCAAGTTGTTCGGAGTTTAACATTCTGCCACTTATTTCCAGGGTAATAATGTATGTATCTTCACTAAGATGGGAAAGAATTCGTTCCCCTTCCTTCCGCTTCACTTCTTCCATTTCTGCCTCACTTAAATGTTCCGGTGCTTTTTCATCGGCTACCTCAATGATTTCCACTTTGGCATAGGCGGATAATCGTTTTAAATACTCATCAATACCTTGTTTTAAATATTTCTCTTTCAGTTTTCCTACAGTTATAATCGAAATCTTCATTTTAAATGACCTTTCCAATTTATTCTTTTGTATTTTATCAAATGGCAAAATAACAATTCAATCGAAGGGCTGCGAATAACAAAAAACCCTAAAGGCTAGGATTCCTTTACAAGTATGATGCTTCGACGGCCTCGATTAATTTTTTCCACCGTAATTTTTAAAGATTACGGATTTTCCCCGGTGACAAGATTGCCGTCCCGTATCGAGTAATCTGTCCATTTCGCACTTCCTTCAAAATTAGCAGTTTCGGACAACTCCTTCTTTCTGGTGGATAAAAATAGATGGAGAAATCCCCATCTTTTTATACAGATACGTCTGTTTCTTCACGATTTACCGAGGAAAGATCAGGTTTTTGTACAAAGGTCAATAATATAAAACCGATGATAAACAAAATGATGAGACTAAAAATGCCCATCGAAGAACTTCCCGTTATTTGCGTTGTTACACCCATGAGAAACGGCCCTGAGACAGCTGCAAATCGGCCAAATATGTTGTAAAAACCGAAAAACTCGTTTGATTTTTCCTCAGGCACCATTTGGGCAAAAAAGGAACGGCTCAATGCTTGAATTCCCCCCTGTGATGTAGCAACCAGCATAGCCAATACCCAAAAATCAAAAGCACTGTCCATAAACATCGCATAAACACATATAAAAGTATAAATAAAAATTCCGACATAAAGCATTATTTTTGTTCCATATTTTTTTGCAAGTGTCCCAAAGAGAATAGCAAACGGTGCTGCAACAACTTGGACGGCTAGCAGGGCAATAATCATATCAGTAGCACTCAAGCCTACATCCGTGCCATAAGCGGTTGACATGGAAATAATCGTATCGACCCCATCGATATAAAAGAAATATGCTAATAAAAATAAGAAAATATTCCGATATTGCTTTATATCTTTAAATGTCTTACCCAGTCTTTTAAAACTATTTACAATAATTTTTGGCTCTCTCTCTACATAATAAATCTGTTTTACATTTTTAATGAGCGGGATGGCAAATCCAATCCACCATACAGCTGTTATGAAAAAGGCAATTCGGCTTGCTGCTGTCATTGACAAAGGAATAATGCCGGTTTGCGCTAAAATAATAATCCCGATACTGATCACAAAAGGAATACTACTGCCGATGTACCCTAAAGCAAATCCCCGGGATGAAACATCATCCATTTTATCCTTTGCCGTGACATCAACGATAAAAGCGTCATAAAAAATATTTGCCCCCCTGGCACCAATGGCCGTTAATAAATTCATTACCAGTAAAAGCAGCCATTGATCACTTGGTACGAATACGAGACTCACCGTTGAAAGTGTCCCCAAAAGAAAGAAAAATACAAAAAACTTTTTCTTAAAACCTCGATAATCTGCAATCGTACCAAGTATCGGAGCCAACATTGCCAAAATAAAAGTGGAAATTGAAATCGTATACCCTAAGAAAGCTGTAGATTGACTTGGGTCAACGCCGGCATTCGTTGCAACCGATTTATAATAAATTGGAAAAATCGCCGTCGTTATGACAACCGAATAAGCCGAAGTTGCCCAATCATACATCATCCAGCTCTTTTCCTTTTTACTGTATTTCGCCATGTTTTCACTCCCTCCCCTTATACCCAATATACCATATTTACCTAAAACGAAATATAATTGTTTTGTAAAATTTTTAAAAGACATAACTTTCCATTACGTCATAAATTCCTATATATACCGGTAATTTTAAAATCATTGGGTTTCCGTTATAATAGGTTAGTATAAAAAGAATGATATTTATTTCCCTTGACTATAACGGAAAATGACATAAGCGTTTTTATATTGAAAGGAGGAACATGATTGTCTACTACTGTAGGATCATCTTTCATAACCGAAATCAGACAATTGGATAAAAATGGAGCCGGACAAGCTGTCGTTTGGCATGAGAATGAAAAGGGAAATTCAAAAAAACTCAAATTGACTGTCCCGGAAACACTACCCGGAGAAAAAGTACGCGTTACTGTTGATAAACCTGAACGGAGAAGGAGAAAAGCCGTTCTTGAAGAAATTATTGAAGCTCATCCGGAACGAGTTGGGCCAGCCTGCCCTCATTTCTCTTTATGTGGCGGTTGCGTCTGGCAGCATTGGCAATATGCCGGACAATTGCAAGAAAAAACGAATCACGTAAAACATGCCTTGGAAGCACAAGGCTTTGAACCATATCTTGTCCAAGATACAATGGGTATGGAAGATCCGTGGCATTACCGTAATAAGATGGAATTTACCTTCTCCCCGGATGGCACGCTTGGTTTGCATGAGCAAGGGAATTTCAGAAAAATTATTTCACTTGAAACTTGCCTAATTGCCGGAAAGAAAATGGTTGAAGCGGCAATGGACATAGCAAAGTGGGCTAGTGATCATCATTTATCCGGGTATAATAAAGATACTCATGAAGGGTTACTGCGACACTTAATGGTTCGTGAATCTTTTGCCACAGAGGAAATGATGCTTGCTTTATTTGCCACCGAGGCGCCGGACGGAAATCTTCGTGAAGCTGCATCCGATTTAATTGATCGGATTGAAGCTAAATTTCCCGAAGTAAAAAGTTTATTATGGCTGGAAAACCGAGATTGGGCTGATCGGACCCAATCAGAAAAAACCCATGTTTTATCCGGAAGAGATTTTATTTATGATGAATTATCCGGTTTTCGATACCGTATTTGGTATGATACTTTTTTTCAAACAAACCCGACCCAAGCACAAAAATTAGTCGATCTGGCCATTGAAATGGGACAGCCTAAAAAAAATGAAAAGATGATCGATCTCTTTTGCGGTGTAGGCACATTTTCCCTTCCTTTTGCTAAACAAGTAAAAGAATTAAGCGGCATTGAAATCGTGGAAACATCCATTGAATCAGCAAAGCGAAATGCAAAAGATAACGGAATAACCAACACTCATTTTCTGGCGAGAGATGCACGTCATGGCATAGACGAGGTTATCGATAGCTTTGGAACACCCGAACTATTATTATTAGACCCTCCTCGCTCGGGTGCCGGCGGGAAAGTCATGCGGAAAATCGGTCGTGCGCAACCTGAACGCATTGTCTATGTTTCATGTAATCCGGACACATTTGCCACTGACATTAAAGAATTACTCCCATTCGGTTACCAATTAGAGTTGGTTCAACCGGTCGATCTTTTCCCACATACAGTACATGTGGAGTGCTGCGCATTGTTAATAAAAAAATAGAAGATATATAAAGGGTCCGAGAATCGGTAATGGATTCTCGGACTCCCATCTTCTTTTATCTCAATTCTTTCTATTAGTTTGTGAAGCACTTGTTCTTCAAGAACAGAGTTTTGAACAAACCGTTCAATTTGTTGGATTAGTTTTGTAAAATCAATCATTTGTTTTTATTGAAGTAATCCTTTTTCTAATTTAATCTTTCCTCATTCAGTTTAGCGAGTTGGATACCATTGTTTGAAAAGGTATCCTTTGATTATAGATTATTCAACTTCTAATTCACTTATGAATGCATGTATATTGCCTTCTGTGTCTTTAAAGAAAGTCATCCAAGTTTCGGTGCCGCCCATTTTTGCAACAATATGGGGTTCATCAATAAAGGATACCCCAGCATTTGTGAATTTTTTATAGGTTTCCCATATGTTTTCAACTTGAAAGTAAATAACAGAGCTTGGATGTGAAAACTCATCTTTTTCTGGTAAACTTAATAGAATTCGTATTCCGTCACAATCGAAAAATGCCATTGTATCTGTTGAAAAAAGTAATGGTAGGCTAAGAGCCTTATAAAAACTTACTGCTCTATTAATGTCCTTAACAGGTACTCCTATTTGGTTAATCTTTTGGATGTTCATCATTGCTCTCTCTCCTTTAATTGATGTCTTCTTAATGATAATAAAACATTACATATATTAATTCTTATCCAAAATCACTTTTTTTCTATATTGAAGTGGAGATAAACCTGTAGAAGCCTTAAATATCTTGCTAAAAGATGCAGGGTTATTGAATCCTATTTCATAAGTAATATCAGTCATACTGAGTTCCATATCCTCAAGAAGTTTTTTTGCTTTAAGTATTCTCAATTCAGAAACATGCTGGTGTGGGGTTTTACCATAAATTTTTTTGTAGCTCCTCAACAGATGGTTCTGCGATAAACATGCGACACTTGAAATATCATGTAATTTTATCTGGTGATTAAAATAGGCCCTAATAAAATCATGTGCAACGGATACACGTCTAAATAATTCATCACGGGTTGAACTTTTAATTGTGTTTAGTGATTCCATTTTACTAAGGGTATCAAAATGAGCAAATAACATGATCTGCATAAGATTGTGAAACTGCTCATCGAACCATAAAAAATCATTATGGAATAAGTCGTAGTGTCTTTGAAACTTTTCTAATTGTAACATTAAGGTTGGAGTTATCTGGTAGGTCTTCTCATAGAATTCGACAGTATCCATATCAAAATATGGGTCTGATAGAATAGAGTTTGTTGACTTTAGTATGGAAGGTAAAACTTCTTGGGCAAACCCATCTCTAAAAAAGATACAAAACGATTCTACTTCTGTTTTTTCATCAATTGATATTGTATAGGAGCCCTCATTAAGTAGAAGGTATCTATTTTCCTCAACGGAGTAAAATCCTCTATTAGTTTTGTAAAACGCTTTTCCATTAGCAAATGTTTTGATTGAAAGTTGTCCTTGTCCTTCCCAGAAAAACTGTTTGCTCTGGGCATGAAGAATGTAGTTTTTAGAACCTTTTTTACTCATACTGAAACCTCGGCACTGGCAGATTTTTTATGACTTTAAATATAATTATAAATGAAATAATTGGAAATAGGAATATAAAAGGGGGGGAGATGAGAGAGCTGTTCAATAAAGTGTAGTGTTCTCTAATGCGCAGCTTATGTTCAATTATTAGATATTACAAAGAGATGCTTTGCGCTTTTTTTCGCTCTAATCGTTTTTCTGTTTTTGTAAATTGTGTACTTGATTCATCTTATAAAGTTAAGGTGAATTCCACTACTCGTATTAAACATTGTCTATATTCAGCACTCAACGCACTTGGAGTACTGTTCATTGTTAATGTTAGTTAAATAATGCATTGAACGGCCAAAGAATCTGATAATCACATTGCACGGCGCACGATTAAACGGGCCCTCCATTGAGAAGGCTCGTTTTCTTGTGGAAAAATTTTTTCTTGTCTGTTTCCTATAAATTCATCATACCCAATCGTTTTCCCCAGTTTATAAACAGGCTATAAACAGGTTACTGACAGCTTATTAACAAAAGTTATCCACATATCCACATTTATTATCCACATTTTGTGTGAGAATATTAGTTCGACACAATATATTCTGCGAGTTGTCCACAGTATTCACAGGTTACTGTTGGCAACTGTTCTTTTACCTCCTCGAGTTTTGGCGGAACTTCACTTTCATTTATGACTTCTTCTAGTCCATATTCGACATGCTCTTTGCAACAATAAATATTTTTCATTTCCATCACCTGACTTGAAGAGACTGCCACAGTGAACGCCTCTGTGGTTTCATTGATCAATCATTTCCCCTTAAATCTCCGTGAGATAGAGTCGAAACCCACCAGCTTACTATATAAAAATTTACGAGGTGCCTCTGTGACTTACCTTCCTTCCCCGGTTAGTGTAATCGTCTTTTCTTGGTATTTTCCATTTCGGTAAAATCCAACTTTCAACTGATCGCCTATTTCTTTTTTTGTGTATAAATGCTTGCGTAAATCAATAATGTTGTTCACTTCTTGCCCATCCAATTTTACAATAACATCCAATTGTTTTAATCCACCTTGATCTGCCGGACCACCCGGGGCAATTTCTGCAATTAACAATCCCGATTTAATATTATCCGGTAGATGAAGGGTTTGTTGTTGATGATAAATGGGCACTTCATTAATATCCTCCAAGGAAACACCCATATATGGCCGCTTCACCACGCCATTTTTCTCTAAGTCTTCAATGATGGGAATCGCTGTATTAATTGGAATGGAAAATCCTATTCCTTCCACTTGTTCTTGGGCAATTTTCATGGAGTTGATACCAACGACTTGCCCGGCAATATTCACAAGGGCACCTCCGCTATTCCCCGGGTTAATCGCTGCATCTGTTTGTAACACCTCTGCGTTCCAATCCGGTATACCGTCACCGTCGAAGTCAAGCGGCACTGTCCGTTCCAATCCGGAAATAATTCCCTGAGTAATCGAGCCGGCAAATTCCAAACCAAGCGGATTTCCAATGGCAATCACCGGTTCACCTAATTTTAATGCATCTGAGTCACCAAATTCAGCTACCGTTTGAATCTTATTTCCATCTACTTGTAAAACGGCAAGATCGGTCCATAAGTCACTTCCTAATAATTTCGCCTCTATTTTTTCTCCATTGGCTAAAGTGACTTCCAACCGGTTTGCCCCCTCGATTACATGGTGATTGGTAACGATATAGGCTGAGTTGTCTTGTTTTTTATAAATGACCCCTGAACCGGTGCCTGCCTCTTGTGCTTGTGTCCAAACATTGCCTCCTTGGATATTCGTAATTCCGACAACGGAGCCACCTGCCTTATTTACTGCTTTTGTCACGTCTGTTTCTACTTTTACGGATACATTTTGGACAATGCTATCACTGTTATTTTCTTTACCTGTCTTCTCAATAATGGCATCCGATTGATTCTCATTGGTTTGGTTATCCATTAGATAGGGTGAAGTCAGCGATACAACTAAGCCGCCAATGACAGCCCCGATGAAACCGGAGAAAAAATAACCTCGCTTATTATCTTTCGGTTTTTTTCGGCTTCCAAATCCGTTGTCATCTTCATAATAGCCCATTATATTCACACCTTTTATTCAATTTTTATGGATGTATGTATGAGTCAGCTAAAAAATTTTCTACAAACAGTTCTACTCTCAATTAATATGAACAATATTTTACGAAAAAATTCCCAAGATATATGAAAAAAGCCTTTGTTTCAAAATATGAACAAAAGCTTTTTCTTTTCAACCTTTTTGCTTATTTTTAAATTGCCTTTAATACGGTCGGAATTTTCGGATCGGTATCATATAATGAAACTTGCTCACCCACAACAAATCCCCGACTTTCTAAAACTTGGCCAACTGACATTCTCGCCAACTCTTTCATATTATTATCTTTACTTAAGTGTGCCAAATAAATCCCTTTCGTATTGTCACCTATGCATTCGCTCATTGCCATTGCCGCATCTTCATTAGACACATGGCCAATATCGCTTAAGATTCGCCGCTTAATATTCCACGGATATTTTCCCATCCGCAGCATTTCGACATCATGATTACTTTCAAATATGTAGTAATCGGCATTTTCAATTGTGCCGATCATCCGATTGCTAACATATCCGGTATCGGTTATGACTACCAACTTTTTTCCATTATGATGAAAAATATAAAACATCGGTTCTGCCGCATCATGGGAAACGCCAAAAGATTCGATGTCCAACCCTTTGAAAGAACGAACGGATTCTGTGGGAAATATAAATTTTAAATCCGTTGGTATTTCACCGATTAACGGAGACATCGCTTGCCATGTTTTTTCATTTGCGTAAATCGGCAACTTGTATTTTCTTGCCAAAATGCCAACACCTTTTATATGGTCACTATGTTCATGAGTGACAAGAATGCCATCCAGCTGATCGGGTTTTCTTTCAATTTCTTGCAACAATCCTTCCATATGTTTTCCGCTTAAACCTGCATCAACTAAAAAGGCGTGCTCCTCTGTCTCTATGTAGATTGCATTTCCGGTGCTTCCGCTTGCCAAAACACTAAATTTTAATGTCATTCCTTTCACTCCATAAACCGTATATTTATCTACTTAAAAGTTTCTCCTTCTACCATATTTAAAGGCTAGTAGAATGAATTCTACCAGCCTATCAAGTATTTTTATACTTATTATCTTATCATATTTAACGGTTTATCAAAACATCTACCTATTTTAAAATTTCTTCTTCTTCATTTAACACATGACCTTCAACAGCATTTACAAAATAATCCCGTTTATCATCAATAGTAAAACACCATGTAGGCGCAAGTAATTGTGAAGATTTTATCGGTACCAATGTATAGTAGCCGAGCTTAATATTTGTTATATTACTACCGACATCCAACAGTCCTTTATTATAAAGAATAGCCATTGCTTCATGAGCAGTAAGAATCTCTTGTTTCGAAATTTCCTTTATATCATCAAGCATCGTTTGTGAATAGGAAACAATCTCATTTTTATCATTTAACACTAATTGAACTTGTCCGCTTGCATTTTTGTAAAACATTTGATTTTTATACAGTTGATAATAGGTGATCATATTCTTGTCTTTATCATATTGATAATATTTGTATTGGTCACCGTAATAAACATAGTTCTTTAAAAATTGATCCACATCCGCCACTTTCCAATCTTTCTTTAACGGATACGGGCTTGTTAACTGGCTTTTTATTAAAATATTATCGTTTAGGATCTCAATAGACTGTCCCGATAAAGAAGAAATATCATCGGCTTGAAAAACCATGGCATCTGCCTCAACATAGCTTGCCTTTGTTGGTTTTAATGGTAGTTCTGTTTTAATTTGAATATTATCAGCCTTCAATTGTTGATCAATTGGCGTATCTTGAATTAAATCATACGTGTTTTCGGATTTTTGAATAATAAATTGACTGATCAAAAATATATCCAATATAAGAAAAATCATAATAAAGACGTTTTTGGCTCTACTCCAGTCCATTTTCGACCACTCCCAGTTTTTCATCATTAACCCGGATCCATGAATTACCGATTTTATAGAACCAAGAGGGTTGAAATTTTATAACAGCATTCTCATTATCTTTTTCCATATGATACCCAATTAAAATATCTTCAACCAATTCTAAATTTACACCATCCCCTTGTATTTCCGCTAACACATCGGTTCCCTTAGGTAAGGTATACTCCTGTTTGTTTGGGTTATATGGGATAAAGTCTAATCTGAAGTACGGGCGTCTATACTCATGAATTCTATTTTTCCCGACTACTAATGAAAGTTCATTTAATCCGAGTTCATTGAATACAGGATAATTATTTGTATAAAGTTGAAAATTAATTTTTTTCGTGTTTACGAATGCTCCCGAATAATAATATTGATCCGTCCAGCCTCCATGCGCATTTATATAATTGACACTCGTTGTTATCATATTATAAACGGTGTCAGGTGACTCAGTAATGGTTGGATCTACAAAAGTCAACATCTGCTGATCAGATTGAAGCTTCATCAAACTTGAACCGTCCGTATACTCTTCATCATTTATCGTTACCCTGTCCGGATTCGAAAAGAGTGCATCAACAAATATTTTTTCATCGTATAACCGTGGATAGTATTGATCATCCGGAATAACCGTTTCCTTGTCGTTAATAAATAAATAGCCGGAATTCTTCTTGTACGCGTAATAAGGATTGCTATTATTACTCATAATTTCAATTAAGTTTCTAAAATGTGCAGAAGATTTTTGCCGAACATTTGCCTTAATGATCGACCTTAAATCATTGGTAGCAAAATAAACAATTCCTTCGTCATCGTTTAGGTCTTCCTGAAAAATGAACATGTAACGGAAATTTCCGCTCGGTATCTCTTTTACCTCAACCGTATACATCGATTTTAACAATTCAAACGGGACATCACCGGGAAACTGGACAATGAGAACCTGCTTTCCGGGCATTCCTTCAAATTTTTCCACAAATTCATTGACACTTCTTTGAAAACCATAGAAAGTCCATTTCCTAATTTCATTAACAAATGGTGTGATCTGTTCCATATTTTGGATGCCATGGAAACTGTTTTCCCCATTTCGATAAATGATCTTATTCGGAACAACCAGATCTTTTATTGGCTTTTTTATATCATTAATCGTGACTTCTTTTACATATTCTTGATTATTCACTAAGTCATAGTTTCGTTGAAAAGTAACAAGATTCCAAAACAGAACGATGCTAACTAAAACCAAAGTAGTGAGTATTAATGTTTTGATTTGTTCAACTTTCATTAAAAATCATCCCCTTGATCACGGTCATATGGAAGAGTGAAATGGATGGTCGTTCCTTTCCCTTCAATGCTCGTAGCCCAAATATGACCGTTATGGGCTTCAACCATTTCCTTTGCAATTGCAAGTCCGAGTCCCGTGCCGCCAATGTGTCTTGCTCTCGCTTTATCAACACGATAAAAGCGGTCAAAGATACGATGTAAATTTTGTTTTGGTATCCCTACACCTTGGTCGGAAATTTTTACTTCCAATGAATCATGAAAGACAACCAATTTAACGGTGATTGTTCCACCGCTTGGCGAATATTTTAAAGCATTGGAGATAATATTATCTAATACTTGGGTAATTTTATCCTGATCAATTTCTACGAGTATTGGTTCATTTAAATAGTCACGTGAAAAATGAACATTTTTTTCTTTTGCCATCTCGAACCGGTCGATAATATGGTCAAGGAACTTCGGAAAGTTAATCCATTCTTTACGTAATTGATAATCTTTACTATCCATTTTTGATAACACGAGGAGATCATTCACTAACCGTATCATCCGTTCCGTTTCATTTTGCGTTACCTTTAAAAATTGAGGAGCAATGTCTCTATCCATCCAGGCACCATCCGTCAAAGCTTCCAAGTAACTTCGCATCGTTGTTAAAGGTGTTCTTAACTCATGAGATACATTGGCAACAAATTCACGGCGTTCCCTTTCAATTTTTTCTTGCTCGGTTATATCATGAAGGACAACAATTAAACCGTTCATAATCCCTGTTTCTTTTTGGATAATGGAAAAATTAACACGGACAATTAGCGGTACCGCATTCGTACTTAAATCGAGAATAACCGAGTTTTGTTCCTGTGTTAAATCCTTTAATGAATATTTATCCCCAAGCTCCAGGACATCAATAATATTTTCAGATATGACTGTTTCACGTGTAACATTCAGCATTTGCTCAGCTGCTTCATTAATAAGAATAATTCGTCCTTTACGATCGGTAGAAATAACCCCGTCTGTCATAAACTTTAAGATTGAGGACAATTTCCGTTTTTCACTATCGGTTTTCGCTTGTTCATCTTGAAGTTTTTTAGATAAATTATTAAAAGTAATGGCTAATTGGCCAATTTCATCATGACCGTATACTTTTACTTTCCGGGAATAATTCCCTCTGGCCATTGCCTGAGCCTGCTTTTTCATATCTGTGATCGGTCTTGTAATTGTTTGAGCAATGATGACTGCAACAATGGCTGTAAAGACTAGCGCAATTATCGTTCCATTTATGAGAACTTGGTTGATGACTTGAATTTGTTCAAAAACCCTTTCAATTTTCCCTTCAATGAATAGGATCCCTTCAATTTCATTATCGACTTTGATCGGGACGTACAATAACCACTTCCGTTCATTCGTTGATTTGTCAATAGACATTTTTTCAATCATTTCTTCCGTAACAAAGGTTCTTGTTACAACGATATCTGTCGTCCTTTGACCAACTTTATCCTGACTTCCCGGATCGGAAGTAGCGATGACCCGTAAATCTTTATCATACACCCGCATTTCTTCTATATCTGAAGATTTATTATCAATTAACAGTTTTTTCACGTCATCTTCAAATTGTAAGGATTCTTCACTATCCCGCTCTTTTAAAAACTCTTCTTCCAAATTATAAGTTAATAAATTTACTCGGTTTAAAATCGAGTCTTTAAAGTTCTGCGTGAGTTCCTTTTCCAACTCCCGGACAAAATAAACGCCAATAATTTCCATGGCAAGTAAGATAAGTAAAACGAAGAAAAGAATAAATTTTAACCGGATCGAAGAAAATATGGAAAATTTTTTCATTTGCCTCGATTACTCCTGTTCTGGGTTTTGTAAATAATATCCGACACCGCGTCTCGTGACAAGCCAACCAGGATGACTTGGATTATCTTCAATTTTCTCCCGTAATCTTCGTACTGTCACATCAACTGTCCGTACATCGCCATAATAGTCATAACCCCAAACAGTTTGAAGTAAATGCTCTCTTGTCATTACTTGACCGAGGTGTTTTGCCAAATAATATAAAAGCTCAAACTCCCTGTGTGTAAGCTCGATCATTTCGCCTCGTTTTGAAACGATATATGCATCCGGGTGAATAACGAGGGATCCGATGGCAATTTCTTTATTCTCATTTTCTTGGTTTGCTGTGTTAACTTGTTGGTGGCGGCGTAAGTTTGCTTTTACACGAGCCAGCAACTCCCTTGTACTGAATGGTTTTGTAACATAATCGTCAGCACCCAGTTCAAGTCCTAGAACTTTATCAATTTCTGAATCCTTTGCGGTTAACATTATAATTGGCATCTCATATTTCTTTCGGATCTCTTTACAAACTTCCATCCCATCCTTTTCCGGAAGCATAATGTCCAGTAAGATAAGATCCGGTTGTACTTCTTCAACTAATTCCAGTGCCTCATCCCCATCGTATGCACAAAAGACCTCATAACCGTCCTTTTTTAAATTAAATTGTAAAATATCTGCAATAGGTTTCTCGTCATCAACGACCAATATTTTTTTAGCCATTTAAACCTCTCCTCTCTGCTTAACGTAATTACATCATCTATTTTCATCTATTCTAGTTTTTAGAGATTTTCAGGAAATTAGGTTCTACTTATGAATAATACAAAATTTTTACAAATAATTCACACTTAGAGTTGCGTAAACATATTTTATCGCAAACTTTAGAAAAGGAGGCCCTACTCTTTACTTTATCATGAAATAGAGGTGAAGTTCACCACATATTCATTAATTTCCTTTATTTTTCAATTGGAGTAATCCCAATCTATACGGCGAGTGAAGATTTATTTCATAAGAAAATTCCCCGGATAACCAGGGAATTATAGCTATTTTATATTTTTTATCCTACTTTTAACAGGAAGTCAAGACTCCCACCTAGAATTGGATAGTCCCCTGATTGTTTACCTGACAATCGGCGGGGATATCGATTCCGTCCATTGATTAATGTTACACTTTATTGCAAATACGTTAATGGATTTTGTAATACGCCATTTTTATACACTTCAAAATGAAGATGGATGCCTGTAGAATTACCTGTACTCCCCATTATACCGATTTGGCTTCCTTTTTCTACCGTTTGCCCAATAGAAACATTGATCGATGAAAGATGTGCATAAACGGTTTGTATGCCATTATTATGATCAATGACGATTTTGTTTCCGTAACCTCCATCCCATCCGGCCGAGACAACTGTGCCATTATCTGCTGATTTAATAATTCTGTCTTCAGGACGAGCGATATCAATTCCTTTATGCTGTTTTCCCCAGCGGTAACCTAAATGACTGGATATATAGCCTCCATTTGTTGGCCAGGCAAATTGCCCGGTTCCTCTTGAAGGAATGACCTTCGTACCTTGATGAATAATTTTGTTTACCGGTTCTTTAATGACTTTTTCATCAGCAATTTCTTCTCCAATTTTTGTCCCGTTTTGTAATGTGATAATGGAACGGACCATCTTTTCTCCTTCGACGCCCTCTTGAACTACTTTTGCGTCCCCTTTATACATTGTTTCATCTTCAACAATTTGAACTTCATATGGAATCTTTTGTAAAGACATGTTTTCTTGTTTCACATTTACTTTCACATATGGCTCATATACGGTTACATTCAGCTCATCGCCAATTTGAATGATGGAATCTTCATTTAAACCCGGATTTAGATCAAGAAGCTGTTTTAGATCCAATCCATGACTTTCCGCGATTGTCCCTAAAACATCTCCCTCTTTTACAATGTATTTTTCCTCTTTCTCGATTCCTTTTTGTAATAAATTTACCGCTTCATCAACTGATGTTACTTGGGCGGGATCAATTTCCTCATGTACATAGGTTAATTTTGTACTCAATGAAATATCTGTAATTCTCGTTTCTCCTTCTTTTAATTCAGGTAAATTTTCGTTCGATTGTGTTTCTAATGCTTTTAGCTGTTCTGGTGGTATATAAGTGAGTTTAAGTTTTTCTATTAATTCATTCACTTTTTCTTCATCTGTTAAATATGTAACAGTTTTACCGTCAATTTGTACAGCAACGGCTTCTACGGCTACATCATAATTCTCCTGTATTTTGCTAATAACATCTTTCTCGTTATCAACAGAAGCTGTAAAAACTTGTTCCGGGACAAAAGCGAGGTCATCCTTTTTATATGCTAATTGGTATCCTTCAAATCGCTTTTGTGTTTCACTCATTTTTTGATTAACGAAACGTTCGACTTTTTCTTTATCAGATACAGTGCCTAAATAATTGTTATTTATATAAACATGATATACTTTTTGTAATTTGGCTGTTTCTTTTGCTGTAGCGATTGACGTACTTGTGGAGATTGTCGATATAACAATGGTTGCTAAAATCGTTCGTTTAAACGTCTGCCTTTGTTGATCCTTCAAGCTCCCTGCCTTTACAGATATTTTCTGCCAACCTTCTTTCAGTTGCATTCTGTACCTCCTATAACCTATTTGTGGATGTCAAATAGATATTGAAGAAAATTATCAAAATTCAATTCTCTATTTACTAATTTATCATAAAAGCTGAATAATTTGCCGGAACGCCCATTTTTGTAATGCAACTGTATAAATGGTGGGAAATAATGGAAAATGGTTTGTGAAGTCGTTTTTCTTTCATAAAAATTTTTTATGTTTTTTTTGCCTTTATCTATTATGTTTTTTCTTTTGAATCGTTTGGAATTTAATCGGGTTCAAAATTACATTTTTATTACAAAAAAGTTACTTCAGCGAGAAGATATATCTTTGATTTATTGTGGGGACAGTGAATGGCGAGGTTGCAATGTACTGCTTGAACATCTTTGTGCACTTATTTAAAACATGCTTGACCATTCATTGATCAAGCATGTTTATCCCTTATAGACGCCGGCTGTTCAAAGAGACAGGTAAACTATCGATAAACGCCTCGTACTAAATTGGTTTGTGTGCGGTCAGGACCAACAGAAAAAATCGATAGCGGAATCCCGGTTAATTGGGAAACACGTTCCACATAATGACGTGCATTTTCCGGCAGTTCATCCAATGTTCTGCACCCGGTTATATCTTCCGTCCAACCCGGTAATTCTTCATAAACAGGTTCACATTCGGAAAGAACTTTCAAACTCGCCGGAAATTCCTCAATGATGGTATCTTTATACTTATAGGCAACGCAAATCTTCACGGTTTCAATTCCCATTAAGACATCAATGGAGTTTAAAGATAGGTCGGTTATGCCACTGACTCTTCTCGCATGACGAACAACAACGCTGTCAAACCAACCGACTCTGCGTGGTCGTCCTGTCGTTGTTCCATACTCACGGCCAACTTCACGAATTTGATCGCCTATCTCATCCAAAAGCTCAGTCGGAAATGGCCCATCGCCGACTCTTGTTGTGTATGCTTTTGCTACACCAACAACATGGTCAATTTTTGTCGGTCCAACACCGGAACCGATAGTCACACCGCCTGCGACCGGATTAGAAGAGGTAACAAAAGGATAGGTGCCTTGATCAATATCAAGCATCACACCTTGTGCGCCTTCAAACAATACACGTCTTCCCTCATCTATTGCATTGTTTAGTACAACAGAGGTATCGCACACATATTGTTTAATCTGTTGCCCATATTCATAGTATTCTTCTAAAATCTCTTCTAATGTAAATCCTTCTGTTTCATATATTTTTTCAAATAGTCGATTTTTCTCTTGGAGATTACGAGATAATTTTTCTTTAAATACATCTTTATCTAATAAATCAACAATCCGGATTCCGACTCTGGCTGCTTTATCCATATAAGCCGGTCCAATTCCCTTTTTCGTCGTTCCGATTTTATTTTCCCCTTTTGCTTCTTCTTCCACCTGATCCAGCTTAATATGATAAGGTAAGATGACATGTGCTCGATTGCTTATATGTAAATTGTCCGTTGAAATATTACGATTATGGAGGTATTTTAATTCCTCTACTAAAGCTTTCGGATCAATGACCATCCCATTCCCGATGACACAAATCTTTTCTTTATAAAAAATCCCGGATGGAATTAAATGCAATTTAAATGTTTCACCATTGAATTTTATTGTATGTCCTGCGTTGTTTCCACCTTGATAGCGTGCAACAACTTCCGCATTTTCCGACAAATAATCAGTTATCTTTCCTTTTCCTTCGTCGCCCCACTGAGAGCCAACGACAACGACTGATGCCATTTGGACACCTCCAAAAATTTTATACGTACCTTACAACAATTTAGTGTATCACTTTTCTGTAAAATGTCAATGTAAAATACGAATAAATTAGTACATATAACTTATTAATGTTCGTAAAAAAGGCGATAATCCTTAAAAAGCGCCGATTGACCCGATCTGGATTATAAAACTTGTTTAAAAGATGATTTCCTGGATTTTTTTGTATAAAAAAGGGAGCCTGAATTTTTAAGCTCCCGGTGGAATGGCTGTTTCATCAAATCGCCTTTCTAAATTAACAAATTTATTAAATTCTTTTGCGAACGCCAATTGTACCGTACCGACCGGACCATTCCGCTGCTTTGCAATAATAATCTCAATTATATTTTTGTTCTCCGATTCTTTATCATAGTAATCTTCACGGTATAAAAAGGCAACGATATCAGCATCCTGCTCAATACTTCCTGATTCCCGAATATCTGACATCATCGGTCGTTTATCTTGGCGTTGTTCAACGCTACGGGACAGCTGTGACAAGGCAATGACCGGTACTTCCAATTCACGGGCGAGAGCTTTCAATGAACGGGATATTTCAGATACTTCTTGTTGTCTGTTATCCGAACGTCTGCCACTTCCTTGAATTAATTGCAAATAGTCAATAACGATCATTCCTAAACCTTGTTCCTGTTTTAGGCGACGGCATTTGGCACGAATTTCTTGAACACGAATTCCGGGCGTATCATCAATATAAATACCGGCATTTGATAAACTTCCCATTGCCATCGTTAGTTTTTTCCAATCCTCATCGGTTAATGCACCTGTACGCAAATTTTGTGCATTAATATTCCCTTCAGCACACAACATCCGCATGACAAGCTGTTCCGCCCCCATCTCAAGGGAGAAGATTGCCACATTTTCATCCGTTTTAGTCGCCACATTTTGAGCAATATTCAAGGCGAAAGCGGTTTTCCCTACAGATGGACGTGCAGCGACAATGATTAAGTCATTGCGTTGAAATCCTGCAGTCATTCGGTCAAGATCATTAAAACCGGTTGGGATTCCGGTAATCTCCCCTTTTCTACTGTGGAGTTGCTCAATATGATCATAGGTCTTTACCAGGACATCTTTAATATTTTGGAAAGCTCCGGTATTTTTGCGGTTCGCTACTTCAAGTATCCGCTTTTCTGCTTCCGATAAAAGAATTTCTACCTCATCTTCACGTGTATAACCTTCTTGCGCGATTTCACTGGCGGTTCGAATAAGACGACGTAATAAAGATTTTTCCTCAACAATGTGAACATAATATTCAATATTGGCAGCAGTCGGTACCGAATTTGCCAATTCCATCAAATAAGAAATACCACCTACATTTTCCAATTGATTGGAAGCTGCTAATTCCTCGGATACCGTTACAACATCTACAGGTTTGCCCAGATCATTTAATTTCAACATAACGGAAAATATTCGTTGGTGAGCACTTCGGTAAAAATCTTCCGGTATTAAATTTTCAGAGGCAAAAATCAAACTCTCGGGTTCTATAAAAATAGCACCTAAGACAGCTTGTTCTGCTTCAATATTTTGAGGAGGAGTTCGATCGATTAACAAATCATTCATTTGCTTTTTCAAACCTCCAAATATTGTTGTTTTTATTTTTGGGAAGAACGAATTCCTTCCGACCAAGGATGCCAATGGACGGCGTTGAAAATTTTAGACTGAAATTATATGTGCACAAAGAAGCTTGTCCATGTTCCTTTTGATACGTACAAAACAACAAGGATGCGAACTTATGGCATTCGTCATTTTGAAGTAAACTTACCTCTAATCTTTTTTCATGACCGAATTACTGTTAAATTCTTTTTTCATGATTAAGATCCTGGTTTCAAATAGAAATAGGCTGCTCAATACAACCTCATTGTATAGGTTACTACTTAAAGGTCTGAGTCTTGAGACAGCCGTAATATTTTCTTATATCATTTTATCATGACCGTTTTTTGATTTCGATGGAAAAATTTATTCTGTATGACGTAAATCAATTTATTCTTATATTAATTTTCATCTTTTACATGGACGGTTAATGTACCTTGAACCTCCGGATGTAATTTAACTGGGACTTTGGTAAATCCAAGAGCACGAATGGCATCTTCCAATTCAATTTTCCGTTTATCTAATTTTATACCATGTTGCTTTTGTAGTTGTTCCGCAATTTGTTTTGATGTAACCGAACCAAAAAGTCGACCACCTTCACCAGACTTTGCGCCAATTTCAACAGTTAATTTCCCTAATTTTTCCTTCAGTTGCTTGGCTTCTTCCAACTCTTTCTGTGCTTCTTTTTCTTCCTTCCGTTTTTTCGCTTCAAGAGATTTTATATTTGCCGGCGTCGCTTCGATGGCGTAACCATTTTTGATTAAAAAATTTTGTGCATAACCGTCAGCCACGTTTTTGATATCACCTTTATTGCCTTTCCCTTTTACATCTTTTAGAAAAATAACTTTCATGATTGATTCCCTCCTTCTAAATAACTATCAATCACTGCTTTCAGTTGTATTTCGGCTTCATTTATTGTTATATCCCTCAATTGTGTAGCGGCATTGGTCAGGTGGCCTCCTCCTTCCAGCTGTTCCATAATAATTTGTACATTTATTTTTCCTAAGGAGCGTGCACTAATACCAACCATGTCATCCGGTCTTTTTGAGATAACAAAGGAAGCCTCTACATTTTCCATCGCTAATAATAAATCTGCCGTTTGGGCGATAAGAACATTGTTGTAAGATTCGGATGGTTCTCCTTTTGTAATCGCAATTCCTTCTTTATAAAATTCTACTTTTTCAACAAGTTTTGCCCGCTTGATAAAAGTATCTAAATCTTCACGTAAAAACTTTTGGACTAAAACCGTATCAGCGCCCTTTGCTCTTAAATATGAAGCTGCATCAAATGTTCTTGAACCGGTACGTAGAGTAAAGCTTTTTGTATCGACAATAATTCCTGCAAGTAATGCAGTCGCTTCAAGAATATCAATTTTCCGATTCGGTTGATATTGAAGCAGTTCTGTTACTAATTCAGATGTTGATGAAGCATATGGTTCCATATAGACAAGCAAAGGATTTTGGACAAATTCTTCACTGCGGCGATGATGATCAATGACAACAATTCGCTCGCAACGATTGACTAATTTTTCTTCAATAACTAAGGATGGTTTATGAGTGTCAACTATCACTAGCAAGGCATTTGTCATATTTATTTCTAATGCTTCTTGCGGTGAAATAAAATGACTGTAGATATCCGTCTTTTGCTTCACCTCACTGAGCAATTTCCTTACTCCGGAATCAATTTCTTGCTCATTTAGTATAACATAAGATTCTCTTTGATTCATTTGGGCAATTTTTAATATACCAATCGCTGCACCAACTGCATCCATATCCGGATATTTATGGCCCATAATAAAAATTCTGTCGCTATCCTGAATCAGTTCACTTAATGCATGAGAAATAACTCTCGCCCGTACCCGGGTTCGTTTCTCCATCGGATTTGTTTTTCCACCGTAAAATTTTATTTTTCCGTTTGGGAGTTTTATGGCTGCCTGATCACCACCACGTCCCAACGCCAAATCAAGACTTGATTGTGCATAGCTGCCAAGTTCCGGAAGCGAGGAACTCCCTGCACCGACACCAATACTTAATGTTAGCGGTAAATTATTTTTTGCCGTCATTTCCCGGATATTATCTAGAATTGAAAACTTTCCTTTTTCTAACACTGCTAATATTTTTTCATTAAAAAATGCGATAAATCGATCTCCGGAAACTCTTTTTAAATAAATCCCATACTGACTTGCCCATTCGTTCAACAAAGAAGTAACCCGGCTGTTTAAGCTCCCCCTTGCTAAATCATCCATTCCTTGTGTAACTTCATCATAATTATCTAAAAATATGATGGCAATCACTGGCTGTTCCTCTTCATACTTTTGTTCAATTAATGCTTGTTCCGTAATATCAAAAAAATAAAGTAGTTTTTCTTCTCTTTTATAGAAAACACGATACTTCCGCTCATGGAGTGTAATAATTTTTCTCTCATTTTCTTGGATCATCATTTGTATAAGTTCATCCGCAATATCATAAACCGACGTACCGATCAGAGATTCTTCTTGGAAAACAGATAACATGTAAGGATTTGCCCATTCGATCGTGTATTCTTCATCAACCAGCAAAATTCCAATTGGCATTTGTAATAAAGCCTCTTCGCCAACCTTTTCTACGCGATGGGAAAGAAGTGATATATAGTGATCTACTTCTTTTTGAAATTTTACACTTTGTTTTATTAATAAATAAAAAAAATAAAGCAAGATTATTATTGATATTGCACTTAACCACCAATTATAGATAGCAAGGATTAATAATAACAGGAATATGACAGAAAAAAATCCTATCAATATTTTTTTCATTCCGTTTGTTTGCAAAAAGATTGGCATACGCTCCAACTCCTAAATTTTTAAAAACTAAGTGGAACTTTAAAACTGAATGCTTGAAACTTCTATTATTGTATCCGTTTACGTAATTCAAATCCTAAATCAATAATACCTAATATTTTGGCTAATTGATTAAAGACCGGATTCAGCATAATAAATACTGATACAACAATAGCCCATGCTTTATGTATCCGTTTTTTATAACAATAGTCAAAAATAAATGTAATTGCCTGTAGGACAAATAGTATATCAATCAAATACAATAAATTTATAAATACATTATACAAAAAAGTACCTTTCTCTGCCTCAACTATAAAAGATAAAAAAGTAGTTATTAAAAAATACCATATTAAACTTTTCGGTAATGTGATTTCCCTGAATGGTTTTGCAGCTTTTACATGAATTCCAAACCTTTTTAAAATCGGATAGGAAATGAACTGGATAATCAAAACAATTAAAGCCGATGACAAAATTAATAATGAAGGAAGTAAAGATATGATTAAATCATAAGCCTCGGTCAATTGTTCTTTGATTTGATCCGTATTTTCCCCCATATAATTAAACATAGAAATGGTTTGATCCATCACTTCTTTAAATATAGTTTGTGCTTTCTTTATGAAGTTCATATCGAATAATGTCGCGGATATAATATAAACAACGACAACGCTACATAATAAAGCCAAAGTGGATGTTGAAAAAGTGATCAGTGCTTCTCTTTGATGATAAATATTCCAACCTAACACGAAACCAACAAAACCAAATAGAAAAGGAATCGGTAAAGCAATCCAACTTCCAACTATAAATGTTAAAATGACCGAAGCTGTAAAAAACAGCAAACCGGCTTTCCAATTATATTTTGCCGTATAATAAAGGAAAGGGAACGGCAATACAAAAGTGAATAGTCCACCAAAAAAAGGTAAATATAAAAACATAAGTAAAATAATGATATAAATCGCTAAACTTATTGCCCCTTCAGTTAACTCCTTTGCTTTCACCTAAACACCTCTTTACGAATCGCTGATATAGTAACTCAGTTAGTTGCGGGCTTATCTGATTTCCCTATAAAGCATTATAGCTACATAGGTTAATACCCTAGTCTGACTTGAAGCAAGTGGCGATTTGCTTATTACCTATATAATTTTTAAATTAAAAACAATAATATTTTAGAAAGAACCCGGCTGACTCTCGCACCAACAATTGTATTACTCGTGTTTTTTTACATATTATATAAAAATATATATATTTATTTTAACGATAATTACCTTCTCCTTCAACTAAACTTGTATAAGAAAAGCGGCAAAGGTTCATCTTTGCCGCTTTAAGTATCATTACTTCTATTTTATTTATCTTCCGCAACATAAGGAAGTAATGCAACTTGACGTGCCCGCTTAATTGCTTTTGTAAGCATGCGTTGATATTTTGCACTCGTTCCTGTTACACGACGAGGCAATATTTTTCCACGTTCAGAAATAAATTTTTTCAACAAATCAACATCTTTGTAATCGATGTGAGTGATTCCGTTCGCAGTAAAATAACATACTTTCCGACGTTTACCGCGACCTTTTCTGCCACCAGCAGCCATTTATAACACTCCTTTCATCATTTTTTCGCTCAAATTAACTGCCTTATCAAAACGGCAAATCATCATCAGAAATATCAATAGGTTGTCCGTTATCAAAGAACGGATCGTCATTTCCTGCCGGGCTAGGGTTCTTCGGTTGATTCTGATTGTTAGATCCAAATGGGTTATCATAGCCCGAATATCCTCCCGCCGGAGAACTTTGATATTCCCGATTGGAAGAACTTTTTGGTTCTAAAAACTGAACACTCTCAGCAACTACTTCTGTTACATAAACTTTTCTTCCGTCTTGGGCTTCATAACTTCTTGTTTGGATACGTCCATCGACCCCTGCCAAGCTTCCTTTTTTCAAGTAATTAGCGACATTTTCTGCCGGTTTTCTCCAAACAACACAATTAATAAAATCAGCTTCACGTTCACCTTTTTGATTCGTAAAAGGACGATTACAAGCCAGTGTAAAAGTTGCAACCGGAACTCCAGTTGGTGTATATCTTAAATCCGGATCTCTCGTTAAGCGGCCAACTAATACCACACGATTTAACATCAGAATCAACTCCCCTTGGACAAGAATGTTTCACGTGAAACATTCTCCATTACATATATTAAAACTTATTCGTCTTCTTTAACGATTAAATGACGAATAATATCTTCACTTATTTTTGCTAAACGGTCAAATTCTTGAACGGCAGGTGGTTCAGCTGTAAAATTAATAATTTGGTAATAACCGTCACGATAATCTTCAATTTCATAAGCAAGACGACGTTTACCCCAATCTTTTGTTTCAGTAATTTCAGCACCATTATCTGTCAAAACTTTGTTAAAACGTTCGACAACCGCTTTTTTTGATTCGTCATCAATATTTGGACGGATGATGTACATAACTTCGTACTTTCTCATCACTATTCACCTCCTTTTGGACTTAAACGGCTCAAAAATTTGAGCAAGGAGCAATCTTCATTACTCACGATTCATAATTATAACACAGCCTAGACAATTCTGCAATGAACTGTTGAAAATTTTCATTAATCGAAGGGAAGGGGCTGTCCATTTTGACTTTTATAAATTTAAAACCCAAGAATGTTGAAATAACCGCATTCTTGGGTTTTACTTTTTATCTGTTTAGTCATTGAAAGCTACTTTTTAAACAGCCCAAACCATGGCCTTGGTCAGTACTACTAATGTTCGTATGTTTTTATAAAAGAAGTGAATAAGGTTTTTCTATAAATGAGACGATTCTCCCTAAAAATTCTGCAGCCGGAGCTCCATCAATTAGTTGGTGATCGAAAGTTAAGCTTAGTGGCAATTCTTTTGTTGTTATGACTTGACCGTCGTTATTTAAAGTAAGTTTATCTTGAAGACTTCCCACACCTAAAATACCCGTTTCAGGCGTGTTTAATATTGGTGTAAAATACTCGATGCCACTTTTCCCTAGATTTGTTATTGTAAAAGTGGAACCGGTAACGAGTTCGCCTGCAAGGCTTCCTTCGCGAGCAGCCTGAGTAACTTTTGTAATGGCACCACTTAATTCTTTTAAACTCATTTGATGGGCATTTCTTATAACGGGTACCATTAACCCATCGGATAAAGCGGTCGCTATGCCAAGATGAACTTCATCAAAAGTTTGGAATCCATTTGTATCCGGTTCATACCAACTATTCATTTCAGGATACTCTTTTAAAGCAAGGATGACAGCTTTTGAAACGCAAACAGTGAGACTCAGACTTCCGGCAATTTCTGTATCAGAAAGATGACGCTTTATTTCCTCTTTAAACTTTATAAATGCAGTTAAGTCCGCTTTTCGATGAATGGTCAACTGTGCCGTTTGGTCAAGACTAGTTTTCATTCGTTTAGCAATGACTTTACGCATACCTGTCAGCCCGGCACCCATGTTTTGGCTAGCTGTACTCTTTGATGAAGCAACTACATCGGTGGTAGATGCTACCTCTCTTGTAGCTGAATGCTCATATGCTTCTATATCCCTTTTTGTAATTCGGTTATTCCCACCTGTACCTTTTATAAGAGTGAGATCAATATTTTTTTCCTTGGCTAATATTCTTGCTAGCGGACTTGCGAAAATACGTTCACCATTAGATACCAATGGTTTTTTAGCAGACACCGGAACAAGTTGTTCTTGTACCCTTTGATTTTGTTTTGGTTTTGAGACAGTTTCTTCAGGTTGTTGTGTATCAATTGTTTCTCCTTCTTGAGCCACAATACCGATGGGTTCCTTAACGTCTGCCTCCTCCCCCTCTGCTACAATTATTTTTACTAAGATCCCGTCAGCAGGAGCTTCGACTTCGGCCGTTAACTTTTCTGAGCTAATGGTACAAACGTGTTCTCCCTTTTGAACAGGTTCCCCTTCCTTTTTTATCCATTCATCAACTACTCCACTTGTCATGGTTAACCCTAACTTAGGCATTAAAATTTCTGTAGACAATTTGTTCACCACCTTAAACGAGAGTTCGGTTTTTTAAATCAAAAATAATGTCATCCGCCACTTTTAACACCTTATCTGCATTCGGAATATATAGTTCTTCCAGGTTTTTGGCAAATGGAACAGGTGTATTTGGTGCACAAACGCATTTAACCGGTGCATCCAAATAATCAAAAGCTTTATCAGAAACGACACTTGCAATATCAGTAGCGGTATTATTATGTGGATTAGACTCATCAATTACGATTAAGCGATTTGTCTTTTTAACAGAATGAATAACCGTCTCTTGGTCCCACGGAGCTACTGTCAAAAGATCGATTACTTCAACAGAAACTCCCTCCTCTGCTAGTCGATCGGCAACTTCTTCGGCAACATACAACATTTTTCCAATGGATACAATTGTTAAATCTGTACCTTCCCGTTTTACTTTTGCTTTTCCAATTTCAACTGTATAATACCCTTCAGGAACTTCCCCCTTTAGACCATAAAGCGTCTTGTCTTCTGAGAATACAACAATGTTATCATCTTCTATTGCGGACAGAAGAAGTCCTTTTGCATCATATGGATTAGAAGGAACAACAACTTTAATTCCCGGAATCGAGCCAAGAATCCCGTAATATGATCCGGAATGCTGTGCTGCCGCAGATGCACCTGCCCCATGATTTGTACGTATCGTCATCGGTATTGTTGCTTTTCCCCCAAACATGTAACGCATTTTCGAGCCTTGTGCAAGGATGGTGTCAAAACAAAATCCAATAAAATCATTGAACATTAATTCCGGAACTGGTCTTAATCCGGTGGCCGCTGCTCCAACAGCTGCCCCCATGTATCCCATTTCAGAAATTGGCGTATCAATTACTCGTTCTGTTCCGTATTTTTCAACCAAACCTTTTGTTAAACCAAATACACCTCCCCAGGCACCTTTCCCGTTTAAATGCTCAACGGTTGCACCACCAGCTATATCTTCACCAAGAAGGATTACTTTCTCATCTCGTTCCATTGCAATATCCAATGCTTCATTAATTGCTTTCATCATCGTTATTTTTCTTGTCATTTTCCAACACTTCCTTTCTCATTTATTATGCATATACATCTTCATATAAAGCTTCCGGTCTTGGTAGCGGACTTTCTTTGGCAAATTGAATAGCTGCTTGAATTCTTTCCACTGATGCTTTTTCAATTTCATCTGCTTCATTTTCTGTCATGAGGTTAAGTTCAATGGCTTGTTTACGGAAAATCGTAATACAATCTTTATCTGCCAACTCTTTTTCCGTTCCATCCTTTGCTTTATACTTTTGCTCGTCTCCTTCAAAGTGGCCATAATTACGATAGGTAACACATTCAATTAAAGTAGGTCCTTCACCATTTCTTGCTCGCTCGATTGCATTTCCCGCCTCCTCATACACTTCCAACACATTTTTTCCGTCTACCCGTACACCCGGCATATTATAGGCAACGCTTCGTTCAGCTATTGTTTTCGAAGCCGAAGCATACGCTTGTGGGGTCGCCTCACCGAACATATTATTTTCACAGACAAAAATGACCGGCAACTTCCAAATTGAAGCGAGATTTAATCCTTCGTGGAATGTCCCCTCATTAGCCGCACCATCCCCGAAGAAACAAACAACAACATTATCTGTTTTCAAATATTTATTACGAAGCCCGGCGCCTACAGCCAATGGAAATCCACCACCTACCATGCCGTTTGCACCAAGCATCCCTTTGTCGATATCAGCAATATGCATCGAGCCGCCTTTTCCTTTACAAAGCCCGGTTTCTTTGCCAAATATTTCGGCCATCATTCCATTTAAATCACAACCTTTGGCAATACAATGTCCATGACCTCTATGTGTACTTGTAATGTAATCGTTATCATTTAGGTGTGCGCAAACACCAGTTGCAACTGCTTCCTCTCCAGCATATAGGTGAACAAAACCCGGAATTTCCCCGGAAGAAAAAATCTCATGCACTTTGTCTTCAAATAAGCGAATATCGTTCATCTTTTCATAAATCCATAAAGCATCCTTCTTTTCCATAGCATTTCCTCCTCAACCTTATTCGTGTATAGCTTTAAATAAAATACTTTCGGCCGTTTCCCCGATAACTTCAGATAAATTTGGATGTCCATATACGAGTGTAGCCAGTTCTTCAATTCGACCTTCTGAATGTTTTACGGCTAATATTTGGTTAATTAATTCTGTAGCATTTGCCCCAACCACAACGGCTCCTAATATTTCGTGATATTTTTTCTCGGTAATGATTTTCACAAACCCTTCCGTTTCACCCATTGCGATTGCCCTCCCATTCCCTTGAAAGGACATTTTCTTTGTGACAACCTCATAACCCTTTAATTTCGCCTGCTCTTCACTTAGGCCAAAGGAGGCGATTTCCGGGTGGGTGTATACACATCTAGGAATTTCATCCGGATTATATGGTAAATGATTTTCATTAAGGATAGCCGAAACAGCTGTTAATCCTTCTTTGCTGGCTGCATGTGCTAGTTGAAAACCTCCAATCAGATCTCCAATGGCGTACACATGATTTCTACTTGTTAAAAATTTCCCATTTACTTTAATAAATTTTTTCTTCTCATCCAGCTCTAAATTTAAGGCGCTTACAATTTCAATATTAGGTTTTCTTCCAGTTGCTACAAGTAATTCTGTATAAGGGATCTTTTGATTTTGTAAAATTACTTCATTATTTGTTACTTCTTGAATTGTTACTTTCGTATAGTATTGAATTCCTAGTTGATCCATTTTTCTTTTTATTACATTACGAGCTTCATTGTCTTCTGTTAATAGAATGTCATCCGCTACTTCCACAACAGTTACTTTTGTTCCTAATGGCGCCATGGCAAAGGCTAATTCAATTCCAATTACACCTCCGCCAATAATAACAAGTTCTGTCGGCTGTTTTTTTAAATCAAAGAAATTATCTGTCGTGTAATAGGCCACTTTGTCTAAACCTTTAATCGGTGGAACAAATGGTCGACTACCAGTAGCAAGGATAATATCTTTACTCTTAAACTCTTGATTATTTACGACAACAACCAAGTTGTCTTTTACAACCGCTTCCCCCTGAATCAAGGTAATGTTATTTTTTTTCAATAAATATTGAATGCCATTTACTAATGTTCCAACTACTTGATCTTTTCGTTCTACTAATCTCGCATAGTCAATATGCTTTACTTCAGAGAGAATTCCAAACTGATTGGCTGTTTTTATTTTTTCCATCCATTCACTATGTTGTAAAAAGGTTTTGGACGGGATACAGCCAACATTTAAACAAGTGCCACCTAATGATGCTTTTTCAATTAAGGCCACTTGCTTTCCTTTTTGTGCTGCCCGAATAGCTGCCACATATCCACCAGGACCAGCTCCGATGACAATTAGATCAAATTGTTCCATGATCCCTACCCTCCTATCCAATTAAGTTTGTCATTTCTTTTTATAAGGGAAAACATCAAATTTTTCCTTTTATTGATGTTTTCACTGTTTAATATTGCAAAAAGCGTGCCAAAATGAAAAACTACGGATAGAGACGGTTTTATGTATAATAAGAAAAGCGCTAGTCGCTGGCGCTCGGAGCCGGACATTAAAACTAATCCAAAGTTACTTCCTTGTATTTTTATACTTTCTTATTCTCAAAAAAAATAAAAATGCGACAATCGTATCAAATCGTCGCATTTTTTCTCATTTTAATCCAACTTGTATTTTTTTATTTTACGATAAAGGGTACTTTTCGATATCGAGAGTTGTTTTGCCGCCATCGGAATATTTCCGTTATTATTTACTAAAGCATTATAAATGTTTTCTTTTTCTATTTGTTCCTTAAAACTTAATGTATCACTTGTCTCTTGAAACTCGATTAACCCCCCTTTCTGAATCAACTGAATCAACTGCTCCTTCGTTGGGATGCGATCTCTGTAATAAATAAGACATCTTTCCAAGAAATTATTCAGTTCGCGAACATTGCCCTTCCACGGATACTGTTCCGCAACTTCAACCAACATTTCTTCCCAAAACGGATACCAAGAATTAGCGCTTTCAAAATACTTGATAAGCTCTCGTATATCTTCCTTTCTATCTCTTAACGGTGGAATCTGAAGGGGACATACATATATTCGATAAAAGAGATCTGTTCGAAATTTCTTTGCCTTAACAAGTGCCTTTAAATCCTGATTACTCGCTGTAATGAGTCTAAAATTTACATTAATTTCTTTAGTCCCACCAATTCGAGTTAACTTTTTTTCCTGAAGAACACGTAATAAGTCTGATTGCATTGATACAGGCATATCTTCAATTTCATCTAAAAATAATGTACCATTATTCGCTTGCTCGATTTTTCCTATATATCCATTTGGGTTTGCTCCTGTAAAAGCACCCTTTTCATAACCAAATAATTCACTTTCCATCAAGTTTTCCGGTATCGAGCCACAATTGACAGAAACTAGTTTTCCCTCTGCAAAAGGACTGTTTTCATGGATTGTTTTGGCTAACACTTCTTTTCCGCTCCCTGTTTCACCGTATAAATGAATGGGAGCTGAAGTTGGTGCAACAATTTGTACTTCTTCCAATAATTGATGAAAAGTTTTGCTTCGACCTGAAACATAATGAAACTTAAAAGGATGATTAAATATTCTATGTTTAACGTAAACAAAATAGCCGATACAAGTATCTTCTTTTCGAATAGGATCACGTTTTACAATCTCCCATTTTTCATTTGGAAGAGCACTTAGCTTTTTTCCAATATAGGCTTCAGGTTCATCTACTAGTTCAGGGGATATGTGTAAAATGGTCATGGAGGAGTTGCAAAGTATTCCTGGTTGTTTTTTACTAGAAAAATATTGTAACATATACTTCTGTTCTTCAAATACTTTCCTTTGCAATGCTTCTGAAATAAATTCCGCAATCAATTGAACGGTAAATAAAAAATCCTCTTTCTTCGGATAATGTGCAGGCATTGATAAATCGACTACCCCTACAACTTCTCGATTTTCTCCAAAAACGGGAGATGCGACACAGCTCCAGTTGTGCGAGGCTCTGGCAAAATGTTCGTATCCGTGAATAAAATTTGCCTCTTTTGTTCGTAAAGCGATTCCAATTGAATTCGTTCCAACCATCGATTCTGTCCATTGATATCCTTGTGAAAACCGGATTTCACGTGCATGTTCTTTCAAATGCTCATTGCCTGACTGCCATAAAATATAGCCGTCAGCATCTGTCAACACAAGAATAAAATCAATATTTTTCAAAAGAAATTGGAATCGATTTAAACTTTTCTTTGCTAAAGAAACCATCGTCTCATGATCTCTCAATCTTTTTTGAAAATCGCTCGTCGTAAGAAATCGTTTGCCAATTCCATCTTTAGGATTGACTTTGAATTTTTTACTAAGTTGCCAAGAATCGATAATGGTTTTATCAATTATAAATGAATCGAGTGAATTTTCAAGGACATATTTCTCCCAAATTTGCTGCATTTCCATACAACTCATATACCTCCCCCCTAATTTCTAACTATATTATACACTAGAAAAATCCCTGAATTAAACCAAACGGTATTTGGGGATGTAATAAGTTTTCCTTGGTGTATTAACACACCAGTGTAATTAAAAATCCCAGTTTGAATATTCTCTCCAAACTTGCTTTTATTCTGCTTTTTCTGTCTTGGTCGACGGATGCGGGTAGTGAACTGGGCAAAAAAAAGGGCCGGGGCTCGATGTCATTTTTCATTGTTTCGCAACTCCATTTGTCCTCGAGAGCCGGTCTTTTTTCAAGTCAATCGATACTTTTTTTGGGATTGAGAGTGGGTGTCGTGGTCTTTTCTCCATTCTTCAATGCATTATTTAACTCCGAGAGATGGTCTCGTTGCTTTTTTTCATTTTTTCACTGCTTCATTTGGCTTCGAGACCGTTCTCAACCTGCCATTTTATACATTGAACCGAAAATGCATAATGTCTCCGTCTTGGACAATATAATCTTTTCCCTCTAAGCGAACCTTTCCGGCTTCTTTAGCCTTATTAAATGATCCGTATGCGACTAAATCATCGTAGGATACCGTTTCCGCCCGAATAAAGCCTCTTTCAAAATCACTATGAATGATTCCGGCACATTGAGGCGCCTTCATTCCTTTTTTAAATGTCCAGGCTCGAACCTCTTGAACCCCGGCAGTAAAAAATGTCGCCAATCCTAAAAGATGGTAAGCTTTTCGAATCATTTGATCCAATCCGGACTCTTGAATACCTAATTCTTGAAGAAATGCTGCTTTTTCTTCCGGTTCTAATTCGGCAATTTCTTCTTCAATTCTTGCACAAATAACAACAACTTCCGCATGGTCTTTCTCGGCAAAGTCCTGTACTACTTGGAAATATTTATTTTTATTTGCATTTGCAACATCATCTTCCCCGATATTTGCAACATATAAAACAGGTTTCATCGTTAGAAGTTGAAAACCTTTCACTATTTTTTGTTGTTCTTCATTGAATTCAATCGTTCTTGCGGGAAGTTCATTTTCAAACGTTTCCTTTAACATGGTTAAAATTTCATATTCGGCTTGAGCCTCTTTATTTTTTTGCTTTGCCAATTTCTCAACACGGGCAATCCTTTTCTCCACTGTTTCCATATCAGCAAGAATTAATTCGAGATTGATGGTTTGAATATCATCAAGCGGATCGACCCGGCCTGACACATGGGTAATGTTTTCATCATCAAAACAACGAACAACATGACAAATGGCATCCACTTGGCGAATATTAGCCAAAAATTTATTCCCTAATCCTTCACCTTTACTTGCTCCTTTGACAATACCGGCAATATCGGTGAACTCGAACGTCGTTGGTATCGTTTTTTTCGGTTGATACATTTCTGTCAACTTATCTAAACGGGCATCCGGAACTTCAACGACCCCTACATTCGGATCGATTGTTGCAAATGGATAGTTTGCTGCCTCTGCACCCGCTTGGGTAATTGCATTAAAAAGTGTCGATTTCCCAACATTCGGTAAACCGACAATACCTGCTGTTAAAGCCATTTATTTCACTCCTAATATATGATTTCATCTGATCAAAACTTAATGGTTAGAAAAATCAAGTATCGAACAGAACAAATTATAATGAATACTGGATTTCATGTAAAACCTTTTTGGGTGACAATCAAAAATTACCTTTTCATAATGACAAGAATTGCCGTGGTAATTAACATTTACATCATGAAAATTAATCAGCATGATCAATGACTTTTTTCATTTTCCTTACAAATTCTTTTCTTGGTAAAAGGACACTGTGAGAGCAGCCTAGACATTTAATCCGAATATCCATGCCTAACCGAATGATTTTCCAACGGTTTGTACCACAAGGATGTTGTTTTTTCATTTCAACAATATCATTCAACTGAAATGTCTTCTCTTCCATTTTCAAACTCCTCCACATTTTATTACTCTTTCCCCAAGAAAGGATATTCAATCATAAAAACACGCTACATCATATTTAAATAATTATAGCATAATCCTCTCTACAATAAGTAATTTAAACAAATTAATTTCCCAATTTTGTTCCTCCATGTATAAAAAACTTTAAATCTAACTAAACTTATAATACAAATGATTACCGGTAAAGGTGGGAAAATATGTTTAGAACCGGGTTTATAAAAGGAAAAAGTGATTTGAAAATAGATTGGCAGGATCGTTTCGCAGCCAGCAAACTCGCTAATGCATTACTATCATTTTTACCAAATGATTTTTCAGTTCCAATTGTTTTTATTTGTATAGGTACGGACCGATCAACCGGAGATTCACTGGGACCACTGGTCGGCAGTCTTGTTACGGAAAGAAATTTACCCGGAAATTTTTATGTTTTTGGAACTTTGGATGAACCTATTCATGCCATTAATTTGACCGAAAAACTGGATATGATTGAGAGTCGTTTTAACAATCCTTTTATTATCGGTATCGATGCCTGTTTAGGCCATAGTAAAAATGTGGGGACCATTCATATTAAAAACGGTTCGTTAAAACCGGGTGCAGGTGTTAATAAAACATTGCCGGCTGTTGGTGATATTCATATGACCGGAATTGTAAATATCAGTGGATTTATGGAGTATTTTGTATTACAAAACACTAGATTACATCTTGTTATGAATTTAGCAAAAACGATGGCAGAAGGAATTTATAAAGCCGGTTTACTTTACCATTTTGAACAAATGTCTAAAGCACAAACACTATCTTTGAACGAAGATACTGTTTAAATGGGCGAATGGAGAAGTTCCGGCATTTAGTAAGATGGGGAAGCTTAGGTGGGAGAATGAATTTATCCATCTACCTATCAGTGGGGATACCGATTCCCCACTGACTAATATTTAAAAAAGCCTACAATTGATACCAACACAGCAATCACGATCAAACCGGGTAACAGATTTGCTACTTTAATTTTCGTTATTTCTAAAATATTTAACCCTATGGCTAGAATCATAATTCCCCCTGTTGCAGTCAGCTCCAAAATGAAAATATCCATTACCTGTTCGGGAATCAACCGATTCATTTGGTTTGCGAATAAAGCGATGAAACCTTGATAAAGAAAGACCGGTATACTGGAAAAAACGACACCTAAACCAAGCGTACTTGTCAACATAATTGCTGTAAAACCATCAATAACCGCCTTTGTATAAAGGACTTGATGATCACCGCGAATTCCGCTATCTAGCGCACCAACAACCGCCATTGCTCCGATCACAAAAATAAGTGTGGCCGTTACAAAACCTTGGGCGATATTTCCTTTTGATTTCCCTCCAACTTTCTTTTCAATCCAGATTCCAAACTGATTTAATTTTTCCTCTAAACATAACCATTCCCCAATAAATAGCGCCTAAAACAATACTAATGATAACATATAGAAAATTACTGCTTTTAATTCCCATTTGAATTCCTAAAACGGAAACAGTTAAACCGATCCCTTTCATAATCGTATTTTTCATCGATTCAGGGATATTTGCTAATAACCGCCCGATCAGTGAACCAATTATTATAAATAGTACATTGACAATTGTTCCCCATAATGCCATAATTTCACCTACAAATTTTTTAAAAGAATAAATGTATCTTTTATACTATCATATCTTTTCGTATCTCTACCATCTGTAAAAATAAAATAGTTTTTCCGCTCCATAATAGAATAAAAAAATTCTCAAATGAAGAAACGTATGAATTACCGAAGTTGACAGGGTATTTCTCGGCATCCTTCCGTTCCTAATGTAAAAAAATAAGTCACTATACATGACTTATTCTACGAGTCCGAATTCAAAATTTCTAAAATACGGTTTAAATCGTCTTTAGAAAAAAATTGGATTTCTATTTTCCCCTTGTTTTTTGATTGTTTAATATTAACAGTTGTTCCAAATCTTTCACGTAAATACGTTTCCTGTTCGATTAAAAAGATATCTTTCTTTTCTTTTTGATTTTTTGTTTCACGTGGAACATTTTTATTCAAGTTGTTGACTAGTTGTTCCAATTGCCGAACATTTAATTGTTCTTTTATTACTTTTTCTACAACAGGTTTTATTTTATCCTTTTTCTTTAATCCGAGTAGTGCACGACCATGGCCCATTGACAATTTACCATCAATAATCAACTGCTGAATTTCCTTTGGTAAAGAAAGTAGGCGAACATGATTTGCGATATGCGGTCTACTTTTTCCCAATCTTTTTGCCAATTGTTCTTGAGTGATGTGCAGCTGATCCATCAACATTTGGTAAGCTGCCCCTTCTTCAATGGGGGTTAAATCTTCTCTTTGTAAATTTTCTAATACTGCTAATTCCATCATTTGCTGGTCATTCAAATCTCTTACAACAACCGGAACGATGTCCAACCCCGCCATTTTCGCAGCACGGTAGCGACGTTCACCAACAACAATTTCATATCCTTTTATACTTTTGCGAACAATTAAAGGCTGAAGGATACCATGTTCAAGAATGGATTGCTTTAATTCTTCAATCGCTTCATCCGAGAAAATTTTTCGTGGCTGATACGGATTTGGTCGTAATTCTTTAATATTTACTTCTTGAACGATTTCTTCTTCTTCTAATTTAACATTTGAAAACAAAGAATCTAACCCTTTGCCAAGACCTTTAGCCATTCACCACCACTTCCTTTGCTAATTCTAGGTATACTTCTGCACCCCTAGATCTTGGATCATAAATGATTATTGGTTTACCATAACTCGGTGCCTCACTTAGTCGGACATTTCTTGGAATAATTGTATTAAAAACCTTATTTTGAAAGTATTTCTTTACTTCATCAATCACTTGGATTCCTAAATTTGTTCGGGCATCCAGCATCGTTAAGAGAACACCCTCTATTTTTAAATCACTGTTTAAATGTTTTTGTACAAGACGAACTGTATTCAGTAACTGACTCAGACCTTCCAAGGCATAATATTCACATTGCACCGGGATCAGAACAGAATCTGCTGCCGTCAATGCATTTAAGGTTAATAGTCCTAAAGATGGAGGACAGTCGATAATAATATAATCAAACTGATCCTTTACATGTAATAGAGCATGTTTCAATCTCATTTCCCTTGAAATCGTTGGTACTAATTCAATTTCCGCTCCCGCTAACTGAATCGTTGCAGGGATGACAAATAAATTTTCAACTTGAGTAGAAAGAACAACATTTTTCGTATCTTCATCATCAATTAAAATATCATATATACATTTTGAAACATCAGCTTTTTCTATACCTATCCCACTTGTTGCGTTACCTTGTGGGTCTACATCGACAAGCAATACTTTTTTTCCAATATAAGCTAAACAGGCAGACAAATTAACAGATGTTGTCGTTTTTCCTACTCCGCCTTTTTGGTTAGCAATTGCAATAATCTTACTCACAGTTTCACCTACCTTAAAACTTAAAACTTATTCTATTTTACCATGAAAATGAGAAAAAAACTTTTCATTTCTATAAATAATCATTGGCATTTAATCATATGAAATTTTACCATTCTAGTAGTTTTATTGGCTAATACTGATATTTTTAAGATTCACAAAAAAATTTTCAATAAAAAAAAAGACTGAACCAAGCAGTCTTTTCATATACGTTAAGAAAGTTTTAAATTTCCAACAAAGATGCCCTATGCGGCCCAGTTGGAAATTTTAAGAATTACAGATTAGCACACAAGGAAAGCATAGAAAGCATAAACTCCCTATAAAAAAAGCCATCACTTTATCAATAAATGCATCGCAGCCGAAAACATGGTATTTTTTTTTTTGCACTGACGCCCGCGTTTTCCTTCCATAACAAATTCTATTAATCTATGATTTCTTTTTAGGAATGCGAATGGTGATTTGATAAAAATCATCGAGCTCTTCCTCAACCGAGTCAACATTAATTCCACTTTTATGTACCATTTGCAAAGATTGTCTGATTGTATTAACCGCGATTCTGACGTCTTTACTAAAAGAAATCCGCTTTGGTTTCGGCTTCGCATCCTGTGATAATAGTTTATTAATTCTTTCTTCCGTTTGTTTTACGTTTAAATTTTTTTCGATTACCTCGTTAAAAACCTTTAACTGTTTTTCTTCATCCTTTAGTGGCATCAATGCCCGGGCATGTCGTTCAGTAATCGTTTTCGACAATAAAGCTTCTTGAATTGGTTGGGGGAGCTTGAGCAACCGAAGTTTATTCGCAACCGTCGATTGGCTTTTTCCAAGACGTTGAGCTAAAGCTTCTTGCGTTAATTCATGAATTTCAATCAATTGATTGTAGGCAATTGCTTCTTCAATCGGTGTCAGTTCTTCTCTTTGTAAGTTCTCAATTAAAGCAATCGAAGCCGTTTGTTTATCGTTCATATCTTTAATAATGGCAGGAACATATTCCCAACCTAATTTTTTTATGGCCCGATAGCGTCTTTCTCCAGCAATAATTTCATACTGATCATGGTCCAGTTGGCGAATGACAATTGGTTGGATCATCCCATGTGTATGAATCGTCCGTGCTAATTCATCAATTTTTTCTTCATCAAAAATCGTTCGGGGTTGAAACCGATTAGGAATAATTTGTTCGACTGGAACTTTAACGATTTCCTCTCTGTCAACTTCTAATAAAGTTTCTTTTTCTTCATCCATATTTGTCTCCAACTTTTCAGTAACCCCAAATATACGTGATAATGGATGTTTCATTATTCTTCACCATCCTTTTAAAACTCCCTGGCCTTGAAGAAACTTGTTTAATATATCGTCAGCACCCAAAAAGACATGTTTCTACAAAAACTTACTCCCTAGCGAACATTTGTGCTATTCAAATGATTATTCATCTTGTACCTAGTGTAAAGCCTTTTTAGAGTGTTTATCATTAGTCAGAACTGATCCAATCAAAAAATGATATCTCCATCCATAAAATAACCGTAGTATACTTATATACATATTTCTCTATTTCCCGCCAAGTTCCTTCTTATTCGAATCAAATTTTGTAAATTTATGAAAGAACATGTTTTGTCTCTTTTATTATAAAGGATTTTTCGTTGGAACGCCCGGTTTTCTCGGGTATTTTTTTGGTGTTGATTTTGCTTTATGGATATGGATGATGGTCCGTTCACTATTTTCAAAAGGCAAAATGAAAGATTGTACCCCGGAAATATTTCCTCCGAGCGTCATAATTGCCTTTTTCCCCTCTTCCAATTCTTCTTCTCCACTTGCTCCCTTTAAAGCAATGAAATACCCGCCCGGTTTTACTAAAGGTAAGCAAAATTCACTTAGGATTGACATTTTGGCCACTGCCCGAGCGGTTACCAAGTCATACTTTTCCCGGTGTTGCGGATTTTGACCGAATATTTCTGCTCGATCGTGGTATAAATGGACATCTGTTAATTTTAATGTTGTCACTAATTCTTCTAAAAAATTAATTCGCTTATTTAAGGAGTCTACAATGGAAACTTGAATATGAGGAAAGGCGATTTTCAAAGGAATACTCGGAAAACCGGCACCTGCACCTACATCACAAACAGTAAAATTTTCAGCCAGTGACCATGGAAATTCCCTAACGATCGTCAAAGAGTCATAAAAATGTTTTAAGAAAACCTCTCCCTTTTCTGTAATGGCTGTTAAATTCATTTTTTCGTTCCAATGAATTAAAGTTTGATAATATAATTCAAATTGATGAAGCTGCTCATCCGTTAAATGAATATGCAACTTTTCTAATTCTGATAGAAATTGTTCTCTATTCAATTTGCTCACTCTTTCCGAGGAAGTTGTTTTCACTTTAGCCAATGAGCAACATTTTGTTACTCATTGGCGACGCGGGCAATTTTTCCTTGTTCCAAATATATGAGTAAAATGGATATATCAGCCGGATTGACTCCTGATATTCTTGATGCTTGAGCCAACGTTAATGGATGAACTTTTTTTAAGTTTTCTCTAGCTTCATTCGCCAACCCTTGAATCGCATCGTAATCAATATTGAGCGGGATTTTTTTATCTTCCATTTTCTTGAGCCGCTCAACTTGTTGTAAAGCTTTACTAATATAACCTTCATATTTGATTTGAATTTCGACTTGTTCTTCAATCTCAGGTGTTAATTCTTCTTCTGCCGGGATTAATTTTTTTAGATAATCATACTTCATTTCCGGTCTTTTTAATAAATCACTTGCCAAAATCCCGTCTTTCAATTCACTTCCGCCGATACTTTTGATTAATTCTTGCGTTTTTGCATTTGGTTTGATTCTGGTTGCATGTAACCTTTTTATTTCCCGGTCAATTTTTTCTTTTTTCTCAAGGAATCGTTGGAACCGTTCTTCACTAATTAACCCAAGCTTATATCCAAGATCCGTAAGACGTAAATCAGCGTTATCGTGACGTAGTAATAATCGATATTCTGCTCTTGACGTTAACAGACGATAAGGCTCAACCGTACCTTTTGTCACCAGGTCATCGATTAATACACCGATATAGGCTTCCGACCGTTTTAAAATCACTTCTTCTGTTTTGCCGAGCGCACGTAAGCCTGCATTAATTCCTGCCATTAATCCTTGTCCGGCCGCTTCTTCATAACCGCTTGTTCCATTAATTTGTCCCGCTGTATACAGATTTTTAACTGCTTTTGTTTCCAAAGTCGGCCATAACTGTGTTGGAATGATTGCATCATATTCAATCGCATAACCGGTTCGCATCATTTTTGCATTTTCTAATCCCGGTATTGTTTTTAATAATTCGTGTTGCACCTCTTCCGGAAGGCTTGTAGAAAGGCCTTGTACATAGACTTCTTCTGTATTTCTCCCTTCAGGTTCCAAAAAAATTTGATGACGCGGTTTATCGTGGAAGCGAACAACTTTATCTTCAATGGATGGACAATATCTTGGTCCTCTGCCTTTGATCATCCCGGAAAACATTGGGCTGCGGTGTAAATTAGCATCAATTAATTTATGACTTTCTTCTGTTGTATACGTTAGCCAACAAGGCAATTGATTGGTAATCTCCTCCATTGTTTCATAAGAGAATGTTCGCGGATGTTCATCACCCGGTTGGATTTCCGTTTTTGAATAATCGATTGTATTTCCATTTACCCGTGGCGGCGTACCCGTTTTAAAGCGAACTAAATCAAAACCGAGTTGTTCTAAATGCTCGGAAAGTTTTATGGAAGGTTGTTGATTATTCGGTCCGCTCGAATATTTTAATTCACCAATAATTATTTCTCCGCGTAAAAACGTTCCTGTTGTGACAACGACCGTTTTTGCACGGTAAATGGCTCCTGTTTTTGTTATAACACCTTGACATTCACCATCTTCAATAATTAATTGTTCAACCATTCCTTGGATTAATTCCAGATTCTCTTGATTTTCTAACATTTTTTTCATTTCTTGTTGATACAATACTTTATCTGCTTGAGCCCGTAATGCCCGGACTGCAGGACCTTTCCCGGTATTGAGCATGCGCATTTGAATGGCTGTTTTATCAATGACTTTTCCCATTGCTCCGCCTAAAGCATCAATTTCCCGAACAACAATACCTTTTGCCGGACCGCCGATGGACGGATTACAATACATGAAAGCGATCATATCAAGGCTGATCGTAATTAAAGCTGTTTTTGCACCCATTTTCGCTGTTGCTAGAGCCGCTTCACATCCGGCATGTCCGGCTCCTACAACAACGACATCATATTCTCCCGCTTCATATGTTTGCATTTTCTAACCTCCATTCCCCTACTTTCCTAAACAAAATTGGGAAAATAATTTATTAATTAATTCATCGTGGACACTTTCACCAATAATTTCGCCCAACAGTTCCCACGTTTTTGTCATATCAATTTGGACAATATCAATTGGAACTTCCATCCCAATTCCATCTAATGCATCATTTATTGATTGCAACGCTTGATTCAGTAACCCAATGTGGCGTGCATTCGATACATATGTTAAGTCATCCGCTTCCAGATTACCGGCCATATACATGTTTGAAATCATTGTTTCCAATTCTTCAATTCCTTTATCATCTTTGACCGAGATTTTGACAATTTTCCGACCGCGAGCCTTCCTCTTTACCTCATTAAAATCGATTTTTTGAGGCAAGTCTACTTTATTGACAACAATAATCGCATCCATTCCCTCGATTGTGTCAAATAAATGAATGTCCTCCTCTGTCAACGGTTCATTATTATTCAGCAAAAATAAAATTAAGTCCGCTTCCCGCAACACTTGCCGGGACCGTTCGACACCGATTTTTTCAACCACATCCTCCGTGTCACGAATTCCGGCTGTGTCAATTAACTTTAATGGGACGCCATGAATATTTACATATTCTTCAATCACATCTCTTGTTGTCCCCGGTATATCTGTAACGATCGCTTTATTTTCATGGACAAAGCTGTTTAATAACGAAGATTTGCCGACATTTGGCCGCCCGATAATTACGGTTTTTATTCCTTCCCGTAAAATTTTTCCCTGCTTCGCTGTCTCAAGCAACTTCTCAATTTCTGATTTGACATATAACGCCTTTTCTTTAAAAAGTTTATGTGTCATTTCTTCTACATCATCATATTCCGGATAATCAATATTTACTTCAACCTGGGCTAAAACTTCCAACAGCTCTTGCCGCAATCTCTTAATTTTTTTCGATAACCGACCTTCCAATTGTCCAATCGCATTCGTCATTGCTTTATCGGTTTTTGCTCTGATTAAATCCATAATTGCTTCCGCTTGTGATAAATCAATCCGCCCATTTAAAAATGCCCTTTTTGTGAATTCACCCGGTTCAGCTATACGGGCACCGTGGGTTAATACTAATTGCAGGACGCGATTTACGGACAATAAACCACCATGGCAGTTGATTTCAACTACATCCTCACGCGTAAATGTTTTCGGAGCTCGCATTACCGAAACCATTACTTCCTCAATGGTCTTTTGTTCTTTAGGATCATAAATATGACCATAATGGATCGTATGAGACGCTACCTCTTGCAATTTTTTTTCTGATGGACTTTGGAATATTTGATCAATAATATTTATTGCCTCCGGACCCGAAATCCGAACAATCCCAATCGCTCCCTCACCAAGCGGAGTCGATATCGCTGCAATTGTATCTATATCCATGCTTTCCTCACCTTTTACTAAATCTATTTTATTATACTCTCCCGGTCGCACCAATCTCTATACTATATTAACGAAAATATTTCTTATATATCATCCAATTTATGTTTTATCTCATTCATTTTAACTTATCCACATGTTGATAACAATTATTATACTGTTTGATTAAAATTTGTGCACATGTGGATGATTAATTTTTTTGGTCAACAAGTAGAATTCGTATGCTTCAAAGAAACTTTTCCTTTCTTAACGTATAAGAAAAGCGCAGAGCGCCCGCTTAGCGACGTACAAACTGGAGCGCCCCGCAATGAGATAAAGGAAACACGGCGAGGGACGAGCCGATGTTGACTTATCGTAGTGGAGGGGAGTGAAGTTTGCTAGTCGCTGGCGCTCGGAGCTAGACAATAAAACTAATCCCAAGTTATTTACTTGTATTTTTATACTTTCTTATACTATAAAATAAGGGTCAAGCATAGCGATACAAAAACCAATCTGATAAACTTGGTTTCTTTGTATGGCCAGCTTGACCCCTTTATCTCATTTTTCATTTTATCGTTTTGACCTATTTTGGTGAAATGACCAGATGCCGATGCGGGTCCGTTCCAACTGAATATGTTTTTATTTTTTCATTATCAGCCAGTGCCGCATGAATGATTTTCCGTTCAAAAGAAGGCATCGGTTCCAAGGAAATTTCCTTTTTTTCTTTAATTACTTTATTAGCCAAACGATTTGCAAGTAATACCAGCGTTTCTTCCCGTTTTTCACGGTAATTTTCCGCATTTAAAATGACATTCATAAACTCTTCACTGAATCGATTTAATACGACTTGAGTCAATATTTGTAAAGCGTTCAATGTTTGTCCTCTTTTACCAATTAAAAGCCCAGTTTTATCACTGTTCAATTGAAAATATACATATTTTCCATCTATCGTCGATTCAATATTAACCTCCACGTCCATTTGCTTACATACATCAGATAAGAATTGTTTCGCTTCCATCACCGGATCAACATTAACCGTTAACTTAACAATCGCAAGCCGAGAACCAAAAATACCGAAAATCCCTTTTTTTCCCTCATCAATCACTTTTATATCTACTTTCTCTCTTGAAACCTTTAATTGACTAATTCCTTTTTCAATCGCTTCTTCAACAGTTTGGCCGGTAGCCGTTAGTTCCTTCACTTTTTCCTGCCTCCCGTGCGTCCAGCAACAGCTGGTTGAGTAGTAATATTTGTAATCTCAGGTGTTTGAATAAAATAAGATTGAATGATAGAAAAAATATTTCCAACAATCCAGTATAAAGGTAACGCTGATGGTAAATATAAAGAAAAGATAATAATCATAACCGGCATTAACCAGAGCATCATTACAATTTGCGGATTTCCTTCCTGCCCTTTCGTCATTACTTTTTGTTGAATAAAAGTGGAAACACCTGCAAGAATGGGGAGTAGAAAATATGGGTCCGGAGATGCTAATTCAAACCATAAAAAGGAATTCCCTTTCAGTTCCTCTGTCCGCATAATCGCTTGATAGAACCCTAGCAAAATCGGCATTTGAATGAAAAGAGGCAAGCACCCTGCCATCGGATTTATATTATATTTTTCCATCAATAATAATCGCTCTTGTTGTAATTTTTGCCGGGTAATTGCATCTTTTGATTTATATTTTTCTTGTAATTTTGCCAGTTCCGGTTGTATTACCTGCATGGCCTTCGTACTTTTTATTTGTTTTATCATCAATGGTAAAATGGCAAGACGAATCAAAACAGTTATTAAAATTATCGATAAACCGTAGCCCAAAGGTTCCCCAAAAAATTGAGCTGTTTCTACCATTAACCATGATAAAGGGTAAACAATTAATTCATTCCAAACTCCCGTGGAATCCTTTGTAATCGGCTCATTAATTTCTGTACAACCACTTAATAGGACGGTTGTCAACAACAGTATAATCATGGACCTGAATTTATCGTTCACTCACCCAATTCCCCCTGTTTTCGATTATCATAAAAATGCTACCAATTATTGACATAAAAATGTCCCTCTCCCATAATCTTCCCCTTTTTCGATGAGAGCCCTTGACTTGCCGTTAATAGTGGGTAAAAGCGTCCAAATGTTTCATTATCATTTGTATTTTACCATTTTTCATAAGTATTTTGATAGACTTTCCTATTAAATTCCTTGTTAATATTATTTTATCCAAAAAAACCATTCACATTACGGGTTGGATGAAAAATTTCGCGGTAAAGCTTTTGCTATTTTTAACACATGGATCAAGCTGCTTTTTGCTTGATGGTAATTCATGTCACGAACAGGTTTCCTGGCAATAACAATGTAGTCATATTTCGCATCTATATCATTCTGTAATTCCAAAAATGCCTGCCTTACATATCTTTTTATCTGATTTCGGGTAACGGCATTCCCTATTTTTTTACTGACGGACAGGCCAAGCCGAAAATGGTTGACTGAATTATTTTCATACAAATAGACGATAAATTGCCGATTTGCAAAGGATCGTCCATTTTTAAAAATGAGTTGAAAATCTTTATTGCTTTTAATCCGATAGTCTTTTTTCACAGAAAACACCTACATATTTAGATTAAACTGTCCCTGCCCGAATAAATAAATTTTATTTTTAACGTATAAGCATACAATGTCAAAAAACTTTGGACAAGTTTTATTGTTAGGCTCCAAAAAAGCTGCAAAACAGCACTTCATTCTTTTATAAAAAAGACCACTGAATGGTCAGTGGCCTATGCAGATAGTACTTTTCTTCCTTTACGACGACGGCGAGCTAATACTTTACGGCCGTTTTTCGTACTCATTCTTTCACGAAATCCATGTACTTTACTTCTTTTTCTTTTATTTGGTTGATACGTTCTTTTCATATATGACACCTCCCTATGAGGAAACAACTCACGACAGTCTTTACTATTATAAAAACAATGACATTGGAATGTCAAGCACTGAAAAATCACTTTCCGATATGTTTATCCTACATCATCAACATCAATTAATGGAGAAAATCGATGATAAATTGACCAATCAGTCACTTAAGCTAGTCGATATTCTGACTAATCGGTCACAAGTATAATCCCTCTCCCATCGATTCTTCCTCCTTACAAGTCAAAAATGATTCCTTTGTTGTGGATATTTTTTCGACAAGCATTGACATAAATCCACAAGATATCGACAACTTTTTCACATAGTCGCAACTTGTGGATATTTTTATTTTAACAGATCAGTTATTTTGTGGATATTTACCGTAAACCATTGCAGAATAAGGTATATTTTGATATGATGAATTGTGTTTTAACTATGGATAATTAATAGTTAATTATAACTTATCCACAAATTGTGAATAACATGTGAATAAGTTATTCTATATCTCTGGATTTTTTTTATCCACAACCGTGAAAAATGTTGACAAGTAATTTTTTTCCTATATTGTAATTTATCCACAATTAAAACAACTGTCTTGGTGAACGGACCATGAAGTAAACAGGTCAAGGAGGTAGAGCGGCCATTGGAAAATATCGATGACCTTTGGGGAAAAACGTTAAATGTCATTGAAAAGAAAATAAGTAAACCGAGTTTTGAAACTTGGCTTAAGTCAACCAAGGCCATTGCATTAAACAAAAACACGTTAATTGTTGAAGCACCCAATGATTTTGCAAGGGAATGGCTTGACGGGAATTATAAAGAAATCCTTACAGAAATTTTATATGAATTAATCGGAGAAAATATGTCATTAAAATTTGTCATTCCTGAATCCAATATGGATGACCCGATAATGGTTTCGCCAGCGAATAAAAAACCAGCAAAACCGGAAGTTATAACTGACTCCGCACAACATATGTTGAACCCCAAATATACATTTGAGACATTTGTCATCGGATCAGGTAACCGTTTTGCTCACGCTGCTTCACTGGCTGTCGCTGAAGCACCGGCAAAAGCATATAATCCCCTTTTTATTTACGGCGGTGTGGGCCTCGGAAAAACCCATTTAATGCATGCGATCGGACATTACGTTTTGGAACATAATCCAATGGCAAAAGTGGTGTATTTAACTTCGGAAAAATTTACTAATGAATTTATTAATTCGATCCGCGACAATCGGCCGGATGACTTTCGCAATAAGTATCGTAATGTAGATATTTTACTTATCGATGATATTCAATTCTTAGCCGGAAAAGAATCAACCCAAGAGGAGTTTTTCCATACGTTCAATACATTGCATGAAGAAAATAAACAAATTATTATTTCGAGTGACAGACCGCCAAGAGAAATACCTACTTTGGAAGATCGCTTACGTTCCCGCTTCGAATGGGGATTAATCACGGATATTACTCCACCGGATTTAGAAACACGGATTGCCATCCTAAGGAAAAAGGCAAAAGCGGATGGACTAGATATACCGAATGAAGTTATGTTATATATTGCGAATCAAATCGACTCGAACATCCGTGAACTGGAGGGTGCGTTAATCCGTGTCGTTGCTTATTCGTCTTTAGAAAATAAAGATATTAATGCAGATTTAGCCGCAGAAGCTTTGAAGAGTATCATCCCTAGCTCCAAGCCAAGAGTCATTACAATTCAAGATATCCAAAGAGTTGTCGGTGAACAATTTGGAGTAAAATTAGAGGACTTTTCTGCAAAAAAACGAACAAAGTCGATTGCCTTCCCTAGACAAATAGCCATGTATTTATCGAGAGAGCTGACCGATTTCTCATTGCCGAAAATTGGCGAAGAATTTGGCGGAAGAGACCATACTACTGTCATTCATGCCCATGAAAAAATATCAAATTTAATAAAAACCGATCCACAATTTCAAAAACAAATTCAAGAGTTGGAAAATAAATTGAAAATCTAAGTATTTTATACAACTACCATTTTCCTAAATACAATTCTTTATTTATAATAGAATTGTGCACATTGTTGATAAATTTTCAAAAGCATGCACAGTCTGTCCACATGTGGATAGACTGTATTTTACATTCGTGTTGCCACTTATCCACAAATCCACAGTCTATATTACTATTACTTCTTTATTTTTATTTTTAAATATAATTATATATTGGAGGATGAAAAATGAAGTTTCTCATTCAAAAGGAGCGATTATCGAAAAGTATCCAAGACGTAATCAAAGCGGTCGCATCACGAACAACCATTCCGATTTTGATTGGAATAAAAATTGATGCGACTGATGAAGGAGTTGCTTTAACAGGAAGTAACTCGGATATATCGATTAAATCATTCATCCCAAAAGAGGAAAATGATACGGAACTGGTCGATATTATTGAACCAGGTTCGATTGTTTTGCATGCTCGCTTCTTTAGTGAAATTGTAAGAAAATTACCCGATTCTATTATAGAAATAACGGTCGATGATCAATTTAAAACCGTCATACATTCAGGAAATGCAGAATTTGTCATTCATGGACTGGATGCAGAGGAATATCCTCGTCTTCCGATCATTGATAGTGAACATAGTTTTACAATGCCGGCGGATTTATTGATTACGTTAGTTAAACAAACGGTCTTTGCTGTTTCACAATCGGAAACAAGACCGATTTTAACCGGTATTCATTGGGTTTTCGAAAATAATGAACTAATTGCAGTCGCCACAGATAGTCACCGACTCGCTTTAAAAAAAGCAACTTTACAAACAGAATTTGCCAATAACCAAGCTTATAATATTGTCATTCCAGGTAAAAGCTTAAGTGAATTAATAAAAATTTTAGAAGATAATAATCAAACATTGGTTGAAATCTTTGTTACCACGAATCAAATTTTATTTAAAGCGAAAAATCTTTTATTTTATTCACGATTGTTGGAAGGAAAATACCCGAATACAGCAAAATTAATTCCGACTGATAATAAAACAAAGGTGAAAATTAACACAAAAGAGTTTCTCCAAGCTGTCGATCGTGCTTCACTGTTGGCACGTGAAGGAAAAAATAATGTCGTGAAATTTACGACAATGGAACAGAACATGATCGAGATCACTTCTTACACGCCGGAAATTGGAAAAGTGGTTGAAAAAGTAAAAAGTTTATCTATTGAAGGGGAAGAAATAAAAATCTCGTTTAGTGCAAAATATATGATTGACGCTTTACGAGCCATCGATGGATCTGAAGCCACGATTTACTTTACCGGAACGATGCGTCCTTTTGTTATCAAAACAGATCAAGACGAAACCATTTTACAATTAATTTTACCGGTAAGAACATTTTAGAAAGCAATCAATGGACACTCATTGACTAGTGAAGGAATCCCACCTCGATTTGAGTGAATGGGGAAGACGGGTGGGATAAGAGCTTTTCTGCAATCGGCGGGGATATTGGTTCCCTGCTGATTGCAGTTTTAATCTATTTATTCCTGTATGTTACAATAATTAGGGGCTTTCCCCTTTTGATTTTACCCCTAATTACTGCCTTATTTCCCTCAAAATAAACCATCAATTGTTCGATAAAGAGCAAAATGACTATTCAAGAAAACATCATGGACTTTGTTTCTTTTTCAGATATTTAGTAAAATAGAATTTAGAGTATATGAAAGGATCGGTAACAATGGCAAATGAGTTGAAGATTGACACAGAATATATTACACTTGGTCAGTTTTTAAAAATGACAGATTTTGTAAGTTCCGGTGGTATGGCCAAATGGTTTTTGAAAGAAAATGAAGTGTTAGTTAACGGTGATTATGAAAATCGCCGCGGAAGAAAACTGCGCAATGGTGATTGTATTGACATAAATGGTGATTCTTTTATTATCATTCAAAGCTCTTAAAGGATGTAAATCAATGCATATTAAACAACTGGATTTAAAAAATTTCAGAAATTATAATCAATTAAGTATTCCTTTTGAGAACAAAGTAAATGTTATTATTGGTGAAAATGCACAAGGAAAAACAAATTTGCTGGAAGCCATTTATGTACTGGCTCTGGCTAAATCACATCGAACCTCAAATGATAAAGAACTCATCCATTGGGACAAAGATTATGCTAAAATAGAAGGATGGGTAGAAAAAAAAAATAATAAGATTCCCCTCGAATTGCTCATTACGAAAAAAGGAAAAAAGGCAAAATGTAATCATCTGGAACAAGTGAGACTAAGCCAATATATCGGAAATATAAATGTTGTTATGTTTGCTCCAGAAGATCTCAATCTTGTTAAAGGAAGCCCGGGAATAAGAAGAAGATTTATTGATATGGAAATTGGCCAAGTTTCCCCTGTTTATTTAAATAATATTAGTCTCTACCAAAAAGTATTACATCAGCGAAATCAATATTTAAAATTATTGCAGTCAAAAAAACAAACCGATATGACGATGCTGGATATTTATACGGAGCAGCTAATTGAATTTGCCGTAAAAATCATTAAGAAGAGATTTGAATTTTTACATTTACTACAAGAATGGGCAAAAACCATTCATTTTAGTATTTCCAGAGGATTGGAAAGTTTACAGATCTACTATAAACCTTCTGTAGATGTATCAGAAGAGGACGATTTGTCGAAAATGATTAATAAATATCAAGATAAATTTATTAATCTAAAACAAAAAGAGATTGAGCGAGGTATGACTTTGTTTGGTCCTCATCGCGATGATCTTCTGTTTGAAATAAATGGTCGGGATGTTCAAACATTTGGATCACAAGGACAACAACGTACAACAGCATTATCTGTTAAGTTAGCTGAAATTGAGTTAATTAAAAGTGAAATTGGGGAATTTCCGGTTCTCCTATTAGATGATGTACTGTCCGAACTGGATGACTATAGACAATCTCACTTATTAAGTACAATTCAAGGGAAAGTACAAACATTTGTAACCACAACTAACATAGACGGTATTCACCATGAAACATTAACGAAAGCCAGCATATTTCAAGTAAACAATGGCAATTTGATTTGATCGTGAAGAATAGAGATTTTGGAGAAAGTTAGGTGACAGATTTTGACAATGGAAGAAAAACAAATTCAGGAAACTTCCTATAACGCAGACCAAATCCAAGTGCTTGAAGGTTTGGAAGCTGTAAGAAAACGCCCGGGTATGTACATCGGTTCAACCAGTTCAAGAGGGTTGCATCATCTTGTTTGGGAAATTGTTGATAATAGTATAGACGAAGCACTGGCCGGCTTTTGTACCCAAATTGATGTAATTATAGAAGAAGACAATAGCATTACTGTTAAAGATAATGGACGCGGTATTCCTGTTGATATTCAGGAAAAAGTAGGAAGACCCGCTGTTGAAGTTATTCATACCGTTCTTCATGCCGGCGGAAAGTTTGGCGGCAGCGGATATAAAGTGTCCGGGGGTCTCCATGGTGTTGGTGCTTCCGTCGTTAACGCATTATCAAGTGAATTTGAAGTATATGTTCATCGAAACGGAAAAATCCATTATCAAAAATATTCCCGTGGTTTGCCGTTATTTGACTTAAAAGTAGTTGGGGAAACCGATCATACCGGGACAACAACCCATTTTACACCGGATCCGGAAATTTTCACAGAAACAATTGAATTTGACTTTGATACGTTGGCAAAAAGAATTCGTGAACTCGCCTTTCTAAATAAGGGCTTAAGAATAACCCTTGAAGATAAACGGGGAGAATACCGAAAAAAAGAATTTCACTATGAAGGTGGAATTAAATCTTATGTTGCCAGTTTAAATAAGTCAAAAACAGTTTTGTTTGAGGAACCGATCTATATTGAAGCTGAGCGTGACGGTATTCAGATAGAAATATCCATCCAATACAATGATGGGTACACAAGTATTATTTATTCCTTTGCCAATAATATTCATACGTATGAAGGCGGTACCCATGAATCCGGTTTTAAAGCGGCTTTAACAAGGATTATTAATGACTATGCCCGTAAAAATGGGATTTTAAAAGATAAAGACGAAAATTTATCAGGAGAAGACGTGCGAGAAGGCATTGTCGCCATTATCTCGATCAAACATCCAAACCCGCAATTTGAAGGGCAAACAAAAACAAAATTAGGAAATTCTGAGGCAAGAACGATTACGGACGCTCTTTTCTCAGAAGCATTTGAGAAATTTTTATTAGAAAACCCAAGTGTAGCAAGAAAAATTGTCGATAAAGGAATTTTAGCTGCACGTGCCAGACTGGCTGCAAAAAAGGCCCGTGAAGTGACCCGTCGTAAAAATGTTCTTGAAATATCAAGCTTGCCGGGGAAACTGGCCGACTGCTCATCAAATGATGCGTCTATATGTGAGCTCTACATCGTTGAGGGAGATTCTGCGGGCGGTTCGGCAAAACAAGGACGGGATCGTCATTTCCAAGCAATTTTGCCGCTCCGAGGGAAAATTTTGAATGTCGAAAAGGCAAGATTAGACCGGATTTTATCCAATAATGAGGTCCGTTCCATGATTACGGCGATCGGAACCGGGATCGGTGAAGACTTTGATATATCGAAAGCCCGGTATCATAAAATTGTTATTATGACAGATGCTGATGTTGACGGTGCCCATATCAGAACTTTATTATTGACATTTTTCTACCGCTTTATGAGACAAATTATTGAAGCGGGTTATGTATATATTGCCCAACCACCTCTGTATAAGGTTCAACAAGGAAAGCGGGTTGAATATGTTTATAATGATAGCCAACTGGAAGACGTTCTGAAATCTTTGCCTGGTAGTCCAAAGCCCGGTATTCAGCGGTACAAAGGTTTAGGTGAAATGAACCCGGAACAATTATGGGAAACAACGATGGATCCGGCAAATCGTACACTTTTGCAAGTCCAATTAGATGATGCAATTGAAGCGGACGAAACTTTTGAAATGCTGATGGGGGAACAGGTTGAACCAAGGAGAAAATTTATTGAAGACAATGCAGTTTATGTCAAAAATTTGGATATATAATGAAAAATTAATTGAAGTGTAAATTTCCTGAATGGGAAAAGGAGGTTCGCTATTTAATGGCTGAAACACCCAGTTCAAAAGTTAATGAAAGAAGAATAACGGAGGAAATGCGGACATCTTTTTTAGATTATGCAATGAGCGTTATTGTGTCCCGCGCCCTTCCTGATGTCCGTGACGGTCTCAAACCGGTTCAAAGACGTGTTTTATATTCGATGAATGATTTAGGTAATACAGCTGATAAACCCCATAAAAAAAGTGCCCGTATTGTCGGAGATGTAATTGGTAAATATCATCCGCACGGGGATTCGGCTGTTTATGAAACGATGGTGCGGATGGCCCAAGATTTCAACTTACGGTATCCGTTAGTCGATGGTCATGGTAATTTTGGCTCCATCGATGGTGACTCTGCAGCGGCTATGCGTTACACAGAGGCGAGGATGTCCAAAATTGCCATGGAAATGCTGAGGGATATCAATAAAGATACCATTGATTATCAAGATAACTATGACGGTCAAGAAAAAGAACCGATTGTACTGCCATCGAGATTTCCAAATTTATTAGTGAATGGGACAACCGGTATTGCCGTTGGTATGGCTACCAATATGCCTCCTCATCAAATTGGTGAAGTGATTGATGGGCTTATCGCATTAAGCCATAATCCTGATATTTCCATTGAAGAATTAATGCAATTTATACCGGGTCCTGATTTTCCAACAGGTGGATTAATCTTAGGAAGAAGCGGCATTCGAAAAGCCTATATGACCGGTAAAGGTTCCATTACCACACGGGCAAAAGTCAATATTGAAGAAATGGCTCATGGTAAACAAGCCATTGTTGTTACAGAAATTCCGTATATGGTTAATAAAGCGCGATTGATTGAAAAAATTGCCGAACTTGCCAGGGAAAAACGAATTGACGGAATTACGGCATTACGTGATGAATCCGATCGTCAAGGTATGCGGATTGTCATGGAACTCCGAAAAGACGTGAATGCCAATGTGTTATTAAATAATTTGTATAAGCATACAGCCCTGCAAACTACTTTTGGGATCAATAACCTTGCCCTTGTGAACGGTCAACCGAAAGTCCTTAATCTTAAACAATTGCTATACTATTATTTGGAACATCAAAAGGAAATTATCACAAGAAGAACGCAATATGAATTAAGAAAGGCAGAAGCACGGGCTCATATTTTAGAAGGTTTACGTATTGCTCTCGACCATATTGATGAAGTGATAAATTTAATTCGCAGTTCACAAACAACCGATATTGCCAGAGAAGGATTAATGACTCGTTTTGGTCTTTCGGAAAAACAAGCTCAGGCAATTTTGGATATGCGTCTGCAACGTTTGACAGGTTTGGAGCGGGAAAAAATTGAAGAAGAATATGCGGAACTTGTTAAATTAATTGCTGAATTAAAGGCAATTTTAGCAGATGAGGAAAAAATACTGGAAATTATTCGTGAAGAATTAACTGCAATTAAAGATAAATATAATGATGAACGCCGTACGGAAATAACGACTAGTGGGGACGAGGAAATTGATGATGAAGATTTAATTCCGGAAGAATCCGTCATTATTACCTTAACAAGAAAAGGATATATTAAGCGGACTCCATCTTCCACCTATCGTACACAAAAACGCGGTGGTCGCGGAATTCAAGGCATGGGAACAAATGAGGATGATTTTGTTGAAAATTTAATTACCACTTCTACCCATGACACGATTTTATTTTTCACAAATAAAGGGAAGGTTTATAAAATCAAAGGATATCGCATTCCTGAGTATTCAAGAACAGCCAAAGGTTTGCCTATAATCAATTTAATAGAAATTGAAAAAGATGAATATATTAATGCAATGATTCCTGTGCAAAAATTAGATAATGAAGCTTATTTATTTTTTACAACAAGACAAGGAATTTCCAAGCGGTGCCCGTTATCATCCTTCGCAAATATTCGTAACAACGGACTAATTGCTATCCATCTGCGTGAAGGAGACGAATTAATTTCTGTTCGTCTAACCGATGGAAATAAGCATATTATCATCGGTACGAAAAAAGGAATGCTGATCCGCTTTGTTGAAACGGATGTTCGTTCAATGGGTCGGACTGCCTCAGGGGTAAAAGGAATTACTTTGGGTAAAGATGATGAAGTAATTGGCATGGAAATTTTAGAGGAAGATCAAGATGTTTTAGTTGTTACGGAAAAAGGATATGGAAAACGGACCCATGCTTCTCAATACCGTATTCAAAATCGCGGCGGTAAAGGGATTCGTACATGCAATATTCAGGAAAAAAATGGACAACTCGTGGCCATGAAATCAGTCTCAGAAAATGAAGACATAATGATTATTACCGATAACGGGATCATTATTCGAATGGCGGTTTCCGGAATTTCCAGAATCGGTCGAAATGCAATGGGCGTAAAATTAATTAAACTTACGGATGACAGTACAGTTACCGCTGTGGCAAAAGTGGAAAAGGATGATGAGTCTCAAACTGATCAACCGATAACGGCTGATACCGAAACAGATAGCTCACCAGCAGGAACAGAACAAATAGATAATGAATCTGATGATTGATTGCTAAAATGCTCAATCAAGAGAAATTGTATTGTTACTGGATTTTTATATAACCGGTGATCAATACGTATAAATAAATAATTGAGGCAGCTCTTCTTGTATGGGCTGTCTTTTTTTACCTGGGGTCTATTATTTTTGAGAGTTAAAATCGAACATTTCCCCTTTTATTCATCCTAGATTTTTCTCCTATTTTATAAAAATCCCCCTTTGAAATCTGTGTTTTTTAATATTTTTTTAGTATCATATGGTTACCACCCAAAAATCCCATTTCCCAAGGACATCACGCTCAAATAACAAAATATTGTGTCTTGACAAAGAACAACGATACTATATTTGGTGCAAATATTTCTATAAATCCTTTTTGGGTACTAATCATCATATGAGTATGATATATAAATTCTAAATATTGAAAATTAAGTTAATCGATAAGGTGTTAATGATTTGGCAAAGAAGATCCGTACGATTGAAACGGGGGTAGCGTTGGTTCGGCATGGAATTGATTATCAAATCCGTACTAGGGGAGGAATTGATAATCAAATAAATAAAGCGGTATCAGACCTAAATGATCTTGAACATCAATTGACTAGACTATATCAGTTTATTGAGACATCAATGGATTTGTATAGAAAAGCAGATGATAAAGTAAAATCCCAAATACCGGAAAGGCCGGAAGAAAAGTCCTGGTGAGAACAGTTATTAGACGGGTTTAAAGCGGCTGGGGATTTTATTGGAGGAGTCGTAAAAGGTTTAGCTGATGTTGCTGTATCTAGATTGGCAGGAATTTGGCAGGTCGTTACGAATCCGATTGAGATGGGAAAAGGGATTTTTTATATGGTAATGCATCCGATTAGGACATTTCGTGGACGGGCATCTCTTATAAAATAGGAGGGATTAGATGAGAAGTGGAACTTATGCAGTATACAAGGGGAAGGAATTTAGTACAAATTATGATTTGGGTCTTTCGAATGAGCCTGAAATCTAAATGATGAAAAAACATAACATAAGATGTTTAAAGAAACAAAACTTCCACAAGTGATACAGGAGCATAGTATTACCCGCCAGGAATTTTGCTTGGCGTAGAACTAAATCACCCGTCTGAGTTCAGAATGTAAACCATATATTTCAACCAAAGATAACAATAATTTTATGTTGAAAATTAATTAGAATTGGATTATTTTAAAAATATATGTATTAAAGTGGGTGATATTTTGGAAATTAATACGTGGGCAGCAGAGTTACAGTCAAACCGGATGGAAGATTATGCGGATGATTTAAGAAGATTGAAAAGCAATTTGAACGATCTGGAAGGTAATCTTACATTTGTTAACCAAATTAAAGGATTTAAGGATGATTTTCAGCAAATGACTCAATTGATAAAACAATATTTTAAATTTTTAAAGACCACTGCAAAATTATATCGTAACACACAAAAAGAAATCGTTTCCGCAGCTAAAAGTTTAATTAACTAAATCAATTTCGAAATGTAATTTTTACAACCATCATAATATCACAAAGTATTCTTGCCCTTATAAAAATTTAAAATAAATAATTTTATAATTAATCAATGTTTCTAGTTTAATAGAGAATGTTGAGGTATCAGGGTTTAAGGCAATTTTACTAATTTAGGGTAAAATCCAGCTCACCAGGAAAAACTGTAAATTTATAAAAGAAATATAAAAAAATGAAAGAAAAAATCCGATTATAAATAATAGAATGCATTGTACGATTTTATAACTTAATAAAGGATGAAGAATTAATGAAAATGCGAGTTTCTCAATTGAAACCAGAAGCAGGTCTACGGCTAATTGAAAATGTTAACGGGTTAACGAAAAACCCGATTGTCCCGAAAGATACAATAATTACAAATGAAGTTATTGATGTTTTAAATGCATTTGCAGTCAAAGAAGTAGAGGCAGTAAAAGCAGATAACAGTGAAAAATTAATTAAGAAAAAGGCAAAAAATCATCAAATTGATCCCATATCTGAATCTAAGCAAAATGATAAAAAATTGTTGTATTTTCAGCAACATTATCAGGAAGTCGTTAAGGAGTATAAAAAAGAGTTTCAACGTTGGCAATCCGGAGGTACAGTAGATATTAGTATTATAAGGAGATTGGTGATTCCTCTTTTTGAACAATTAGAAAAGGAACCTATCCATGTTTTATTTCTACAAAATTATATTGAAAATGTGCAAGATTATATTTATCACCATGCCATATCAGTCGGATTGATTTCCGGGTATTTAGCAAAAAGATTAAATATGAACCGTGGAGAATGTTTTCAGGTTACATTAGCAGGTTCTTTATGTGATTGTGGAATGGCAAGGGTAAATCCGGGAATACTAAACCAAAATATTATAAATAATGATGATCAAAGAGAAATTAAACTTCATCCAATATATAGTTATAAAATGCTTCAAAAAATACCTTCATTAAGTACAAGTGCAAAGTTAGCTGTTTTAAAGCATCATGAAAGAATTGATGGAAGTGGTTATCCCTTAAAGGAGAAAGGGAAGAATATACATCTTTATGCAAAAATAATAGCAATAGCAGATGTATATCATGCTTTAATTTGTAACCGCATTTATAAAACAAAGGTTTCTCCTTTTAGAGCAATTGAAATAATGACAAGAGAAATGTTTGGAAAACTGGATGTTTCCGTATTACAAACATTAACAAATTGTTTAATGCCATTATCAATTAATATGCTTATTAAATTATCTACTCATCAAATTGGTAAAATATTATTTATTGATCATCGTTATCCGACAAGACCCGTAATTCAACTAGTTGAGAGTAATGAAGTCATTCAACTTAATGAACAGAATGATATTTCAATAAAGGAAATATTAAATAACTGACCGATCTCCTTCACATTCTGTTTTTATTTAGAGAATGTCTTGTTAAATGATTGTAAGTTTAAGGATTGGCATAAGTGGAAACTCAAAAATATAGTGTCCTGTTAATTTTGACTATATTGGCTTAGTAAGATTAGTAAATGTTTTTAAAAATAGTATTGACACTAACTAATTTCGATGTTATTATTTAAAAGTCGCTTTTAAAAGCAGAAATAAATATTATTATAAAAATAAATAGTAGTTGACAATCAATAATATTAAATGTATAATAATATAGCTGCTTAATTGAACCTTGAAAACTGAACAAGACAAAGCGTTTTAATAAACCATTTAAGTCA